>Ga0247825_10002314_pt1 | contig 12597 bp, 12 predicted proteins | sample 13C_Vanillin_Day_FD_194413 | JGI IMG/M metagenome (GOLD analysis project Ga0247825, IMG submission 194413) | Soil microbial communities from agricultural site in Penn Yan, New York, United States - 13C_Vanillin_Day48 | ecosystem: Environmental > Terrestrial > Soil > Agricultural land | place...
ATTTCGATCGCCGTCTCGAGAGCACGCGGGCGCTCATCGCGGCGCAGAAGCGCGTGAGCGCCGAGAAGGGCGCCGGCGCCGACGCGGTACGCGGCGCCGAGCAGCGTCTCGAAGCTGCGCTTGCCCTGCGGGAGAAGGGAAGCTTGGAGGCGGCGCGTGCCCAGCTCGAAGAGTCCTATCTCATCGCCAAGGCTTCTCTCGGCTCGATGCGCGCCGGAGACACGCTGGTCCGCTCGCTCACGTTCGAGACCAAGGAGGAGGAATATCGCTACGAGGTCGACCGCAACGATACGCACCAGATGCTGCTGCGCGTGCTGCTCGACGGCCGCTCGCAGGCGCCTGGGGGGCAGGCCGCTGCGGCTGCCGAGCGCGCGCGCGGCCTGCGCGCAAAGGCCGAGGAGCTCGCCGGCCGCGGCGAGCATGCTGCGGCGGTGCGCCTCCTGGAGGACTCCACTGGTGAGCTGGTCAAGGCGATCCGCGGAGCCGGCGTCTACATCCCGGGATAGCGGCGCATCACGCGCTGCGCTGTCCCTTCTATGGGGGGCGGTCCTGTGCTGCATCTCCACGGCGATCGCGGCGCAGTGGACGCCGCTCGCCCGCGACGAGGTCCACGACCCCGCGAGCCCGGCGCTGCGCATGCTGCAGGAGCCGGCGCAGGCGCTGTCGACGCTACCGCGCGACAGCGCCGGCAACCAGGTCGACTGGATGCGCGCGCTGAACGAGGGCAAGATCGCTCCCCGCGCGAAGCTCAATGACGAAGCGCCGATACGCCTGCGCGAGGACGACATCCTGCTCAACCTGCGCGGCGGCCTGCCGATGGTGCGCTTTCCCCACCGCTCGCACACGCAGTGGCTCGACTGCTCGAACTGCCACGAGCACATCTTCAAGTCCAAGGTCGGCGCGAACTCGCTCAGCATGTTCGCGATCCTGCAGGGCGAGCAGTGCGGCGTGTGCCATGGCGCGGTGTCGTTTCCGCTCACCGAATGCGCGCGCTGCCACAACACGCCGCGGGAGAAGAAATGAACGCGCGGCGCCTGGCCGCTTGCGCAGCGCTCGCCGCGGCGCTCGCCGCGCCGGCGTCGCCGCGCGCCGAGTACGCCGACGTGCTCATCAACAAGCGCTCCGACGCCGCGGGCGTGCGGCCGGTCGTGTTCCCGCACTGGTTCCACCGCATCCGGTTCCAGTGCCGGGTATGCCACAACGAGCTTGGCTTCAAGATGCGCGCCGGCTCGAACGACGTGCTCATGGTTGATATCGCCGACGGGAAGTTCTGCGGCATGTGCCACAACGACGAGATCGCCTGGGGCGCGGAGAACTGCGATCTCTGCCATTCGGGCAAGCCCGGACTGCCCAGCCGCATCTACGGCGGCCACCAGACCGGGGGGCCTGGACGGTGGTGATGCGCCTCGCCGGGTTCCTGCTGTTATTGGTAATGCTCGGGTGCGAAACAGCGCCGCGCCAGGAGCCGGCCGGTTATTCCGCGCTCGTGCCCGGCCCGGTGATCCGCGGCGGCTTCCTCGCCGACCCCGGCCGGCCTGCCGCCACCGGCCCGTTCACGCAGCTGCGCGGACCGCTCGCGCTCGCCGCCATGGGTCCGGACGTGTACATCGCCGACTCGGGCCTGGGCATGCTGCTGCGCGTCGACCCGGGCGCCAACCGCCTGACCTCGCTCGGCAAGCTCGCCCTCGCCCCGGGGACCCGCCTCGCGGCCGACGTCGACGGCTCGCTTTATATCCTCGACCCGCTTGGCCGGCGCGTGCAGCGCCGCGCGCGCGACGGGCGTGCGCTTCAGGTCTATGTGACCGATCAGACTGTGGCGAGCCTGCGCGACCTTGCGCTCGATCCCGTGCGCGGCCGCCTGCTCGCCGTCGACGCGCTCAACCGGCAGCTGGTGGCGTTCCGGCCGCTCGGCACCTCCTCGGAGCTCCTGCCCCTCTACGGAGAGCCGCGCAACGCGGTGAGCTCGTTCGACGCCATCGCCGTGGGCCCCGATGCGCTGTATGCAATCGACGGGCGCTGTGCCTGCCTCGCACGCCTGGATTTCGACGGCCGGGTGCTCGAGACCTTCGGCCACGGGCGCGTGCGCAAGCCCGAGCGCCTCGCGGTCGACCGCTATGGGCGGCTCTTCGTCGCCGACCGCGGCGACAGCTCGATCAAGGTGTTCCGCGGGAGCGCGCTCGAGGAGACGATTCCGCTCGCGCGCCTCGCCCTTCTCGAGGTGACCGACCTCGCGTACGCCGAGCCCTGGCTCTACGTGGCCGACGCGCCCGGCGTACAGGTGAAGATGCTGCGCGTGCAGGCGCCGCAGAAGGTCAATCCATGAGGCAGGCAATCGCTGTCCTGGTGGGTCTCTTTCTGGTGATCGGGTGCGCTACGCGAGAGCCGGCGGTGCTGCGCTACGGCGTGCAGGACGCGCCCGAGGGCAAGCGCCTGCTTTGGCCGCCCGAGCCCGAGGTGCCGCGCTACATGTACGCCGGCCAGCTTCTCGGCGAGGCGAATTTCCGCAGCGCGGGGGCGCGCGCCGCCGAGGGCGTGATGGGCGTGCTGCGCGCCATTGCGGGCGTCATCGTGGGCGAGGCAAAACCCATCGAGCTCGTGCGGCCGCAATCGGGGGCGGTGGATCCGGCCGGGCGCATCTACGTTACCGATGCGAGTCGCCAGGCGGTGTTCGTCTTCGACCCGGTCGCGGGCAAGCTCGACATCTGGGAGAAAGCCGAGGGACTCGCCAACTTCAGCACGCCCGTGGCGCTTGCGGTAGGAAACGGCCTCACCTACGTGACGGACGCGGAGCTCGGCATCGTCGCGCGCCTGGACTCCAGCGGCACGCCGCAGCGCGCGCTCGGGCGCGGACTGCTCAAGCGGCCCACCGGCCTCGCGCTCGACGCCGAGCGCGGCGAGCTCTACGTGAGCGACACCGCCGCGCACGACGTCAAGGTGCTCGACCTTGCGGGGAATCTCAAGCGCGTCCTCGGCCGGCGCGGCGAAGGCGAGGGCGAATTCAACTACCCGACCCACCTCGCGGTCGCCGAGGGCGAGCTCTACGTCACCGACACCATGAACAGCCGCATCCAGGTGCTCGACGGCGCGAGCGGCGCCATGCGCCGCAGCTTCGGCACGCGCGGCCTCTACGTAGGCAACCTCGTGCGGCCAAAAGGCATCGCGCTCGACAGCGAGCGCAATGTCTACGTGGTGGAGTCCTACTACGATCACCTGCTGGTCTTCGATCGCCACGGGCGCTTTCTCATGGGCATCGGCGGCCTGGGCGCCGAGAGCGGCAAGTTCTACCTGCCCGCCGGCGTGTGGACCGATCACCTGAACCGTGTGTTCGTGGCCGACATGTTCAACGGCCGCGTGGTGCTGTTCCAGCACCTGGGCGGAGGCGCCGATGGCGAGCAGTAGCGCGTTTCTGTTGTTGGCGGTAATGCTCTTTGCGTTCCCCGGACCCGTATTTGGTGAGCGGATCGCCGACATCCGCAATACCCGGCACAACCTCTCGGCGAGCGGAACCGGCACCGTGAAGGCGACGACCGAGACGCAGGTCTGCGTGTTCTGCCATACGCCGCACGGCGCGACCCAGGGCGTGACGCCGCTCTGGAACCGGCAGCTCTCCAACCAGACCTACACGCCCTATACCTCGTCCTCGCTCGACGCCAACGCCATCCAGGGCGCGCTCGACCAGCCGGGCGGCAGCTCGAAGCTGTGCCTCTCGTGCCACGACGGCACGCTCGCCATCGGCAACGTCAACGTGCTCGACGGCAGGATCAACCAGAGCATCAATCTCTCCGGCACCGCGCCCGGCGGTGTCATGCCGCCGGGGGCGGGAACCGGCACCGGCTTTACGCGCAGCCTCGGCTCCGACCTCACCAACGACCATCCGATCTCGCTCAACTTCACCTCCCCGCTCGCCATCCGCGACGGCGAGCTGCGCTCGGTGGACGCGAACCAGCGCTGGCCGGCGGGGAGCGGAACCGTGCTCGGCGTGCGCGCGCCGGGCTACAAGCCGCTCCTGCCGCTCGAGCCGACCGGGAACGGCGGCACAGGCCAGATCCAGTGCGCCACCTGCCACGATCCCCACATCCGCGAGACCGACATCTCCGTGGGCAACCAGAAGTTCCTGCGGACCAACCGGTTCCAGGAGGCGCCGCCTGCCGCGGCGTTCTCGCAAGCGAACGACATCGTGTGCCTCGCCTGCCACGACAAGAACCTCGCGAGCGGCGCCTGGGCCTACTCGGCGCACGCCAACCCGCTGGTCGCGACGCAGACCTACACGGCCTCCGCCTCAACGCTGCGCGAGTTTCCGGCCGCCCTTCCGGTATGGAAGGCGGCCTGCCTCAACTGCCACGACACTCACACCGTGCAGGGCGCTCGGCGGCTGCTGCGCGAGGGCACCGACAGCCTCGCGGTGCCCAAGGCGGGCGGGGCGCCCGCGTTGGAGGAGACCTGCTATGCCTGCCACACCACCGCGGCGCAGAGCGCCGTGACGCCGGCGACGACCGTTCCCGACATCCGCAGCGACTTCCAGCTCGCGCGGCGCATGCCGATCCGCACCGTCGACCAGGCTTCGGGCACCGAGACCCACGACATCGGCGGCGGCTTCACGGACCCGGGGTTCGTCGACTGCAGCGGCGCGGCCAACATGTGCGGCAGGGATTTCCTCGAGCCGCGCACGAAGCTCGGCGTCGGCAACCTCTCCAACCGACACGCCGAGTGCACCGACTGCCACAACCCGCACCGCGTGGTGAAGTTCCGCAGCTTCAACGGCAACGCGGGCGTCATCGCCGGCCCGCCCGACGCCGCGGGCACGCACCGGCACGACGACACGGCCGGCTACACGCATACCAACATCGCCTCGGGCGTGCTGCGCGGCAGCTGGGGCGTCGAGCCGATCTACGGCTCGGCTTCCTTCCAGAGCCTGCCGAGCGGCTACATCGTCAAGCGCGGCGACCCGGGCACGAGCGCGGACACGAGCGTCACCGCGCCCTACGTCACGCGCGAGTACCAGGTCTGCCTGAAGTGCCATTCCGACTACGGCTTCAGCGACAACAATCTCTACCCTGCGGGCAACCGGCCGACGCTCGGCTTTCCTGGCGGCACGCCGGCGAATACGAACAACCTGCAGCAGTACACCAACGTGGCAAAGGAGCTGCAGGCGCCGGCGGCGCACAAGGGTGAGGTCACTACCGGCGACTCGGGCGCCGCCCCCGCCTACGCGGCCAGCAACCATCGCTCGTGGCACCCGGTCGTCGATAACACCGGCCGCAGCGGCACCTTGCGCGGCAACGGCGTCGACATCAGCGCGCGCTTTCGCCTGCCGTGGTCGAACGCCGTGGGCACGCAGACCATGTATTGCAGCGACTGCCACGGCAGCACCGTGACCTCGCCGACCTCCGGGGTGCCAGACGGCGGCGAGAACGGCAAACCGTGGGGTCCGCACGGCTCGAACAACAACTTCATCCTCAAGGGCACCTGGAGCAGCACGACCGGCACCGGCGAGCAGGCGACCGGCGCGTGCTTCAAGTGCCACGACTACGCGACCTACGCCACCCGCTCCGACAACCGCACCGGATTCTTCAACGCCGATCGCGGCGACCTGCACACCTTCCACGCCGACAAGATCGGCCGCATGCGCTGCAGCTGGTGCCATGTCGCCGTGCCGCACGGATGGAAGAACAAGGCCTTCCTCGTGAACCTGAACGACGTCGGCCCCGAGGGCGGGCTGCCGGCAGGCACGCAGGTGCGCAACAACACCACGGCCGGCTACACCAACGGCCCGTACTACCTGAACGCGATGCTCAAGATCCGCACCTTCAGGCCGAGCGGCCAGTGGACCGAGACGAGCTGCGGCTCGGCCGGGGCGCCCGGCAACGGCCAGTCGGGCCGCGACTGGATGCGCGACTCGAGCGAGAACTGCCAGAACCCGCCGTGAGCGCGCTCGCTTCCCTCAAGCTCACCGCCGCGGCGCTCCTCGCCCTCGCCGCCGGCGTGATCTGGGCGTATGTCGAGCGCCCGCATTCGCTGCCGGCGCTCGTGGCGCCGATGGCGCTGCTTGCGCTCAACCTCGCGGCGGCGATCGTCGTCAACCCGAAGTTCAGGCGGCAGCTCCCGCTCCTCGTCTTTCATGTGGCGCTCCTGATCCTCGTGCTGCTCGCGGCGGCGGGACGCCTCACGTATCTCAACGGCCGCGTAGAGCTCGCCGTGGGCGAGGTCTTCACCGGCGAGCTGCTGGATGCGCAGGCCGGGCCTTTCCATCGAAACAGCCTGGCGAGGGCCGCATTCGTGAACGAAGGCTTCGAGATCGACTATGCGCCCAAGTGGAAGCGCACGGAGACGCGCAACCTCGTGCGCTGGCGCGGCCCGCGCGGTGAAGAGACCGGCATCATCGGCGACCAGACACCGCTCGTGCTCGAGGGCTACCGGTTCTACACCACTTCGAACAAGGGCTTCGCGCCGGTCTTCGTCTGGCAGCCCCTGGCCGGGCCGGCGCAGCGCGGGTCGGTGCACCTGCCGCCCTATCCGGTGCTGCAGTTCGCCCAAGCGGTGCAGTGGACGCCGCCCGGCGCGAGCGAGACCGTCACGGTGAAGCTCGCGCTCGACGAAGAGCTCATCGACTACGAGCGCGCCTCCCGTTTCAGGCTGCCTCCATCGCACGATGTTGAAGTCGTTCATGGGGGAAAAAGCCAGGCTCTGCGGCCGGGTGCGAGCGTCGAGCTCGCCGGCGGGCGGCTGCGCTACGAGGGCCTCACGACCTGGATGGGCTACGTGGTGTACTCCGACTGGACGCTGCCGTGGCTGCTTGCGGCCGCCACGCTCGCCGCGGCCGCCCTCGGCTGGCACTTCTGGCGCCGGTTCGCCATGCGCCCCTGGCAGGAGGCGCCCGCATGCTAGCGCTGCCGCTTCTCTGGTCGGCGCTCCTCGCGTACGTGGCGGCGGGCTCGACCGCGATCATCGCGGTGGCGCTCGAGCGGCGGCCCGAAAGATGGATCCTCCTTCTCCTGCTGCTCGGGGTCTCGCTGCACGGCGCCTCGCTCGCGGCCCGCTGGATCCACGTCGGGCACGGACCGTTCATCACGCTCTTCGAGATCCTGTCGAGCAACGTGTTCAGCCTGACGCTCGTCTTCAGCCTCGCCTATTGGCGCATCCCCGCGGTCCGGCCGGCGGCGGCCTTCGTCGCGCCGGTGCTCTTCATCATGATGGGCTGGCTCCTGGTCACGAGCCCGGGCGAAGGGCACTTCCCGCCGACCTACCGCACGCTCTGGCTCTACGTGCACGTCGCGCTCGGCAAGATCTTCCTCGGCGCGGTGCTGGTGGCGGTGGGGCTCTCGGGCATGATCCTCGCCCGCCTGCCCCGGGGGGAAGCGCTCGAGGAGCTCGCCTTCCGCTTCATGGCGATCGGCTTCGTCTTCGAGACCCTGATGCTCGTCTCCGGCGCGATCTGGGCGCAGGACGCCTGGGGCCGCTACTGGGCCTGGGATCCGCTCGAGACCTGGGCCTTCCTGACCTGGCTCTCGGCTGCGGCATTTCTCCATGCGCGCGTCGCCTTCCGCCTCTCGCCCCGCGCCTCGGCGCTCATGATCCTCGGCGTGTTCGCGCTCGCGTTCCTCACCTTCTTCGGCGTGCCTTTCGTCTCGACCGCACCGCACAAGGGTGCGGTATGAGAAAGGATTTGCGCCTCGGAGCGTTCGTCGCCACCGTCGTCGCCGTGGCGATTGTGGGTACTTTCATACTGCTGGCGCCCGGCGGAGGGCCGCGCAAGGTGAATCCCGAGGTGAGCGAGCGCTTCACGCAGGGCGTCATCATGCTGCACGCGAAGCAGTACGAGCATGCGCTCACCGCCTTCCACCGGGTGCTCGCGCTCGACCCGGCGATGCCGGAGGCGCATGTCAACGCCGGCTTCGCGCTCCTCGGAATGAGAGAGCCGGCCGCGGCGCGCAGCTTCTTCGAGGGCGCGATCGCGCTGCGCAAGGAGCAGCTCAACGCCTACTACGGCCTCGCCGTCGCTAACGAGCAACTCGGCGATCTGCCTGCCGCGCGCGGTGCCATGCGCACGTACGCGCATCTTGCGCCCAAGGACGACCCGTTCCGGCGCAAGGCCGAGGCGGCACTCTGGGAGTGGGGACAGTGAGGCTTTTCTTGATCTTCACCGCGATGGTGGCGGGCGCGCTCGTCATGGCGTTGGAGGTCGTGGGCGCCCGTGTCATTGGCGCGTTCTACGGCGTCAGCCTCTTCGTGTGGACCTCGCTCATCGCGGTGACGCTCCTCGCGCTCGCCGCGGGCTATGCCGCCGGCGGGCGCTACGCCGATCGCATGCGCAGCCCCGATGCCATCTTCGCCTGGCTCGCTGCCGCGGGCGGCTGCGTGCTCGCGGTGCCGTGGCTGAAATCGAGCGTGCTGATCGCGACGGCGCCGCTCGGTCCGCGCTGGGGCGCCTTTGCCTCGGCACTGGCGCTCTTCGGGCCGGCGCTCGCGCTGCTCGGCGCGATCTCGCCGGCCATCGTGCGCCAGCTCGTGCGAGACCCGCAGCGCCTCGGCGCCACCGTGGGCGCCCTCTTCGGCTGGTCCACGCTGGGGAGCCTCGCCGGGACGCTCCTCGCCGGCTACGTGCTGCTGGTGCACTTCTCGCTCAGCGCAATCCTGGTGGCCTGCGCCGCGACGCTGCTCGCATTGTCCGCCGCCTACTTTCTCGTCTACCGGCGTGCGGCGTGGGCGCTTCTCCTGATCGTTCCCCCGTGGGTCGCGCTGCCCGGCGGCGGCGATGTGGAGGCGGCGCTTGCCGACGGCACGCGCGCGCGCCTGGTCGAAGCGCGCAGCGGCTTCTACGGCGAGCTGCGGGTCGTCGAGTACTCCTACGGCAGCCTGCGCGTGCGCGAGATGCTGATCGACGGCCTGGTGCAGGGCGCGGCCGACACCGCGACGCTTCAATCGACCTACGAAACCGTATATCTGCTGCAGGCTCTGCCGCTCGCGCATCGCCCCGGCGGCCGCCGCGCGCTCGTCGCCGGCCTCGGCCCCGGCCTGGTGCCCAAGTGGCTCCACGAGCAGGGCATCGCCACCGAGGCGGTCGAGATCGACCCGGCGGTGCTCGAGCTGGCGCGGCGCCACTTCGGCCTGCCTGCCGCGGTGCCGGTGACGCTCGACGACGCGCGCCTCTTTTTTGGCTCGGCCACCGGGCAATACGACTACATCGTCCTCGATGTCTTCAACGGCGACACCACGCCCTACCACCTGCTCACCAGCGAGGCGCTCTCCGCCCTGAAGCGGCGCCTTGCGCCGCGCGGCGTCGTCGCGGTGAACCTCGTGTCGTCGGCCGATGGCGCGAGCGCGCGTGCGGTCCTCGCAACCCTCGAGAGCGTGTTCGGCGCGGTGCGCGTGTACCCGCTGCGCGCGCCGGGCAGCCCTCTCGCCAACCTGATCGCGGTCGCGGGCGCGGCGCCGCTCGGCGAGCCGCAGCTCGCCGAAGGCTGGCTCGCCGGCGTGCATCCGCTCGCCCGAGTCGGCGTACAGCGCGCGCTCGCGGGCGCTCGAGCCTTCAGCGCGCCACCGGGCACGCCGGTGCTCACCGACGAGCGCAATCCCGTCGACGTGCAGGACGCGGCGGTCCGCGAAGAGCTGCGCCGGCAGATCCTCGCCGGCACCGCGGCGACGATTCTCCTCGGTGAGCCGCGCCGCGCGGCGGATTCCCGGTAGTGAGAAGAATCGGCACGTTTGGGGGCGCCGCGGGCATGGCATACGACTTGCGGTGATGCCCCCAAGGGAGAGCCGCTCAAGAATGCCGATGTCCATATCAGCCTGCCTCCGCTATGCCGCGCCGCAGGCCTTCTACGCGCTCGCAGGTCGCCTCGTGCCGTGGTTCGCCGTGGCCGCGGCCATCGCGGCCGCCGCCGGGCTTTACGTGGCGCTTTTCGTCGCGCCGACCGACGCGCAGCAGGGCGAGGTGTACCGGATCATTTTCGTGCACGTGCCCGCCGCGTGGATGTCGATGTTCATTTATGTGGTGATGGCGTTCTGGGCGGCGGTGGGGCTTGCGTTCAACACGCGCCTCTCCTTCATGTTGGCCCACGCGCTCGCGCCGACGGGCGCGCTGTTCGCCTTTCTCGCGCTCTGGACCGGCGCCATCTGGGGCAAGCCGACCTGGGGCACCTGGTGGGTCTGGGACGCGCGCCTCACCTCGGAGCTGATCCTGCTTTTCCTCTACCTCGGCTACGTCGCGCTCAACGCTTCGATCGACGACCCGCGCCGGGGCGACCGCGCCTGCGCGCTGCTCGCGTTGGCGGGCGCGGTGAACGTGCCGGTCATCTACTACTCGGTGCAGTGGTGGAACACGCTCCACCAGGGCGCCTCCGTGAGCCTCACCCGCGCGCCGAGCATGGCCGGGACCATGCTCGCCGGGATGATGCTCATGGCGGCTGCCTTCTGGATGTACAGCATCGCGATGGCGCTCGCCCGCGTGCGCTGCGTCATCCTCGAGCGCGAGCAGGAAAGCATCTGGGCCGGCGCCCAGTTCTCGAGCGAGCTCGAGGCGAGGCCGGCATGAGCTGGGGAAGCTGGTCGGAATTCATCGCCATGGGCGGGCAGGGCGCCTACGTCTGGAGCGCTTTCGTGATGTGCGCGGCGGCGTTCATCCTCGAGCCCTGGCTCCTAGCGCTCAGGCGGCGCAACATCGTCGACTACCTGCGCATCGGCGCGAGGCAGGACTGATGCTTCCCGAGCTCGGGGTCATCGCGGCCGTCTGCGCCTTCGTCACCGCCCTGGTTCTCGGCGGCGCCGGGCTCTACGGCGCAGCCGCCGCGGCGCGGCGCGCCGCCCATCTTCAGTTCCTGTTCGTGCTCCTCGCCTTCGGCGTGCTCGCCTGGTCTTTCGCCCAGGGAGACTTCTCGATCCAGTACGTGGCGCAGCATTCCAATTCGAAGCTGCCGCTCGAGTATCGCCTTGCCGCGGTGTGGGGCGGGCACGAAGGCTCGCTCCTTCTGTGGACGCTGATCCTCGCCGGCTGGACCCTGGCCGTCGCGCTGCGCTCGCGCCGGCTGCCCGATGTGTTCGCGGCGCGCGTGCTCGGCACGATGGGCCTCGTCGGAGCCGGGTTCCTGGCCTTCACGCTCTTCGCCTCGAACCCGTTCCAGCGGCTGTTCCCGCCGGCGCTCGAGGGGCGCGATCTCAACCCGTTGCTGCAGGACCCGGGCATGGTGTTTCATCCGCCGCTCCTCTACATGGGCTACGTCGGCTTCTCGGTGGTGTTCGCTTTCGCGATCGCGGCGCTCGCGGGCGGGCGCCTCGACACGCAATGGGCGCGCTGGGCGCGCCCATGGACGGTGTGCGCGTGGATGTTTCTCACTCTGGGAATCGCCCTCGGCAGCTTCTGGGCCTATTACGAGCTCGGCTGGGGCGGCTGGTGGTTCTGGGATCCGGTGGAGAACGCTTCCTTCATGCCGTGGCTGGTCGGCACGGCGCTGGTGCATTCGCTCGCCGTGACCGAGAAGCGCGGCGCATTCCCGGCGTGGACCGTGTTCCTCGCGATCGGCGCCTTCTCGCTCTCGCTTCTCGGCACCTTCCTCGTGCGCTCGGGCGTGCTCACTTCGGTGCACGCGTTCGCGACCGATCCCAGGCGCGGCATTTTCATCCTCGTGTTCCTCGCGCTGGTGGTCGGCGGCTCGCTCGTGCTCTTCGCCCTGCGCAGCCACCGGCTCGCCGCGCCGGCCCGCTTCGACCCGCTGTCGCGCGAGGGGCTCCTGCTCGGCAACAACGTGCTGCTGCTCGTCGCCGCCGCCTCGGTCGCGCTCGGGACGCTGTACCCGCTCGCGCTCGATGCGCTGGGCGCAGGCAAGATCTCCGTCGGCCCGCCGTACTTCGAAGCGGTGTTCGTGCCGGTGGTCGCGCCGATGCTCTTCCTGATGGGCGCGGGCCCGCTCGCCGCGTGGAAGCGGGCGCACCTGCCCGAGCTCGGCTCGCGGCTGAAATGGGCGGCCGGGGTTTCGGCGATCGCGGCGCTTACGCTCCCCTTTGCCGCGGGCTGGCGGCCGATGGTCGCCCTGGGGCTTTTCCTCGCGCTGTGGATCGCCGCCTCGAGCATCACCGCATGGCTCGAGCGCCGGCGCGCGCGCAGCGTCCCGGCTGCCTACTACGGGATGCTGACCGCGCACCTCGGCATGGCCGTGTTCATCGCCGGGGTGACCCTGGTGAAAGCCTACGAAAGCACCGAGGAAGTGCGCATGAGCGTGGGGGATACGGCTCGGCTTGCCGGCTATGACTTCCGCCTCGCCTCCATCGAGGAAGTGCGCGGCCCCAACTACACTGCGGCGCGCGGCGCGGTCGAGGTCTCGCGCGGCGAGGTACCGCTCGCCAGGCTGCATCCCGAGAAGCGGCTCTACCTCACCCAGTCCATGCCCATGACCGAGGCGGCGCTCGACATGGGATTCCTGCGCCACCTTTACGTCGCGCTCGGCGAGCCGCTCTCCGAGCGCGAATGGGTCGTGCGGCTGCAGCACAAGCCCTTCGTCGGATGGATCTGGCTCGGCACGCTCCTCATGGCGCTCGGCGGCGCGCTCGCGGCTTTGAGGGCGTTCCGGTCATGAACCGGCGCGCGTTTCTCCCGCTCGCGCGGGT
>Ga0247825_10002315_pt1 | contig 12595 bp, 12 predicted proteins | sample 13C_Vanillin_Day_FD_194413 | JGI IMG/M metagenome (GOLD analysis project Ga0247825, IMG submission 194413) | Soil microbial communities from agricultural site in Penn Yan, New York, United States - 13C_Vanillin_Day48 | ecosystem: Environmental > Terrestrial > Soil > Agricultural land | place...
AGTACGGGTTGCCGCGATGCACGGCCTGGATGCCCAGGAGCAGCTCGTCCAGTTCAGACTTCTTGATCACGTATCCAGAGGCGCCGGCCTTGAGGGCGCCGGCGACGTGCTCGTCTTCCATGTAGCCGGTGAGCATGAGCACCTTGGTCTTGGGCAAGCGGCGCCGGATCTGGCGCGTCGCCTCGATGCCGTTGAGGCCGGGCATTACCGTGTCCATGAGCACCACGTCCGGGTTGAGCTTCTCGGCCATGTCGACCGCCTCGCGGCCGTTAGCAGCCTCGCCCACGACTTCGAGGCCCTGCTGGGACTCGAGCATGTAGCGCAGCGCCTGGCGCAGGACGGCGTGGTCATCGGCCACGAGGACGCGGATCGGCGGGTTGGCCTGGCTCCGAGGCGCAGTGCCTTCCTGACGACCATTGAGCGAGGTGGCGGGGGTGCGGTTCATCGGTCCTCCTTGACTCTGACCGAGCCTTCTTGCCGCCGTTTCCGAAACGACAAGAGCAATTGCTTTACCTTTTATCACGATTTCGAGACGCCCGACAAGCCGACAGGAGCGGCGACGGACGACGGCCGTGCCCCGCCAACGGCCGTCGCCACGCCTGGAGTTTGTCGGGCTTCGATCTCGATCCCAGGATCGAGGTCATCGAGAACTGCCGGGTAGACGCGGGGCATACCGCACTTCTTGCAGACCGCCTCAATGGCTCCTGCCTTCGGCTGACCGAGCAGCCAGTGGTGTGCGCAGTTGGTTTCCATGTCTATCCGTCAACTCCTTCCGACTGCCGCATACTACGAAGCGCCAGAAGCAGCAGACATAGGGTGAAACCCCTAACTTTGCCACCCATCCCACGAACCGAAGGCCGAACCTCCCTTGCCACAGCCCCGAATCGCACCCACCCCAACCTTAGGGAGCCCGTAGGAAGCCCATACTAAAGACCACCTCGATGGGCTATCCGAATGACCTTAAACTAGTTATTGTGAATGACTCGTCCTCGACAGGATCAAGGAGCGCACGGCAGCAACGTGTCCTGAAGGATCACAAGCGACTCGGACGGCGCTATGTGCCACCTCTCGCCACACTCGACTTTCTTTCGCCGCTTCCTTGGCGAACTATCGTCCCCGAAATCGTCTGGATAGCTTGCCTTCATTTGCATTGGGGTGAAGAGCGCGGCGCAGAACTAACTGTGTCCATGGTTGCAGCCGCAGACAAGGTTGAAGCTGCGAGAGGCGGAGGTTTGGACGAGGCTCTCAGCGGAATCGCGATGAGTTGGTATGCGCAGCGGTCTGAAGAGGAACTTCGACTGATCGCTTCAAGCCTGAACAAGAACGATCTTGCCGACATCCTCGAAGCCCTCTTCCCATTACTCACCCTGTACGATGCATGCCCCTTACAGTTTCTTCGTGTCAGTTCCCAGGTCCCATCAGGAGACGAGGCTCTCGAAGCAATGACCCGGGTACTCTGGGAACTAATTGATCGCCGCAGTCGTCTTTCTACGATTTGCCAAGCCTCTGTCCTGTATGCCCTCGCTGTTAACGATAGACTCCGCTTCGCTGAAGAATCGAGGCGTGTCATCGAAGTCTTCCCCGCCGTGGAGCTATACCCGGCCACTGACGACAGCAAAGAAGCTGCCGCTTACATTCGGTCCCTCACAACAGCCCTCTTCGGCTTCGCCTCAGAAATGGAGTGGCCCAAGTCTTTCTGGAGACGCGGGATGGATATTTCGACGTGTCGCTACGTTGGATTTCGCGGCTTAACTCATGCAGGCCGCGACTTCTACATTGCCCTTGAGGCGGCCGCTAAAGGACTGGCGGTAGGCTTGCCGAATGAGCTCCAGCACTTCTGGGAGAACTGCGATCTCCAGATCGAGGAACCGTTGCGTGGAGAAGTCATCGGGGGGCTCCTCGGTCGCCAGCATCGTCTGCTCGGTCTCATGCTTCGGAACCCACAACTCTGGTCTTCTGATATCGGACGAGTACTCCTCAGATGTATGACGGAGACTTACTTGACCATCTCATGGATCGTCGATGGAGACGCCCAACGGCTCAGGAGTTACGTAGAACACGGGCTGGGCCAAGAGAAGCTTCTCCTTGAACATTTACAGGTCCGCATCAGAGAAGACGATCGCGAGGACCTTAAAGATCAAGCGGAAGAGATTGAGTCCTGGATCAATTCACAACTGATCACTCCTCTAGTCCCCGTTGACATAGGCTCTTGGCTGAACGTCCGCCAGACCGCTCACGAACTGGGCGAGGATGACCTCTACGATCTCCAGTACAGCCCCTTCAGTAGCGCAGTACATTCGAGTTGGAATGCAGTTGCGCGGTATGACTTGGATATCTGCGTGAATCCTTTGCACGGGGTTCACCGCACGCCGAACTTCGGACCCCAGACCTTGGATGGAACCCTGTTGCTGGCGAGTGTGGACATGTTTGAAGCTTCCTTCCACAAGTTTGCAGACAGTATGAGACTCGCGGCCCTTCAGCTTGAATCATTGGGAGTGTTCGACGAGGCAGTCCGAGCGGCAGGAGAAAGAGTCTCCAAGGACGATGCTTCTTTTGAAGAACCCTAAACGCGCCCTACGGGCACAATAACCAACCCCACGCCCTCCGGCCCGGGCATCACATGCCCCACAACCCCAAACACCTCCCGCAGCGTGTCCGGCGTCACCACTGCCTGCGGCGTGCCGTCCGCGTAGATGGCGCCCTCGCGCAGGACGACAACGCGGCTGGCGTAGCGCGCTGCCTGGTTGAGGTCGTGCAGGACCATGACGACCGTCAGCTCGTGCTGGCGGTTCAGGGTCTGGATCAGGTCAAGGACCTCGAGCTGATGGTTGAGGTCGAGGAAGGTCGTGGGCTCGTCCAGCAGCAAGACTCGCGGCTCCTGCGCCAGCGCCATCGCCAGCCAGACGCGCTGGCGTTCCCCACCCGACAGCGCTGACACGTGGCGCCCCACAAGGTGACCGATGCTCGTTTCATCAATCGCCGACCGCACGGCTTCTTCGTCCGACCGCGACGGGATACCCAGAATCCCCTGGTACGGGCTCCGACCCAACCGCACCAGCTCTTCGACTGTGAGGTCATTCGCCAGCGTCGGGCCCTGGGGCAGCAGTGCGAGGCGCTGGGCGATCTCGCGCGTCGGCCACTCCCGCAGCGCACGGCCGTCGAGGTAGGCGACACCCGCACGAGGCTTGAGCACCCGCCCGAGCGTGCGCAGCAGCGTCGATTTACCCGACCCGTTTGGCCCGACCAGCGCGACGACCTCGCCCTCGGCCACGTCGATGCTCAGGTCGCGGAGCACGATGCCAGCCTCGCCCGCGTAACCGGCGGCGATGCCCTCAGCCCCAATCTTCCCTGGCAGCGCGTGCTCCTTGTTCTTGGTTCCTCGTTCCTCACCGCTGCTGCTCATGCCCGCTTCCTCACGAGCAGGATAAACACCGGCCCACCCAGTACCGCCGTCAGTACGCCCACAGGTAGCTCCTGCGGCTCGATGATCATGCGCGCCACCGTGTCAGCTAGCACGAGCAGCACTGCGCCGAACAGCGCGGACGTGGGGATCAGGAAGCGGTAGTCGTTGCCGACGATCATGCGCACGAAGTGAGGAATGATCAGGCCGATGAAGCCGATGAGCCCGGCGATGCTCACCGCCGCGCTCGCGAGCAGGGCCGCCAGCGCCACGAGGATCAACCGCGTGCGCTCGACGTGCTGACCGAGGCTCGTCGCGATCTCGTCGCCAACCGCCAGCACGTTGAGCTGCCGCGACATCAGCATCGTCACAATCGTGCCCACGATGAAGTAAGGCAGTAACTGCGAGAAGTCGTTCCAGTTGCGTCCCAGCAGACCGCCGATCAGCCAGCGCAGGCCGATCTGGGCCGAAAAGGCAGACGTCACCAGTACCGCCGAGATCAGCGCCGTCAGCATCGAGGTCACGGCGATGCCCGCGAGCGCCAGCCGGGCCGGCGATACGCCGCCGCGCCATGCCATCACGTAGGCGATACCGCCCGCCACCAGGCCCCCAAGCACCGCCAGGGGCTGGATCGGTGCGAAAGAGGCGACGCGTGCTCCGAAGATGTCGATGGGCAGGTAGGCGCTCGAGAGGCCGGGAAGAAAAACGATACCCGCCACGGCCACGAGGCCGGCGCCGCTCGACACGCCGAGGATGTGCGGGTCGGCCAGCGGGTTGCGCGTCACGCCCTGCAGGATCGCGCCCGACATCGCCAGCATCGCCCCCACCATCGCCCCGACAAGTACGCGGGGCAGCCGGATGTTATTCACGATCGTCGAAGCTGTTCCCGTGGTGGCGTTCCCAGCCAGGCCGTCCCACAGCGTCTCGATAACGCGCGCAGGCCCGATATAGACGGGGCCAACGCCGACGCCGATGACGATGGCCACGCAGAGCGCGACCATCGCCAGGAGCGGTACGTATAGGCGCCTCGCTATCCCGAAGACGGGACGGCTATCGGCTGGCGAATACGTTGGGGTAGAGGAGACGTGGGAGTTCATCGAGGATCTGGCTCACCCGCGGACCAGCCGACTCCAGGTAGATGACGTGGTCGACTTCCTTGACACTGCCGTTCTTCACGGCCTTGAGTCCGGACCACACCGGCGTCATGCCCAGGAGCTCCGTGGTCTTCGGCGTGCCGGGAGGACCACCGACGCTGATGCCGATGATCACGTCCGGGTTCGCCTGAACGATCTTCTCGAGGCTGTAATCGGCGAAGCCGGGAAAGCGGAAGTTGTCTGCCTCGGAACCGGCGACGTTCTTAGCGCCCAGGTCCTTCAGCAGCGACCCGAGGTAGGAGCTGTCCTTCGAGGCGATGAACTGGCCGGGACCAGCAGCGACGACAACCAGTACGCTTGGCTGTTGCGAGGGCAGCTTGGCCTTCACAGCCGTCATCTTGTCCTCGAGCGCCTTCGCCTCAGTCTGACCCTTCTCCTGCTTGCCGGTGAGCGCACCAACCTTCTCGAGGCCACTTACCACGGAGTCAAAGGAGTCGACCTTCACCGCCCACACCGGCACGCCCAGCGACGCCAGCTGGTCGATCATCGGCTGATGAATGATGGCGTCGGCGATAATCAGGTCCGGCCGCATCGAGGCGATGACCTCGAGGCTGGGCTGGTAGCTCGTGCCGAAGTTCTCGACCGACTTCGCGGTCTCCGGATAGTTCGCCGAGGACGGACGGCCCACCGGCGTGGCGCCGACGGCATACATCAACTCGACGACGGTGGGGCTCATCGCCACGACGCGCTGCGGGCTCGCCGGCGCCTTCACGGAGCGGCCAAGGTCGTCCTTCGAGATGTCGATCGCGGCCGGCACGGTCGCCGTCGCGGGAACCGCGGTCGAGTCGTCCTTCGTGTCGTCTCCGCCGCCACAGGCAAGGGCGAAAAATGGCAGCAGCACCAGTGCCGCGCCAATCAAAAGCAGTCTTTTCACGGTTTGCGCTCCCCCTCTTAACCTCCCTAAATCTGTGCATACTACCAGAAATTTGGGAGATTTTAGATTCGCAATTCACAGTTTGAAGCCTGGAATGCGTAAGCGCAAGAGATATTGTGATGGATTGTACGAACTGGCCAGCGGATAGGCGGATAGACAGCGCTGACTAGAGGCAAAAGACCCGCATGCACCACCCCGAAAACGGCTGAAATCCGCCGATCCGCTTCCTATCCGCTGGTCATCCCCTCGGGTTAAGTCACCGGCACGGAGTGGGAGCGCTTCGGCAGCTTGGTCATTGCCATCACGATCGCGGCGCTGGAGACGAGCGCGCAGCTCATGTAGAACGTGCTCTCGAGGCCGTAGCGGTCGGCCAGGCCACCGGCGATTGTCGGCGCCAGCGCACCGAGGAACGTCGACGCGTAGACCAGCGACGTGATCGTCGAGGACATCCCTTCGCCGGCCTGCTCGACCGCCGCCGAGGTAAGGATCGACTGCATCGAGAACACGAACAGGCCAAGCAGCAGAATGATGATCGCCAGCGCAATCTTCCCGTCCACTACCGGGATCAGCGCCAGGAGGATCGCAAATGCCGCCAGCGCCGGCACGATCACTGCCTTGTGCCCGACACGGTCCGCCAGAAAGCCCATCAGTGGTTGCGACCCGATACCTGCTAGCTGACCCAGGGCGATGTACGCGCTGACGAGCGCAGGTGAGTAGTCCAGCGTCTCCCGAAGATAGACCGGCAGGAAGATCGTGTTCGTTGCCTGGCCCACACCTCGCAACGCCGTCACCAGGAACAGCAGCATCAGCGTCCGATGGCGGAAGATGGCGCCGAACGCCCGCACGTACTCACCCAGCGTCTCCTGAGTGCGCTCATGGCCGTAGTCGTGGTGGTCGTTGAGGAACTTCCAGAGGAACAGGGCCGTCAGCGCACCAATCACGAACTCGACATACAACACGCCGCGCCAGTACATCAGTGCCAGCAACCCGGCCGCCAACAGTGGCCCGAGCATCTCCCCGACGCTGCCGCCCGTACCATGCAACGAGATCGCAAACGCGCGACGGTCCGCAAACCGTCGAGAAAGGGCGCCGATCGCCGGTGGGTGGAAGGCCGAAGGGCCGAAGCCCATGAACAGCATGCCGATAACGAGCACCGCGTAGTTGGGCGCCAGACCGATGATCAACAGGGCCAGGCTCGTAAACCCCAACGATGCAGCAAGCATCAAATTGATGCGATGCGCCGCTTTGTCACCGAGATAGCCCGCGCTGATCGTCGCGCCCCAGCCCGTGAACTGCTGCACCGAGCCCAGCGAGCCGACCTGCGTGGCGCTGAGCCCCATCTGTATCTTGAGCTCCGGGATGATCGTGCTCGAAAGCCCGGACGTGATCGTGTGCTTGATCGCATGGCCCAGGACAACCGTCGAGGCAAACCGAGAACGTGCCGGATCGAGCTCCGCAGGCGTGAGCGCCGCACCGTGCGCGTGCGTGGTGGTAGTCGCGGCCATAGACCTCCCGAATCTGCCGAGAGGTTAAGTGATGGAATGGGAGTGAGTCTAGCTTAAGGAGTGAAGTATTCCCAACGGAGACCAGGTGCCTCAGCGTTGTGCCTTGTCGTCCCTTTGCTAGCGGCAGGATGTCGCGCGCACGCTGCCGCCGAGGTTGGGAATCCTCGGCTACGGGGACGGTGTGCTGCCTACCCAGGCCCGGCGGCCATCTGCGTTCACCACCCTTCATGCCCCTGTAGGGGTCTAGCATGCTAGACCCCTACAGGACTCTGCCCTGAGAATGCGCGCAGAGTCACCGCAGCAGTTCGAGGAGGAACCAACCCTATGTACGATCTCTCCGGCAAGGTCGCCATCGTTACCGGCGCCGGCGGACGGCGCGGCATCGGCCGCGCTATAGCCACCCGCCTCGCCAGCGAAGGCGCCGACGTTGTCGTGACAGACATCGCCCGCCCCTCAATACCCGAGGACGAAGCCCTGGGCTGGAAGGGCATCGATAGCGTCGTTGCCGAGATCGAAGGCATGGGCCGTGGCGCCCTCGGCCTCCTGTCAGACGTCTCCGACGCTGGCCAGGTGCGCGAAATGGTCGAGCGCACGCTGGGCCGTTTCGGCAAGATCGACATCCTTGTCTGCAACGCCGGCTCCCAGCCCGGCGGCGACCGCCGCCTTCTCGTCGACCTCGAAGAGGACGCCTTCGACCTCGTGCAGCGCGTCAACGTGAAGGGCACATTCCTTTGTCTGCGCGAGGTCTGCCGCCACATGGTCGATCGCGGCGGGCCAGGCAAGATTGTGATCATGTCCAGCCGGGCCGGCAAGCAGGGCAACCCGCGCTACTCGGCCTACTGCGCCTCGAAGTTCGCCCTCATCGGCATCACGGAGTCGCTGGCCCACGAAATGGCTCCGTATAAGGTCAACGTCAACGCCATCTGCCCCGGCCTCGTGGACACGGAGCGCGTCTACTACATGGCCGACGCCCTGCGTCCCGAAGACGTCGGTGTCGAGGAGTACCGCGAGCGCATGCTCTCCGACCGCGCCAACGTTGTGCCCCTCGGCCGCCCCGCCGTTGCAACGGACATCGCCAACGCGGCCGCGTTCCTCTGCTCCGCCGAGTCCGACTACATGACCGGCCTATCGATCAGCGTGTCCGGCGGCTATGGGATGAGCTAGACGGTTCAGCAGCAACTTCAACGGTTGTTATGAATTCGCCCAGTTCCTAAATGGCCCGAGCGATTGCAGCCCCCTAGGATGAAGTTGAAATACCTAATCCTGGGGGGTCTTCGTGTTCGGAATGCGACCGTCTCAGAGTGCTGCGGTTCAGCGCTACATCACAAACGCCCGTCGAAGGGGACGCGGCCTGCGCCACAAGCACTGGCACACGGAGGAGTTCCAGCTCTCGGCCCTCGAAGGCCTGGTGGAGTCCATGATCGCCTGGTGCCGCAGCACGATGGCCCACTCGCGACGGCCCTACGGTATCGACCTCTTCGACCTCATCGTGTCCTACAGGTTTGAGAAGGACGGGAAAGCGCGGAGCTTCCGGCTGAACAAGGTTCGGGCCATGGACCTGTATCAAGACCTGCTGCCGGGCAACCTGCTAGAGCGACTCATGGATGCGATGGCGCCCGAACAGCCGGTTAAGGTGTACATATCTGCAGCATTCTTTTCATGGGGCGATGCCGCGCACAATGCGCTGCCCGCGACTCCCACAAACACCCGGTAAGAGCCAGGAGCTAAAGAGCGCTGGACGAAGCTATAATCCAAGGTGTTGCCGAGTAGTGTAACGGTAGCACAGGAGCCTTTGGAGCTTCGCGTCCAGGTTCGAATCCTGGCTCGGCAGCCAGTCCCTAAGTCCCACCAGCCTCAACTTCGCTTGAGGCAGACCGACCCTACGTGTAGAATCGATTTACCTTCCCCGGTAGCTCAGTTGGTAGAGCGGGTGACTGTTAATCACCATGTCCGAGGTTCGAGTCCTCGCCGGGGAGCCATACAGTATCGCAGAGCGCACAGCGCCTGAATGGAAACGTCCCCGCCCTGGGGACGTTTCCATTTGTCTCGAGCGTCCAGTCCTTAACCACCTCTACATCCGGGCTGAGCAGGGCCTCGTGCCCCCAAAATACTCGTGGTATAATGCTTGCCATGCGAACTACCATAGATAAGGCTGGACGCTTGGTAATCCCTCGAGCCCTGCGCAACCGCGTCGGCCTCGCAGGAGGCGGAGAGGTCGAGATCGAAGTGGATGGCGCTGCTATCCGCATCGAGCCCGTCACTAGCGGCGAACTCCGAGAAGACGACGGCCTGCTGCTCATTCCCGCGACCGGGATGTCCATCGGCGACAGCCTGGTCCGCGAGCTGATAGATGTCGACCGCCACGAACGCTGACGAGGGTCAGGTTGTCCTGCTCGACACCAGCACTGCCATCGCACTGATCCTGGAAGATCACGAGGCCCACGCCTCCACGCTCGACGCGGTGCGAGGCCGCCGCTTGGGTCTCGCCGGACACGCGTGGTTCGAGACCTACTCCGTCCTGACGCGCCTGCCGGCTGGATTGCGTCGCTCGCCGTCTGATGCTCATCGCATCCTGGCTCGCAACTTTCCGGCATCGGAATTTCTCGCTGAGGCGGCGGCGGCTGACCTAATTAGAGATCTCCCGCGACTGGGGATCTCAGGCGGCGCGGTCTACGATTCCCTGGTTGGCGCCGCAGCGAGGCAGCACCGGTGCCCGCTCGCTTCCCGAGACGCACGCGCACGGCCGGTCTACGAAGCCCTAGGTGTAGAAATCGAGCTCCTCTCTTGACCAGGAGCACTGCATGAACCCATTCTTCATCGCCGGCATCTTGAACCGTCGCACGAGCCGCCCGACTGGCCACCCACTCGCCCTGATATGCTGAACGAGCATCGCAGCGAACCTTCGCACGACGCTCCACCACATGACGCCAGCCCGAACGACCTTTTTGCTGTCCATCCTGTTCCTGCTCGCTAGCATTGCGTGCTTCGGCGACGATGGCCCTCCCGCGGCGACCGTTGCGACCGCGACGACGCCGCCAGCCACGCAGCGACCACCGGTTGTGACGCGAGAACCAACCAGTGCACCGCCAACGGCCGCAACCGCAACGCCGCGCGCTCAACTCTCGACCCCTGCACCAACAACCACCCGCACTACCGACCCGACGCGGCGGCCAGATCCCGGAGAGACACCGTCGCCCGTCCCTAGCCCGACGCCCATACCCGACCTGTCCTTCCGCTTCGGCGACGACGTCTCCGTCTTCGAGCGCACCCTGATCATCACCGCCATCGAGGTGACACGCGACCTCCTCGCGTCCGACGCCGGCGTATCGCCGCCGGTCACGGTGTTCGCGCACAAGGGCCTCGAAGGCCTGCTGAGAGACTACACGCAGTACGCGCGGGCGCAGGAATGGCGCGCCCAGGGGCTGGTCGAGCGCCTTACCAACGTCGTTGCCGAGGCGAGCTACCGTGGCGTGCTCATCAACACCGGTCACCGGGCCTGGGCCGTGCTGACCGACGCCGACCTTATGCGAGCCGTCGCCCATGAATACGTGCACGTCGTCCAGCTCGAAAACGCCGGTCCGCAGATCGCCGACCAGACGCTACGTTCGAACGTCGACGCCGTGCCTCCGGCGGGTCCGCTATGGCTCCTCGAAGGATCCGCCGAGGTGGTCAGCTATCTTGTCGCAGACCGCCTCGACATTCAGGACTATCCCGGCACGCTAGTCGACCTCGGAATCGAAGCGCGCGACAATCCGGTGCCACTCGCGAAGCTGGAGACATACCTCGGCTACTATGCGGGAGGCGACGATGGCATCGCCCGCGCCGTCCTCGCCAGCGACTACCTCCTGCGCAACCGGGACCTCAGCCAGCTCTTCGCCTACTGGGACGACATTCGTCGCGGCTCTCGCTGGCAGGATGCCTTCGTGCGGCGCTTCGGCACCACGGTCGAGAACTTCTATATGAACTTCGATGCCTTCTACCAGGCTACCTACGGTGGCTAGTGGAATGACGGCCGCCGCGACGAGCCAACGGCCCCGGACGATCCTCCAACTCGACTTCGACGGCACCCTGGTCGAAGGCGACGCCTCCACGGGCATCCTGGAGCGCTTCGTCGGCGCGGAGTGGCCAGAACGCATCAACGCCGCCAGTCGCGTTTTGCAGACCGATGCCACGAGCTCGGCTTTGATCGACGCCATGACCGCCGGCTACGCCCATCTGGGTACGGATTTCGACGCCTACATCGCCTACGTGCGTGAATTTCACCCGGCCCGCCCTGGCCTCCGAGATTTGATCGATGTCGCAACCGGCCTCGGCATAGAAGCGCACGTCGTCTCGAACGGCTTCGAGTTCTACATCCGCGATCACCTGAAAACGGCGGGCGTTGAAGAACACATCGAAGTACATACCGGCACCGCTCTGGGTACTGAACTCTCGTACGTTGGGCCCGACCGGAAGCCTATTCGCACCCGGTTCAAGGAGCGCTGGACGGAGCACTTCAGGCGTAGCGGCGCGACAGTCATCTACGTCGGTGACGGCACCTCTGACATCGCTGCAGCATCGTTGTGCGCGGTCGTATTCGCCCGCGATAGCCTGCTCACCGGCCTGGGAGAGAGCGGTTACGCCGGTATGCTGTGCAGGTTCGAAACGCTTCTTGATGTCGCCGCAGGACTGGACCGCTGCGAACCGGACTAGTCATCTATCGGAAGCAGGTACAGAAGGGCGAGCATGACGTACACGGTAAGGGCCGCAATCGGCGTCACGAGCCCTAGCGGCAGCGTGGCTCCGTAGAGGACCGGCCCAAACAGATAGCGTGTTGTGCGACGACGAATCCGAGTATCGCTCACATCTGGTCGAAGCAACCGCCGCCCAATCGCCGCGTAGTTCCAGACAGCATTGAAAAGGATGGCTGTGGCCACAAAGCATCCACCATAGAGCAATGTTGCAACGAACCGCGTGTCCGCGTTCTCGAGGTTTTGGGCGAGGACGGCGGTACTGAATGGTATGAACGAGAGGCTCAGCAGCAGTAGCAAGTTGAGGATGAGGAAGACATGGTCGACTCGTTCGATGTCGTGGAACATATGGTGGTGGTTCACCCACATGATGCCGATAGTGACGAAGCTCAAAGCAAACCCGAAATAGGACGGCCACTGGTGTCCAAGCTGCGTGACCAAGTCTGAGTCGCTCTCCGCTACCGGCACATGGATTTCGAGCACGAGCAGTGTGATTACGATCGCAATGACGGCATCGCAGAAGGTCTCAAGGCGAACAGTAGAGATTACGGAGCGTTGCGGCGCCCTCCCCGAATGAGACGCCATGCTTTCGCTCATTACTGCGTACCTTTCTTCCGTCCCACTCCGACTCCAGCACCACCGAGGTTAGTCCTCCTCGAGAGTGCTCGTATCGCCCTCCGGAAGGCCCAGCTCACGCGCCTTGAGCAGCCGGCGCATGATCTTGCCGGAGCGCGTCTTCGGCATGATATCGAGGAAGTCGATCTCGCGCGGCGCCACCCCGGGGCCGAGCTTGTCGCGCGCGAACCCCATGAGCTCGCGGCGTAGCTGGTCCGACTGCTCGAAGCCGTCGTTCAGCGTGACGAAGGCCTTCACAATCTCCATCGCCACCGGGTCTGGCTTGCCGATCACACCCGCCTCCGCAACAGCCGGGT
>Ga0247825_10002316_pt1 | contig 12594 bp, 12 predicted proteins | sample 13C_Vanillin_Day_FD_194413 | JGI IMG/M metagenome (GOLD analysis project Ga0247825, IMG submission 194413) | Soil microbial communities from agricultural site in Penn Yan, New York, United States - 13C_Vanillin_Day48 | ecosystem: Environmental > Terrestrial > Soil > Agricultural land | place...
TGCGCGGCAACCGGCGCCGGGGCGGCTACGACCGCGGCTTCGTGCTGTCCGACCATGCGGACTGGCCCGGGCTGCTGGAGGCGATCGGCGCCACCGGCGCGGCGCGCGTGATCGTCACGCACGGCACTGCCGGCGTGATGGTGCGCTACTTGCGGGAACGGGGCTTGCGCGCGGAGGCCTTCGAGACCGAATACGGCGACGACGTCGTGGAGGCCGACCTGCAGCCGGCCGCCGAGGGCGGTGCATGAGGGGGCGGCGATGAAGCGCTTCTCCCGCCTCTTCAGCGAACTGGACGCCACCACCTCCACCAACGAGAAGGTGGAGGCGCTCGCGCGCTACTTCGACGAGGCGCCGCCGCGCGATGCGGCCTGGGCGGTGTACTTCCTCGCGGGCGGCAAGCCGCGGCAGGTGGTCAAGACCGCGTCGCTCGCCGGCCTGGCCTGCCAGATCGCGCAGATCGAGCCCTGGCTGTTCGACGAGTGCTACCAGTCGGTCGGCGACCTCGCCGAGACGATCGCGCTGGTGCTGCCGCGCGGCGAGGCGCCGTCGGACGTCGGCCTCGCGCACTGGGTGGAGGACCGCTTGCTGCCACTGCGCGGCCTGCCGGACGAGGAAGTCGCCAGCCGCGTGGCCGGGTACTGGCGGGAACTGGACACCCTGGGGCGTTTCCTGCTCACCAAGCTGGTGGGCGGCGGCTTTCGCGTGGGCGTGAGCAAGCTGCTCGTGCAGCGCGCGCTGGCCACGCATGCCGGCATCGATGCCAAGCGGGTCGCGCAGCGCATGATGGGCTACACGGATGGCAAGGTGATGCCGTCGCCGGAACGCTACGAGGCACTGATCGCCGGTGCGCAGGAAGGGGTGGACGAGCCCCGCGACGAAGGCCAGCCCTATCCCTTCTTCCTGGCGCACCAGCTGGACGCGCCGCCGGAGCTGTTCTCGGCACGGCTCGGGCCGGTGGGCGACTGGATGGTGGAGTGGAAGTACGACGGCATCCGCGGCCAGGTGATCAAGCGCAGCGGCAAGGTCTGGATCTGGTCGCGCGGCGAAGAGCTGGTCACCGAGCGCTTTCCCGAGATCGAGGCGCTGGCCAGCGCGCTCCCCGATGGCACGGTGCTCGATGGCGAGATCCTGGTGTGGAAGGAAGAGGCCGACCCGGAGACCGGCGAGATCGCCGGCCGCCCCGCGCCCTTCGCCTTGCTGCAGCAGCGCATAGCGCGCAAGAACCTTACGAAGAAGATCCTGGCGGATGCGCCGGTGAGCTTCATGGCCTACGACCTGCTGGAGCAGGACGGCGCCGACCTGCGCGGGCTGGCGCAGCGCGAGCGCCGCGAGCGGCTGGAGCCCTTGCTGGCCGGCACGGGCATCATGGTGTCGCCGGTCGAGGCCGCCGCCTCCTGGCTGGAATTCGCCGACCGGCGGGAGCAGTCGCGCCAGCGCGGCGTCGAGGGCTTCATGCTCAAGCGCCTGGACGCCGCCTACGGCACCGGCCGCACCAAGGCGGAAGGCCTGTGGTGGAAGTGGAAGATAGCCCCCATGACCGTCGACTGCGTGCTGGTCTACGCGCAGCCGGGGCATGGCCGCCGCTCGTCCCTCCACACGGACTACACCTTCGCCGTCTGGAACCGGCCGCCGGCCAGCCAGGAGGAGGCCGACGCCGTGCTGGACGCCATCGGGCGCAAGGAGCCGCCCCGGCCTGAGGGCTTGCAGCTGGTCCCCTTCGCCAAGGCCTATTCGGGCCTCACCGACGAGGAATTCCGCAAGGTGGACGGCATCATCCGCAAGAGCACGGTGGAGAAGTTCGGCCCGGTGCGCAGCGTCAAGCCCAGCCTGGTGTTCGAGCTCGGTTTCGAAGGGATCAACCGCAGCGGCCGCCACCGCAGCGGCATCGCCGTGCGCTTCCCGCGCATGCTGAGGATCCGCTACGACAAGCCCCTGCACGAGGCCGACAGCCTGCAGGAGCTGGAACGCCTGCTGGCTTCGTAGCGTCTGTGCAGGGTCTCTACCCCCGGTGTTACAGTTGACCATGTTGATGAAAGCAGATCCTTCCAGCCAACTGGGCCCTGCCGTTCCCGACGAGGGAACGCCGGTGTCCGTCAAGATTCGCGAGCGCGTCCAGGCCGCACGCAAGCGCTTCCATTCCAACGACAACATCGCCGCCTTCATCCAGCCCGGCGAGCTCGAGGCGCTGCTCGACGAGGTCACGGAGAAGATGCAGGGCGTGCTGGACAGCATGGTGATCGACACCACCAGCGACCACAACACCGGCGACACCGCGCGGCGCGTGGCCAAGATGTACCTCAACGAGGTGTTCCGCGGCCGCTATGTCCCAGCGCCCACGATCACCGAGTTCCCGAACGCCGAGCACCTCAACGAGCTGATGATCGTCGGCCCGATCACGGTGCGCTCCGCCTGCAGCCACCACCTGTGCCCGGTGATCGGCAAGCTGTGGATCGGCGTGATGCCCAACGAGCACACCAACGTGATCGGCCTGTCCAAGTACGCGCGGCTGGCCGAATGGATCATGGGCCGGCCGCAGATCCAGGAAGAGGCGGTGGTGCAGCTGGCCGACCTGATCATGGAAAAGACGCAGCCGGACGGCCTGGCCCTGGTGATGGAAGCCAAGCACTACTGCATGGCCTGGCGCGGGGTCAAGGACCTGGACAGCAAGATGATCAATTCGGTGATGCGCGGCGCCTTCCTGAAGGACTCCACGCTGCGCCGCGAATTCCTCGCGCTGATCCCGCACAAGGATTGAAGGGGCTGAAGACATGCTGGTTCGTCTTCTCTATTGCAGCCGCTCCGTCGACACGAGTCCCGAGGCGATCGACTCGATCCTGTCGCAGTCGCGCCAGCACAACCCGGTCAGCGGCATCACCGGCATCCTCTGCTACGGCGACGGCATCTTCCTGCAGTGCATCGAAGGCGGCCGCATGCAGGTGAGCGACCTGTACGGCAGCATCCAGCACGATGCACGGCACAAGGACGTCGCGCTGCTGTACTTCGAGGAAATCTTCGAGCGGCGCTTCAGCGGCTGGAGCATGGGGCAGGTCAATGTCTCCAAGCTGAACCACTCGATCCTGCTGAAGTACTCGGAAAAGCCGGAGCTCGATCCCTACTCGGTCTCGGGCAAGGTCTCGCTCGCGCTGCTGGAGGACCTGGCGGCCACGGCCGCCATCTGCGGCCGCAGTTAGTCTGCGAAGTGCTGGTCGGCTGCGATTTCTCCAGCACGCCCACGCGGCGCAAGCCCATCCTGCTGGCCATCGGCGCCGCCTCTGGCGGCCGCGTGCAGCTCACGCGCCTGGAAAAGTTCGAATCGCTGGCCGCCTTCGCGGACTGGCTGCGGGCGCCCCATGCCTGGATCGGCGGCTTCGACTTTCCCTTCGGGCTGCCGCGCGAACTGGTGGAGCATCTCGGCTGGCCCACGGGCTGGCGCGACTGTATGCGGCACTACGCGAGCCTGACGCGCCCGCAGATCCGCGAGACCTTCGCCGCCTTCTGCGCGGCCCGGCCCGCCGGTTCCAAGTTCGCGCACCGCCGCTTCGACCGGCTGGCCGGCTCCAGCCCGTCCATGAAGTGGGTGAACCCGCCGGTGGCCTACATGCTGCATGCCGCGGTCCCACTGCTGCTGGAGGCGGGCGTGCACATCCCCGGCCTGCAGCAAGGTGACCCGCAGCGCGTGGCCCTGGAAGCCTACCCGGGACTGCTGGCCCGGGAGCTGATCGGCCGGCGCAGCTACAAGAGCGACGAGAAGGCCAAGCAGACGCCCGATCGACTGATCGCCCGCAAGGACGTGATCACGGCGCTGGATCAGGGGCGCACGCGCCTGGGCCTGCGCCTGAAGCTCACCCACGCGCAGGCCGATGCGCTGGCCGGCGACGCCAGCGGCGACAGCCTCGACGCAGTGCTGTGCCTGGTGCAGGCCGCATGGGCCGCGCAGCACGGCGCGCCGCGCTACGGCCTTCCGGCGGACCTGGACCCGCTGGAAGGCTGGATCGTCAGTGCCTGACCATGCTGTACCGCGTGCTGGCCGATGCGGTCCTGGTGTTTCACCTGGCCTTCGTCGCCTTTGCAGTCGCAGGCGGCCTGCTGGCCCTGCGCTGGCGCTGGGTGCCGCTGGTGCACCTGCCCGTCCTGGCCTGGGCGGCGTTCGTCGAGTTCAGCGGTGGGATCTGCCCGCTGACGCCGCTGGAAAACGGCTTGCGCGCCGCCGGCGGTGCGGCCGGCTATACCGGCGGCTTCATCGAGCATTACCTGCTGCCCCTGCTGTACCCGGCCGAGCTCACGCGCACGCTGCAGTTCGTGCTCGGCGGCGGGCTGCTCGCCTTCAACGCCGCCGTGTACCTCCTGCTCTGGCTGCGCCGCCGCCGCTGAGCTTGCGTGCGCGGCCGTGGCGCGCGACACCGCGCCAGCGGCGTTTCCGCTAGCCTTTGGCTTTGTGCTTGCGGGAGACGACCATGCATCACGATGAACCGGCGGTGCGCGCCATGCTGCAGCGCTTCGCGCGCGCGATCACGACCGGCGATGGGCCCGGCGCGGCCGCCTGCTGGGAGGTGCCGGCTCTGGTGGTCAGCGACGAGGGCAACCGGGCGGTGGGCACTTCGGCCGAGGTCGAAGCCTTCTTTGGCGGCGCCAAGGAGCAGTACGCGCAGCAAGGGGTGAGCGATACCCGGCCCGAGGTCGAGGGCGTCGAGTGGTACACGTCCCGGCTCGCATCCGTGACGGTGCGCTGGCCTTACCTGGACGCAGGCGGGCGCGACCTGGGCCGCAGCGAGCGCAGCGTCTACCTGGTGCGCGTGGCCGACGGCGACGCGAAGATCTGCGTGGCCGCGATGCTGGGGGCGCAATGAGCGCGGACGTGCGCAAGGGACAGTGGACCGGCCTGCATCCGCGCGCGGAGTTCCGCGAACGCTTCCTCGCCCAGTTCACCGACCCCGCCTACCGCGCCGAGCAGGACGCGCTGGACCGGCTGGAGGCGATCGCGTGGGATGCCTACCGCGAAGGCCGCAAGGCGCCGATCACGCGCAAGGCCGGACCGGAGTTCCACGATCCCGACTACGAGCTGTCCGCCGAGTGGTACGCGACGCGCGAGCGCCTGCGGCTGGCGCAGGCACGCTGGAGCGAAGCGGCCACGCCCTCGCGCGTGCTGGTGATCGCCTGCGCCGCGCGCAACGACGGCTCCTGCCCGGGCGAAATGTCCAAGACCTTCCGGCTGGCGAAGATCGCGCAGGAGGTGCTGGACAGCGGCGGCGTGGAAACCGACCTGCTGGACTTGAGCCAGCTCACTTCCGACTACCGCCGCCACATCCATCCCTGCAAGGGCTGCGTGTCCACCGCCATGCCCCTGTGTCACTGGCCGTGCAGCTGCTATCCCAACCACGCGACTGCGCAGGTGGGCGACTGGATGGCCGAGATCTACGAGCGCTGGGTGTCCGCCCACGGTATCCTGCTGCTCACGCCCACGCACTGGTACCAGGTGAGCAGCCCGCTCAAGCTGATGATGGACCGCCTTGTGTGCGCCGACGGCGGCAATCCAGACCCCACCAGCACCGGCGGCAAGGACGCGAAGAAGGCGAAGGAGCTTGAACTGGCGGGCTGGGACTATCCCAAGCACCTCGCCGGGCGCACCTACGGCGTGGTGGTGCACGGCGACGTGGCCGGCGTCGAGGGCACGCGCCGCGCCACCTGCGACTGGCTGGACTGGATGGGACTGATAGACGCCGGTCCGCAGGCGCGGCTGGACCGCTACGTGGGCTACTACGAGCCGTACGCGACCAGCCACGCTGCACTGGACGGAGACGCCGGCGTGCAGGAAGAGGTGCGCAATGTCGCGCGCGCCTTGGCGCAAGCGGTGGCGCAGCTGCGCCGCGGCGAGCTCAGCGCGCCGGGCAGCGGCCTGCGGGCGCCGCGGCCCAAGTGAACGCGTTCACTGCGCCGTCCAGCCCCCGTCCACCGGAATCGCCGCGCCGGTGAGGTTGTGGGCCGCCGGCTCGCACAGCCAGAGCACCACGCGCGCGATCTCCTCGGGCAGCGAGGTGCGCAGGCTGGGCTGCTTCTCGCGCAGCAGGTCGCGCACCGCGTCCTCGCGCGGCACGCCCAGCGCCTGCGCGCGGGCGTCGATCTGCGGCTGGATGATCGCGGTCTCGGTCCAGCCGGGGCACACGCAGTTGACGGTCACGCCGCCGCTGGCGCGGCTGCCCGCACCTGCGTATTCCAGCGCGGCCACGCGGCTCATGCCCACCAGGCCGAACTTCGCCGCCACGTAGGGCGCCTTGTGCACGGACGCCACCAGGCCGTGCACGGAAGCGATGTTCACCACGCGGCCGTAGCCACGCTCGGCCATGTCCGGCAAGGCCAGGCGCATGGTATCGAAGGCGGCGGACAGGTTGATCGCCAGGATCGCGTCCCACCTGGCGCGCGGCATGCTGGCGAGCGGCGCGGTGTGCTGGATGCCGGCGTTGTTGACCACGATGTCGAGGGCGCCGCCCGCGCGCGCTGCCAGCATCAGCTGCTCCACCTGCGCGGCGTCGGCCAGGTCGTGCCCGAAGAACTGCACCGAGGGCGCGCCCGCCGCGCGCACGCGCGCCTGTGCGGCCTCGATATCGGCCGGGCTGCCCAGCCCGTGCAGCACCAGCGAACAGCCCTGCGCGGCCAGCGCTTCCGCCACCGCCAGGCCGATGCCCTGCGTGGAACCCGTCACCAGGGCACGGCGGCCCTGCAGCATCTTGGTGTTCATTGCTTCCTCTCCTGCAGCCGCGCGCGCAGCTCCGTCTTCAGCACCTTGCCGTAGTTGTTCTTGGGCAGCGCCTCCACGATCTCGTAGCGCTTGGGCCGCTTGAAGCGCGCGATGTGCTGCAGGCACACCGCGTCCAGTTCGGCGGCGCTGACGCTGCGGCCCGCCTGCGGCACCACGAAGGCCACCACGACCTCGCCCCATTCCGGGTCGGGTGCACCGACCACCGACACTTCGGCCACGCCGGGCGTGAGCAGCAGCACCTCCTCGACTTCGCGCGGGTAGATGTTGGAGCCGCCGCTGATGATCAGGTCCTTGCTGCGGTCCTTCAGCGTCAGGAAGCCGTCGCTGTCCAGGCTGCCCATGTCGCCCGTGAACAGCCAGCCGTCGCGCAGGGCGGCCGCGCTCGCCGCAGGATCCTGCCAGTAGCCGGCCATCACGGTGTCGCCCCGCACCAGCACTTCGCCCACTTCGCCGATCGGCAGGTCCTGGCCCTCCGCGTCGCCGACGCGCACCTCCACCGGCGTCTGTGCAACCCCCACCGAGGCGAGCCGCTGCGCGTGGCGCGGATGGCCGGTGTCGAGCAGGTGCGCGCGCGACAGTGCCGTGGCGACCATGGGCGTTTCACCCTGGCCGTAGATCTGCACGAAGCGCGGGCCCAGGATGCGCAGGGCGTGCTTGATGTCCTCCGCGTACATGGGTGCGCCGCCGTACACGATGGTCTTGAAGCCTTCGCCATCGAGCCCGTGCTCTTGCGCATGGTCGACCAGGCGCTTGACCACCGTAGGCGGGGCGAACATGTTGAGACGGCCGACCTCGCGCGCCAGGCCGAACAGCTCGGCGGGGTCGAAACCGCCGGAGGCGGGCACCACGTGGCGCGCGCCTGCGATCACGTGCGGGATCGCGTAGATGCCGGCGCCGTGCGACATCGGCGGGCCGTAGACGATCGCATCGCGCGCGTCGATGGCGTCCACGTCGATGAAGTAGGTCAGGCCCATGGTCAGCAGGTTGCGGTGCGTGAGCATCACGCCCTTGGGCTTGCCGGTGGTGCCGCTGGTGTAGAACAGCCAGGCGAGGTCGGTCGCAGCGCGGTGGTGCAGTTCGGCGGCCGGGCCGTCCAGGAGCGCCGGATAGTCCGGCGTTTCCACGTCGATGCAGCGCCCTGGCACCTGCACTCCCGCGCCCACGTCGGCGGTGATGAAGGCCCAGCGCGCCTGCGCATGCTCGGCGATCCACTGCGCCTCGCGCAGGTGCAGCTTGGCGTTGACCGGCACCACCACCAGGCCGGCCCACCAGCAGCCGTACATCAGTTCCAGGTAGGCAGGATGATTGCGCATGAACAGCAGCACGCGGTCGCCGGGCTCCAGGCCCTGGGCGCGCAGCGCGCCTGCCAGCCGCGCGCTGCGGGCCGCCAGTTCGCCATAGGTGCAGCGCAGTCGATTACCTTCGTACAGCGCGGGCCGCTGCGGGTCCGCCAGCGCGATGCGGCGCAGCGTGTTCGCCAGGTTCATGTCTCGCTCCGGTAAGCCAGGGACGATAGCCCCCGTGCAGGCCCCGGCCAAGAGCGTACAAACACGCTGGCCGGGCCCAGGCAGGTAACTCTACGTAATGGCATCTCCGTAGTATCTCTTTAGGCGGCTCCCTTAACCTCCCGCCGCAGATGGCCGCCGAACCCGGACGGCCACGTCGTTGTGGAGACAATCATGAAGAGACGCAGCTTCGCGCTGGCGCTCGGGTCGGCGCTCGCGCTGCCCGCGCGTGCCCGCGCCACGGACCTGGTGATCGGCCAGGTCGCCCCCCTTTCCGGCTCGCTGGCCAGCACCGGCGCGCAGATGGTGCTGGGTGGGAGGATCTACTTCGAGCACGTGAACGCCAAGGGCGGGGTGCACGGGCGCCCGATCCGGCAGGTGGTGCTGGACGACGGCTACAAGGTGGACGAGACGGTGCGGCTGACGCGCGAACTGCTGGCGCGCCCCGACCTGCTCGCGCTGTACGGCTTCGCGGGCACGGCCAACGTCGGCAAGCTGCTGGCGGACGGCGTGCTGGAGCAGGGCGGCGCCGCCCTGGTCGCTCCCTACACCGGCGGCGAGAACCTGCGCACGCCCTTCAATCCCTGGATCTTCCACCTGCGCGCCGGCTACGCGGACGAGGCCGAGCACATGGTGCAGCAGCTGACCACGCTGGGCATGCGCCGCGTGGCCGTGATGTACCAGGACGACGGCTTCGGCCAGGCGGGACTGGAGGGCGTGCGCAGCGCGCTCACCCGCCGCCAGCTGCAGCTCTCGGCCGCCGCCGGCTACGAGCGCAACACCGACAAGGTCGAAGAGGCGGTGCGCCGCATCAAGGCGTCGGACGCGCAGGCGGTGATCATGATCTCGGTGAACAAGCCCACCGCGGCCTTCGTGAAACGCTATCGTGAGCTGGGCGGCGGAGCGCAGCTGTACAACATCTCGGTGGTGGATCCCGCGGAGATCGTGAAGCTCGCGGGCCTGGCCAACGCCCATGGCCTGGGCATCAGCCAGGTGGTGCCCTATCCCTACACACCCAAGCTGCCGGCGGTGCGCGAGTACCAGGAACTGCTGCAGCGCTACGCGCCCGACCACCAGGTGAACTACACCAGCTTCGAGGAATTCCTGGGCGCCAAGGTGCTGGTGGAAGGGCTGCGCCGGGCAGGGCCGAATCCCACCCGCGGCAAGGTGCTCGAGGCGCTGGAGTCCATTTCCGCCTTCGACCTCGGCGGCATCACCGTGAATTACTCGCAGCGCAACCGCGTGGGCTCGCGCTACGTGGAGGTGACGGTGATCGGCAGCGCGGGCAAGCTGCTGAAGTAGGGCGCCTCAGCCCGCGCCGATGAGGCGGGCGACCAGCTCGCCGTGGCTGGATGCGCCCAGCTTCTTCATCAGGCGGCCGCGGTGCGCTTCCACCGTGCGCGGGCTCAGCTCCAGCAGCCGCGCGATCTGCTTGCTGGTGCAGCCGGTGACCAGGTGCTGGGCGATCTCGCGCTCGCGTGCCGTCAGGTCCCCGGCCACGCGGCGCCGCGTCGAGATGTCCTCGAACATCCACACCGCTCGGGCAAAGGGCTGGCTGCGGTCCAGCGCGCGGCCCACAACGTGGCACCAGAACAGCGTGCCGTCGCGCCGCTTCATGATGCGCTCGTCGCCATAGGTGCCCTGTTCGCGCATCACCGGCAGGCCCACCTTGCCGATCTGCAGGTACTCGTCCTGCGAGGGATAGAGCGGCGCGAGCGGCTGTCCCGTCAGCTCGAAGGGCGCGTAGCCGAACATCTGGCCGAAGGCCGGATTGCACAGCACCACCACGCGCTCCTCGGTCACGCACATGCCCACCGGCGCCAGCTCGAAGGCCAGGCGCAGGGCGTCCAGGTTGCCGGTGTCGGAGTCGGCGCGCATCGCGGCGATTGTCCGCTAGCCCGCCGGCTGCGCAAGTGCCTGCAGCGCCTCGTTGTCGGTGCGATACATCTTCAGCAGCGGGCTCTCCACCAGCGCGCCCGCCTTCTGCAGCACGCGCTCCACCGGCAGCTTGATGCCGATGATGTGCAGCGTGGTCCCGCGCTCGGCCAGCATCTTGCGCAGCTGCCCGAACATCTCCACGCCGGTCGCATCGATGCGGTTGATCGGCTGCGCGAACAGGCACACGTGGCGCACGTCGGGATGGGCGACCAGGTGCTCCACGATCGCCCGTTCCATGGCGGTGGCGGAGGCGAAGTCGAGTTCCGCGTCCATGCGCAGGGCATAGAGGTGCGGCGCCAGCGGCGGCAGCTTCCAGAGATGCCGGTCGCGCAGGCTGCCGTCCGGGTGCAACCCCACCTCGATGATGCGCGGGTGCAGGCGCAGGAACAGGAAGTGCGCCAGTCCGACCAGCACGCCGGTGAGCACGCCCCAGTAGATGCGCGGCGCCGTCAGCAGGGTCACGGCGAAGGTGACCCCGGCGGTCATCGCCTCCACCTTGTCGATCTGCCACAGCGTCCAGAAGGTCCTGGGCTTGAACAGGCTCGCCACCGCCGCGACCACCACGGCCGCCAGCACCGCCGTGGGGACATGCGACAGCGCGGGCGTGAGGAACAGCAGCACGAGCAGCACGAAGCCGCTGGCGACCACGGTGGCCCAGCCCGTTTTCGCCCCCGAGTACAAGGTCAGGGCCGAGCGCGAGAAGGAGGTGCTGGTGGCGAAGGCGCCGGAGAAGGCCGAGGCCAGCTTGCCCATGCCCTGGCCCACGAGGTCCTGGTTGGCGTCCCAGCGCCGGCGCTCGCGCTGGTTCTCGATCTTGGCGCTGGCCGCCATCTCCAGCGAACTCACCAGCGCCAGCACGAAGGCGGGGGCCAGCAGCGTGGAGAACTGGTCCCAGCCCGGCCAGCCCGGCCAGTAGGGCGCGGGCAGGCCCTGCGGCAGCGCGCCCACGACCGCGCCGTCGCGCGAATAGCCGCTGAAGTAGCTGATGGCGCCGGCGCCGGCCAGGGCGATCAGCATGATGGGCAGGCGCGGCGCCACGCGCTTGGCGAGGACGAAGAGCACCAGGCTCGTGACGCCGTAGGCGAGCGCCTGCAGGTCGAACCGCGGTTCGTGCAGCAGTTGGCCCAGGGAACCCTTGAGGCCGATCATGGCCGGCAGCTGCGAAGCGATGATCAGCAGCGCGGCCGCCTGGCTGAAGCCGGTCAGCACCGGCGAGCTCACCAGGTTCAGCACCCAGGCAGAGCGCGTCAGCCCCACCGCCAGCTGCAGGCCGCCGGCCAGGAGCGCCAGCCAGACCGCGAGCGCGACCCAGCTGGCGCTGGTGGGCTGGGCCAGGCCGACCAGGGAGGCGCCAACCAGCACGCTGCTCAGGGCCGAAGGCCCCACCGACAGTCGGGTCGAGGCGCTGAAGAGGACCGCGACGAGCGCGGGCAGGAAGGTGGCATAGAGTCCCGCCACCAACGGCATGCCGGCGAGTCCGGCATAGGCCACGGACTGCGGGATCATCACCACCGCGACGGTGAGCGCCGCCACGGACTCGCCGCGCAGCAGCGCCGGCGTGGGCCGGGGCCAGTTCAGGAAGGGGAACCAGCGGGACAGCTTGGACATTCGTTCAAGTATGCCCGTGGGCGGGTTGGGGAATCACCTGGCCGGCATGTCCTTCACCGAGTAGCCCAGGCTGACGGTGGCGTCCTCCGGGATGGGGGGCATGGTGGCGTTCCAGCTCTCCCACGCGTCGCGCATCTCCAGCAGCCGGCCCGGCTCGCGGCCCGCCAGGTTGGCGCGCTCGCGCTCGTCGGCCGGGATGTTGAACAGGTAGTCGTGGCCGTCCACCCGCAGGTACTTCCAGTCGCCGTCGCGCAGCGCGCGCTGGCCGCGGTGGTTCATGCGCCAGTGCAGCGGCCGGGCGAAGCTGCGCGCGGGCTCCCGCAGCACCGGCAGCAGCGACACCCCGTCCAGCGCATAGGCGGGGTGGGCCTGCCCGCCCCCGGCCTCGATCACCGTGGCCGACCAGTCCATGGTCATGCACTGCTGCGCGCTCACCTGCCCGGGGCGGATGACGGCCGGCCAGTGCGCGATCCAGGGCACGCGGATGCCGCCCTCGGTCAGGTCCATCTTGCCGCCCACCAGCGGCCAGTTGTCGGAGAAGCGCTCGCCGCCGTTGTCGCTGGTGAAGATCACCAGCGTGTCGCGTTCCAGGCCGTGCTGGCGCAGCGCCTGCATCACCCAGCCTATGCCTTCGTCCATGTGGTGGATCATGCGGCGGTAGGTGTGGACGTTGCCGCCGTGCAGGTGGAACAGGTTGCCTTTGACCTCCTGTGCCAGCGCCTGGTCGTCGCGCGTCTCCCAGGGCCAGTGGGGCGCGGTGTAGTGCAGGCTGAGGAAGAAGGGCGCGGC
>Ga0247825_10002317_pt1 | contig 12593 bp, 11 predicted proteins | sample 13C_Vanillin_Day_FD_194413 | JGI IMG/M metagenome (GOLD analysis project Ga0247825, IMG submission 194413) | Soil microbial communities from agricultural site in Penn Yan, New York, United States - 13C_Vanillin_Day48 | ecosystem: Environmental > Terrestrial > Soil > Agricultural land | place...
GGATGGCAATGGCGCCACCCCACCCCACCGCCGTAAAGATCGCCTCCGTGGCCTTGGCCGTGCGGTAATTGCTCTCACCCACCGCCAGGAAATGACCGCTCGGGAGCTGGCGTCCCATCGCCCGGATTGACTGCCCGGCTTCGGTCCGCTCTCCGCCGCGTCCTGCGATTCGGCCGCCGGTATTGGCAGTTCCCGCCAGCCCTCGAACGGGGACATCGACGGCAGATTGCCCGCCATTTTCCCGCCCGAATCCGCCTGCAACAGGAAATAGCGACGCGGCGGCTTCAACGCATCGATCCGGCGCTGAATGCCGCGAGTAACGCTCTCGAGGCCACGCACGCGGTGGATCTCGACCAGCACGTTCATCTCGCGCTCGATCGAGAGGGTGAGTTGCTGGTCGAGCGCGGCGCGGGTGATCCAGTAGACGACAGAGAGCAGGATCGCCACCGAGATGACGAACATCGCGACGTACCACGCGATGAGACGCAGGCTGGTGCTGCGGAGCAGGCTAGCGGGGCTCACGGATGCAGTAGCCCGATCCGCGCAGGGTGTGGATCAGCTCGACTGCAAACCCGCGGTCAACCTTGGCACGCAGGCGGCTGATGTGGGTCTCGACCACGCTGGTGCGCGGGTCGAAATGAAAATCCCAGACGTTTTCGAGCAGCATGGTGCGAGTGACCAGCTGCCCCGCGTTGCGCATGAGGTACTCGAGCAGTTTGAATTCCTGCGGCTGCAATTCGATCTGCCTGCCGCCGCGCGTCACGGTGCGCTTCAGGCGATCGAGCTCGAGGTCGCCCACCTTCAGCACCGGCACCTGCGGCGCCATCGGCGGACGGCGCGCGAGCGCGTTGATGCGCGCGAGCAGCTCCGCGAACGCGAACGGCTTGACCAGGTAGTCATCGGCCCCCGCTTCGAGGCCCTCCACGCGGTCGTTGATGCCGCCGAGGTTGGTGAGCATCAGCACCGGCGCCTTCATGCCGGCGACGCGGATGGTCTTGACGATGGAAAGCCCGTCGAGCCCGGGCAGCATGCGGTCTATCACCATCATGTCGTGGTCGCCACCGGACGCCAGGAACAGGCCATCGCGCCCGTTTGCCGCGTGCTCAACCATGTGGCTGTTCTCGCGCAGGCCGTTGGCTACGTAGCCGGCGGTGTCCGGATCGTCCTCGATCAGCAGAATCTTCATAAGATTCCGCTATCTTAATGCTGTCGGGCGGCTAGCGCGGGACTGTCTGCGTGCCCCGCGGGAAATCTTACAACTCCGTAAGGTCCCTGCCGCGGCAGCCCGCTTCCACCTTCCGCCATCCGCCTTCAGTATGTGCCGCCCCGGACGAACCGCGCGATGCCGGCCGCGACGTCGGCTTGCTGATCGGCGTAGCCGTGCGGTGAATGCCAACGCAGGCTTCGATGCTCACCGCATCGTCATAGTCGGGACCGCCCGTGACGGTGACGACCTGCTCGCGCGCGCCATTCGTGCGGGCCGTGATCTTGTCCATCAGGCGCGCCGGCGAGCGCAGGCACTTGTCGGCCGCGTGGCCGACGACCAGCACGGGAACCTTGATGTCCTCCAGCCTTGCCTCGAACACGGTCTGGTAAAGCCACGGCCTGGCCCTGCTGTCGCTGCCCACCATCAGCGCGGAAAGTGAGCACGACTCCGTCTGGCGCAGCCGCCCGGTGAGCCGCATTGCGGCATTCACCGCGGAGATTGAGCCGCGACTGGTGCCGATTACCCACACCGGCCCCTGGATCCGCGCGCGCACGTCCGCAATTGCCTTGCCAAGATCCTCGGCGTGGTCCGGCGCCAGCCGGAAACCCGCCAGTCCGCTGCGCGATCGCCGCTGTTTGCCAGCGCGCCGCCAAACAGGTCGAATCTCATGGGGCGCGAGACTAGCATGAGCATGCGCGCATCGGCGCCGTCCGATTGAATCAAACGTCATAATCCGGCTCTAACCCCCGTAGCCCCGCGGGGGACCCATCCGAGGAGCGGAACTTGAAAAAAATCATCCGACAAGGCGTGGCCAAGCTGTCCGGCATCTTTCTGCGGGGGCTCGCCATCACGCTCCCCCTCACGCTGACGGTCGCCCTGCTCTACTGGCTGGCCATGCTGGCTGAGGAATCGCTCGGCGGGCTCATCCGCTTCCTTTTCCCGGACGTGCAGTACTGGCCCGGCATGGGGCTCATCGCCGCGCTCGCCATCGTGCTCCTCGCCGGCGTGCTGATGAGCGTGTGGTTCACGCGACGGGCGATGTTCTTCGTCGACCGGTTGCTCGACCGGATCCCGCTGGTGAAAAGCATCTATGGCAGCCTGCGCGACATTGCCATGTTCCTGTCGAAGAAGGATTCGAAGTCGCGCTTCAAGAAAGTCGTCGCGGTGCGCTTCGCCGAGGAAATTCGCCTGATCGGCTTCGTGACCGTGGAGGATTTCACCGGCCTTGCCGCCGACGGCAAGGGCAAAGACCAGGCCCCCATCGGCGTCTACCTGCCGATGAGCTACCAGATTGGTGGCTACATGGTGTTCGTGCCGAAGGCCCTGATCGAGCCTCTGGACATGCCGGTCGAGGACGCCACGCGCTTCATCCTGACCGCGGGTGTTTCGGGCGGCAAGGCAAATGGCAAAACCCCCGCAGCATAAGCCGCGAAACCCTCGGCAGTCTCTCGCTCCAGCGTGACGTAATGTTATAATTCACCTCGTTTTTTGCGCCCGTAGCTCATCTGGATAGAGTGCTTGGCTACGAACCAAGAGGTAGGGGGTTCGAATCCCTCCGGGCGTGCCAGATTTCAACGACTTAAGGCCGCTTTCGAGCGGCCTTATTTTTTGCTGCTCGACTTTTTCACGCGATGATCGAGGGCGCTCCCCTCGATCAGCCCCGCTTACGAGAGCAACCGCACGATTTCCGTCGCGTCGGAAAGCTGGTCGAGATCGCGGATCCTGGCCACCGCACGATCGAGCGCTTTCGCATCGAGCGGCTTCGCCGAAAAGGAAGCACAATCGCGGAACTTTTCTTCCAGCCGCTCCCAGCCGACGGGGTTCTTCGGGTCGCCGGGCACGCCGGTCGAGCGGTGCTCGAAGCGCCTGCCGTCGCGGGTCACGATCTCGACCGAAGTCTTCGATACGTCCTGCGAGCCGCCTTTACCCGTCACCGACTGGGTACCCGGCCGGTAGCTCACGCAATCGGCCATCGCGAGCACTGCCGGGTCGCGCAAGCCGGCCTCGGTGTAGTCGCGCAGCGTGACGTTCCCCTTCGTCATCATCACGGCAGTCGTGAACGGAATGCTGAACTTGCCGTCGATGCTGACCTTCGGTCGCCGTTTCGCTGCGATCGGCTCGCAGAGCTGCTGCGTGCCGCCGGTACCGCCGACGATCGTGATCGACTCGATGTCCTCAGGCTTGAGACCGTGCTGCTCGCGCATTGTCAGCGTTGCCGCATTGGTCGTGCGCGTGTAAGCGCACGCGGGCCAGACCTTGAAGCCGTGCTTCTCGATCAGCGGAAACTTCACGCCGAGCCCGTCCACGATGCCGTCCCAGTCGGGCTCGCAGCCGCGGATGTAGGTGCGAAAGAAACCATAGCGGCCTTCCACGACGTCCTTCGAGCCGATGATGCCGCGCCGCGCGAGCTCCGCCGCCAGCACCGCCCCCTGTCCCGAGAATCCGGCCTGCATGGAGCGCATATGTGTCGCCGCGCCTTCCGCCATCTGCCGGGTGCCGCTCAGCTGATTGAAGCCGATGCCGAGCGCGTTCTCCATTTTCTCCTCGTCGAGGCGGAGGAGGCGGCCGGCGGTGGCGGCGCCCGCCATGAATCCGATCAGCTGCGTGGCAAACCAGCCCTCGGTGATCGTCCAGTCGGGAACGTCGATGGCGCGGGAAATTCGGGTCATGATGTCCATGCCCGCTGCGACGGCGGCAATGAATTCGCGACCGTCAACGCCACCCGCCTTCTCCGCGATCGCCAGTCCGACCGGGATCGTAACGATGCTGGGATGGCCGGCCTCGCCCATGTCGTCGTAGTCGAGCATGTGACCGAGGCTGCCGTTGAGGAAAGCGGCCTGGGCCGCGGGCGCCTTGCCGCCGAATCCGAGCAGCGTCGCCTCGGGCTTGCCGCCCTGATCTTTCACGTAATCGGCGAGGATGCGGGCTTCCGGCGCGAGCGTGCTCGCCCCGATCGACACACCGAAGGTGTCCAGCACGCACTGCTTGATCATCTCGACGAGCGCAGGCGGCAATGCATCGTAGCGCAGCGTCGCCGCATGCCGCGCGAGCTTGCGCGTAATGCCTTTCGGTCCGGCGCGTCTCCCGCTTCCGGCGTTGGCAGTATCCATCCCCGTCTCCTTGTGTCAGCCCGCCGCAGTCACGCTCACTTCGTCGCCCTCGACCGTGAAGCGATGATCGAAGCCCTCCGATACCCATTCCATGAACCGCAGCGAATCCTCGAAGCGCGGATCGCCGCGGCGCAGCACCTCGGGCCGCAGCTTTTTGTCGATCTGCACGGGCAGGAAGGACACGCGCTTCACGCCGTCGCGCCCGAGCACCGCCTTGGCGATGAGGCTGCGCTTGGCGTCGCTGCCGTAAGGAAGGAGCGGATAGTCGGAGTCCAGCTTCACTCCATATTGGCTCTCGAACGCGCGTGCCCGCTCCCCCTCTCGCGGCGGGGAAGACATGATGAAATTCGACAGGCTGTAGAAGCAAGCCTTGCCCTGGTGCATGCCGATGGCCTTCGGCGTGTGGGCGTGATGACCCAGGATAAGGTCGGCGCCCGCCTTGAACGCGGCGTTGGCGACGGTGACCTGATAGTCGGCGATCACCTTCGGTATGAAATGAACGCCCCAATGGAGCGACAGCACGACAACGGCGGCAGATTTCTTCGCTACCGTGATGTCCTCGATCATGCCGGCGAGATCCTCCTCGTAAGGCACCGTCACCACGCGCGGCGGCACCCCGGCCTGGTACTCGTGGGGCTCGTAGTAAGTGTGAGCGCGCAGCGGCGCGATGCCCGGCTTGTTGTGCATCGCCGCGTAGCCGTCCCGCAGGACCGAGCAGTAGGCGAGAAAGGCGATCTTCACGCCTTTCTTTTCGACGATCGCGGGCCGGCGCGAATCGCGGAGATTCTCTCCGGCGCCGACCACATGGAAGCCCTTGCCGCGAAAGAGCGCGACCGTATCCAGGAGCGCGTCCGCGCCCCAGTCCATCGCATGGTTGCTCGCAACCGACACGACATCGAAGCCGCAGTCGCTGAACACCGACGCGAAATGCGGCTTCACGCGGCTGTGCGCGCCGCCGGAATGGACCTGGAGCGAGCCGCGCTCGGAGTACACGCGCTCGACCTGTCCGAAGCGGAGGTCCGCGCCGGCGAGCACGGGGCGTGCCAGCCCCGAGTAGGCGCTCATCGGCTCATGAACCGGGCCGACGTCGCCGCAAGCCATCAGTACGACCGAGTCATTCATCGTCATGCCGTTTTTCCCTGTTTTAGTTGAACTGGATTTTCGACACCTTGATGACCTTGCCCCACTTGTCGATCTCCTCCTTCATCACGGCATGCAATGCGGCGGGCGTGCCGCCGACTGGAATGGCTCCCTCCTTGGCCAGGATGTCCACGACAGCAGGCGCTTTCAGCGAGCGGGCCATTTCCGAGTTCAGCTTGCCGATAATAGCGGGAGCCGTGCCGGCCGGCGCGACAACGCCGTACCAGCTGTCGATCGAATAACCCGGCACCCCCGCCTCGGCGACCGTCGGCAGGTCGGACATCAACGGCGAGCGCTTCGCGCTCGTAACCGCCAGCGCCCTCAGCTTGCCGGCTCGCACATGCGGCATGCCCGAGATCGCGCTCGGTATGCCGACCTGAATGTGGCCGCCGACGAGGTCGATCATCATGGCGCCGCTGCCCTTGAACGGCACGTGCACCATGTCGGTACCGGTCAGGTGCTTGAACAGCTCTCCACCGAGGTGGGCGAACGAGCCGGTGCCGGAAGAGCCGTAGTTGAGCTGCCCCGGCTTCGCCTTGGCCAGCGCGATCAGGTCCTTGACCGTCTGCGCCTTGACCGACGGATGCACCACGAAGAGATAGGGCGCCGAAGTCAGCTGGGTGATCGGCGTGAACGCCTTGAGCATGTCGAAAGGCACCTTGGAAATGTAGACCGCGTTGACAAGGGCACTGCCTGAGATGACGAGCAGCGTGTAGCCGTCTGGCGCGGCGTTATTGGTCAGGGTCATCGCGATCGTGCCGCCCGCGCCAGGTCGGTTGTCGACGATGAACGGCCGGCCCAGGGCTTCGTGCATCCGCTCCGCGATGAGGCGCGCCATGATGTCGCTGCCGCCGCCCGGCGCGAAGCCGGATATCACGCGAACCGGCCTGATGGGATAGTTCTGCGCGCCTGCATCCTGCTGCCAAGCACCACAAGCGGCCGCCAGGGCCGCGATGACCATATATCTCATGCTCTCTCCTCGTTTATGTTGTAGGAATAGTCCTTCATGCTGCGAGTAAATCCATGAATTCGCTGACCGACATCGCCGCCAGACGCGAGCGGTCGGCGCACGCGTCGAGCACGGCGCGGCGCTGCTTGGGCGCGAACGCGCGATTCACGCTGTCCTCGAACTTTTTCATGAGAAGCGGCATACCCTCCCGGCGGCGCGCACGATGTCCGAGGGGATATTCGACCTCCATCTTCGGCGTCATCGCGCCATCCGCGAAATGCACGCGCACCGCGTTCGCGTTGGACCGCCTGGCGGGATCGAGGTAGTCGCGGCTGTAGCGCCGGCCCTCCCGCACCACCATCTTCGCGCGAAGCGCATCGATGCGCGGGTCCGCTGCCACGGCATCCTCGTAATCGCGCGCGGTGAGCCCGCCGAAAATCAGCCCGATCGCGACCATGTACTGCAGGCAGTGGTCACGGTCGGCGAAATTGTGCAAAGGGCCCTGCTTGTCGATCATCAGGATGCACGTCGCGTGCGTCCACAGCTCCACCCGCTTGATGTCATCGAGCCGGTCGCGCACCAGCGGATGCAGCTTGATCGCCGCCTCGACCGCCGTCTGCGCATGCAGCGCCGCCGGGTACGAAATCTTGAACAGGGCGTTTTCCACGACATGACTGCCGAGCGGACGCGAGAAGCGGAACGGCCTGCCCTTGAATATCACGTCGTAGAACCCCCAGGTCTTTGCCGAGAGCGCGGTGGGGTAGCCCATCTCGCCCTTCACCGCGAGCAGCGCCAGCCATACGCCGCGGCTCGCCGCGTCGGCCGAGGACCATGACTTGCGGGAGCCCGTGTTCGGCGCGCGCCGGAAAGTGGCGAGCGCGTGGCCATCCACCCAGGCATTGGAGACGGCGCTGATGATCTCTTCCCGATTGCCACCCAGCATGCGCGTGGCAACCGCGGCCACCGCGATCTTGACGAGCAGGACGTTGTCGAGTCCCGTGGCGTTGAAATTGTTGTCCTCGCCGAGCCAGCCGATGATTTCGTACGCCTGGATCGCGGCACGGAGCACCTCGCGCATCGCGAGCGGCGGCTTCCCGTTACTCAAGCGGGAGCGGCTCAGCCAGTCCGCCACCGACAGCAGCGCGCAAAAGCAATCCGAGGGATGCATCACCGTCGCGCCGAAAAAGGCGTCGCTGTAGTCCACCCAGCGAATTAGCGCTCCGGTGCTGAACGTAGCGCTCACCGGATCGACCTGGAAGGGGGTCCCCGGCACCCGGGCGCCGTGCGGCACGGCGGTGCCCGGCACCACGGGCCCGACCAGCTTCATGCACTCGGGATAGGCCAGCGCCTCGAATGCGCAGCCCAGGCTGTCGATCAGGCAATCATGCGCCGCGCTCCACGCCTGCCGCCGGCCGGGCCGGAACTGCAGGACGTAGTCCGCGATCTCGGTGAGGACGCGATCCGGCTCCCGGCGTGGCGCCGTGCTGCCGACGATGCGTTTCGACTTCACCCTATCGCTCCCGGAGCCCCGTGCGGGCCGTCACTTCCTGTACTTCGCGAGCGCCGCCTGCGAGAGGTATCGTTCCTCCAGCTCACGCTGCTTGTCGCCGCCCTCGCCGTCCGGGCCGACGCCGGGATGCGGGTACGGCCGGTCCTTGCGGCTCGCCTGGAAGTCCTCCCAGGCCGAGATTCCGCGCTTCTGGAAGTCCTGCATGAAGTCGTGAAGCGCTGCCCACATCACCTGGTGCGTGAATCCCGGATACCAGGCGATGTTGACGCCCAGCGCTAGGTGCTCGTCGAGCCCGAGGTAGCGTGGCAGCTTCCCTTTCATGAACGATAACGGCCCTTCGACTGCGGCGCGCGCCTGCCTGATCTCGTCCGTCGAATGCGGCGATTCGAGCTGCACCCAATCGACTCCCGCTTCCTCGCGGTAAAGCTGGAGGCGCTTGAGGCAATCCTCCAGGCTACTGTTCGCCGCGTCGCGGGCGTAGCACTGCGCCATGATTACAAAGTCGGCGTCGAGCTCGTTCTTCATGTCCACAGCGGCGCGATAGCGGGCGATGGCCTGCTCGACCGGCACGACCTCGACGCCCGCGCTTTGCGTCCTGCGCTTGCCCTCGATCGGCTGGTCGTCGATGCGGATGCCGGCGATGCCCGCGCGGATGCACTCGCGGATCATGCGGCGCACCGCCATGATGCCGCCGTGGCCGGTGTCGCCATCGAGAATGACTGGAAATTTCACGCTCTGCGCGATCCAGCCGGCGATCTGCGCACACTCGGTCATGGTCGCGGTGCCAACGTCGGACAGCCCGGTGTAGGAGCCGACCACGCCGCTCGTGCCGACGAAGCCGCATTCGCAGCCCGCCTGCTCCATGATGCGAGCATGCGTCGCCGTTGGCGGATGCAGCACCACGAGCACCTTCTCCTTGCGGTGGATCAGCCGGCGCAGCCGGGTCGTCGTTTTCTCGGTGGTCATGTCATGCCGCCTTCGACTGGGCGCCACGCGCGTGGCTCGCGGCTTCGCGCCCGGCGATGCGGCCGAACACCGAGCCCGCCATCAGGCCCGAGCTGCCGGGATAGTTGTAGTAAAACAGCCCGCCGACCAGCTCGCCCGCGGCAAAAAGCCCGGGCAGCGGCGCGTCCGCTATATCGAGAACGCGCGTCGACGTGTCGATCTTGAGCCCGCCGAAGGTGAACGTGATGCCGCAGGTCACCGCGTAGGCGGAGAACGGCGGCTTCTCGATCGGGTTCGCCCAGTTGGACTTGTCGATCGCGAGGCCGGTGGTGCCCTTACCATCCTTGATGTTGGGATTGAACGTTACGTCGCGCTTCACCGCCGCGTTGAATTCGCGCACGGTCCGGAGAAACTGGGACGGATTAACGTCCTCCATCTTCGCGACCAGCTCTTCCAGCGTATTGGCGACGACTTTCGTGGTGCCCCGGGAGCGATACTCCTCGTGCAGCAGGTGCTCGACCTGCGAATCGAAAACGTGCCAGGCGTAGCTCCCTGGCTGCTCCAGCACCACGCGGCCGTACTTGGCGTAGGTGTAGTTGCGGAAATCCGCGCCTTCGTCCACGAAGCGCTTGCCGTCCGCATTGATCATGAGGCTGAACGGGTAGCCGTTGCGGCTCATGGTGACCGGCCGGTCGATCTCGCCGAAATCCGGTGCATAGCGCTCCCACGACACCGAGTGGCATCCCGACCACTGGCCGTAGGCCTGCGCGCCGGCGTCGAGCGCCATGCGGATGCCGTCGCCGGTGTTGTAGCGGGTGCCGCGCACCTTGGCCATTTCCCAGCCCGGCCCGAGGTAGCGCGTGCGCCACTCGCGATTGGCTTCGAAGCCGCCGGACGCTAGCACGACGGCTTTTGCCCGGATTTCTTCCTCGACACCGCCTGCCACGACACGCACCCCCTCGATGCCCGCGCGGCCGCGCAGCAGCGCGATGGCTTGCGTCCTGTAGCGGATCTCAATGCCGTGCTTTTCCGCGGCCTTGTACTCGGCCTGCACCAGCCCGCGCCCGCCGCCGGCCGCCTCGACCACCGTGCCGCCGAAGAACTTGAACTTGCCTTCGTGCTTGAACGCGTAGCGTCCAAAGCGCGGAACGAAGCGAACGCCACAGCCATGAAGCCACTGCACTGTCCCGGTGCTCTGCCGCACCACGGTTTCGGCGAGGTCGGGATCGCAGTACCACTGGGTGACGCGCCCGAGATCGTCGAGGTAGGCCTCCGCCGTGTACTCGCCGAAATCGGTGTTCTCAATCTCGCCTTTTGAGAGATCCGGCACCACGGTCTTCACGGTCTCGACGCCGTGGTGAACCATGCGAAATCCACCTCCGGTATAGGCGGTGTTTCCGCCACGCTGCTCTTCCGGTGCGCGCTCGAGCACCAGAACTTTCGCCCCGTGCTCCCGCGCGGAAAGCGCCGCACACAATGCGGCGTTGCCGCCCCCGACCACGATTACGTCAACTGTCTTGTTCATGCCGCTCCCTGCTAGCGCGGACGGCCGCCGAGCGCAGCCTCCCGCTGGTAACGCTCATAGGCGAATTGCGGCAGGCCGCCGCACTCGAAAATCTGCTCGATACCGGGCGGGTACCGATGAAGCTTTACGCTGCCGCCGCCGGCGACGTTGCGCACGATGCCTTGCGCATAGTCCACTTCCAGAACCTCTCCGTCCTGCACGATGCCCGACACCCCGGGCGCGACGAAAATGGGAATGGCGCGGGAAATGCTGTTGCGCAGGAACAGCCGCGAGACCGACTCGGCGATGATCGCCGCGATGCCGACCTCGCGCAGCACCAGGCCCGGGCGACTCGATCCGCAGCCGAAATTGCGGCCCGCTACCATGATGTCGCCGCGCTTCACCTCCTTCGGGAATTCCGGGCGGTACACCTCCATGGTGTGCTGCTTCAGTTCTTCCATGGTGGGATAGCGGTAATAGGGGTTGATCGCGTCGGTCTCGACCGAGTCGCCGAATTTCCAGACGCGGCCGCGAGCTTTCATCTTCCTGATGTCAAAGCCCACGGAACACGTCCTTCGGGTCCACGATCTCGCCCGCGACTGCCGCCGCCGTAACTGTGAGCGGGCCGCCGAGATAGATATCGGCCTTAGTGCTACCCTTGCGGCCCTTGAAGTTACGCGTAGTCGCTGTGATGCACACTTCGCCGTCGGACAAGAAGCCGACGCGCGGCTGGCACACGCCACAGCCCGGCGTAATGAATTGCGCGCCCGCCTCGATCAGCGTTTCCACCAGCCCCGCCTTGAGGCACTGCAGGTAGACCTGTTGGGAGGCTGGCGAGATGATGAAGCGCACGCCCTTCGCCACCTTGTGATTCTTCAGCATGCGCGCGGCGATCTCGATATCCTCGAAGCGCCCGTTGGCACAGGAGCCGATCTGTGCCTGATTGATACGCACGCCCTTCGCCTCCTCGACCGGGGCGACGTTTCCGAACTGGTGTGGTTTCGCCACAACGAACGGCATCTGGTCCACGTTCAGGCGGATTTCCTTCTCGTACTCGGCGCCAGCGTCGGGCACGAGCGTTTCGTACGGCTTGTCGGTGCGGGCCTTCACGAACTTCCGCGTGGTGTCGTCCGCCTGAAACATCGCGAACTTGGCGCCGACTTCCACGCCATGAGTGGAAAGGCAGGTGCGGCTGTCGATGGAAAGCTGCGGCACCAGCGAGCCCGAGTACTCGATCGACATGCTCTGGGCGAAATCGTCGCCGTATTGCCCAGCCAGGGTCAGAATGATGTCCTTGGAAATCGGGTAAGCGGGCTGTCGCCCGTCGAGGACCACCTTCACCGAGTGCGGGACCTGGAACCACAGCTCGCCGTAGAGCAGCACATAGAACATGTCGGCGCGAGTGATGCCGGTTGCGCCCGCATTGACCGAACCGTAGCCGAGCGTGTGGGAGTCGTTGCCGACGACCAGCTCGCCGGGGCGCACCAGCCCGTAGTCCAGCATCATCTGATGCGCGATGCCCGGCTCGGAATCGTGAAAGCACTGGATGCCCAGCCGCTCGACCTCTTTACGGATCACGGCATTCTCGTCGGCGAGCTTCTGGGTGAGCGTCGGCTGGTGGTGGTCCAACAGCACATAGATCTTTGTCCGGTCCCACACCCGCGGCAGCCCGTCCTTGAAGCCAGCCTCAATCGCCATGTCGCGCATCGGCTCGCCGGCGTGGTAATGACACATCGCGCCGTCGATCCGGGCCTCGAGGAAATCCCCTGCGCGCACTTCTTTCCCGGCGATATTGCGCCGGGACAGCAGCTTTTCCGCCATGGTCTGCGGCATCATTCGCTCCGTTCTTCCGGCTAGACGCCTTCGTCAGGAAAAAGACGCTTCAGGCGCTCACGCTGGGCGGCCTGCACGTGCCTGCGCGCAGCCTCGTCGGCCGCCTCGGCATCGCGCCGGCGGATCGCCTCCACGATCTGCGCATGTTCCTCGACGGCCGCCTGGGCACGATGCGGCAGGGACATGAGCGGAGCGCCAAGCAGCCCCAGATCGCTGATCGCCGCGAGGCTTTTTTCCAGGTAGCGGTTATGTGCGCCGCGATGGATCGCCATGTGAAAGCGTTTGTTGTGCGCCGGAAGCAGTTTCAGATCGCCCTGGATCTGGCGCTCGCGCTCAACCAGGTCCACCAGGTCTTGTATCTCCAGATCCGCGGCATGCCGCGGATCTGGAGATAC
>Ga0247825_10002318_pt1 | contig 12590 bp, 14 predicted proteins | sample 13C_Vanillin_Day_FD_194413 | JGI IMG/M metagenome (GOLD analysis project Ga0247825, IMG submission 194413) | Soil microbial communities from agricultural site in Penn Yan, New York, United States - 13C_Vanillin_Day48 | ecosystem: Environmental > Terrestrial > Soil > Agricultural land | place...
GCTTCACCGCGCCCTCGATCGCTCGGAGGGCGCGGTGAAGCAGCTGCAGCTGCGGGCGCTCGACGCCCTGCGCAAGGAGATGGGACGTCATGGCTGAGCAGCCGCTTCCCGATCGCCTCGACGCCGTCGTCGACACGCTGGTTGCCCGCGGCGACGCGAGCGAGGCGCTGCGTGACGCAGAGCTCGCTCCGCTCGCCAGGATAGCAGCGGACCTGCGGCACTACCCGAGCCGAGATTTTACAGCGCGCCTGCGGGCGCGACTTGAACGGAGGACAGCCATGACTACAGCACTCGCTCCAGCGGTTCGCGAAGGATTCACCACCGTCACGCCATACATCTGGGTCCCCGATCGCGGGCTCGCCGACTTCCTCGTTCGCGTGTTCGATGCTGTCGAAACGAGTGTCATGGACAACCCGGGCCACGGTATCCATCGCGAACTGCGCGTCGGCAACTCGATGGTGATGATCGGCGAAACCGGCGATCTGAAGGCAGCCCTGCAGAACCGCCCTGTCGCATTCCATGTCTTCGTCGAGGACGTCGACGCGACCTTTGCGAGGGCGATCGCGGCCGGTGGGACGTCGTTGGGTGAACCGGAAGATCGCCACTATGGGGAGCGCGCGGGATTCGTCCGCGATGCCTACGGCAACCACTGGTACATCGCGACAGCGCTCGGACCGCAGTCATTGGGCCATGCGCTGCGCACCGTCACGCCGTATCTGCACGCGCGCGATGTTGACGGCTACATGGCGTTCCTCACCCGCGCGTTTGGCGCTGTCGAGGAAACGCGTGCCGAACAGCCAGGCGGCGTCATTCCCTACGCGCGGATGCGATTCGGCGATGCAGCGGTCGAGTTCGGCACGTCCGATCCGATGCCGGGCTCCTACTTCCTGTATGTCGCCGATCCGGATTCGGTGTACGAGCAGGCACTGGCCGCCGGCGCAAAGCCACTGTCGGCGCCGGACGATCGGCCGTCCGGAGGTCGAATCGGGTTCGTGGAGGATCCGGTCGGGAATCACTGGTACATCGCGCGCCCGCCGGCGTAGGTCCCCTTCGCGGCCACCTCTCTTGTGCGCCCGAGCCCGGACGTTTCCCAGTCCTGAGCCGATCCGCAGCCGTTCCACACACTAGGGTGTGACGGCAGTTCGGCACAGGACAGTAACGTTTCGCGGCTCGGTCTCAAGCAGTCGCCAGAGAGGTTGTCATGAAGCATCCATATCTGGGCATTGTCGTGGTCTGTGGCGCGTGCGCGGCGCTTTCCGCGTGCGGCAGCAGCAAGTCTCCCGCGGCTCCAGCCGCGCCGACCAGCACCGGCATCAGCGTCACATTTCCAGCGGGCGGCACCATCTACATCGGCGCAACGGCGCAACTCCAGGTGACGGAAACACTCAGTGATGGCACCACGAGGCCCGCGACCGCCGCATGGTCGTCCGACGCGCCAGCCATCGCGGCGGTGTCGCAGACCGGCATCGTCACCCCCGTTGCCGCAGGCGAGGCGACCATTTCGGCGGACGCCAACGCACGTCGAGGAACGCTGCGCATCCGCGTCTACCCGAACTTCAACGGAACGTGGGTTGGCGCCGAGACGATGATCTCCTGCGATGACTCGGGCGTGTTCGACAACCTGTGCGCCGATCCCGCCTTCTACACCGCGGGAGAGACGTTCCGCCACGACTCGAGGCACACGCAGACAGACGCAGCGGCTACAACCACCGTCGACCTCGGGGGAGGGATGACCGCATCAGGCGCCGCGACGGTGAGCATTCCGGGCGAGCTGCAACTTCCGACGACGCGGGTGCGACCCGAGGATCCCGACATCAAGGTTGACGTCGAGAACCTCCGCTTCCGGTCGGACGTGCCCTCGCGCTTGACTGGAAACTACGGAATCCGATTCAGCTCGCCGAACATTGACGGATCCGTGCTGATCGGACTGCGGCTGGACAACGTCGCGCGAACGAGTTCGACCAGCGCGACGGCCGCGGAACGCTATTCCTTGTCGAACGCGCGAGGGTCGTTCATCCAGAAGGTCGCGATGGCAAAAAGGGCGAGCAGCGCAGCGATCGCCGAGCCTTCGAGAAAATAGCCGACCGACGCAACGATGCCGGCTCCTTCGAGGATGAACCAGAACATCATCGCGGGGCCGGCGACTTTCGGGTCGGCCCAGTACTGAGCCGAGGTCTGTCCGCCACGAGGTTCCGGGACCTGGCCCTTCAGGAACATCAGCGCGACGCCTGCCATCGAGACGCTGACGCCAGCCATGATGAAGGTGATCAAGGAGGCCGGGTCAGGCGCCAGGCCGCGAGTCAGGTAGCGCGTTACACCCAGCGCCGCTGCGGTGACGACGAGTCCGATGCCGAGGAAGAGGTGCAACTGCGCCGGATTGGATTGCCTCGGCGGCGCTCCGGTTCCCGCAACTGGCATCAGCGGCTCACTCCGTCGAACGATCCGAACGATCCGTACGACTATTTGGCGCGCTTCGCCGTCGCCGTCTCGGCGATGCCCATGATCTCCCGCGACAGCTCGATCGTGTCGGCGGACGTCATCTTGCACTTGTAGGTGAAGGTGATCATCATCCCCTCGTACGTCGCGTTCTCGGTGAACGTGAACGTGTCGCCGTCTACCTTGCCGTCGGTGATCTTCGTTTCGCCGGTCAGGCTTCCCTTCGCCGTCCCGGTGAGCGTCGTTCCCTTGACGACGAAGTCGTAGGTGTAGGCCTGCTCACCGACCTGGCTCATGAAGGTTGCGGACCAGCGGCCGGACGGATCGGCGGCGCGCACCGCCGTACCAAGTGCAATCACCAGTGCCACGACGGCGAGGACAACAAAGCGTTTCATCGAACCTCCAAGCGGTCCGCCTGAAGGCGGACACTACGCGTTACTTCTTCAGCAGCTCCCTGCTCAACCCCTCCGCGCACGCGAACTCCCGCAGCTCGTCGTTCGGCGGCAATGCCTTCCGATACGTGCGGACGGTCTGCCAGGGTTCCGTCAGCGCCTTCGGATCGCGGACGGTGATGCGGTCCTCGAGAATCCCCGGGCTGGTGAACCGGATGCGCTCGCTCACGGTCATCTCGTCGCTGTGCGGCGTGAACCCCTCGATGAACGAGTCCGGATGGAGCGCCACGGTCTCGACCACCAGCGTGTCGCCTTCCCAGCGGCCGGTCGAATAGCCGGCATAGGTCGGATCGTCGAGCTGCTTCGCCGTCGGTTTGCGGCCGTCGAGATACACGCGGCGCATCGCGTCGTTCAGCTCGCTGAAGAACGTAATGCGATCCTTCGCCTGCATGATCTCCATGCCGTACGCCATGCCCATCATCGCGGGCATGCCCGGCGGCAGACAGCGGGCGTTGTTGTCGTATTCGTAGGAACCCGAGATGCGCGACTTGCGCATCACCTCCCACTTCGCGAGGTATTCAGGCCTCAGCTTCGGCGCATCAGCCGAGCGTCCCTGCGAACCGTCGGAGAGCGGCGCCGACTGGGTCGGCCGCGGCGGCGGCGCGCCTCGCTGTGCGCCCGCCGGCGGTGCTCCGGCCTGACGCCCGCCTCCCCCGCCGCCTCGTCCCGGGTTGTAGGGGTAATAGACGCCGGAGAAATCCGGCACCGTCTGTGCGCCGGCAGGGATCACGCTCGTCACGGCGGCTGCCGCGCCACACAGAAGCACGCACAACAGAAACGGTCGACGCATCACCAAGCTCCCGAACATCAAACCCCGAACCGAGAACTTCGTACCGAACCTGAACACGAACTGAGAAGCGAGAACCCGGAAGCGTGAACTGTAGCTAGTTTCCCCTGTCATCGAACACCGGCTGGTTCGAGAGGATCTTTCCGTCAGCCTTCGTGACGCGCGCGATGATCGACGTCTTCGAGCCGTCCTTCGCCGGGCTCATGTCCACTGTGACTCTCTCGCCCTGCTTCAGAACGGTTCGCGACCAGCCCGCGCGCCCGAGTACGCCGGGCGCCCGCCCCTCGCACTCCCACACCACCTTCCCGCCCTTCCCGTCGTCCACTTCCACGTGCAGCCAGGTGTGCGGGTTCACCCATTCGAACTTCTGCACCACACCGGTGATCGTAATCACCTTCGTCACCTCGTAGGCGACGTTGCTGTGATGCGCCAGACTGCTCGCCGGATAGAGGAACGCCACGAGCACAGCTGCCACGAGCGCGCGTAAGCGCTTCATCCTTGCCTCCTGCCTTGAGCCTCGGGCCTGCATCCTTAGGCCTACTTCGCTCTCCCTGCGTACCCCTGCGCGATCATCGGAATCGAATAGACCTCCGCGCTCTGCGTTCCATCCGCCGCGCGAATGCTCGTCACCGCGTACATCGTCTTCTTGTCCGGCCCCGCAAACGCCGCGGTGATGAGCGACACCGGCGACGCAATGCTGCCCAGCAGCTTTCCGTCCGGAGCGGCAACGTGCAGCGCACGGCCGGCCGTGATGTACAGGCGGCCCTGTGAATCAATCGTGAGCCCATCGCCTCCGGCACTCGGCAGCTTGACGAACTCGCGTTGATTCGCCAGCGCGCCATTCGCCTGCACGTCGAACGCCGCGACGCTGTCGCCGTTAGTGACATACAGCGTCTTCTCGTCGGCACTCAGGATGACGCCGTTGGTCCGCAGGTTCTCGCCGTATCTCGTGACGACACCCTTCGCGTCGGCGTAGAAGAGCCCGCCATGCGTGAAGTAGACGCCGCCCTTGCTGTCGGCCGTCAGGTCGTTGATGACACCGCCGAGACAGTCGAGCGGATCGCCGTTGAACGTGTTCGCGTGAACGCGGTTCTGCGGAGCGAGCTGGCGCACCGTGTTGTGCAGGCCGCGTTCGACGACGAAGATGGCGCCCTTCGGCGTCTTCGACATCGCACCGCTCGTGTTGAGGTTCTGGTAGACGGGGGTGACCTTGCCGTTCACCAGCTTGACGATCGCGCCGTTGTCGTTCTGCGCGAGCAGGAGTCCGCCGTCGGTGTCGGCCATGATGCCGTCGGCGTTGTTCCCGATCGTCTGCCATTCGAGCTTCCACCGCTGACCCGCGGCGATCACGCCCGGAATCTCGGTGACCGTGTATTCAGCGGGGCCCGCCGGCGGCGCACCACCGGGACGACCCTGCGGCGCCGCACCCTGCGGAGCTGCGGCACCTGGAGCAGGCCCGCCGGGCCGGGCGCCGGGAGCACCACCTCCGCGCGGCGCCGCCGCGGGCGGCGGCGTCTTGCACGTCGCAGTCAACGCTGCGTAGCCCGGATCACGCGGCGCCTGCAGATGCGCGGGTGTATACGGCGTCTGCGCGAGCAGCGCGGCGCCTGCCAGAACACCGAACCCAACGACCAGAGCTGACCTCATCGCAATCACCTCGTCACGAACAGTGAACTCGAACATGAACGTGCGAACCGAACATAGAACACGAACCGGGAAGCGAGCACCCGGAAGTGTGAACGACGGTTACGCCAGTGCTGCCTTGTACAGCGCGAGCAGCTTCGCCCACGCGCGCTCTGCGTCGGCCTTGCTGTAGAGATTGTTCGGCATGTCCGGCACGCACCAGCCGTGCTGCGCCATGTCGTAGACCTCGACCTCGTTCGGCACTTTCGCCGCGTCGAACGATGACTTCAAAATCGTCTTGGCGTCCGGCTGCGTCTTGTCGTCGTTGATCGCGATGGCGAAGTACATCCGGCCCTTGATCTTTGGCGCGAGCAGGTGCGGGCTGTTGGGATTCTTCGTCGCGAGACCGCCGCCGTGGAACGACGCACCTGCGCCGACCCGATCCGGCACCGCGGCCGCCGTGCGCACGACGAGCGCGCCGCCCATGCAGTAGCCCTGTGTGCCGACCTTCTTCGTGCGATCGACCTGCGGCTGCTGATCGAGCCAGGCGATGAGCGCCGGCGCGTCCTTCTCCACCGTGCCGTCCGCGTTAATCGAGGCCATCATCGGGTTCAGCTTGCCGCGCTCCGTCGCGAAGTCCACTTTCGACGCGTCCTCCCACATCGGCGCCTTGCCGATCCGGTAGTACGGGTTGGGCACCAGCACCGAGTAGCCCGACTCAGCGGCGAGCCGCTTCGCCATGTTGCGCATCGACGGACGCAGGCCGAACGCATCCGGCCAGATGATGATCGCCGCGTGCGCGCCGGTCGCCGGGTGGATGAACGCGGCATCGCAGGTCCCGTCCGGCGTCTTGATGTCCACCGTCTTCTCGACCACGTTCGCCTGCGCGGACGCATTGCTTGCCGCCGCGGCGGCCATGCCGGCCACGGTCATCGTCACAAAGTCACGCCGTGTGAGATCGTCGCTGTTCATGGGTTCCTCCGGAAGCTATTTCAAAGCCTCGAGCACGTCCTGCGGCCGATCGGTCGCGATGACGAGGCGGTTCCTGCTGGCCAGATAGCTGTACTTCACGTTGAGGTGCGCCTCGGCCAGCTTCTGAAACACGGAAGCGGCCGCCCCCGGCGCGTCCGTCACCGGGACGAGCACCACCTGCTGCTCCTGCACGATGCGGAAGCCATTGCCTTCGAGGCTGGCGCGGGCGCCGCGCAGATCCGGCGAGAGGATGTGGACGACACCGCCGAATTCCGCGTAGCCGTCGATGTTGATGCCGGCGCTGCTGACGCAGCCGATCGCCCTGGCCAGCATGCCCGGCCGATCCTCGTCGAGGGTCACTGCGAGATCTGCGTCCAGGTGCGCCATGTTGTTTCTTCGCGCTCTTCGATGCCTTCGTGCCCTTCGTGGTTCGCGGATGGTACCACGCTCGCAGTACGATTTTTCGGGAGGCTTCGATGACGCAGCAGGTCCGCCGGACGGGGAGTTACCAGCAGAAAAAGGGGCCCGCGGCCGAGGCTATCGCCGCACGCGTGACGGAGTGGGTCGGGAGCGGCAAAGGCCTGACGTCAGCCGTTGCCGTCGTGGTGCTCTGGGGGGTCAGCGGGCCGCTCTTTGGCTTCTCCAATACCTGGCAGCTGGTGATCAACACCGGCACGACCATCGTGACGTTCCTGATGGTCTTCCTGATCCAGCGGACGCAGAACAAGGACGGCCTCGCCATTCAGCTCAAGCTGAACGAGCTCGTCGCGGCGATGCGGGGCGCCAGCAACCGGCTGATTGAAGTGGAAGACCTGTCGGAGGAGGAGCTGCACGTACTGCGGACGCACTACCGCAAGCTGGTGGAGATGGCGCGAGCCGACCACAACATCTCGGCGTCGCATTCGGTCGAGGAGGCCGAATCGCGGCACGCTGCGAAGCACCGCCGTTCGTAGGGCCGACCTTAAGGTCGGCCTCTACCCGCGGGTCGGCCTCTACTCGCCAATTCGAATTAACGCTTCGAAGAGTCGCGAGCCCTTGCATTCCGGGCAACGACCGGGCTTGGCCAGGCGATCGGGCGCGAACGTGAATCCGCAGTCCTTGCAGCGCGCGGGAATGATCTCGATGCGATAACCGGCCGAAGCGGCGGACCGGAGCGCGTGACGCAGGTCCTCTTCGATCTCGCCTCGCCGAAGCCCCATCTCGCGCGCGACCGATGACGCCGTCCGCGGCTCGAGTGAGAGCAGTTCGATCAGTTGACGGCGGAACACGTCAACGGATGTTAACCACGAAGTTCACGAAGATCACAAAGATCAGTCGTTCTTAACCCTTTGTGTTCTTCGTGTCCTTCGTGGTTTCTTCCTGGTTGCCGCGGAGGCGAACCTCCCGCCCCCTACTTCGCAGGCGCCGCCGCTGCGTTCGGCTCGATGCGCAGCACCGCTCCGGCGTTCTCGTCGGTCAGCACATAGATCAGGCCGTCGGGACCCGGCTTGACCTCGCGAATGCGCTGACGCAGATCGGCGAGCATCGAGTGATCGCGACCCGTCGGCTGTCCTCTGCCGTTGAGGGTCACGCGGGCAACGAACTGGCCCGTCCCGTTGCGCATCGCTCCCACGAACGCCTGCCCCCTGAACCCCGGTAACTTGTCGCCGTCATAGATGGACAATCCGGAGATCGCAATCGCCGGCACCCAGAACACGAGCGGATCCTCGATGTCAGCGCCCGAGAATCCCTTGCCGATGATCGAACCGTCGTAGTTGCGTCCAAGACCCGCCAGCGGCCAGCCGTAGTTCTTGCCGGCCTTGATCAGGTTCAGTTCGTCGCCGCCCTGCGGCCCTTCTTCGGTCGACCAGAGCTCACCGGTGCTCTCGCGATACCAGAGCCCGAGCGGGTTGCGGTGTCCGTAGCTGTAGATCTCCGGCTTCCAGCCCTGACGCTTCACGAACGGATTGTCCGGCGGGACCGTGCCATCGTCCCGGATGCGCAGAATCTTGCCGGCGTGCGTCGCCGGATCCTGCGAGACGTTCGGGATGTTGCGATCGCCCAGGCTGACGTACAGCAGTCCGGCCTTGTCCCACGCGAGCCGTACGCCGTAACTGCCGGTTGCCGGCCCGACGCTGCAGCCGAATCCGATCTTGGCGTTGTCGTCTCCCGTAGCGCCCCTGCCGCACCGGGGGTCGGCCGGGGTTGATCCGGCTGGTCCGCCGTACCAGGCGTCGGCGACGAGGATGTCCTTCACGTCGGCGAGCGTCGACCCGCCATCCCACCGCGCTCGTGCCACGGCGGCCGTGGCCAGGCACGCTGGACGCTGATTGTTCGGAAGCTTCTGGCGCTCCGCTTCGGGCATGCACAGCTTCGGGTCCGGGTGACGTTTCGAGTAGGCGAAGTAGATCAGCCGGTTCTGTGCGAACTGGGGGTGAAGCGATACGTCCATCATGCCGCCGAGCCCCTCGGCCAGCATGGCCGGCAGCGGACCGATCGGCGTGGGATCGAGCACGCCGTTGCGAATCACGCGGAGCTGGCCTGGGTCGCCGGCCTTCAGAGAGTTGCGCTCCGTCACCAGGAGATCGCCATTCGGAAGAAACGCGATGCCCCACGGCCGCACGACATTCTTCGTGACGACGGTCACGCGGTACTGGCCGTACTCCCACGGGCCATCGCCGAGCGGTGCAGGGCCGCGGCCACCACCGCCGCCGCCACCACCACGCCGTCCCTGTCCGGCAGCACCAGGAGCACCCGGTGCCCCTTGCGCGGGCGCTGCACCCGGCGGCGGCGCCTGCTGCGCCAACCCGATGACGTCAGAGACCGCCACGTACACGCCGCAGGCGACGACCAGCGCGCCAAGACGAACGGCGAGAGATGAAAGCTGCTTCAACGACTTTCTCCTTGAAAGAGGACGGGCAAGTATAAACCCCTATAGAATGCGCCAGATCGCGTAGGGCGCTTCTCAGGAGCGCCGCTCCAGGAGGAACGATGTCACCGATGACCCGCCGTGAATTTGGAGTGCTGACGCTCGGCGCGCTGGCGCTACCGCGCCTTGCAGCCGCCCAGACCGTCGGCGGTGTGCGCCTCGGGGTCCAGACATACAGCTTTCGCGAGCTGCCGCGCACACCTGGCGGCGACGCAACCGCCGCAATCATTGGCGCCATGCAGACGCTCGGGTTGACCGACTGCGAGCTCTGGTCGCCGCAGATCGAGCCCGCGGCCGCCGGCGGCCGCGGCACGACTCCCGAGCAGCGGCAACAGGCGCGTGAATCGCTGCGAACCTGGCGCGTGTCGACGCCGCTCAGTCACTTCACCGACATCAAGAACGCCTTCGCCAAAGCGGGCGCCTCGATCTACGCGTTCAACTACAGCTTCGGCGGCGACTTCAGCGACGACGAGATCAATCGCGGCTTCGAGATGGCGCGGGCGCTCGGCGCCGAGATCATCACCGCCTCGACGAACCTGACCGTCGCCAAACGCGTCGCGCCGTTCGCCGAAAAGCACAAGATGGCGGTGGCGATGCACAACCACTCCAACACGAAGGACCCGAACGAGTTTGCAACGCCGGAAAGCTTCGCCGCCGCTGCCGCGCTGTCGAAGTACTTCAAGGTGAACCTCGACATCGGCCACTTCACCGCCGCCAACTACGACCCGGTCGCGTACATGCAGGCGAACCACGCCAACATCACCAACCTGCACCTCAAGGATCGGAAACGCGACCAGGGCGCGAATACGCCATGGGGCACCGGCGACACGAAGATCAAGGAAGTCCTCGCGCTGCTCAAGCGCGAGAAGTGGCCGATTCGCGCCTACGTCGAATACGAGTACCAGGGCACTGCCGGCGCCGTCGAGGAAGTGAAGAAATGCCTCGACTACTCGAAAGCGGCGCTCGCATAGAGACACGTAGTGTCCGGCTTCAGCCGGACCGGAGACTGAATGGCACCAACCGTCTGGGTGAAGCTCGCCACGCTGATGTTCCTGCAGTACTTCGTGTGGGGCGCGTGGTCCGTGACGATGGGGACGTGGCTGGGGCAGACGCTGGGCTTCTCCGGCTCGCAGATCGGCCTCGCGTTCGGAACGACGGCAGTCGCGGCGATGGTGTCGCCGTTCTTCGTCGGAATGGTCGCTGACCGGTATCTCGCGACACAACGGATCCTCGCAGCGCTCCACCTGATTGGCGGCGCGATTCTGTTCTACGCCTCGCAGCAGACCAGCTTCGGCCCGTTCTACTGGGTTCTCCTCGCGTACGCGCTCTGCTACATGCCGACGCTCGCGTTGAGCAACTCGCTCTCATTCCGGCAGATGAAGGATCCAGGCGCCGAGTTCCCCGGAGTCCGTGTCCTCGGGACGATCGGCTGGATCGTCGCGGGTCTCTTCATCGGAACAATGGGGATCGAGGCAACGGCGCAGCCGATGCGGATCGCCGCGGGCGCGTCGGTGCTGCTGGGGCTGTACTGTCTCGCACTACCACACACGCCGCCGCAGGCAACCAGACGCGCGTCGATGGGCGACATCCTCGGCCTCGATGCGTTGAAGCTGATGAAGGACCGCGCGTTCGCGGTCTTCGTGATCGGGTCGTTCCTTGTCTGCATCCCGCTGCAGTTCTATTACACGTTCGCCAACCCGTTCCTGAACGAGATCCAGGTGGCGAACGCCGCCGGCAAGATGACGCTGGGGCAGATGTCGGAAATCTTCTTCATGATCGCCATGCCGTGGTTCTTCCGCCGGCTCGGTGTGAAGAAGATGCTGCTCGTCGGCATGGCGGCGTGGGCGGCGCGCTACGTGCTGTTCGCGTTCGGCGCCAGCGGCCCCGTGGTCTGGATGCTCTACGGAGGCATCCTGCTGCACGGCATCTGCTACGACTTCTTCTTCGTCACCGGGCAGATCTACGTGGACCGCGCGGCTCCGCCGGATCTACGGGCGTCCGCGCAGGGCTTCATCGCGTTCGTCACGCTCGGTGCCGGCATGTTCATCGGCTCCCTGGTCTCCGGCCGCATCGTCGATGCGTTCGCGACGCCCGGCGGCCACGCGTGGGATCAGGTGTGGCTCGTGCCTGCCGCCGGCGCCGCGGCAGTGCTCCTGCTGTTCGCGTTCTTCTTCAGCGGAGAAACGAAAGCCGCGACCGAAACCGCTCGTACGTAGTGTCCGCCTTCAGGCGGACCCGCTTCGTCGGGACCGTGCGGCCCGACTGCTAGAATCCACCCACCATGGAACCAGCCAACGTCTGGAGCCACGCGACAACGGCGACTGTCCTCCTCGTACTCGCCGCGGGGAGCCTGCTCGCGCAGGGGGGCCCGTACGAGCGGCAGCGCGTCGACAACGCCGCCGCAGATCGTGGACGCGCGGTCTACACGAAGCAGTGCATCAACTGCCACGGCAGCACCGCCAAAGGCACCGACCGCGGACCTGACCTGATTCGATCGACTGTCGTGTTGCGCGATCGGCTTGGCAACGGGATCGGGCCGGCACTCAAAACGTCGGCGAATCATCAGGCCACGCTCAGCCAGGCGGAGATCGTCGATCTCTCGCACTTCATCCATCAGCGTGTCGAGGCGGTCGCCAGCAATCGCAATCCACGCGGCCCACTCCCAGTGCTGACCGGCGATCCCGAGGCCGGGCGCACCTACTTCAACGGCGCGGGCCGCTGCAGCACGTGCCACTCGCCCACTGGCGATCTGGCGGGCATCGCGACGCGCATCGCGGACCCGGCAAACCTGCAGCAGCGTTGGCTCTTTCCCGAGCTGAGGCGCGGCGGCGGAAAACAGGTCGAAGTGACCGTGACGGCCGGCCAGCAGCCACCGGTCACCGGCGCGCTCGTGCGCATGGACGACTTCTTCGTATCGCTGCGTGAATCGTCCGGCGAATATCGCGCATTCAACCGCGGGCCCGGCGTGACGGTCTCGGTGCAGGATCCGCTCGCCGTGCATCACGAGCTGCTCGATCGCTACACCGATGACGACATGCACAACCTCACGGCTTACCTCGCGAGGCTGAAATGATGCGGATCGCTTTGTTATTTGTGCTCCTCGGCGGCGTTACGCTGGTCGCGCAGGGAACGGTCTCGCGCGATCTGCTGCTCAAGCCGGCGCCGGACTCGTGGCCGATGTACAACGGCGACTACACCGGGCGACGGTTCAGCCCGCTCACGTCAATCAACACGTCGAATGTCGGGTCGATGACGCTGTCGTGGGTGTACCGGCCGAATCCGGGCAACACGCCCGCGGGTGGAGGCGGTCAAACGGTCGTCACGATCAAGGGCACGCCGGTCGTCGCCAACGGCGTGATGTATGTGTCGATTCCCGATCACGTCTGGGCCGTGGACGCACGCAGCGGACGAG
>Ga0247825_10002319_pt1 | contig 12589 bp, 10 predicted proteins | sample 13C_Vanillin_Day_FD_194413 | JGI IMG/M metagenome (GOLD analysis project Ga0247825, IMG submission 194413) | Soil microbial communities from agricultural site in Penn Yan, New York, United States - 13C_Vanillin_Day48 | ecosystem: Environmental > Terrestrial > Soil > Agricultural land | place...
GGTGGATACGCCGGGCTCGATGGACGCGCTATGGCTGGGGCAAGCTCTATCGCAGCATGACGCCGCAGTACATGACGGCAGCCGACGCCCGCAATGCCTCGGCCCTGGGCATCGAACTCGTCATCGACCTCCGTGGCGAGCGCTACGTATCATCAGGCCCCATCGGCGAACCACCGGCCGTCCGCCTCGCCGCGGGCCCCGACAACGCATGGCAGCCGTCGGACAATCTGGAGGAATTCATGGTTCTGGCGCCCGAGGACGCGCTTCCCAGAGTCCTCGACGTCTATGGTCCGTACTTCGCCAACGGCGTGCGGGCGATGGCCGAGCATCCGGACGGCCCGGTGCTCTTTCACTGCCGCGTCGGTAAGGACCGCAGCGGTGTCTTCGCAGCGCTCCTCCTCAAGCTAGCCGGCGTCGCCGATGACGACATCATGGCCGACTACCTGCTCACCCAACGTGACGAAGGGGCGACGCGCGAGTTCATCCTCCGCGCCGAAGCTGAGACGCCTATCAGGGAAGCGCGCCTCACCAGCGAACCGGTCCGCCGTGAATCCATCGAGGCCGTCCTCCAGCGCCTTGTCAGCAAGTACGGCGGCGCCTACGGTTATTTCGCCAGGCAACGCCTCACCGCAAGCACCCTCGACGCCGTAGTCGAAAGCCTCCTCGAACCCGCCAAATGCTAGCTTCGTCTCCGAATCCACGCGGGATGGCGACCTGAAGGTCACCGCTACAGTCACTTCGCGCGAACTGCGTCGCACCTTTAATCTATTGCATTACAATGCATTTCGACGACAATAGACGGCATGCAACATGACGTGCGCCTTCTCATCTCCCGCGCTGCCCGTACAACCACTCGATACTTCGGCGACCGCGCTTCCGAGGTCGACCTTTCCATCGTCCAAGCCCAGGCCCTGCTTGTCCTCACGGAACAGCCCGGCTTGAACCTTGGCCTGCTTGCCCGCACCCTGAGCAAGGATCAGGCGTCGACATCGATCGTCATCGACCGCATGATGACTCTCGGGCTCGTGCGCCGTGAGACCGATCCCGACGACCGCCGTCGCGCCCTGCTCTACACCACCACCCAGGCCCAGCCTCTGGTCGACCATATGCAGCGCGTGCGCGACGACATCAACCGCCTCGTCCTCGATGCCATCGGCGTCGAGAAGAGCGAAGCCCTGGAGAGCCTGCTCGTAGACCTGTTGGGCGTAATCGAAGACAGCGAGGCGGCGCCATCGACGGCTCGTCTCGAGGACGGAAAGTAAGCACGCGAGATCATGACCGGCGAACGAGGCCGGCGAGGAGGTTGCAATGACAAAGTTCCGCATCATGCCGCACGGCCGCCTGCAGGAGTGGGTGGCTGAAGAAAAGGGCTACTACGCTGAGGAAGGCCTCGAGTACGAGTTCGTCCGTCCTGCCGCGGTCGGCCGTCAGGCAATACCGGCCGGCAGCGTCCAGTCCGCCGACGGTGCTCCAGCGCCTGTCATGAACGGCGCATTCGAGTCTATGGAGTCCGGCCGCGCCTGCGACGTCAGCTCCGCGTGCCACTGGGCCGTCAACATGGCCTCATCCGCGGAGCACGGCATCATGTGGGGCCACGCATACAGCGTCACCCCGGCCGGCGTCTACGTGGCCCATGATTCGCCCATCCGCCGTCCCGAGCAGCTCCGAGATGTCGAAGTTGGCGTCGGCTACCACTCCGGCAGCCACTTCTCGGCCTTGCAGGCGCTGGCGCCCTTTGTGTCGCCCACTGAAGCTAAGCTGCGCTTCATCGGCAGCCCCGGCGATCGCCTCGACTTGCTGGTCGATGGCAAGGTGCCGGCCGTGAACATCTTCGGTATCCAGCGCGAGATCGCCGAGCAACTCGGCTTCCGCAAGGTCCTGGACACCACCTTCATGATTGGCTTCCTCCTGGCGCCGGACGCCTCCGTGGACGACTGCCAGAAGTACTTCAACGCCCTCCAGAAGGCCCAGCGCGACATCGATGTCGAGCCGGAGCGCTACAAGCACTACTTCGGGCCCGATATCCCGGCCCGCTACAAGGACCTCGTCGACGTCCGTGCGTTCAGCCACGCCGAGCGCCTCATCTTCGAACCCTATACGCGGGAGATCTACGAGAAGACCCACAGCTGGATGGTCGACCTCCAGATCTTCCCTGAAGGTCAGGCCGGCGACGCCGACTACGCGAAGGCCGTCCTGGTCTAGCGCAGGTCAGAGAGGTTCAAGGCGGCGATCGTGACCAACGGTCGCCGCCTTTGCCTATGAACGACAGCGTCATCTACTCCGCCCGCGCCTACCACGAGGCCACAAAGCACCGCCGCGGCTTCGTCGCGCCTGCGCGTCGTGTCGATGCGGCCCTTATCCCGAAGCAGTACAAGCGCTACGTCGATCTCCCGTCGCTGCGCCTGCCGTCACCCGGCTCATCGGAGAGAACAGGCCTCGACTCCGCGACTCTCTCGACCCTCCTGCACTACACGGCGGGCATCATCCGCCGTCGCGAAGTCGGCGGGCGGACCATCGAGTTCCGCGCTGCTTCCTGCACCGGAGCGCTCTATCACGTCGAAATCTACGTGGTCTGTGGCGACACCGGTGATATCCCGGCCGGCGTCTACCACTACGACGTCCCGTCCGAGACCCTGCGGCCGCTCCGGGCTGGCGACCACCGTCCCCACCTCGCCGCCGCCTGCGCCACCGACATCATCGCCACCGCTCCCGCCACCCTCGTGTTCACGAGCACCTTCTGGCGCAACACCTGGCGCTACGAAGAGCGCGCCTACCGCCACGTCTTCTGGGACACCGGAACAGTGCTCGCGAACCTGCTAGCCCTGACCGCCAGCCGAGACCTGGACACGCAAGTCCTCACCGGCTTCGTCGATAACGACCTCGCCACCCTGCTCGGCCTCGACCCGATGCGCGAAGTCCCGGTATGCGCGGTCTCCATTGACACGACTACGACGAGTTGGACTTCACCTGATAACCCGCAACGTGTAGGGGCGCATAGCCATGCGCCCACGGCTGCTCCGGACGTGCGCGACCCTCTCGCTCCCAACGCTTCGCCGTCGGAAGCCCTCTCGCGCGCCGAGATCGAGTACCCCCTGATCTGGCGCACCCACGAAGCCGCGAATCTCCGGGACCCGAACGCCGTCACCACCTGGCGCGCCCGCGCCACCCGCCAGCACCCCCTGTCCTCGCAAGCACGTCCTGAGCATGGCCGAAGGGGAGAGGGGGCAGGGGGTGAGGTAACACCGATCGAATCCATCATCACCCGTCGCCTCTCCGCCCGGCGCTTCAAGCCCGAACCGATCTCCCGGCCCCAGCTAGACGCACTGATCGACGCGGCAGCATCACCCATTCTTCTCGATGCCGGCGTGACGGACCTCGTTCGTACCCACCTGCTCGCCCACGCAGTCGAGGGGCTTGAGCCCGGCGCGTTTCACGTGGAGCATCCCGGTACGCTAACCGCACTGCGACACGCCAACTTGCGCTCCAACGCTACAGCTCTGGCGCTCGATCAGCCGGCAGCCGGCGACGCCGCCGTGAACTTCTACTTCACAGCAAGCGTGTCTGACATTGAGACGCGTTTAGGCGATCGAGGCTATCGCGTCGCTCAGATCATCGCGGGTATACGCAGCGGCCGCCTCTACCTCGCAGCCACCGCCCTCGGCGTGCGCGCCACAGGCCTGACCTTCTACGACGACGAAGTGGCAACCGCCCTTAACCTCGACCCTCAGGACACGGCTGTGCTCATGCTTATGGCCGCTGGGCGCTAGAACTTAGGGCGCGTAAGTAACGTTTACCGCGACGTAGTCCAGATAGAAGTCGCGCGTCGTGGTGGAGACATTGCTCGTAATACGGACGCGCAGGTTGTTGCCGTTGACCTGAGCACCGTTCCAGGTCCGTCCCCACGTGTCCGTCGTCGAGCCAAAGTTGAACGCGGCCTCGCTCTGCTGAAGGACATTGGATGCTTTCGCAGTCGTCCACGAAGCGCCGCTGTCCCATGACAGTTCCACGCAGAGGGAAGGCGAGTTGTTCGTGACATCCGCCCATGCGTCCACCCTCAGTTGGATGCCACGGATCTGTGCCGATGCCGGAATGTTATTGCCGAACCCGTAGAACACGTGCCGGTCACGCCCCGTAGAGGTACAGCCGCTGGTGCTGTTGGTACCGCTGTTGATGTCTCGAGCGTAGGCGCCGCCGTCGCCGCAGGCGCCGTACGAGAATGTCTCAAAGCCGTTGTTGTCGCCGCCAGTGGCCGCAAGATTGGAACTGCATTCGCGGAACCCGGTGGACTGAATCGGACTTAAGGTTGCCGTCGGTGAAGGCGTGTTCGTCGGTGCCGCGGTGTTCGTAGCGGTCGGCGTCGGCGTAATGGTCGGAGTGCCCGTTGCCGTCCCTGTTGGCGTCGGCGTCCGAGTTGGTGTCGGCGTTCCCGGTACGGATGTCGGCGTCGGCGAACGCGTGGCAGTCGCCGTCGGAGTAGGCGTGCGCGTCGCCGTTGGGGTCGCCGTCGCCCCACCGGCGGCGCCTGCGACCGCGGCGCCCGCCCTGATCCTGCCGTACTGTGACCCGGCGAGAAACTGACTCTCGGCCGTTTGCTGAATGCGCGAAACGATGGCCGAGTTCGTGTTGTAGCTGCCGTGCGTCCACAGCAGCGCCGCGAGTCCAGCCACGTGAGGAGACGCCATCGAAGTCCCGTCGAAGCTCTGATAATTGCCGGTGTTGTTGCTCGAAAGGATCTGCGTTCCCGGGGCCGCAACATCCACCCAGGAACCAGAGTTGGAGAATGATGCCCTGGCGTCTGACGTCGTGGAGGCGCTCACCGACAAGACATTGCTACAAGCAGCGGGAACAAAATGACGAGTCGAGTTGTTGTTCCCTGCGGCTGCCACGATGACGACGCCCTGCGCCCAGGCGGTGTTTATCGCGTTCTGAAGCGCCGGTACGCTTCCGGCGCAGGTCTGCCCAGATCCGAGCAGGGCGCCGAGGCTGATGTTCATCACCTCCGCCCGCCTTGCGCCGCAGTTGCCGGATGTGTTGCACCCAGCCGCCCAGAGAATTCCTTCTATGACGTCGGTAAAACTGCCGCTGCCGTTGTCGCCCAATACCTTTACGTTTACGAGGCTCGTCTGCCGGCCTAACCCGGCCACGCCGATGCCGTTGTCTGTGTTCGCGGCAACGATGCCCGCGACATGCGTGCCATGGTTGCAGTAGTCATCTTGATAGGGCGATGTACTGAAGTTCGCCCTCGCCACGATCTTGTTGTTGCGCAGGTCCGGGTGGCCGTACTGACCGTCCCACGCGATGTTGCCGGCGCCTTCTGACGGCAGCGGCTCGAAGATGCCGCAGTCGAGTACCGCCACGCGCACGTTGCTCGAGCCCTTCGTCGAATCCCACGCCTGTTGGGCGCCGACCTTCGTCATACCCCACTGCACTGCGAAGTTCGGATCGTTCGGTGTATCGACCGCCGTCACAATCAGGTCAGGCTCCACGCTCTCCACGTTGGGCATGCTGCGCAGGAGGATTTCTGCGAGACGCGTCAACGCCGGCGAGACCTCGATGCGTTCCGTGTTGCGAGCGCCTAAGAGTTCGAATCGCCTGACCAGCGACATCCAGCGCGAATAAGCCTTGTCCAGGTCGCTGGTGCCGGGCTTGTACGTAACGATCAGGCTGCCGGCGCGCGCTCGCCGGCCGTCAGCCGTGGTCGTCTCCGCGAGCACCTGCGTGTCGAACTGCCGTCCGCCGCGTGTAACGGTAGTGTCCCGGGTCGATAGGTCATCCGGCGGCGTCTGCGCGTCCGCGACAGGACGCGAACCGGCTAGAGCGAGGCCCAACGCGAAGACGAAGATAAGCTTCCTGATCAGGACCTGGCTCCTAGCCCGCCGGGCACGGAGACCCAAGCTCCGCGCCGATACCGCAGCCATATTAGACGTTTGTTATGCCAAACTGATAGTCGAAGCGTATTTCATACGATATTGCAACACCTGAAATTATCCCGGTGCTTGGGTAAACTCAGGTCATGCCCTCGAACTACCACTCGATCGGCCCCGTCGCCCGGTTCACCGAATCAAAAATCCGGCGCTTCTTCCTCGACGGCCACGAAATCGGCGTAGTCCTTTATAAGGAGCGCTTCTACGCCTTCAGCAACCGCTGCACTCACAACGACTTCCAGATGCACTTCGGCTACATCGAGGACGACTTCCTCTGGTGCCCCATCCACTACGGCCAGTACGACCTCGCCACAGGCCACGCCATCAGCGGCCCCATAACCGACCTCAAGAGCTACGAAGTCCGCGTGATCGAAGGTGACGTGCAGATCGGCCTGCCGGAGGAAGCAGCGGAGGCAGCCGAAACGCTGGACTCTTAGCGAGGCCGGAGTGTTCTCCTCTCCCTCAGGGAGAGGCGGGCGCTAGATAGAGGAACGGGTGTGGTGAGGGTCGGCGACCGGCGTAGCCACTCCGGTGATTGAGCCGTCCAGTCAGCTAGTAAGGTCGAAGGGCTTCCCCAACCCCTTCGACCGCGCCCACTCATATCCCCACGTCGCCACAAACAGGTCATGGAAGTTGCCGCCCCCAAGCTCGTACAAAGCGCGGTCAGACGCCGACCGCCGCGGGTTCGCGCCCTTGGTGATCACAGCACCCAGTTCCGTGAGGTCGCCCTCGCCGAAGCGTCCCGCCGCAATCAGCTCGTCGTACGGCGATTTCGGCGTTGTCTCCTGCGCCAGGTGATGCCAGCTCGTTGCCACCACCTTGGCGTTCGCCACGAAGTCGGCCGTACACTGGCTCCCAGCCATCGAGATCACCAGCGCGCCCGGCTTCACCCACTCGTTGTCGAACAGCGGCTCGCGCACGTCGAAGTGTCCCGGCGCGCACAGGTCGACGATGTCCGCGTCGCCGATTGCGTCAGCTATCGAGCCCACCGCCTCCACCGCAACGCCAGTTGCAGCCGTCATAGACTCTGCGAACTTCTCCCGGTTCGCTTGCGTCGGGCTGAATACCCGGATGCGCTCGATACTCGGCACCGCCTTGAGCAGCGCCACGACCTGGGGCGGCGCCTGCCACCCGGACCCGATTAGCCCGACTGTCTTGGCCCCGGCCGGCGCCAGGTGCTTCGCCGCTACGCCGGCGATGGCGCCCACGCGCAGCGAGTTAAGCACGCCGTAGTCCATCAGGGCGATCATCTGCCGTGTCTCGCCCTCGAACAGCATGAACGCGCGCGTGTGCGGCGGGTTGCCGAAAATGCGCAGGCCACTGTACAGGCCGTCGCCGGCCGACAGGCTCAGGCGGATGCCCTCGAACTCGCCCGGGCGGCGGTCGACGATGTTGTGCTGGCGGATATCGCCCTGGTAGTGAGCCACCACGGCGGCTTCCACAGCATCGAGCGCGCCGGACATCGCATCGATGTCCTCGCGCAGAGGCATCAGGTCGGAGGAGGTAAGGAGAAGTGCTTCAGCCATGGCCGCGATTCTACACTTGGAACACCGTACTGGGGGAAGGGTAAACTGCGAATATGAAGCTTTCGGTGCTCGATCAGTCGCCGATCCCTGCCGGTTCTACGCCCGCGCAGGCCCTCCACAACACCATCGACCTCGCGAAATTCACCGAAGCCCTCGGCTACGAGCGCTACTGGATCGCCGAGCACCACGCCACCGCCTCGCTGGCCAGCCCGGCGCCCGAGATCATGATCGAGCGCGTCGCCGCCGAGACATCACGCATCCGTGTCGGCTCCGGCGCCGTCCTCCTGCCCCACTACGCCCCGATGAAGGTTGTTGAGACCTTCCGCGTCCTCCACGCCCTGCACCCCGGCCGCATCGACCTGGGCCTCGGCCGCGCCCCCGGCGGACGCCGCCTCGACGCCTACGCGCTCCAGCGCGACCGCAAAATCGAATCGGACGGTGAAGACTTTGGCCAGCAGCTACTGGAGCTCCTGAAGTTCATGTCGAAGACATTCCCCGAGACCCATCCCTTCAGCCAGATCGCCATCTCGCCCGATATGCCCGGCGCACCCGAAGTCTGGCTCCTGGGTTCCAGCGGCTGGAGCGCCGATGCGGCTGCCCACCTTAGCCTGCCCTACGCCGCCGCCCACTTCATCAACCCGCAGACCACGCGCGCCGCCATCGACCACTACCGCGAGAACTTCAAGCCCACAGAGGAGCTTCCGGAGCCCAAGGCCATGATCGCCGTCAGCGTCATCTGCGCCGACACCCCTGAGGAAGCCGACTTCCTCGCCTCCAGTCAGCGCCTGCGACGCCTCCTGCGTGACACGGGCGAGAGCGGCCCCATCCCGTCGCCCGAAGAAGCCACCCGCCGCCTCGCCGAGATGCCGGGCCCGTTAACCACCGACAACAGCGAGTGGCCGCGCATGATCCTCGGTGACGTTTCGTCCGTTAAGGACCACCTAGAAGCAATCTCGGCCGCCCTCCACGTCGAAGACTTCATGCTCGTCACCGTCGTCCACAGCCACGAAGCCCGCAAGCACAGCTACGAACTGCTCGCCAAAGCCTTCAACCTGACCCCGAGTTGAGGAATCGGGTCCCCTCGCCCCCAGGGTCGCTCGTCGAGTAGCGAAGCGGCAGAGGGCTAGGGTGAGGGTCGGCGTGCGGTCGTCAGCACTGAGGTAACTTTGCCTCAGTGCTCCTCGCACACCGTAACCGGTAGCCGAGATGTTCCCCATCTCGGCGGCCCCACCACCGAAGCCTGCATCTCCGCCCAAACGTCGTAGGGGCGCATAAACATGCGCCCCTACGGAGGTCCCTCTATCTGCGAAGCAGGGCTAGTACTCGACCAACTGCCTCGCGATGAACGACTTGATCAACGCCAACGCCCGGTTCGTCATCGGCCCGCCGTTACGCAGGAACCCGTGAGGCTCCCCCGGGTACTTCGCCAGCTCGATCACGCCGCCGGCCAGGCTGTACGCCTCGACGAAGTCCTCCGCCATCATCCGTGTCAGCGATTCGTCCGCCGCGCCCTGTATGAGTAGCGCCGGGGGCGTTTCCACGTCTTCCCCGCGCGCAAGGATGTGCGGCGGGCTAGCGTCGATCATCCCCTGCTCGCTGCCGAAGTAGGCGATGTGGTTCGCCATCAGCTCTTCGTTGCCGCGGCCCTTCGCCAGGCCGTATCGCGCCAGCGGGTCGATTACCGGCCAGCCCATGATCACGTAAGCCAGGCTGCCGTCAGCTGGCCCGGCTTCCGGCAATGGCAATGCGCCGTACTCCGAGTGCTTCATCCCTGCCAGCATTGCCTGATGCCCGCCGCTGGACCATCCAACCGCTCCCAGCGACTCCGCGCTGCCGCCATATTCGCCGGCGTGCGTCTTCAGCCAGCGCGTCGCGTAGTGAATATCGTGCTGCGCCGCCGGGTGCGGTGCGTCCAGCGACGTCCGGAAGTCGATCGCCGCAACCACGAGTCCGCTCTCCGCGAGCGCAATGTCGGAGGTCTCGTTCATCATCCGGTCGCCGTTCGCCCACGCTCCGCCGTGTACGTCCAGCAGCGTTGGGAACGGCCCATCACCCTGCGGGTGAAAAATCCGCACCAGCCAGGCCTTGTCGCCGTCCCGCCGGTACTCGACCTCAGTCGTCTCGACATCGAAGTGAGCGTTGGGGTCGTACTTTAGAGCGCTCGTGGTCGTCATGGTTCACCTCTCCTCGCATCGCTGGATGCGCGGGGAATATCCCACCGAGGTGGAGACTCGTCAAGTTACAGAAACCGAAATGCGGCTAGCCCTTGGCGTAATTTCCTGCGCCCTGGAACTCGACGACGACGGCAGGCTCCTGGCCGGTGTTCCAGGCGTCATGCCCTGGGGCTATGCGGTAGACCTCGCCGCCCTTCACATCAACCTCGGTGCCATCATCGTGCTTCACGTGAAGCGTGCCGGAGATGATGTATCCGATGTGGTCCACCTGGCAGCTGTCGGTGTTGACGACCGGCTTGATGCACTCCGACCAGCGCCAGCCGGGCTGAAATGTGTAACGGCCGATCTGTCCGCCTGCCAGGTTAACCAAGGCAATGGAGGTCTTGTCGGGCGTTCGCGTCTCGTCCGGGGAACTGAAGTCACGATTTTCGACACCAGGCACGGTCTCACCCCTCGTAAGCAACTAAATTTCCTGATTGGAGGTTGGGAGTATACGTCCGGCTACATGCCGATACAACACGGATTTCGAGAGAACCTTTAACCGGGAGCTCCCATCTCAGCGACATCCTCCCGTGCCGCGAGTGATCCTCTAGCTGAGGGTTTTAACCCTCAGACTGAACCACCCGCCACCCGCCGGCCCGAACCGTAGAGTGCAGCTGTCAGTCGCGGGCGGAGCGGACCGCCCCAACGCGTTGCCACACTGCATCCGCAATAACATCCGGCGCCTGCGTCGCGTCCAGCAGCAGCACCCGGGCCGGCTCCGCCTTCGCAATGGCGAGGTACCCCCGACGCACCTTGCGATGGAAGGCAGCATCCCGGCCACCCACGCGTTTACCCTTCGCCGGCTCCGACTCCTGCAGCGACAGCCCCGCCTGCCAGTGCCCCTCGATTGCGTCGCCCGCGGTTCCCTCGGACACTCGCGTCAGGCCCACATCCGGGTCGACATCCAGCAGCACCGTCACGTCCGGCAGGCAACCGTCGATCACCGCCTCGTTAAGAGTCCGGATCAGGTCGATATCCAGCCCACGCCCGTAGCCCTGGTATGCCACAGTAGAGTCGATGAACCGATCACTAATTACGTCGATGCCCGCGGAGAGGGCGGGCTTCACCATCTTGTCCACTAGCTCAGACCGCGCGGCGAGGAACAGCAGCATCTCCGTCCGGGTCGCCAGCCTGCTGCTCGTAAGCAGAAGCTCCCTCAGCTCCTCGCCGAACTTCGTCCCCCCAGGCTCCCTCAACTGCACAACGCGACGCCCTTCAGCCTCGAGGCGGGCCTTGAGCAACGCCACCTGCGTGCTCTTCCCAGCCCCCTCGCCGCCTTCAAACGTCACAAACAACCCGCGCGTCGCCATTGCCTAAAGGCTACAGCAGGAGCCCGCGAGACCGGAACAACCAACGACACCGTAGTGCCGCAGCATGCTGCGTACGTCACATCCGTAGGGGCACCCCTTGCGGGCGCCCACGCACTCTGTCGGGGTTGCGTTGCCCGGGCGTACCCCTGTAGTGCCGCAGCATGCTGCGGATGTCGGTGTGGGGTGTTTGCAGTTCGTGGTCGCGCCGTGGTGTTGCGAGAAACATTCGTCACCACCCAACGCAAGGGCCGGGCCCCGACGGACGCCCGCAGCATGCTGCGGCAGTACAGCCGTGATATTTCTCGTCCAGTTCCCCCTCTCCGATTTCGGAGAGGGGGCTAGGGCGTGAGGTCAGCTCTCCTCGAAGTACGTCCGGCCGGTCCGGCCCGGCATGATCCTCACGCGTCGCTCCGGCTCCCGACCCCGGCTCGTCGAGCTCAGGTTGAACCGCTGCGCAAGCTCGTGCTGCAGGCGCCGGATGTAGGCACGCTGCGGCGTCAGCTCGATGGGCTTGTCCTGCGAGATCACAGCGTGAATCGCTTCCTCCGCCTCATTCATCGCGACCAGTACCGGGTCGGCCCGATTGTTGCCTTCCAGCGAAAGCAGCGCCTGCTGCATCTGGAGCAGGGTGTTGCTCTTGAGCACGAAAATCGGCGTGCCCCGGCTCTCCGCCTCGCGCAGCGCCTGGGGCTTGCGGCGGTAGTAGCTGCGGTCTGTAATCACCACCTCAGCGTCGTCGAGGCGGTCGGCGAGGATGCTGCCTGAGCTGGTGTCCTTCATCGCCTGCAGAAGGCGCTTGCGCGAGATACCGAAAGGGTAGATGCGCTTGCCCCCTGACGGTGTCGGCTGTGGGGGTAGGACGGCCATCGACTGGCGCTCAAAAGACCGGTGCGGGGTTGCAGCCGACAACACCTGCGTCGCCTCGGCGCCGTCTTCTTCGGCCGCGACTTCAGCCGCCGTAAGGTGGCGCACCTCGCCGTCCGTCGTCAGCTCGCGAATCTCCGGCGACAGCCGGTAGCCGCGCAGGATAGAGTCGACGGTCTCGGCCACGTCCTTGTGGATCGAAACCTTGTCCCAGCTCTGCAGCTCAACCACCACCGGGAACGTCGGCGGCGCCTTGCGCTCGAGGATCGACTTCTGCGTGCCGCGGCGTCGGGCCTCCTCGTCACCCAGGGTGACCGACTGGATGCCGCCGACGAGGTCGGACAGCGTCGGGTTCGCCATGAGGTTTTCGAGCGTATTGCCGTGGGCGGTGCCTACAAGCTGCACGCCGCGTTCGGCGATCGTGCGCGCGGCCTGCGCCTCGAGTTCGGTGCCGATCTCGTCGATGACGATGACCTCAGGCATGTGGTTCTCGACCGCCTCGATCATCACGGCGTGCTGCATCTGTGGCGTCGCCACCTGCATGCGCCGCGCCGAGCCGATTGCAGGGTGCGGGATGTCACCATCGCCGGCGATTTCGTTCGAGGTGTCGACGATGATCACGCGCTTCTTCGCCTCGTCGGCCAGCACGCGCGCGATCTCCCGTAGCATCGTCGTCTTGCCCACGCCGGGTCGGCCGAGCACCAGCATGCTCTGCTCGCTCTGCACGATGTCCTCGATCGTGGCAATCG
>Ga0247825_10002320_pt1 | contig 12588 bp, 10 predicted proteins | sample 13C_Vanillin_Day_FD_194413 | JGI IMG/M metagenome (GOLD analysis project Ga0247825, IMG submission 194413) | Soil microbial communities from agricultural site in Penn Yan, New York, United States - 13C_Vanillin_Day48 | ecosystem: Environmental > Terrestrial > Soil > Agricultural land | place...
TCGGGCACGTGGATGTTCGTGTAGAAATCGTTGAACTCCTGGAGGCCTATCGCATCGGAGCCCGGCGCCTCGTCCATGGCGACGAAGTAGAGATAGGGTGCGCCGTTGCCGCCCAACTCGCCGTGCTCCGGCACCATGCGGTGCCACATCAGCCGCCACCAGCCTTCGTAGTTCTGCCAGGCACTGGGGCCGGGCGAGTAGGTGGGGCGTCCTTCGGGCGGGCCATCGTTGCGGTCGAGGTAGCCTTTGGCTGCAGCCTCGTCTGCCATTTCGTACACGGCGAGCCATCGCGGGCCGAAGTCGCCGCGCGCGTCTTGCTCGATGAGCTCGTAGCGAGTGCCCCGGATGAAGCCGGGGTTGCTCGTGACGACTTCGTGCATGTGCGTGTTCGAGTAGAAGTCGTTGAACTTCGCCAGCTCCTCCGGCGAAGTATCCGGCTGCGTATTCATACCGACCCAGTACATGTAAGGGGCGTCTGCCATCGGAACTCTCCGTTCGATTCTCTAATCGGCACCTTGGGCTCGATGAATCGAGCCGCTACAGGAATTTCGGTTGCCGTGGCGAGCATACATCTAGTCTTAACAAAGTGGCCTGGCAAATGGTTTGCCTCATACGAAATTTAGTCCTACGCTAACCTTAACGTATGGTGCTGCTCCCTCAAGTCTCGATTGCATCCCTTTCCTCTTCCCCTTCTCCGAATCATGCTCTGAGCTTGCCGAAGTTGTCGGAGAGGGCGATGGGGGGTCAGTACTGATGCAGGCAGCCTATCCCCGCACCTCCTCCCGCTTCGACCCGCGATGGCTGCCGCTGGCGGTGACGACTCTCGGCTCGTTCATGTCGATCATGGACACGAACGTCATCAACATCGCCCTACCGACGATCCTCAAAGAGTTCAACGCCGACCTCGGCCTCGGCCAGCTCGTGATCACGGCTTACGTGATGGCGCTGGCGTGCGTGATCCCCATCTCCGGTTGGCTGGGCGAGCGCGTCGGGATGAAGCGCCTGTACATGTTCACGCTCGCGGCTTTCACGATGGGTTCGGCGCTCTGTGCGCTGTCCTGGAACATGGAGACCCTGATCTTCTTCCGGGTGCTCCAGGGACTCGGTGGCGGCATGCTTCAGCCCCTCGGCATGGCGATCGTGTTTACGATGATCACGCCGCTCGAGAGACCGAGGTTCGTGGCGATGCTCGGCATCCCGGCCCTGATGGCGCCGCTCCTCGGTCCGTCCGTCGGCGGCTACATCGTCGAGTACGCGAGCTGGCGTTGGATTTTCCTCATGAATGTGCCGGTGGGCATCGTCGCCCTCTTCCTCGCATACCGGCTGCTCAAAGAGACACCAATCCGGGCTGAGAGCAAGCTCGACTCCCGAGGTCTCATCCTCGCCACGATCGCCTTCCCTGCGCTGCTCTTGGGGCTGAGCCAGGGCACCGAGTTGGGCTGGACGGCCCCATTCACGCTCGCTTTGTTCGCCGTCGGTGGTGTGTCCCTCACGCTGTTTATTCGCGTCGAGCTGGGTCAGCCGGACCCGATGATGCGACTACGCCTGTTCTCGATCCCGATGTTTCGGCTGAGCTCATTCATCCAGTGGATCGGCATCTTCTCGCTCTTTGGACTGAATATCGTGATCCCGCTGTTCTTGCAGCGCGTCGAAGGACTCGATGCTGCGGGGGCTGGTCGGATCCTCCTGCCGATGGGCATCGTGGCATTTGCAACCATGAATGTCGCCGGTCGCCTCTACAACAGGATCGGACCACGGCCAATCGTCATGACCGGCCTCGCAGTCCTGGCAATCACCACATTTGCCTGGGCCCAGGTGCCTCCCGGAACGAGCCCGTGGATTCTCACGCTGCTGGCGTCACTGCGCGGGTTGGGAATGGGCTTATTCGGTCAGACCTTGATGACGGTCGCCTTCAACGCGGTGCCCGATGGGCAGGTGCCTCGCGCGACGTCGCTGGTCAATGTCGGCCAGCGCATCGACACCGCCTTCAGCACCGCGGTTCTTACAACGGTGCTCATCGTGGGCCTGACGTTCACGGGCGCGCCTGAAGGCACTTCTATCGCGGCCGGCGACGCGCCGATCGACGACATGCGCCGCACCTTTGATTACGCATTCTTGCTGATGACCGCCATCAGCGTCGTGGGCATCGGCCTCGCGTGGTTCCTGCGGGACCACGTCCTGGAAGAAGCGATGGGCCGGGCACCAAAACGAGAAAGCGTGGCGCCGGCCACGCGCACGGCATCGCCCAAGGGAACCGCAACACCACAGCGACCGCAGGCTGGTCAGCTTAGCTCGGACGCCAGCGAAGGCAGTTAGAGCCTTTGACTGCGGTGTCAACTTCGACCTAGACCCTGCCTACCCTGTCATAGCGAGGAGCGGAGCGACTAAGCAATCCTTCGGCGCACCGCCGCCAGTCAGGGCTCGCTCGACATGCCGTCCCCTGGCGTCCCTTGGACCTCCGGGCGTCCTTTGAGAAAGCCCACGCACCGACGGGGTGCGACAGATTGCTTCGTCGCATCCGCTCCTCGCAACGACGGACCGAAAGGTTGGCGGACCTCGAGGAGACCGCTCGGCACGTCCCAGAGGACTTAGGTGTGCCGCCCTCACGGCGCGTTGAAACTGCAATATTCCGAACCTTGGCAAATCTGGGTATCTCTCTGAGAAACGAGGTAGAACCTATCGCGACGCGAATCTAAAATCTGCCTATATTCTCATTCGCGTGAGAGATTTAGAGATATTTTGGGGAGTCGCTGATTGGCAGCTTCTCGGTCCCGTATCGAAGAGCTTAGCGTTCATGGCTGGGATATTGCTTCCCTGCCTGCTCCTGCACTTATGGCCCTCGAGACTGAGATTGCCACCGCCTTCGGATGGGGCGACTGCGTGCCCGTGGTCACCTGTCAGCGCTACGAGGTGATCACGATGGGCGCGCAGTGCACAACCGCACCGCGGTCCTACCAGGGCGAGGAAGCCCTGCTTCACCTCGCATGCATCGGCGCCGGCCTGGAATCGCTCGTCCTGGGCGAGGCCGAGATTCTCGGCCAGCTGCGCACAGCCCTCGCCGCCGCGCCAGCGCCTCTGAGGCGTCTGAGTGCCCCGGCGATCGCCGCTGCGCGCGTGCTGAAGCGCGAACAGGGATTCACGGAGCATGCCGGCTTCGCTCTCGACCACGCCCTCGAGATCGCGGGCGTCCCTGCCGAGGGCCGCATCGTCATCGTTGGCGGCGGACCTATGGGCAGGCGGACGGCCGAGCGCGCCGTCGACCTCGGCTTTTCCAACGTGACACTGGTTGCACGCCGGCCGTTGGCCCTGCCGGAGCCCATCCAGTTCGCCCCATTCGGCGGCCTTGCTTCACTCCCGGAGACTGACGTGCTTGCCACCTGCCTTGGACGCACGGCGCCGGCTCTCGGCGTCGGGGACTTACCGAAGATCAACCGGCTCGCCATCGACCTCGGTACGCCTCGCAATCTGCGCAGCGATGTCGATGCACCGGTCGTCAACCTCGCCGCTCTCGTCGAGCGACAGCGGACGTCGCCGGCCGAGACGGAGCGTCGCGGCCGCCTACGAGAACGGCTGCGCCAGCTGCTGATGGCTCGCCTCGAGGTTTCTGGCTACGACTCGCCCCTCGGGTCGATGCGGGAGGAGGTCGAGCGCATTCGCCAGAAAGAAGTTGAGCGTGCGCTTCGTCTGCATCCCGAACTGCCGGTTCAGCAGCTCGATACGATAACGCGCTCGCTCGTGAACCAGATATTCCACCGTCCATCGATGCGCCTGCGCCGTTCCGACGACCCGGAACTGGCCGCAACCGTCGCCGCCCTGTTCAGTGCCCGCACCGAGGAGACTAGCGATGACCGCGGCTAGCGTGCCGACGACCCTCGACGATGCTACGAACGCTGCGATCCTCGCCGTTTCGGAAGATCAGCTGCAGGGGTTCCAATCTGACCCCTTCGGTGTCATAGCGGAGCGCACTGGTCTGCCCGTCGAGACGGTAATCGAACGCATACGGGCGCTGCTCGAGTGCGGCACCATCCGCCGTGTGCGCCAGACCGTGCAGGCAACCAAGCTCGCGGCGGGTGCTCTCGTGGCGTGGAAGGTCGCGCCGGAGAGACTGGACGATGCCTTCGACTTCATGGTGAAGGACGACCCTTTCTCCGGCCACGTCGTCCTGCGCTCGACGGACGCGGGCGCCGCCGGCCATGACTACCGCCTGTGGACGACACTGAAGGTGCCCCAGGCCTACGACCTGAACAAGCATTGCGCCTACCTGAAGCAAGAGACGGGGGCCGAGGCGTATATCGCCATGCCGGCGAAGCGCCTTTTTGTCCTCGGCGTCGGACATTTGCGGCGGCGGACGATCGAGCCCGGCAGCAAGGCTGACGTCTGTGCCGACGCCATGACGACGGACGTTGTGCGCCTCGACGCGGTGCAGTGGCGTGTCCTCACCGCGCTGAAGCGCGAGTTTCAGTTTTTCGAGCTTCATCGTGATATCTGGACGAAACGTGCAGACGAGGCGGGCCTCGACCTCGACAGCTTTGTCAGCGTTGCCCGCGGCCTGGAGCAGCATGGTTTGATGGGACGCTTCTCCACCTTCCTCGAACACGTAAAGCCGCTCGCGACCGGAGAACGGGTCACGCGCTACAACGCTCTTTTCCACTGGCAGGTACCGGCGGGGCGCGAGATCGAGGCCGGGCGCGAGATCGGACGTCACCACATCCTCACGCACGCGTACTGGCGTGAGGGTGGACCGGCGTTCGGCAACGTCAATGTCATGGCCGTTGCCCACGGCCTCGAGAAGGCGCTGCTCCTCGAACACAAGCGCGCCATCGACGAGCACCTGGCGGCGCTCGGTATCGAAGCCGGCTACACCAACGTGTTCTGGGGCGGTCGCAGCGAGATCAAGCCGTCTGAGGTGCTGCCCGCGGCTTACGAGGCGTGGTGCGAGTCTGCAGGGATCAATCCTGCAACCATGAAGGAGGACGTCTGATGCAGTACCGGCAGATCGGCGGCACAGACATCACCGTTTCAACAATCGGCTTCGGCGTCTGGACAGTTGGCACCACCTGGTGGGGCGTCAGGGAGCGGAGCACCGGCATCGACCTGCTGCGCAGGGCCTTCGACCGCGGCGTCACCTTCTATGACACGGCCGACACCTACGACAGTGGCAACGCCGAGACGATCCTCCACGAGGCCCTGGGTGACCACCGCGACGAGATCCTGATCGCCACCAAGTTTGGCTACGACATCTACAACTATCCTGAGTCCCCCAACCAGCGCGAACGCCCCCACGACTGGTCGCCGGCGTACATGCGCAAGGCGCTCGAGAACTCGCTCCGGCGACTGAACACGGACCACATCGACCTCTATCAACTGCACAACCCGCGCATCGATGCCATCGAGAACGACGAATTGTGGGCGGAGCTAGAGCGTGCGAAATCCGAAGGCCTCATCCGCGCTGTCGGCGTCGCGCTCGGGCCGGCTATCGACGTGCGTCAGATTGACGAGGCAGTCGCCGCCATCGAGAAGCGCGGCGCGACGCCCCAGATCATCTACAACCTCCTGGAGCAGGACCTCGGCCGGGGTACATTCCCGGCTGCCCGGCAACACGGCGCATCGGTACTCGTGCGCGTCCCTCACTCATCGGGGCTGCTGGACGGCACCGTGCGCAGCGAGACAGAGTTCGAGCCCGGCGACCACCGCAACTGGCGCGTGACCACGAACGAAAAGCGCCGGCTCTGGCTCGAAGATGGCCTGCGCAAGGTCGAGCGCCTCGATCCCCTGCTCACCCAGCGCACGATTGGTCAGCTTGCGCTGCAGTTCATCCTGCACGAGCCCTCCGTGGCGTCGGTCCTGCCCAACACTTACGACACTGACGGCCTGGACGACTTCACGAGCTACGACAGCGCTCCGGCTCTCACGGACGCCGAGTATGAGCACATCCATGCCCTTTACGAACGCAACTTCGACCTCGAGGCGGCACGAGCATGACCAACGAAGAGACTCCCAACCGACCGCTGGAAGGCACAGAGGGCGGCGGACGTCCACGTCGCAGCTTCGAGATGGACCCGAGCGGTCAGCTCACGAATCGGGAGCCGGACCGGGCCAACCGCCAGTTCCTCAACTACGCCTTCTACAAGCTTGACCCCGCCTTCCGGCGCCTGGAGAAGGATGAGCGCGCGGCCGCGTCCGACGATTTGCGTCAGGTCGTGCAGCGCTGGTCTGAGCGCGATGACTTCATCATGCGCACCTACTCGCTGGTCGGCATCCGGGGTGACTGCGACTTCATGTTCTGGCGCATTTCGAACGACGTCGCCTGTTTCCAGGACATGCAGGCGGAGATCAACGCGACGGCGATCGGTGGTTACCTGACGATGCCCTATAGCTACCTCTCGCTGCAGAAGCGCTCGCAGTATGTGAACCGCATCGAGGGTTCGGGGCACGGGCTGGAGATACTCCCCGGCCAGGGCAAGTACCTGTTCGTCTATCCGTTTGTGAAGACGCGCGCCTGGTACTCGCTGACGCCACACGCGCGGCAGGGGATGATGGACGAGCACATCAACGCTGCCTCGCCGTTCAAGGGCGTGCGGTTGAACACCAGCTACAGCTACGGCATTGACGACCAGGAGTTCGTGGTCGCGTTCGACTCCGATTACCCACAGGAGTTCGTCGACCTTGTCGGCCGCCTGCGCCACACCGAGGCATCGCTGTATACGCAGCGAGACGTGCCCGCGTTCACGTGCTCGAAGACGGACATCGACGGAATTCTGAGGCAGCTAGGGGTATAAGGCTCGCGTCAATACGCTTTGCGACCGGGTATACTGCGCGAACGACTATGCGACACGCCACGCCGGCCACGCTCGACACGATCGAGGACTTCCTCGAACGTATTCGCGTGCATCCCGAGCTCAGGGAGCGAAAGCGCGGCGCCTTCTACCGCAAGTCGGCGGGTTTTCTGCACTTCCACGAGGACCCGGCGGGCCTGTTCGCCGATGTAAAGACGGGCTCAGGCGGCTTCGAGCGCTTCAAGGTGGACACTCCCGAGGAGCGAGAGGCGATGTTGAACGCCCTCGCCGCCGCCCTCCGCGATAAACGCGCGCAGTCTTTGTAGCCGCATGCCTTCAGGCTTGCCTTATAAGAGCCAAGGCGTAGCCGACGACGGAACCGCAGTCCCCGACCACGATTGCGCTAAGCCCTCCGCCCGTTTGCCCTGAAGCTACCGCAGCTGGCTGATGCTGTAGGTGGTGCGCGCCTTCTCCCGGTGCGCCTGCTGCGCTTCTTCGATCAGCATGTCGATCACGCTGGAGGCTGACATGCCTTCTAGCTCCCAGAAGTAGAGCGCCATTGAGCCGGGGATCGAGTTGATCTCGTTGATGTAGACGCGCCAGGTTTCAGGCTCGACGAGGAAGTCGATGCGGGCGATGCCGCGGCAGTACAGCTCCGTGTAGGCGGTCCGCGCCATCGTCTGGATCTGCTCAGCTACGTGGTCGGGCACGTCCGCCGGGAAGATGCGGCGGGCGGCAGCCATGCCCTCCTGCTTGCTGCCTCGCAGGTACTTGGCGGCGTAGTCGAGGACCTCTTCGTCCTTCACGGGCCGCTCTGTGGCGCTGACCTTGATGCCATCGGGGGTGCGCATGACGGCGCAGTTGATGTCGAGGCCGCCGTTCACGGCAGATTCAATGACGCAGCGGCGGTCGTAGGTGAGGACGGTGTCGACCGCGAAGGCGAGGCTGTTCTCGTCCTCGGCGCGCGAGACGCCGATGCTGGACCCCAGCGTGGCAGGCTTGGCGAACACGGGCCAGCCGAGGGCCGCCGCGCGTTCGGTCACCGAACCGCGGTCGCTTTGCCACGTCGCGCGGTCGATCCAGAAGCCATCGACCACCGGCAGGCCGAGGCCTCGGAAGGCGCTCTTGGCGACGATCTTATCCATCGCCACGGCCGCGGGCACCATCGCCGGCCCGACGTAAGGGACGTCCGCCAGCTCGAACACGCCCTGCAGGGAGCCGTCCTCGCCGTGCGAGCCGTGCACGATGGAGAAGGCGACATTGACCTCGATGCTGCTGATGCGCTCGCCGATGCCGGGCGTACTGCGCATCGCCGATACGAGGCGTCCACGTTCCGTGCCGATAAGCACCTTGCGCCCCTTGGTCCTGGCGAAGCTGTCGAAGCTCGATGGGTTCAGAGGCAGGCCGGGGTGTTCCTTGACGTCGAATTCCGGCACGAAGAAGTACTCGCCGCGCTCGGTCGCATAGATGGCGATGATGTCGTAGCGCCCGCGGTCCATCGACTGCATGACCTGCGCCGCCGTGACGATCGAGACACCGTGCTCCACCGAGCGCCCGCCAAAGAAGACGCCCACAACGATCTTGGGACTGTTCATGGCCTAATCCTATGGGCGAACGAGGCTAGAGTCACTGCACACAGCAAGACTTTCCTATCAGGGGCATAACGCCTCGTGATACGAGGCATAGGGGGTGCTCAGATGACCAGGAATTCGTCGAACTGGTCCGGGAGGTCGTTGGCAATGAGGATTGCATCGTCCGGCCCCCCGCCGGCGATCTCGGCCAGCATCGCCCGTGCCTCGTCGAGGCTGCGTGTCGTGTGGATGTTCGCCTCGGGGAAGCCGGACTCGAGCATGGCGGCGCGAATGTCCGCGGTCTGCTTTGGGCCGACGAGGTAGGCGACATCGACGTGTTTCGCCGCCGTCCAGCCGATCTCGGCATGGTAGCGCTGCTTGTCGCGACCCATCTCGATCAGCCCCGGCGTGATCAGGATGCGGCGCTTCGGCGCGTAGGAGCCGAGGACCTCGATGGCGCCGATGATGCCCTGGGGGTTGCCGTTGTAGCCGTCGTCCAGGAGCACACCGCCGGTCGGCAGCTTCAGGGGCTGCAGGCGATGCTCCGGTGAGTGGAACTGTCGCAGCGCCGCCGCCATGTAGGGGAGGTCGAGGCCGCACCGCAGGCCAATGCCGATGGCTGCGACGACGTTTCCGGCGTTATGTCGACCAAGTACCGATACCCTAACTGACGCTTCCTCGTCCTGATAACTGACGTCGACTTCGATACCGCCTTCCTGCTCACGCACAGCGGTGGCGCGCAAGGGCACGTCGTTGGATTCGATTCCGAAGGGCGTGACATCCACGACTGTGAGCTTCTCGCCACGTTCGCGGATGGCGGCGACGTCGTAGTTGAGGATGGCGGCGCCGCCGGGCTTGAGGCCTTCGACGATCTCCCACTTCGCCTCGGCGGTCTTCTCCAGAGAGCCGAAGCGTTCGAGGTGCTGGGCGTTGACAGTGGTGATCACGCTGATGTCTGTGCCACCGACCAGCCTGCACAGCTTCTCGATCTCGCCCTTCTGATAGGCGCCCATTTCGCAGACAAAGTAGTCGTGGTGGTCCAGCATCTCGTTGACGGTGCGGGAGATGCCCATGGGGGTGTTGAAGCTCGCCGGCGTCTTGAGCACGCGGAAGCGGCCGGACAGGAGGTGCGAGACCATCTCCTTCGTGGTCGTTTTGCCGGCGCTGCCGGTGATGGCGATGATCTTCGGCCGTTGGTCGGCCAGCTTCGCCGACGCCGCCACCTCGAACTTGCGCCGCATCCTTGCTTCCACGGGCGCGAGGAGAAGGTTCGCCAGCGCAACGACGTGACCGGCGAAGGCGCAGAGCACAGAGGCTACGAACACCCCCGCCGCGACGGCTTCGTGCTCGCCGATCGCCACGCCTATGCCGGTTGCGAGCGCTACAGCGGCGATCCAGAGGCCGGCGCTCGCGTACAGGACGCGCTTCGCCCGGGCTGTCATGACTAGGGGCTTCTTCGCCTTGTGCCTGGGCCGGGTGACAGCGAGGCCGGCCCCGACGATTGCCCAGACCGCGAGGCCGACCAGCTCGATGTCATCCATGGTCAGGAGCAGGTAGGCCAGGGCCGGTCCCGCAGCGGCGCCGGGCATCGTCCTCAGGTAGCGGTCACAGTTTGCGGAGAGCCAGTGGACGTAGGAGCGGGTGAAGTACTCCTCCAGCTGGAGGATATGCAGAAACGCCTTCAACCGGAGAAACGTGAGTACTGCCCAGATGCCGGTGCCGACCCAGAAGGCGATCCAGGCGAACTCAGGCATCGGTCGCGGCCTCGACGGGCAGCAGAAAGCTCGAAACGTGGTCGACGAAGGCGGGCGTGTCGTCGAGGAACGGGAAGTGGCCTGCTCCGGGCATGACGATGAGCTTCGCAGTTGACGGTAGCTCCGTCATCGCCGCTTCGGCAATCGCCAGGGGCACGTCCTCGTCCCTTTCGCCGTAGATCAGCAGCGTTGGGCCCGAAACTTTGGCAAGAGCGCTTCGCCAGTCCTCGGAGAGGACGCGCGCCATCGTTGGGCGCATCGGGCCAGCGGTGCGATAGTCTTCCGAGCCGAATTTCTGGATACCCCACTCCCGGATGCGGTCGCTCAGTGGTGGGATCAGGTTCGAAACCGTCCTGACGGCTCGATACGCCCGTGCCCGCGCTGACACCTTGCCCGAGGGCGGCAGACGCACGACCGGCGACGCGACCAGTACGAGGCGCTTCACGAGCTCCGGCCTGGAGGTCGCCAGCGCCGTGGCGACTAGACCACCGAAGCTGTGCGCGACGACGCTTACCGTACCGAAGCCGGAGGCGACCAGCAGGCCGGCTACCACATGCGCGTATTCAGACGCACCCCACGCTACCGGCGGTTGCTCGCTGAAGCCGAAGCCCGGCAGGTCGGGCGCCAGGACGCGAAACCGCTCCTCCAACGCGACCGATGCCCCGAAAAAACTGAGGGAGTTGGCTCCCCAGCCGTGTAGTAGGAGCAGCGGCTCTTCGCCCTTGCCTCGCACGCGGAATTGCACCCGCAGGCCGTCCACCTGGGTGAAGTGCTGCGGGCTTACTGCCATCGGCGCATCTGTCGGCTGGCGGACATATCGCGTTGATTGTCCCGTATCGGTGAAGGCGTGTTCAATGGCACGCACGTTTCAGTCGTCTCGCGTCGAACCTCGTAACGTTCCCGTTGCGCGGAAGGCGCATGATGGGCACGCCGAGACGTTAGGACTGGGTACGGCAAAAAGGAAGCTGCATCAGTGGCGAGCCTCAAACGACACAGGACTGCGGCGATCGTCCTCATTGCGGCGGCGATCGAGTTCGTCCTGTTGCTAAACGTCTTCTGGCCTCTGCCCAACGAGGAGGGCGAAAGCTGGCCGTGGGTGATCGGCCTGATGGCCTTTCCGTTGGTTTCAGCCTTGCTGCTCGTGCACCGGCCGGACAACCGCTGCGGCTGGGCCCTTGGCCTCTCGGCTCTGTCGGCAGGATTGATCTTTCTCATGTCCTGGTACGGGCATCAGTTTCCTAATGCGCCGCTCTCACGCGAGGTCGAAGCTCTCGAACGTATCCCGGCTGTAGGGCAGTTTGCAGGCCTAATCGCGCTGATCTTCCTCTTCCCGACAGGACACACTGTCAACCGATTCTTCCACCGCGCCTTCCAAGCTTACTGTGGAGTGGTCGCGATCTGTACCTTGCTCTTCCTGCTCAGTCCCCGCCCGCTTCATGTGACCCAGCGGGAGAACCCGCTGGCCCTCTTGCCTCCATCGATGGAGTCACTGGGCGAGGACAGCTTTCTTCTCATCCTCGCGTTCGCATTTCTGGGCGTGGTGTCCCTGGTTGTCCGGTGGCGGCGGGCAAGCCAGGTAGAACGCGCTCAACTCAAATGGTTCCTCTCAGGGGCGCTATTTACGCCGGCCATCTTCATCCTTGCAGACACGGTGGGAGGCGGAGAGTCGGACGAAGGGGTCGCTGGCGTGATCGCAGGCATCATCGCCGCATCAGCCTTCTGGGCGCTCCCCACCGCGATTGTCATCGCGATATTGCGTTATCGCCTGTACGACATCGACCGCGTACTGAACCGAGCCCTCGTGTACGCGGTGCTCACCGCCGGCCTGGGCGCGCTCTATCTGGGCGTCGTTGTTGGCCTGCAGGCGGTGCTGAGCAGCGTCGCAGGCGGGTCTGACCTGGCGATCGTAATCACAACCCTGCTCGTTGCAGCGCTTTTCTTGCCGGCACGGCGGCGCGTGCAGGAGACTGTCGACCGCCGATTCAATCGCCGAACCTACAACGCGGCGCGCACCATCGATGCTTTCAGTGCGCGCCTTCGACAGCAGATCGATCTGGACACGCTGCGCTACGAGTTGCTGGCGGTTGCGGACGAGACAATGCAGCCTGCATCAGCGTCGCTATGGGTCCGGCGTCGGGAGGGTGCGAAGTGAGCAGTACGTGGAGCCGACGCTTTGCAGCAGCATGCGTCGTCCTGGTGGGCGCCTCCCTGGCCGCCATTGTCATCCTTGCCCTGATCCACCCTCAGGACTTCAGCGTTCTTGCCGGCGCGTTCTGGGCGACGCCGATTGTCGTGCTCCTGGCCGGGATCGGTGCGCTAATCGTTACGAGGCATCCTGAAAACGCCATCGGCCCAGGAATGTGTCTCCTCGCGACAGCTCTTGCCTTCTCCGGCGTTGCGGATGCCTACGTCGTGTTTGAGGCTGAAGACGGAGGGCATCTCGAAAACTATGAAGTGGCTGCATGGCTGTCGAGCTGGGTATCGCTC
>Ga0247825_10002321_pt1 | contig 12584 bp, 9 predicted proteins | sample 13C_Vanillin_Day_FD_194413 | JGI IMG/M metagenome (GOLD analysis project Ga0247825, IMG submission 194413) | Soil microbial communities from agricultural site in Penn Yan, New York, United States - 13C_Vanillin_Day48 | ecosystem: Environmental > Terrestrial > Soil > Agricultural land | place...
CTCTAGTACCGGTCCTAGTCCTTGGTCCTGGGTCCGTTCTGCGTCCTGTGGTCCGTCGTCTCGAATTCAGTCGCGCAGCTCGCGGCGGTGACGGACGAAGGACCAGGGACCAAGAACGGACCAGGGACCAAGCACCAAGGACGAAGGACTAGTCCCTCTGCCCCACGGCGATCAGCGACCCGCCGCGGATCCACGAAAGCCGTCTGAGCGGCGGGCGCCGGGACGCTCACGCGTCGGATCGCGTCGTGGCCGTTCGAACGATATATGCCGGCCGATCCATGGTCCGCATGTGCATCCGGCCAAGGTACTCGCCGAGAATGCCGAGCGCGAACAGCTGCGCGCCGGAAAAGATCGCCACGATCGAGGCCAGAAACGGGAACCCGGCGACCGTCGTACCGCTCAGCAGGAAGCGGCCAACGACGAAGGCCAGCACCCCGAGTCCGAACAGCGTGAAGGCGAAGCCGACGAGGGTTGCCAGCTGCAGCGGGATCAAACTGAACCCGGTCATGAGGTTCATGGCGTGGCGGGCGAGCGATCGGAACCGATAGTTCGACCCGCCCGACTGGCGCCGATCGCTGCGAACAGGAACGGCGGCGAAATTCGTGGTCGCCCAGGTCAGGAGCACGTCAATCGACAGCAGCGGACTGCGGTATTCCTCGAACGCCGGCTTGACCGTCCGGCGAAAAGCCCGGAACGCGCTGACCATGGGTGCCACCGCGCCGCCGGTGGCGGTCGCGAGCGCGGCTTTGGCGAGGCGGGAGCCGATGTTCCGCCAGACGCCGTGTGGATCCCGTTCCGGCGTTCCATAGACGACGTCGTGCCCTTCCGCGAGCTTTGCCAGCAGCCGCGGGATCTCCTCCGGAGGCTGCTGCAGGTCGTCGTCCATCGTGACGATGACGTCGTGGCGGCTCGCACGAATGCCGCACAGGAGCGCATTGTGCTGACCGTAGTTGCGCATCAGGTCGATGCCTCTGATCTCGGGGTGGCGCGCGGAGAGCGCTTCGATCGTCGCCCAGCTGGTGTCGCGGCTGCCGTCGTTGACGAGGATGATTTCGTAGGGCGCGCCGGTTGCGCGGACGACCGGAACCAGGCGGTCGATCAACGCGGGAAGCGTGGCGGCGCCGTTGTATACGGGAATGACGACTGCGAGCGACTGGGGCACCGCGGTCAACGGTAACACGCCACCGGCACTCAACGACGGCGTCGCTCGATCTCCGCCACCGCCTGCGGGTTCTCGAGCGACGAGAGATCGCCCGGCGGCTGTCCGAGATATGCCGCGCGAATCACGCGGCGCATGACCTTCGCGTTCCGCGTTTTCGGCAGATCGGCAACGAACTCGATCTGCTCCGGCCGCAGCGGCTTCCCGAGACGCGACGCGACGAGCGCCTTCAGATCGGCGGCAAGGTCGGGCCCCGCCGCATCGCCCGACCGCAGAACACAGAAGCAGACAAGCGCCTGGCCCTTGAGTTCGTCAGGGACGCCGATCGCGGCGGCTTCAATGACGGCCGGGTGTGCAACGAGGACGGATTCCACTTCCGCCGGGCCGACTCGCTTGCCGGCGATCTTGATCGTATCGTCCGACCTGCCGAGGATGTACCACAACCCGTCTTCGTCGATCTCGGCCCAGTCGCCGTGGACCCAGACGTCCGGGAAGCGCGACCAGTAGGTTTCCTCGTATCGCTGGTCGTCCTTCCAGAAGCCGCGCGTCATGCCGATCCACGGGGCGCGCACGACGAGCTCGCCAACCTCGTTGCGCACGGGTCGTCCCTGATCGTCGACGACATCGGCGGCGATGCCGGGCGGGGGACCGGCAAAAGCGGCTGGCTTCAGCGGCGTCAGCACGTTGCCGGCCACCAGTCCGCCAGACACTTCGGTGCCTCCGGAGTAGTTGATGATTGGCAGCCGCGAGTCCCCGGCAACGTCGAACAGCCAGCGCCAGGGGTCGGGATTCCACGGCTCCCCGGTCGAGCCCAGGATCCGCAGCGACGACAGGTCGTGACGCCGAACCGGCTCCTTGCCGTGCCGCATCAGCGACCGCACCAGCGTTGGCGACACGCCGAGGATGTTGACGCGATGACGTTCGACCAGCGACCAGAGACGATCCGGACCGGGGTGGTCGAGCGCGCCGTCGTACATCACGAACGTCCCGCCGAGCAGGGTCATCCCGAAGATTTCCCACGGACCCATCATCCAGCCGATATCGCTGACCCAGTACATCGTCTCGCCGGCGTGGACGTCGAAGCAGTGCGCCATGTCCTGTGCCGCCTTGATCGGAAAGCCGCAATGCGTGTGGACGGCGCCTTTGGGCCTGCCCGTCGTGCCGGACGTGTAGATCAGCATCAGCGGATCTTCGGCGTCCGTCGCCTCGTTGGGGCATTCGGCTCGCGGCTGCATGATGTCGGCGAACCAGGTGTCGCGCGTGTGCATCGCCACATCGATACCGAGCCGTGGGACCACGACGACACGCCGGACCGATGGCGCCGCCGCGACGGCGTCGTCGGCAACGGGCTTCATGCGCACCTGCTGTCCGCGGCGCCAGAAGCCGTCGGCGGTCACGACGAACGCCGCTTCCGCATCGTTCAAGCGCGTGGCCACCGCGTCCGCACCGTATCCGGAGAAGAGCGGTAGGACGAGGCCGCCGAGCCGGATCACGGCAAAGAAGGCGACGATCAGCTCGGGGCACATCGGGGTGAAGAGCGCCACGCGGTCGCCCTTCTGAACGCCGAGCGCCTGCAGGCCGGCGGCACACTGGCTCACGGCCTGCCAGAGCTCGCCGTACGTCATCTGCCGGGTCCCGGCCTCTTCGCCTTCCCACCGGAACGCCACGCGATCGGCGACCGGTGTTCCCATCCACTTGTCGAGGCAGTTGTGGACGATGTTCATTCGTCCGCCGACGCACCAGCGCGTCCACGGCAGACCGCGCGACGTGTCGAAGACTTTGGTGTAGGGCTCGTAGAACTCGATCGAGAGATCGTCGAGGACCGCCCGCCAGAACCACTCAGGGTCAGCGGTCGAACGGGCCAGAAGATCGGCGTAGTCGCGCAGTCCGTGGCGGCCGATGAACGCCGAGAGGCGGCTGCGATCGATGTATTCGGCGCTCGGGCGCCAGGCGACCGCGTCGCCGGTCATCGCGGGTTATGGATCAACGTCGTCCTGGATACCCGCCCTGACGCGCACCATCGCCTTGCTGTAACTGACAACGCGGTTCTTCTGCTTCAGACGGAAGACGACGTCGTACTCGCCGCCCTGGCGGAAGGTGTGCTCGCCGGAGAACCGCCGCTGGATAGTGCTCTTTCCAGACTGGTACGGATCGCAGTCTTCGCTGCTGCCAGAGGTCGTGCCGTCCGCCCAATCCCACTCGACGGTTGCACAATAAAAATCCTCGTAATCGTCCGATCCGCCTTTCACATCGGCGACGAAGCGCACTTTCAACGGTGCAAACCCCACGGGGGGCGTCGCTCTGAGTGCTACACTGGGCTTTTTGTTGTCTTCGGCGGCGCGCTGTCCAGCGTCCGCAGGGACGTCCGGCGCCAGCGTGGCAAGCACTGTGGCGAGTGCAAAAGTGAGGCAGCCCGCGCGGCGTCGTTGGGTCATGATGTGTCCCCCGGGGTGGCTAGGGCGATTCTAAGCCTGAACCTCCGGGTGAACAAGCCGACCACGACTTTCTTGAGACCAGTTGCACGCAATGCGTAGCGCCTACACGACGCCGGAGGTCGCGCTCAGTGCGCGCCGGCCCGACGAACTCGACGCCGATCTCCTGGTTGTTCCCATTTTTGAAAGTTCCTCCGCCGGCGACGAGGCCCCTCTCGACGAGGCCTGTGGCGGCGCCATCTCGCGCGCCCGCGCCAGTTCCGAGTTCCGCGGCAAGCTTTACGACACTTTCCCCACGCCGGTCATCGCGCCAGGCTGGCGCACACGGCGTGTCCTGCTGGTCGGCGCCGGGAAGGCCGGAGACTGGACGCCGGAGCGTCTGCGCCGCGTTGCGGCCACGGCGGGTCTCTACGCCCGCCAGCGACACATCGAGCGGCTGGCGTTCGTACCGGGCGCCTCGCCGATCGCGACGGCAACGGCGGCGCAGGTGATCGCCGAGGGCGTCTGCCACGCCAACTTCGACGGCGGCTCGTACAAGACGGACGACGACAAATGGGGCTGGCTGCAGCACGTGGAGATCGGCCTTCCGGATGGGCTGAAGGCACAGGCCGCGGTCGGACGCGGGTGCGTCATCGGTGAGTTCACGAATCAGGCGCGTGCGTTCTCGAACGAGCCGGGCAATTCGCTCACACCGCGCGTCTTTGCCGAGCGTGCCGGGGAGATCGGAAAGGCCGCCGGTCTTGGCGTCGAGATCCTTGACGAGACGAAAATCGCCGCGCTGAACATGGGTTTGCTGCTGGGCGTTGCGCGCGGAAGCAGCGAGCCTCCGCGGCTGGTCGTTCTCCGGCACGAGCCGGCGAACGCGGTCCCGGGCGTCCTGCTCGCGTTCGTCGGCAAGGGAATCACTTTCGATACCGGCGGGATCTCCATCAAGCCCGCGCAGGACATGGATCGGATGAAGGACGACATGTCCGGGGGCGCCGCCGCAATCTGCGCCATCGCGGCCATCGCGCGCCTGAATGTTCCCGTACGGTGTCTGACGCTTGTACCAATGACCGAGAACATGCCGGGCGGCCGGGCGTTGAAGCCCGGCGACGTGCTGCGCAGCGCCGAAGGCAAAACGGTTGAAGTGCTGAACACAGACGCCGAAGGGCGCCTGGTCCTGGGTGACGCGCTCTGGTACGCGCGGCAGCTCGGCGCCACGCACCTGGTCGATCTGGCGACGCTGACAGGGGCCTGCGTCGTCGCGCTGGGCAAGACAACAAGCGGGCTCTTCGGCACGCCGCCGGCCTGGGTAGAGCAGGTGCATCGGGCGTCGGAACGTGCCGGCGACCGTTCCTGGCCGATGCCCACGTTCGACGACTACAAAGAGCTCTTCAAGAGCGAGATCGCCGATTTTTCGAACACCGGCGGCCGGCCTGCCGGTTCAATTACCGCCGCGCTGTTCCTCAAGGAGTTCGCTGGCGATCTGCCGTGGGCTCACCTCGACATTGCCGGGACTGCCTGGGCGGAAGACGCGAAGCCGTATCAGCCCAAGGGCGCGACAGGTGTCGGCGTGCGAACTCTCGTCGAGCTCGCGCTCGACGCGGGTACGTGGAGTAAGCTGAATTTACGAGGCTGATTCCGGTGTTCGCCCTTCTGGCTCAGAAACCCATCGTCGTCGATCTCTCGACGAAATCGGAGCAGAGCCATGACATCAGCATCGAGGTCGTTCTCGCCATGTTTGCCGTGGCGGGAATCTTCCTGCTGATCGCGCTCATCGGCAGCGCGATCGTGGCGGCGGCAATGATCGTCTACAAACGCTGGCGCGATGCGTCCGCGCCGCCGGCCGAAACCCAGCACACCCACATCCGCTTGCGGATCTGAGGTCCGCCTGAAGGCGGACACTACGTACGCCGTTATTCAGCGCGCGGCGGCGCGGCTCGTTTCAGGGAGCTCTGATAGCGCATGATGCCGGCCGACAGGGCCTCGGCGATCTGCTGCTTGTAGCGATCCGTTTTCAGCAGTGTGGCTTCCGCGCGGTTGCTCATGAACGAGATCTCGGCGAGCACGCTCGGCATTTGCGCACCGACGAGCACCATGAACGGCGCCTGTTTCACCCCGAGGTTCTTCAGCGTTTTATTGGTCCTGCGGAGCTGCGCGTACAGAGTCGATTGCACGATCGTGGCGAAATCGCGCGACTCGTCGAGCTTGTTGTTCATCGCTATGGCCTGAACGATGTCGGGCAGGTGGCGCATGCTCTTGGCAGACCCGGCGTTTTCCCGTGCCGCGATCGCTTCCGCCTCCGGGTTCGACGCGAAGTTCAAAAAGTAGGTCTCGACGCCGCGGGCTGACTGAGCGGTGCTCGCGTTGGCGTGAATCGAAAGAAACAGGTCGGCGTCGCTTCGGTTGGCCAGCGCGGTGCGCTCTTCGAGCGCCACATACGCGTTCGTCCGGCGGGTGAGCACAACCTCTACGTTCTGCTTCTTCAGCAGATCCTCGAGCCGCGCCGCCACGTCGAGGACAAGCGCCGCCTCCGAAATACCGTTGACCCGCGCGCCAGGGTCGTGCCCTCCGTGACCCGGATCGATGACGACCCGCGTAACGCCGAGTCCAAGCTGGCGCGCCAGCGAGAAGGTGCCGTTGCTGTTCTGGGGAGGAACAGACGGCGCCGCGGCCAGCGCCGGTCCAGTCCGGCTCGCGTTCGAAGCCATGACCACCGGAGCGCGTCCGGGTTTCGGCAGCGGCGTGGTTTGCGCCGGCAGTACCGCAGCGGCTGGCGCCGAAGCCGTTCGCTGAAGATCGATGACGATCCGGAACGGGTTGTACAGCGTGTACACGCTGTGCGATCCGGCGCCGCTCAGATCGAGCACGACTCTCGTCCGCGAGTTCAATTGACGGCCCACCCGAACCTGCCTGACCGGGCCGTCCGGGAACGGAATGGTGGCGTCCTTCAACGGCTCCGCCGCGCGAGTGTTCGGCAGATCCACGAAGACACGCGGCGGTCCGTCGATACGCTCGTCGTGGAACGATACTTCGCGATCCAGTTCCAGCGTGACGCGGAGCGTCTCGGGCAGCACTTCGCGCCGAATGTCGCGCAGCGTGACCGGCCCGGCCGGCGGCACTCTCGGCGAAGCGGCGGGCGGCGGCACCGGCGCAACCGGCGGCGCGGCGGCGGGAGGTGGAGCCGATGCCGGCGGCGCGGATACGGGAACCGTGACTGGCGCCGCGGCTGCGATCGCGGATACCGGTCCGGGCTTCGCTGTCTCCAGCGCCTTCACCCTGGCGGCGGCCGCCTTTGCCAGTGCGCTCGCAGGGAATCGCGCCGACAGCGAGCGCAGAAGCCGGAGGGCCGTCTCGCGGTCGGTGGCCTCGCCAAAATGCGCGAACGCATCGGCCGCCAGCATCCCGCCATGCGAAAGCGAGTCATCGCTGCTCTCGCTCTTGGCGAAGAGCCGCGCGAGGTCCTCGTACGAGCCGACCAGTACGCGAATGCGATCCAGCAGGACACCGCCCGAGGCGCCGGCCCGCGCAATATCCAGTTCCTGCCGCAGAAGCGTCTCGCGGCGGAGCGCCTGCTGAAACAGGGCCGCCGGATCCGACGACTGGCCGTGCAGCGTGACGGCGGCGAAGGCCACCAGGATCGCGATGCTGAGAAGGCGCCTACCGGAGCTGCGCATCGACTTCCTCAAAGTACCCGCGATCGACCAGCACCTCGCGCGGCTTGCCGCCGGTGCCGGTGGACACGAGTCCTTCAGCCTCCATCATGTCCACGAGCCGTGCGGCGCGGCTGAATCCAATCCGCATCTTGCGCTGCAGATATGAAATGGACGCCTGGCCGGTACTGACGACGATGCGTGCCGCCTCGTCGTAGAGCTCGTCCTTCTCGAACTCGATGCCGCCCGGCCCGGCTTTCTCTTCCTCCGCGGTGATCGTGTCGTCGAACACCGGCTTGCCCTGCTTCCGCAGGAAGCTGGCCAGCCGGGCGCTCTCCTGTTCGGAAATGTACGGGCCGTGCAGCCGCAGACATCTGGACGAGGCAGGCGGCAGGAACAGCATGTCGCCCTTGCCAAGGAGCTGCTCGGCGCCGTTGGAATCGAGAATCGTCCGCGAGTCCGTCTTCGACGACACGCGGAACGAGATCCGCGACGGCAGGTTGGCCTTGATCAGACCGGTAATGACGTCCACCGACGGCCGCTGCGTGGCCAGGATCAGGTGAATGCCGACGGCGCGCGCCATCTGCGCCAGGCGGCAGATCGATTCCTCGACTTCGTTGCCGGCGACCATCATCAGGTCGGCGAGCTCGTCGATGACGACAACGATGAAGGGCAGCGGACGTGGCGCTTCGGGATCGTTCGCGCCTTTCTCCTGGAGGATATTGCGGACGTTGCGGTTGTACTGCTCGATGTTGCGCACGCCTTCCGCGGCCAGCGTCTTGTAACGCTCTTCCATCTCGCGCACCGCCCACCGCAGCGCGTTGGAGGCTTTCTTCGGATCGACCACCACCGGCGTCAGCAGATGCGGGATGTCGTCGTACATCCCGAGCTCGAGGCGCTTCGGATCGACCATGATCATCCGCACGTCGTCCGGTGTCGCACGGAAGAGGATGCTGGTCAGCATCCCGTTCAGACCAACCGACTTGCCGGTGCCGGTGGATCCGGCAATGAGCAGGTGCGGCATCGTGGCCAGATCGGTGACGTACGGCTCGCCGTGGATCGTCTTCCCAAGCGCCAGCGTCAGCTTCGAGCTGGATCGCTGATACGCGTCCGATTCAAGCAGCTCACGCAGCGAGATCGCTTCGCGGTTCGGGTTCGGGATCTGAATACCGACCGTCGACTTGCCGGGGATGCGATCGATCAGGACCGATTCGGCCTGCATCGCGAGGCAGAGGTCGTCGGCAAGGCCGGTGATCTTGCTGTACTTCACCCCGGCGTCCGGCTTGAACTCGAACGTCGTGACGACAGGTCCGGGGTGAATCTGAGAGACCTGGCCTTCGACGGCAAACTCGCGGCACTTTTCCTCGAGCTGCCGCGAGGAGTCCATCAGTTCGCGCTCGTCGATCTTCCGCTCGGCTTTTGCCGCATCCAGCAGCGACGGCGGCGGCAGCGTGAACTGGCCGCGCCGCTGTGCCGGCGCCTTGATTGGCTCCGGGTCAGGCAGCGGGAGCGGTGGCGCTTCCGGCTTCTTGCGCGCGACGACCGGAGGGGCAGGACGGGCTGGCGCGGCCGCATCATCGGCGGGCTCCGTCCGCGACACCTTCACCGGGCGCGGCGCGAAATCATCCTCGTCGCTCTTCGGCCGCGCGACGACCGGCGCACCTTTCTTCAGCTGGCGCGCCACGAGCTCCCGCCGTGCGCGTTCCTTCCTGCGCAACTCGAGCCGCTCGCGAAGGTAGCCGAGTCCGCTGCCGCCCAGGTCGTGCATGATCACCAGCGCGCTGGCCGACATCCGGCCGAAGGAGAACTGGGTTGACAGGATCACGGCGAGCACGGTCAGCGTGAGCAGGACGATGATCGAGCCGGTGCGATTCAGATAATCCGCAAGCAGGGCGGCAAGCCAGGCGCCAATCGAGCCGCCGGCATGGAACGACTTGCCGGCCACCTCGGTGCTGCCGAGGACGAGGCTGAGAAACGCGCTGGAGCAGCTGAAAAGAAGCGCCGCGCCCGTTGCTTTCGTATACACCGCGTCCGGCCTCTGGCACCAGAAGTAGTGCCAGCCGCTGACGGCAATGACGCCGGGGATCAGATAAGCCGCATAGCCGAAGAGCTGGAAAGACAGCTCCGAGAGGAACGCCCCGACGCGGCCCACGAAGTTCTCCGGCGCGTTTGTCGCGCCGGTCGTGAAGAACCAGACCGGATCGGTCGGTTCGTGGCTCACCAGCGAGATGAGCCAGATCAGCCCCACCGCGAAAAGCGCCACGCCCAGAAACTCGCTGAGGCGGCGCGATAACGTCGACTCCTTCACGTCAGATCTCCATCAGGATGGGGAGAACCAGTGGGCGGCGGCCCGAGCGCTTCTTGAAAAAGCGCCGCAGCTCGACGCGCAACTTTTCGGTCATCAGGCCCTGATCCGTCCGCTCCTCGTGGCTGGAGGCCTCGATGCACTCGGCGATCACTCCGGCGGCGTCCCGAAACAGCGTTTCGGCCTGACCTTCGTCTACGACGTAGCCGCGGGCCACGAGTTCCGGCTCGCCAACCAGAGCCCCGCCATGGCGGCTGATCCCGACGACCGCAACCACCAGCCCGTCGCCGGCAAGGTGGCGCCGGTCGCGAAGCACTTCGTCGCCCACTTCGCCGAGGCGCGTCACATCGATCAGGACACGTCCGGTCGGCGCCTTGCCCCCGATTCGCGCTCCATGGCGATCGAACTGGATGATGTCGCCGTCCTCGGCAAGCAGAACCTCCAGATCGCGGTCGCGCCCCGACATGACGCGCTTTGCCACCCGCGCGTGCTGTGCCAGCTGCCGGTACTCGCCGTGGATCGGGACGAAGTATTGGGGGCGGATGAGCGAGATGACGAGCTTCAATTCCTCCGCCGAGCCGTGTCCCGACACGTGCACGTGCTTCATGTCCGGGGTGATCACGTCGGCGCCGCGGCGGGCGATGTGGCTCATCGTGCGCGCGATGGCCTTCTCGTTCCCGGGAATCGCCCGCGCCGACAGCACGACGACGTCGTCCGGCCCGAGCTTGACGAAGCGATGATCGTCGATGGCGATGCGCGAGAGCGCCGCCTGCGGTTCGCCCTGCGACCCCGTGGTCACGCAGAGCACGTCCTGTGACGCGTAGCTCCCGACGTCGGAGTCGCGGATCTGGACGCCTGAAGGGACGCGCAGATAACCAAGCCGCTGCGCGATCTCCGCGTTGCGGACGACGCTGCGCCCGACGAACGCGACCTTGCGATCGAATTGTGCCGCCAGGTCCACGAGCACCTGCATGCGGTAGATGCTCGACGAAAAGGCGGCGACCACGAGCTTGCCGTGCGTGCTCGTGAACAACTCCTCGAACGCCTCGATGACCTCGGTTTCCGGCCCGGTGAACCCCTTGCGGTCGATGTTGGTGCTGTCCGCGAACAGCGCCAGGACCCCCTGCCGGCCAAGCTCGGCGAAGCGGTGGAGGTCGAAGTATTCGCCGTCGAGCGGCGTCTGATCGATCTTGAAGTCGCCGGTGTGGACGATCACGCCGACCGGAGTCGTGATGGCCAGCGCCACGCAGTCGGGCATGCTGTGCGTGACGCGGATGAATTCGATGGTGAACGGCCCGGCGGTCACCGTCTGGCGCGGTGTGACGGGCTTGAGCCGTTCGCCGGCGTCGATGCCGTGCTCCTCGAGCTTCGGCTCGACGAGCGCCAGCGTCATGGCGGTGCCGTACACGGGGCCGTCGAAGAGCGGCATGACGTGCGGCACGCCGCCAATGTGATCCTCATGGCCGTGGGTGAGCACCAGTGCCTTGACGTTGGCGCGGCGGGCTTCGACGTAGGTGAGGTCCGGGATGATCAGATCGACGCCAAGTTGATCCGGGTCGGGGAACATGACACCGGCGTCCACGAGGATGGTGGAGTCCTCCCAGGTGAGCGCCATCATGTTCATGCCGAACTCGCCAAGGCCTCCCAGCGGGATGACCTCGAGCGTCGCCGGCGACACGTCGGGTATCGCGGACTGATTCATTTGAAGTTCGATCTCGTGCTCAGCGGGCCCGGGCGGGTCGCTCGACACGTGTGTCCGGACGCGCTGTTCAGCGTCGGACTCGGGCAGCTGGGACCGCCCGCAACTATGGAAGGATCAACGACTTCGGGGCAAACTATAGCACAGCTCGGCTGAGCCGGGCGACCTCGTCGAGCGTCAGTTCTCCAGGCCGCTTCGTGCCATCGAGACCCGCGGCGGCGATTAATTCCGGCGCGGAGCGGCCGAAAGAGTCTGCAACGGGCTTGAGGGCGTTCGCCAGAGTCTTGCGCCGCTGCAGGAAAACCCCGCGGACAACTCGCTCGAACATGTCCATGCTCCCAACATCCACCTGAGGCGGCCGGAACCGCAGCCGCACGACCGCCGATGTGACTTTTGGAGGCGGCCGGAACGCCCCTGGCGGCAGCGTCAGCACCCGTTCGACGTCTGCCAGAAGGGCAACCTGGATCGCCAGGCTGCCGTAGTCGGCCGTACCAGGAGCCGCCGACAGCCGGTCCGCGACTTCCTTTTGCAGCATGAGGGTTGCGTCGGTAAGCACTCGTCCGTGTCCCGCGGCATGCAGCAGCTTGAACAGGATCGGTGAGGAGACGTTGTAGGGGAGGTTGCCGACGACCCTCAGCGGCCGGTTCTCACCGGCCAGGAGCCGGTTGACGTCCACTTCGAGAAAGTCGGCCTGGACGACCGTGACCGTCGGCGGCAGCTGTTGCTGAAGGAAGCCGGCGAGGTCGCGGTCGATCTCGACGGCGATGACCCGGCGTACGCGCGCCGCAAGCGGAATGGTCAGCGCTCCGCGGCCTGGGCCTATTTCGAGAAACACGTCGTCCGGCGCGGGAGAGAGCGAGGCAAGCAGTTTGGCCACCCACGCCGGTTCAAGGAAGTGCTGACCGAATCGCTTCCGTGCGCGCGGAAGCGCGGTCACGGCCGGTCCTCGTCTTCGTCGTCGTCCTCGTCCGGGCCGAGCGTCTCGCCGCGCCAGTAGCGTTCCTCGATCTCCTCGATCTCCTCCTCGCTCATGCCGAAGTAGTGACCGACTTCGTGGATGAGCGTTTCACCGATGACCGCCCGGATTTCGTCCTCGTCGTCGCAGTCCTCCTCGATGGGACGCTGGTAGAGCGTGATCCGATCGGGAAGGGTGTTTCCGAATGCCCACGTTCGTTCGGGGAGCGGCGTGCCCTGATAGAGGCCGTACAGAGAATCCGGCGGCTCGATTTCCATGTCCGCCAGCAACTCGGCGGCGGGCTCGTCTTCAACCACCAGCGCAAGGTTCTTCATCTCCCGCCGGAAGCGCTTCGGGATGAGCGTCACCGCTTCGAGAACGAGGCGGCGGAACTGATCA
>Ga0247825_10002322_pt1 | contig 12580 bp, 20 predicted proteins | sample 13C_Vanillin_Day_FD_194413 | JGI IMG/M metagenome (GOLD analysis project Ga0247825, IMG submission 194413) | Soil microbial communities from agricultural site in Penn Yan, New York, United States - 13C_Vanillin_Day48 | ecosystem: Environmental > Terrestrial > Soil > Agricultural land | place...
GCATAAGCCGGCCTTCCCAGTCTCGTGCAGTGCCGCAACGAGCAATTCGCGGGAGGATTGACCCCGGGATGGAGTCGACACCCCATCGCCGGCCTTCGCCAGCAATGTCAGGAGCTCGCCGAACCGGCAGCTTGGCCTGTAGTCCGTCGCTTCGCGAGCAGCTGTCCACGGCATCTACCAACGGATCATGGTGATCCTCGGCCCAATCATGCACGAATTCAGTCTCTGCACGAGCTCAAGCGATCGTCCGGGAGCGGCCGGGTGGAAGTGTGGGGTGACATCGGCAGCGGGCCTGAATGGACGTCTTCTCGTCAGAGGAGATCACATAGTCGTGCTCGCCCAACGGTTCCCCATCCCACACCCGGGAATACAGGTCGAGCACACGACTAGCATTAGCGGCGAAGTTCGGATCGGAGACGAAGATCCACGACTGATGCTGCCAGGGCTTGAGGGCGTCTTGGGAGAGCCACCTGCGAATCGTGGCCTGCGAAATCGACGCACAGATCCCGTCGGTGACGGCGTGGCGGGCCAGTTCCGGACACGGCCACCGCGCCAACGGCACCCCACACTCCTTCGGGGGTGTGCAGGCCATCGCCTTGACCCGCGTGACCTGCACCGGGGTGAACTTCGGTGGCCGACCCGACCGTTTCGCGTCTCCCAACGACGCCACGCCCGGCGCGGCGTTCCAACGGTCCCGCCACTTGCGGACGGTCTCCACACTCACGCGTAACGCCCGGGGCGATCGCGGCACTCGGGCACCGATCCGCAGCCCACAAAACGATGGTGGCGCGCAGCACAAGACGCTGTTCGGTGCGCCCGGCTCGAAGCAAACGATTCAGCTCGCGGCGCTGGGATCCGGTCACCCTGACCGGATCCGCACTGAATAAAGGCAATGCTCATACCCCAAACCGAAGTTCCCAATAGTCACTTCAGTCTCGAGTTTCACCCGGCGGGGCAAGCGGCGATCGACCGGCTTGCCGAACAGTTTCCCAACGCGATCATGGTCCATACACCGGTGCACGCGTCGGGGTTGAACCAAGTCGAGATCTTCTTCTCCATAGTTCAACGAAACATTTTCTCACCCAACGACTTTACTGATACCGACGACGTCGCCGCACGACTGGCGGCCTTCGAGACCCACTACAACCGGGCAGCCCAACCGTTCAAATGGAAGTTCACCACTGCTGACCTCGCCGATCTGCTCGCCAGGCTTGACCGCCACGAACGCGGCCATGATCAGCCCGACAAAACAACCGCTCAAGCCCGTGCCGCATGACCCCCAACGAACTTATGGGCGGAACCACTTAGCTTGACATCGTCCGCGAGTTCAGGCGACCTGCGCCAACTTCAGAGGCTGCGTCCACCCGTCTTGGCGATGCCGCGCGGGTATGCGCTCGCTAGAGTGCTTATCTCGTCTTCGGCACAGTTCGATTCAGGGATGACCTCCCATAGTCGCTCGATGAAACGGCGTGTTGCCATCCCGAAGCGCACAAGGATTTCCTCCTCGGCAGCGCCACCGAATGGTGCCCATGTGATGGCGAACTCAATGAGGTGCTCCGCCTCCCTATCGGGATGGTTGCGTTCGCGATCGGATCCGATCCAACCAGCGCGGCGCCTCTGGTGCCACTGGCGGTACTGGCGGTACTGGCGGTACTGGCGGTACTCACGAGAGTTCATGGGGAATTCACACATCTAGTCGGGACTGCGCAAGCCCCGGAGTTCGGTAAGACCTCTCCGCGGCGAGGGAAGTACGCTGAGCGACTTCCTTTGCATTAATAGTTTCTGGGCATGCCGTGCTAGGTGCACGGAGTAACCTGCGGCCCAAATCAGTGCGATGCTGCAATGGACTCAACTCCAAGATAGGCGTTGGTTTGGCTCATGTTGGGTTCCCTCGCGACGCGGGACCCGGGGTGAGTCAGCGAGAGTCGGCGATTGCCCGGCCCAGCGAGATACTCGCGCAGTGTCTCACCTTCATAATCCTTCCAAACCCGGCCACGCTTCTGCAGCTCCGGAATCACCGTGTCGACGAATGCCTCGATGTCGTAGGGCGTCACGGCGTAGGACAGATTGATTCCGTCGAGATCGCCCTCGTCGACCCACCGCTCGATCTCGTCGGCTACCGTCTCGGGACTACCAACGAGGACGGGCTCGACTCCACCGATACTCATGTGATTGGCTATGTCTGCTGGCGTCCACTTCCTGCTGGGGTCGAGCTTGGTGAAGAGATCGAGCACCGTCTGAATCGCGTTAGTGTCCGCCGCGTTCAGTGGAGTGTCCTTGTCGAACTTGGCGAGATCTATACCAGAGAAGCCACCGAACAGTGCCATGGCCCCCTCGTGCGAACTGTATTGTGTGTATTCCTCGTACTTCCGCTCGGCCTCGGCATCCGAGTCTGCAATCACCGCGGTCAGGATCGAATAGATCTTGACATCTTCTCTCTTTCGGCCTGCCGCTTCGGCTTTGGACCGGATATCATCCGTGATCACTCGGCTGAGCTCGGTATTGAGGACGTTGACGAACAAGCCCTCGCCGTGTTCTGCAGCGAACCTGCGACCGCGAGAGGAGGCGCCGGCTTGAAAAATTACCGGCGTCCTCTGGGGCGACGGTTCGGCCATGTTGAAGCCGTCCACGTTGAAGAACCGGCCCTTGTGACGGATCGGATGGACCTTGTCGGGGTTCACAAAGACGCCGCGCTCCCGATCGAACTCGACCGCATCGTCATCCCAGGACTGCTCCCAAAGCTTGTACATGACGGTCATGAACTCTTCGGCGAGTTCGTAGCGGTCGTCGTGGGCTAGCGGGACCACCCCAAAGTTGCGAGAGGCGCTGGCTAGATAGGAGGTCACGACGTTCCATCCGACGCGCCCCTTCGTAAGGTGGTCGAGCGTACTTAGGCGACGAGCCAGCGGATAAGGGTGCTCGAAAGTCGCCGAGGCCGTAATTGCAAATCCAAGTCGAGACGTCACCGATGCCATGGCGGAGATGTACTGGAATGGATCGTTCGCCGGGATCTGCATGCCGTTTCGCAGCGCCGCCGCCGGCGATCCCTCGAAGACGTCGTACGGCCCCAGAACGTCGGCAAGGAAGATCGTATCGAAGCAGCCGCGCTCCAGGGTCTGTGCAAGATCGAGCCAGTAATCGAGGTCCTTATACCGATGGGCCTGACTCTGCGGGTGCCTCCACATTCCGGAGCTCTGGTGTCCTGCTGCGGTCATGTTAAAAGCGTTGAAGCCGATTCGCTTAGCCATTCCGTCTCTCTTTCGACGACTACCCAATTGTGTGAGCCCACTCCGATCAAAGTGCGGCCTCAGTATTCCACGTTTGGCACCACGAGTGAAGACCACCATCGGCCTCAGCCCTGCGTGAGTGTCAGCCCCTCACCGTCGCGCTGTAGTCGCTCCCCTTAAGAGCGTGTCTTGTGGGGACTCTCTTGAAGCAGGTGAGTGCGGCAACGAGGCGGAGGACGTCGGCGAAGTATTCGCCGTGGCGTTCGTAACGGATGGTCATTTCGCCGGTAGCCGGAAGCCGGGCAATGGTGCGTTCGATCTTCCACCGGTACCGGCCGCAGCGAGCGACCCTTTGGACGACCCTCGTTCGCGCAGCCATCGTCGATGACTGTCGTAGCGTAGCCCTTATCAGCGCGAAGCTTTCCTGACTTGCGTCGGCGTGGTCCGCGCCTGGGCTTCGTTGCCGGAATCGCTGCCACCATTAGTTGCAGCAGCGTGGCGTCGTGGGTGTTCGCCCCGGTCCCGCCCATGCCCACATCAGCCACATGCGACACGCTCTTAGAGCCTGTCCCATGTGGAGCGTTTCTTGAAGCAGGTGAGTGCCGCGGCGGGGTGGAGGCAGCCGGCGAAATGTTCACCGCGGCGTTCGTAGCGAATGGTCAGGCGTCGGTAGCCGGTGAGCCGGCGATGGTGCGTTCGATCTTCCACCGGTACCGACTCAGCCGGTTGTTCCGTCGACACCGCGTCGGGCAATGCGCGGCACGATGCCCACTTCGCGCAGCCACCGGCGGTGCTGGTCGTCGTCGTAGCCCTTGTCGGCGCGAAGCTTTCCCGGTTTGCGGCGGCCGGACCACGCCTGGACTTCACCGCCGGGATCGCGCTGACCATCGGTTGCAGCAGCGTGCTGTCGTGAGCATTCACTCCGGAAACGTCAACGCCCAGCGAGATTCCGTTCGAATCGGAAAGGACGTGGATCTTATCCCTTCTTGCCGCGATCGACCGGGCTCGGCCCGGTCAGCGACCCTCTTTTTTCGCCCGCACGCTCGCATCGTCCAGGATCGCTGCCGTCCGGTCGAGTTCACCGGCGCTACCGGTGGCGAGCGGGCGGCGGACGGACCGGCGTCAGATCCGGTTCATCGCTCCGTCTCAGCCGATCGATGCTGGTCCCGAGGTGGTCAAAACCCGCATTGGCACTGGCGATTGGGAGGGATACTTGACTTCTAGGCCGTCGGGTAGGCCTCTATTTGCGCATTCGTCGATTGGCGCATCCGCTACGTCCGGCGCACACCCGACGCATCTGCTCACAACCGGACGTCTAGTGACACTCCCATGACCCGAGGCCCCGCTGTGAGGGCAGTGGACCAGCTGCTGAACACCACGCCTCCCGCAAGTAGTTCGAAAATTCAGCCAAATGCAGACCAGCAATCAATTCTCAAGCCGACTCCCTACAAAATTGGATCACACCATGGCGGTCTCACCTGGAGCGAGGGCGATCACGCGATCTCCGATGCCTCGCTCGTCCGCTAGCTTCTTCATGCTCGCGGTCGTCTGAGAGAAGTGCTCCCATGAATCGGCGTGCACAGGAACTATCGTCGCACCGGCGAGGACTGCAGCCGCTTCGGTCGCAGTCTCGTCGCTAAACGTTATGTACTGCGGCCCGAGGGCTTCGAAGCTCGGCCCTCCCACGAACAGTAGTGCGACCTCGATTTTTGGAAATCGCCGTGCAATCTCGCGCACGACATCGACGTCGGAATTATCGCCGGAGATATAAATTGTCTTCTCCCCCGGTGCTTCGACGATGAAGCCGATCACAGGGCCGATGGCCTGCCAAATGCCGTCCGGGCCATGATGTGCGGGGACTGCTGTGAAAGACACGATCCCACCGTTGGGAGTGCGCACCGTTCGCGACTCCCACTCAGTGAGCGGCTCCGCGCCTGGAACGATCTTGGCCACGACATCGGTCGTGAAGACATGGGGAACCTCGGCAGCGAACTTGCGACCGGCCGCGTCGAGGTTGTCCCAGTGATCATGCGAGGCAAGCACGACGTGCACCTCACCGAGTTCGTCAGGTGTAACGGCCGGTGGCATTGTCTTTACGAGGGTTAACGCTTCATAGCCCGTCACGTCCGGACCGTAGGACGAGGGTAGGTCGAAGGTCGGATCAGTGACAATGCGGAGGCCGGCATACTCAATCAGAGTTGTAGGCCCGCCGATCAGCGTAAGGGGGATGCTTGTAGCAGCGGAGGTAGTCATCCCCCAATTCAATCGCACACGCGCGTTCCCCGAAAGTTCCAATTTCGAACTGAACAATCACAGAATTCCGCTATGAGACGGGGGATCGCCCAACCGTCACACAATTCCCCGAGCGGTCGAAGTCAGGTCGCAGTCCCCTGGCAGATGATCGACCGGTGTTCACCGCGATCGAGTAAGTACTCACCAGTAGATGGGCGTGGCGGTATCTGCCGCCCACGGTCAGGTAACGTCGCCGACCGCGCATCGCCGGTTCGCCGGGTGGGCGGGGCTAGGTGTTCGAGAGGCTGAACCGTGCGGTGTTTGATCGGCTATGCAACGCCGGTGAACTCGACTGGGCGGCACCGATTCTGGTGGCGGTGAGTATGAAGGCAAGCGGGCGGATCTCTGACCGCAAAAGTTCGGTCAATCGCGGGAAGAACGGAGTTCTCCTGAATCGAATGGGATCCCGCTGGGCCGCCTGACGAGTGCACCGCAAACCCACAACAGCCTGCTACTGAACCCCACGGTCAACGCCATCACGGGTGGCGAGGTGCAGGCGCGGTCCACGCCGCCGCAGTTTCGCTCGACTAGTCATTGTCCGGGGCGTCGGGGAAGTGACCACTAGGGCGATCTGCGGTCTCTGCGTTGATGACGGTTGCGTCGATCGAGCAGGGCGATGCGTTCGTCGACGGTTTCGAAAGCTCCGAGCACGATGAGGGCAGCGTCGAGCCTGCTCGAAGGGCTCGGACCGTCGACAACCGACAGCACCGTGCACATGGGCGAGCGCTGGTCCCCGGTCACCACGTGGTGTGGCGACGCCCATCTGCCCACAGTCGACAGAGCATTGCGCGCTTTTATTTTGGCATCTACTAGAAGGAGACAGCCGGGGTCCGTTGACAGAAAAGCGGGGCCCATGGGCACAACCGCATGGAGTCCTGGCGAGGAAATGGTTTCATACAACTGAGCCGGATCGTTGAATCCACGGCGCGGAGTTGGCCCACTATGTCGGCTTCGCCAATCCGCACTCAAGGTTGTGGAATTCACGCTCCGCCGTACTCACCTGTCAGCCAGTTCGGCGAGATCCAGTCGGTGATGACTAACGTCCCTGTCCAGACCGCCGCCCTTTACAGGACCCTCGTATCGTAGCCGCGAACCGCGGGCCGATTCGAAAACCACCCAGAGAATCCTCGCGCGTACTTCTCAGGACCTTCGAAGGTAATGTCCCGGTTCGCGATCGCGTCGCGGCACGTGCGCCGTCCCCAGTAAAGATCGCTAAGTGTGGCCGGAGTTGACCGGACGATGAGGTTGGGTTCACCTTCCCAGATTCCAAGACACGCGCGTGTGCCTGCCCGATCGACGCGAAGCCACGCGGAGTGCTGCTTCGAATTCGAGAAGAGGAATTGGATGCTGATTCGGCCATTGGGGAGCGACGAGCGATCAATGCTCTCCCTCATACGGTGCAGGCGCACTGCCATGTCGCTCAGATCGTCCGAGTCCGCCCGGAACTGCATCCCCCAGTCGCCGAGCGCCTTGAGCACCGGCATCAACCCCCATCCGACCTCGGTTAGCGCATAGAAGTGCTTCGAGCGTCGATCCCCCTGACAGGGGTCTAATCGCTCAATGATTCCGAGTCGCTCAAGGTACCGCAAGCGTGAGGCGAGCAGACTTCGCGAGAGCCCTGGAAGGGCATCGTGGATCTCGCTAAATCGCGTATTTCCCACGGCGAGTTCCCGCACCACAAGTAGTGACCAACGGTCCGCGATAAGACGTGTCGCGGTGGAGACCTCGCAATAGTCCGCGCTAGCGGGGAGATCGCGCATCACGGTCTGCGGAGAGAGCTGCAGTGTCAAGGTCACACTTCCTCCTGATGCTGGTGCCGCCGCTTCCCAGGCCACCTCTGCAAGCATGGTCACCGTTGTCTATTCACCGCAGCCTGCGCGGCGAAGCGAGAAGTGCTCCGGCATAGCGAGATCGACTCCGGCGCAACGTGCGAGTAGTTCGTCGCGGTGTTAGCCCGTATACGTTGCGATGAACGACAACGAGGCATCGTCACAACCACGCTCGCCACACGGCAATTCCGGCGACCAAAGCCACTGAGTACGATGGGTTCCAGAGACGGCAACTTGCGGACTTCGATAAGCGCCACCGCCGACCGGCGTGGATACCATCTGTACCACGAATCTCTCTACGATCGGCGGCACCGCACATCTGCGCTTGCACGCAAAGTGAACTCGATGGTTCCGACGATGCCGGACTCGTATCGGCCGTCCACGAGGCGCTGCTGCGTCGAAGTAGCGCTACTGCCCAACCGTGTTGGCGTCCACAACGGAGTGGATCACAAAAGCGACATGGCCGTCAGCGTCGCGAACCGGGTTGTTCTCGGGGAGCCAGTAGCGCTCGACAAACTGTCCATCCTCGGCGCGTGCGTCGTACCGTTGACGGGGAAGAACCTCAATCTCACCCGTTAAGAATGCACGATCCAGCGACGCACGGAGGACCTCAGTGCCATTAGCCTGGGGGTCGTCAGGGTTGTCGGGAAACATCTCGAAGACATCCTTCCCTACCAGCGCCTCGCGGGAGTTCGAACCGCCGCCGAGAAGCCGGTCAGTAACCGCGACGATCCGCCGCTCTTTGTCCACGACGAACGCGATGACAGGCATCTTCTCGAAGAACGCCTGATAGATCGAACCGGGGATCTCAACTTGAGTATCGGACACTTTATACCTCCATGGGGGCGGACCGGCATTATTACCAGTTCAACTGATAGTCTACTCTCAAACGAAGTGCGGTCAAGAAGGAATCACTGACCTCGCAATGTTCACCTTTACGTTTGCCACGCCCCGTGGGCGCCGACGCCTAACCATCCACTGCGAACGTCGCGACATTACTCGGGCTCTGGACCCGATGGGGCCAAACATGCGCGATGAGGTGGGCACAAGCCCAAGTGCCGTCGCGACGTCCTCGGTGACTGAGACAGGACATCCGAATGCCGGCGACGACTGCTCCCCGTCTGCACCATGACGAGCAGCAGCATGGCGGCTATGACAGGACCGACGAGGCAGCCAACAAGTGCTCGAACCTCCAAGACGCCCGGGGAAGTTCATCAGAGCGTAGGTCAGAACAAGGGCCAGGTTTAGCATCGCAAATACTGACGCGTCCATCGTCCGCCACATACCTCTTGTGTTCATGGCGTCGATGATGCCGACTTGTTTCCGCCGTTCCCCTAACCGCGTATCGACGACGACGGATGCACCTCGAGCGCGCAGCCACATGGGTCTTCACAAGCGCGTACAGAAGCCCCGCGGGAGGCACTCCGGGATCATCGGGCGCACACCCGTCAATCCGCCGACAGGAATCTGCCAATTAAGATCCCGCGACACGGCAGTTTCTCGCTCGATCTCCGTAACGATGGCGAACGGAAATACCACAGAGCGCCGACCGACCAAATCCATGTGCACATCGACTAATTCAAGAGTGCACGACAGCACATCCGCCGTCTCATTTGAGAATGAACACAAGCAGATGTCCAGCGATCCAGGGCGTGATCTTCGCATCCATCGGTATCAAAATGGCCAGCAATACCGTAGATCGAGGAGCCGAGCGGACGCTCCGCAAAGCGATCACACCTTCTCTGCGCAGATCTATACCTACTTTGACTATCCACAGATCGTTTGTTGTCGTGTGTTCGTGGACCATTCACGGACTTCGACTCAATCCCTTCGTGCAGAGTGCACGAGTCGGAGTGCCCGTAGTCGCCGGCATCGTGTACTTCCACGTTCTGAGCGCCGTACTGCCCAATTGCAGCTCGGTGATCAGATACTTCGTCCGACTGCTGCGCCGGTCCTCCTTGAATGGTGCCATCAAATGACGTGTGCCGCTTACGACAATCGGTGACAGCCGAGTCGGTTGTCGGGTACGAGTCGAGCGACGGCGGGTAAGGCGCGGCAAATTCGTCGAGGCGCGATGCGATTGGGTGTCCGGCGGCCACGCCCCTGGGGCATCCGGAAAGCAGTCGATCGGTAGCGGAATCCATTACCCGGAAACACTCGGATCCCCGTGTTGAGCGGCGACAAAGTCATTCACTCGGGAACAGATGCTGGCGACTATCACCTTCTTTGCTCGCCCACGGTCTGGCTGGTACGCGAGCGGGGAATGCTCGTCGAGGGGCGTGGTGCAGGTATGCGTTGCCTACACCGAAGCGTTGCGTCCTCCTTGCTTTCGTTAAAAGAGCGCGGCCGCCGAGCGGCCGTCGATGGCCGATTGCACCAGATTGCTCTTGGGCAGGGCCGAGTCCGACTTCAGCGCTTCGATCCACTCCGCGGTGGTCGAAACTGCAGCGAAGTTCGACTGCAGCAGCACCATCAGTGCAGTATGCAAGGACTCGGCGGTGATTCGGCCGGCCTCGTTGGCGAGATCGATGGCCCCCGTGGCGTCGGACAGGATTTCGGTGGCGAACCCGAGCCCTTCTGCCTCCACTGCCGTGGCGAGGTCGCAATTGTTGGTCATGTATCCGACGATCGTGATGGTGTCGACGTCGTGTGCGTGGAGCCATTGCGCCACATCCGTTCCGGCGAACACACTCCCGTACTGCTTGTGCACCCGCTTGGTGGCCGGATCGATGCACTCCTCGATCTTCGGATGCAGCGACCACCCCTCGGTGCCCTCGACGAACACGGGAGCGCCCTGGGGCATGTGATGCTGAACCACGAGAACCGGTAGGTCACGCGCAGTAGCCGTCTCCACAGCGTTGACGACGTTGGCGAGGGACTCCGCGCGCGGCGGGTACTGGATCTCGAGTGGACCCTCGAAGTACTCCTGCTGGACATCGACGATGACAAGGGCGCGGCGGGGTGCAGTCATGAGTTTTCTCCTTCAGCTTTGTTGATTGCGTCGCGCCACAGTGCGGACGCGGGCCCCTCCCAGTGTTCGGCACATCGGTTTCGCTCACTAGTGGCATGGATGCATACTTTCGATGGAATCAGGCCAACTTCGGAGGAATCATGCGGATCGCGGTCTACGCGTTCGACGACATAACCATGTTTCACCTGGCGGCACCATTGATGGTGTTCGGCGAGGTGGGCCGCCTCGGGCTTGCCCCTGACTGGCAGACGCGGCTGTGGTCCGATCGGGAAGGCACCATCCGCACGATCGAGGGTTACCCGATCGGCGAGGTGGCCGGTCCGGCGACCGTCGAGTGGGCCGACATCATCGTCTTCCCCTCCTGGCCGCAGTCCCTGGTACCGGTCAACGACGGATTGAAGAACATGATTACGGCCGCGCATGCCCGCGGCGCTGCCATTGCCGGTCTGTGTCTCGGCGCCTTCGCTCTCGCCGACACCGGCCTGCTCGCAGGACGCTCCGCGGTCACGCACTGGGAGGTGATGCCTCTACTTGCTGAACGCAGCATCGGCAGTGAGGTCGACTCCTCGGTGCTCTACATCGATCACGGTGACGTCCTTACCTCGGCGGGGACGGCCTCGGCGATCGACGCCTGCCTCCATCTGGTGCGCACCCACCTCGGGTCCGCGGTAGCTACTCGGATCGCCCGTAGCCTGGTCGTCGCCCCGCACCGGGAAGGAGGGCAGGCGCAGTACATCGACCGCCCCCTGGCTCAGCCGGTATCCGACACGACGATGGCCGAAATCCAGGAATGGGCACTCACCCATCTCGACGAGCCGCTCACCGTCGACCGCCTCGCCGATCAGGCACAAATGAGCAGACGCAGCTTCGTCCGCCACTTTCACCAATCCACCGGAACCACCCCGGCACGCTGGATCCTCGAACACCGCCTGCAAGAAGCTCGGGCCCTCCTCGAAACAACCGACTGGACAGTCGACACCATCGCCGCCAAATGCGGCTTCGGGAGCAGCGTCACCCTCCGGCAGCGGTTTACGGCAGCATTCGCCACCTCCCCCACCGCATATCGCCGGCAATTCGCCGACACGCGCGTCAACACCACCGCCGCGAGACCAATGTCCGATCCATGGGACTGACCCCGACTGCGAGGTGCCGTGGCAGCTGTTCCGCTTCGACAGCTCGGGAGGAGCTATGTGCTGTCCCCGACTGCGGCACCAAAGCTCGACGCTCATAAAATAGGACAATGTCCTAATATGGACCACGTGTTGAGTACACGCTACGGTGCCGTGGATTCGGTAGCAAACGGTTCCGGTGTCGACCATCTCAAGAGGATCGGAGACCATGAACGCCACCAAAAACGTGATGGGAGCGCCGGACGACGTCGGTGCGACAGCCGAGCATGGTCGTGCTGGGGCGGGCAACGACCGGATCGTGGCGACGCTCAACGAATTGGCGTGCCGACCGGATGGCGCTCCGTGGGGTGTTCGTGAACTTGCCGAGACGCTGGGGGGCAGCCGCAGCACGGTCAACCGCATTCTGCAGGGCCTGACCGAGCAGGGACTTGCTGCGCGGGATGCGAACGGAAACTACACAGCCGGGCAGCGGTTGAGGGTCCTCGCGAATCGCCTGCTCGACCGGCATCCACTGCTCGGAAGCGCGCGATCGATCATCGACACCCTGGCGCGATCGTGTGACGCGACGGCGTTGTTGGCGCTGTACGACCCCTCTGCCGGTCGGTGTTTCGTCGCGATGGTGACGATGGCGCCGGGTCCGGTGCGGTACAACCTCGGACCCGGGACAGTGATACCGCTGCATGCCGGGGCAGCGGGCCGCGCCATCCTCGCCGAGCTCGGGATCGATGCGGTGGACGAGGCCGCGCTGACCGCGTTCACCGAGGACACGGTGACCGACCGGGCCGGTCTCGAGCGAATCCTTGCCGACGACCTGGCGGCCGGGTACACGATCAGCGTCGGGCAGCATTTCGCGCTCGCGGCTGGAGTGGCGGCACCGTTCCGGTTCGGCGGTCTGCTGGGCGCGGTCTCGGTGACTCGGCCGCGCTTCGACACTACCGATGACGACCTGCGCCGCTTCGTCCCCCAAGTCCAGGACGCCGCCCGCCGTCTCTCAGCCCTTCCGCTTGTCGGGCCGGACCATTCTCACGAGAAGGATGTCGAATCCGGTTCGGCCGCTGCATCTTCCGCACGCTTGGACAGAGCCCCAGAGCCAGGGCCCGAGGGTGGGTCGGCGGTGGCGCGGTAAGTAGT
>Ga0247825_10002324_pt1 | contig 12576 bp, 9 predicted proteins | sample 13C_Vanillin_Day_FD_194413 | JGI IMG/M metagenome (GOLD analysis project Ga0247825, IMG submission 194413) | Soil microbial communities from agricultural site in Penn Yan, New York, United States - 13C_Vanillin_Day48 | ecosystem: Environmental > Terrestrial > Soil > Agricultural land | place...
GACGCGGGCCTGCGTGAGGGTGACGCCGGGATGCAGGTGGGCGCCCGCTTGCGCCGCGGCGTCCAGCAGGACCGAATGGAGATCGGCGCGGTGCAGCGTCAGGTAAGGCGACCCGTAGCGTTGTCTCGCCTGCGCGCCCAGCCGCAGCGAACCGAGCTCGCGCCCGTCGACCGCGTCGCGCACCGAAAGCCGCTGCGGCTCGAACGGCCGCAGCCCGGGACGATCGAGCAGGCCCCACTGGTCCAGGATGCGCGTCGCGTTGGGCCCGAGCTGCAGGCCCGCGCCGGCTTCGCCGAAGGCCTCGGCCTTCTCGAACAGGCGCACTTCCCAGCCGGCCGCGCGCGCGCCCACCGCGGCCGCCAGCCCCGCGATGCCGCCTCCCGCCACCAGGATGTCGTGTGCCATCGCGGCGGATTGTGCCGCGCGATGGCCGGGTTCAGGCCGCGAGCAGCTGGCGAAGCACGAAGGGAAGGATCCCGCCGTGCCGGTAGTACTGCACCTCGATCGCCGTGTCGATGCGCAGCGTGACGGTGATCTCCTTCGTGCTGCCGTCGGCGCGCCGCACGATCACCTTGGCGTCGCTCTGCGGCCGCAGCTCGGCATCGGGGACCACGTCGATGAGCTCGGAGCCGTCCAGCCCCAGCGACTGCCAGGTGTCGGCGCCCTTGAACTGCAGCGGCAGGACGCCCATGCCCACCAGGTTGCTGCGGTGGATGCGCTCGAAGCTGCGCGCCACCACCGCCTTGATGCCCAGCAGCTGCGTTCCCTTGGCGGCCCAGTCGCGCGAGGAACCGGTGCCGTATTCCTCGCCCGCGAAGATCACCGTGGGCCTGTCCTGCTCCATGTACTTCATGGCGGCGTCGAAGATGAACATCTTCTCGGCGTTGCCCTGGGCGTCGCGGTAGATGGTGAGCCCGCCCTCCTCGCGCGAGCCGTCGGGCAGCGCGGGGATCATCAGGTTCTTGATGCGCACGTTGGCGAAGGTGCCGCGCATCATCACGTCGTGGTTGCCGCGGCGCGCGCCGTAGCTGTTGAAGTCCGGCTTCTTCACGCCGTGCGCCAGCAGCCACTTGCCGGCCGGCGAGCTCTCCTTGATGGAGCCCGCGGGCGAGATGTGGTCGGTGGTGATCGAGTCGCCGAACAGCGCCATCACGCGCGCGTTGCGCACCGAGACGTCCTGCCTGGGGTCGTTGGCCGGCGGCTGCGGATCGAAGGTCTCGAAGAGCGGAGGCTCCGCGATGTAGGTGCTCTTGGGCCAGGCGTAGGTCTCGCCCGTCACGCCGTGGATGCCCTTCCACAACTCACCCGGCTCGGCCTTCACCTTCTCGTAGTTGCGCCGGTAGGCGTCGCCGTCCATCGCGTGCTTCATCAGGCGGTGGATCTCGTCGCTCGTGGGCCAGATGTCGCCCAGCCAGACGTCCTTGCCGCCCTTGCCCTTGCCGACCGGCTCGGTCATCAGGTCCTTGAGCACGGTGCCGGCGATGGCGTACGCCACCACCAGCGGCGGGCTGGCCAGGAAGTTGGCCTTGATGTTGGGATGGATGCGCGCCTCGAAGTTGCGGTTGCCCGAGAGCACCGCGCAGCACACCAGGTCGCTCTTGTTGATCGCCTCGTTGATTTCCGGCGCCAGGTCGCCGGAGTTGCCGATGCAGGTGGTGCAGCCGTAGCCCGCCACCGTGAACCCGAGTTGCTCCAGGTAGGGCAGCAGGCCGGACTTGGTCAGGTACTCGGTGACGATGCGCGAGCCGGGCGCCAGCGAGGTCTTGATGTGCGGCTGCACCTTCAGTCCCGCCTGCACCGCCTTCTTGGCCAGCAGGCCCGCCGCCAGCAGCACGCCGGGGTTGGAAGTGTTGGTGCAGCTGGTGATGGCGGCGATCAGGATGTCGCCGTTGCCGATGGTGATCTGCTGCGGCGTCGCGGGGGCGGAGGGCGCCTCGAACTGGGCCGACGCCAGCGTCTGCTTGTTCGATTCCATCTCGGTCTCGGACACGATCGCCGCCGCCTTCAGCGGCGGGTTGGTCGGCACCTTGGGATTGGGCGTCTCGCCGCCCGTGTGAAGCAGGTGGCGCGACTGCAGCGTCTCGGACGGCATGTTGAACCCGTTCTCGCCGGCCGGCTTGCTGAACAGCGTGGTGAACTGGCGCTTGACGTTGCCCAGCTCGATGCGGTCCTGCGGGCGCTTGGGGCCCGACAGGCTGGGCGTGACCTCGCCCAGGTCCAGCCTCACCACCTGCGAGTAATCGACCTCGCCCGCCAGCGGGATGCCGAACAGGCCCTGGGCGCGGCAGTACGCTTCCAGCGCGTCGATCTCCTCCTTGCCGCGGCCGGTGCCGCGGAAGTACTCGATGGTCTTCTCGTCGACCGGGAAGAAGCCCATGGTGGCGCCGTATTCCGGGGCCATGTTGCCGATGGTGGCGCGGTCCGGCACGGCCAGCGTGCGCGTGCCCTCGCCGAAGAACTCGACGAACTTGCCCACCACCTTGTGCTTGCGCAGCAGCTCGGTGACGGTGAGCACCAGGTCGGTGGCGGTGCAGCCTTCGCGCAGGCGCCCGGTGAGCTCGAAGCCGACCACGTCGGGCGTGAGCATGTAGACCGGCTGGCCCAGCATCGCCGCCTCGGCCTCGATGCCGCCCACGCCCCAGCCCACCACGCCCACGCCGTTGATCATGGTCGTGTGGCTGTCGGTGCCCACCAGCGAGTCGGGGTAGTACACGCCCTGGGGCGTGCTGTGCACGCCGCGCGCCAGGTACTCCAGGTTGACCTGGTGCACGATGCCGAAGCCGGGCGGCACCACGCCGAAGGTCTTGAAGGCCTGCATGCCCCACTTCATGAATTCGTAGCGCTCGCGGTTGCGCTGGAACTCGAGCTTCATGTTCAGGTCGAGCGCGTCCTTGGTGCCGTAGTGGTCCACCATCACCGAATGGTCGACCACCAGGTCCACCGGCACCAGCGGCTCGATGCGGCCGGGGTCGCGGCCCAGGCGGGCGGCGGCGGCGCGCATCGCGGCCAGGTCGGCCAGCAGCGGCACGCCCGTGAAGTCCTGCAGCACCACGCGCGCGACCACGAAGGGGATCTCCTCCGTGCGCGCCGCGTTGGCCGACCAGTTGGCAACCTGGCGCACGTGCTCTGCCGTGACCTTGAGGCCGTCGCAGTTGCGCAGCACCGACTCGAGCACGATGCGCATCGAGACCGGCATGCGGCGCACGTTGGGAAACTCTTCCGCCAGGGCGGGCAGGGAATACAGGCTGCCGGTCTTGCGGCCGTACTTGAAGCTCTTCAGGGTATGGGCAAACGCGTGGGGCATCGGGACCTCCTGCCGAGATGAGTTCTTGGTTGGGAGCAGGGTGCTCGGGAACCAGCCATTTAGGCTGCTTGGTAACCAGCCATTTTGCCGCCGCAGGGGCGACCTTGGGTTCTGCGGGGACGTGCCCTTCAGGCGGGCAGGTAGCGGACGGCCAGCACGCCTTCGATGGCGCGGATGGCCGCAAGCACGTCCTCACCCACCGGGCTGTCGACATCCACCAGCGTGTAGGCCATCTCGCCGCGCGACTTGTTGACCATGTTGTGGATGTTCAGGCCGGCCTGGGCCATGGCGGTGGAGATCTGGCCCACCATGTTCGGCACGTTGGCGTTGGCGATGGCCAGGCGGAAGGCCGATTCGCGCGCCATCGACACCGCGGGGAAGTTCACGGCGTTGGCGATGTTGCCGTGCTCCAGGTAGTCGCGCAGCTGGTCGGCCACCATCACCGCGCAGTTGTCCTCGGCCTCGCGCGTGGACGCGCCCAGGTGCGGCAGCGCGATCACCTTGGGATGGCGAAGGATGGCGCCGTGCGGGAAGTCGCAGACGTAGCGGCCCAGCGTGCCCGCGTCCAGCGCACGCAGCACCGCGGCATCGTCCACCACGCCTTCGCGCGAGAAATTCAGCAGCACCGCACCGGGCTTGAGGAGGCCGATGTTGTCGGCGTTGACCAGGTGGCGCGTGGCATCGAGCAACGGCACGTGCAGGCTGACGAAGCGGCAGCCGCGCAGCACCTCGGCCACGCTGCCCGCCTTGCGCACCTGCGAAGGCAGGCTCCAGGCCGCATCGACCGTGATCTCCGGGTCGTGGCCCATGGCATTCATGCCCAGCTGGATGGCGGCTTGCGCCACCAGGCAGCCGACCTTGCCGAGGCCGATGACGCCCAGCGTCTGGCCGGCGAGCTCGAAGCCGGCGAAGGGCTTCTTGCCGTTCTCGACCTGTTCGTCCAGGCCGGGGGCATCGGGCTCCAGCGAATGAACGAACTGCAGCGCGCCGGGCAGGTTGCGCGCGGCCAGCAGCATGCCGGCCAGCACCAGTTCCTTGACCGCGTTGGCGTTGGCGCCGGGCGCGTTGAACACCGGCACGCCGCGCGCGCTCATCGCCTTCACGGGGATGTTGTTGGTGCCTGCGCCCGCGCGGCCTATGGCCTGCACGCTGGCGGGGATGTCCATCGAGTGCATGTCGGCCGACCGCACCAGCACCGCGTCGGGTGCGGCGACCGACTTGCCCACTTCGTAGCGGCCGGCAGGCAGCCGCTGCAGCCCCAGGTCGGAGACCTGGTTGAGCACCAGCACCTGGAACGGCCGCCCGGCGTCAGGCATGTTGCTTCTCGAATTCCTGCATGTACTTGACCAGGGCCTTCACGCCTTCGATGGGCATGGCGTTGTAGATCGACGCGCGCATGCCGCCCACGGAGCGGTGGCCCTTGAGCTGGATCATCCCGCGCGCCTGCGCGCCCTTCAGGAAGGCCTCGTCCAGCGAATCGTCCTTGAGCTTGAAGGGCACGTTCATCAGCGAACGGTCTTCCTTGGCCACCGGGTTGCGGTAGAAGCTGCTCGCGTCCAGGTAGTCGTACAGGACGCGCGCCTTGGTCCGGTTGTGCTCTTCCATGGCGGCCAGGCCGCCGTTGGCCTTGATGTGCTTGCAGACCAGCCCCGCGATGTAGATCGCATAGGTGGGCGGCGTGTTGTACATCGAGTCGTTCTCGGCCTGCAGCTGGTAGTTGAAGGCCGAGGGCGTGATCGGCAGCGCATGGCCCAGCAGGTCGTCGCGCACGATCACCACCGTCACGCCCGACGGGCCCATGTTCTTCTGCGCGCCGGCGTAGATCAGGCCGTAGCGGCTGACGTCGATCGGGCGCGACATGATGTTGGACGACATGTCGGCCACCAGCGGCACGCTGCCGGTGTCGGGCGTCCAGTGGAATTCCACGCCGCCGATGGTTTCGTTGGAGCAGATGTGGACGTAGGCCGCCTTGGGGTCCAGCTTCCACTCCGACTGCTTCGGGATGGCGGTGAACTTGCTCGCCTCGCCGGTGGCGGCGATGTTGATCTTTCCGTAGGTCGCGGCTTCCTTGGTCGACTTCTTGGACCAGTCGCCGGTGACCACGTAGTCGGCGGCGCCGCCGCGGCCCAGCAGGTTCATCGGCACGATGGCGTTCTCGCCGATCGCGCCGCCCTGCATGAACAGCACCTTGTAGTTGGAGGGCACGCCCATCAGCTCGCGCAGCGTGGCTTCGGCTTCGGCGTGGATGCCGATGAACTCCTTGCCGCGGTGGCTCATCTCCATCACCGACATGCCGCTGCCGTGCCAGTCGAGCATCTCGTCGGCGGCCTGCCGCAGGACGGCTTCGGGCAGGGTGGCGGGACCGGGGCTGAAGTTGAAGACGCGAGGCATGGGAGCTTTCTGGGACGCTGTGCGGGAAAAGGGAGTGGGACAGCATACAAGAAGCCCCCCACCCCCGCCGGACTCAGCCCATGGCCGCGCGCGGAGCCGCGCTGCGGCGCAAACCCATCCACTGCAGGTCGGCCAGCACCAGCACCGCGGCGGCCTGCATGGCGATCCAGGCGATGCCCAGGCCGGTCGGCTGCAGCAACGCGACCGCGAACCCGCAACCGATCGCCCAGGCCAGGTTACCGGCCGCGAACAGCGCCACCCATCCGCGCGGCGGCACGGGGCGCGCGGCGGTCCAGGCGGCCAGCAGGCCGTAGGCGACCAGGAACACGCCGGTATCGAGGAGCAGCAGCTGCGGCAGGCCGAAGAGACGCGGCAAGGCGTCGAGCGCGGCCAGCTGCAGCGCGCCGGTGGCCAGGCAGGAAGCGGCATCGGCCCAGAGCACGCCGCGCAGGAAACGGGGGGAAGCGAACATCGACATGGAGACCTCCTGGTGGAACAGGCCTTCATCGTGGTCGCGGCCGCTCGCAGCGTCGATGACGTGCCAGGTAATGGAACCGGCTCCTGCCAGCGAATAGCATCGCCTTCATGAGCTCAGTCGCCGCCCTGCCCCGCTCCGCCGCCCCGCAGCCCTTCGGCGCGCACCTGCGCCACTGGCGCCAGCATCGGCGCCTGTCGCAGCAGGGCCTGGCCGAGGAGGCGGAAATCTCCACGCGGCACCTGAGCTTCGTCGAGACCGGTCGCGCGCTCCCCAGCCGCGAGATGGTGCTGCGCCTGTCCGAGCGACTGGGCGTGCCGCTGCGCGAGCGCAATGCGATGCTGGTGGCGGCCGGCTACGCGCCCATGTACCGCGAACGGCCGCTGGAGGATCCGGGCCTGGCGCCCGCGCGCGCGGCGGTGGACCTGATCCTTCGCGCGCACGAACCGAATCCCGCGCTGGCCGTGGACCGCCACTGGGACCTGGTGGCCGGCAACCGCATGCTGCCGCACCTGATGGCAGGCGCCGATCCGCAGCTGCTCCAGGGCCGCATCAACGTGCTGCGGCTGTCGCTGCATCCGCGGGGGCTGGCGCCGCGCATCGTCAACCTGGGCCAGTGGCGCGAGCACCTTTTCGAGCGCCTGCGCCAGCAGGTGCAGGCGACGGGCGACGCGGCGCTGGCTTCGCTGCTGGAGGAGTTGCGCGCCTATCCCGTGCCCGAGGGCGCGCACGACACCCGCCTGGAAGGCGAGCACGTCGGCGTGGCGCTGCCGCTTCGATTTCGCACGCAGGACGGCCAGGTGCTCAGCTTCATCAGCACCACCACGGTGTTCGGCACCGCGGTGGACGTGACGGTGCAGGAGCTGACGCTGGAAACCTTCTTCCCGCTGGACGCCGTCACCGCCGAGGCGCTGCGGCGCCTCGCCCCCGCAGACTGAGCCTCACTCGGCGCCGACGGCGCGCGGCTCGCCGCGCGCGGCCTCGATCTGCATCTCGAAAGCGCGCAGCCGCTTGTAGACCGACATCAGTTCCACGATGGTGGTCCAGCTGAGCACCAGGAACTGGAAGGCGCTCTCGACCCGGCCGAACGCACGCACGATCTGCTGCATCACGCCCAGCGTGACCACGCCCGCCACCAGCGTGGGGCCGAGCGCCAGGTAGGGCACCAGCACGCCGACCTGCAGGTAGGACCACTTGGCCACGTCGAAGTAGAGGTAGTGGAAGAACAGGGTGAAGTAGTTGCGCCGCACCCCGCCGAAAAGCCGCGCCACCTCGGGCGGCTGGGCGCGGTCATGGTGGTCCTCGCCGTACACCAGCTCCTTGCGGTAGGCCGCCTCCACGCGCTGGTTCTGGAACTGAAGGCCCGGCAGCTTGATGCCCACGACGGCGAGCAGCAGGGTGCCGCCGAGCGCGAAGCCGATCGCCACCCACACCAGCGAGTAGTGAACCGGCCCGAAGAACGGCAGCTCGGTCACCTTGGCCGACAGGCCGGCCAGGATCGGCACGAAGGCGAACAGCACCATCAGGCTGCGCATGAACTCGCTGCCCAGGCCTTCCATGATGGAGGCGAAGCGCATCGTGTCCTCCTGCACCCGCTGGGCCGCTCCCTCGATGTCGCGCAGCTTGTCCCAGTGCTCCATGTAGTAGTCGTTCATCGCCGTTCGCCAGCGGAAGACGTAGTGCTTGATGAAGAAGTCCAGCACCACCGCCACCAGCACGTACACCATCGCGATGTTCAGGAAGGTGGACAGCTGGTCCCAGTACTCGGCGAGGGTGATGCTGCCCGGCTTGCTCAGCGCCTTCTGCACCACGTCGTAGAAGGTCCCGAACCACTCGTTGATCTTCACGTCCAGCTCCACGCGGTACCAGGTGGCGAACAGGATCAGGGCCGTGCCCAGGATGGACCAGGCGAACCAGCGGCGCGACAGGAAGAAGGACTTGAACATGCGAACGAACCTCAGGGCGTGGGGTCGGCAGATGGTAGCCGCCCGGCCTGGCGGGGCCGTGGAGGTGTCAGCCTCGGCGCACAGGCGTGCGCGCGGGCTTCCGACGGTCGCCGGCGGGGTGCCTCGGCCAAGATGGACACAACGCCTCCAAAGCGAAAGGAACACCCATGAGCAAGGACAAGACGCCCCACGACCGACTGTGGGAGATCATCAAGGACCTGCGGTTCGGCATGCTGACGCACCGCCATCCCGAGGGCGGGCTGCACGCCCATCCGCTGACCACGCAGAACCAGGCGCTGGGCGAGAAGGGCATCCTGTACTTCTTCGTCTCGCGCAGCACCGAGGTCGGCCAGCGGCTGCGCAACGACGGCAACGTCAACGTCTCCTACTCCGACCCGCACAAGGACGTGTACGTCTCCATCACCGGCCGCGCCACGGTCAGCGAGGACGCGGACGCCAAGCAGCGCCTCTTCAACACCATGGCCAAGGCCTGGTTCCCGGGCGGCCCGACCGATCCCGACCTGGAGCTGGTGGAGGTGCACATCACGCACGCCGAGTACTGGGACGTCAAGGAAAGCAAGGTCACCCAGCTGTTCAAGATGGCGAGCGCGGCGGTGAGCGGCGAGCGGCCCAGGCTCGGCGAGCACAAGGAAGTGATGCTCTGACCCCGTTCCGTTAGCGAACTGGCAAGGAAAAACGGCCCCGAAGGGCCGTTTTCATTGGACGTCGAGGGGCTTCAAGCCGGCACCGTGTCGGCCGCCTTCTTGAAGTCCTCGATGCGGTCGAAGTTCATGTACTGGTAGATCTTGTCGCCGTTGGCGTTGAGCACGCCCATGTCCGCCATGTACTCCTCGCGCGTCGGGATCTTGCCCAGGCGCGAGCAGATGGCGGCCAGTTCGGCCGAGCCCAGGTACACGTTGGTGTTCTTGCCCAGACGGTTGGGGAAGTTGCGGGTGCTGGTGGACATCACCGTCGCGCCTTCGCGCACCTGCGCCTGGTTGCCCATGCACAGCGAGCAGCCGGGCATCTCCATGCGCGCGCCGGCGGTGCCGAGCACGCCGTAGTGGCCCTCTTCGGTCAGCTGCTTCTGGTCCATCTTGGTCGGCGGCGCGACCCACAGCTTGACCGGGATGTCGCGCTTGCCTTCCAGCAGCTTGGAAGCCGCGCGGAAGTGGCCGATGTTGGTCATGCACGAGCCGATGAAGACCTCGTCGATCTTGGCGCCGGCCACGTCGGACAGCGTCTTCACGTCGTCCGGGTCGTTCGGGCAGGCCACGATCGGCTCGTGGATGTCGGCCAGGTCGATCTCGATCACGGCGGCGTACTCGGCGTCGGCGTCGCCCTTGAGCAGCTGCGGATCCTTCAGCCAGGCTTCCTGGGCGGCGATGCGGCGGCCCAGCGTGCGGGCGTCGGCGTAGCCGTTGGCGATCATCCAGCGCATCAGGGTGACGTTGCTCTGGATGTATTCCATGACGGGCTCCTTGTTCAGGTGCACCGTGCAGGCCGCGGCGGAACGCTCGGCGGAGGCGTCGGACAGCTCGAACGCCTGTTCCACCTTCAGGTCGGGCAGGCCTTCGATCTCCAGGATGCGGCCGGAGAAGATGTTCTTCTTGCCGGCCTTGGCCACCGTCAGCAGGCCCTGCTTGATGGCGTACAGCGGGATCGCGTTGACCAGGTCGCGCAGCGTGACGCCGGGCTGCATCTTGCCCTTGAAGCGCACCAGCACCGACTCGGGCATGTCCAGCGGCATCACGCCGGTGGCGGCGGCGAAGGCCACCAGGCCGGAACCGGCCGGGAAGCTGATGCCGATCGGGAAACGGGTGTGCGAGTCACCGCCCGTGCCCACGGTGTCGGGCAGCAGGAAGCGGTTGAGCCAGCTGTGGATCACGCCGTCGCCCGGGCGCAGCGAGACGCCGCCGCGGGTGGAGATGAACTCCGGCAGCTCGTGGTGCATCTTCACGTCCACCGGCTTCGGGTACGCCGCGGTGTGGCAGAACGACTGCATCACCAGGTCGGCCGAGAAGCCCAGGCAGGCCAGGTCCTTCAGCTCGTCGCGGGTCATCGGGCCGGTGGTGTCCTGCGAACCCACGGACGTCATCTTCGGCTCGCAGTACGTGCCCGGGCGCACGCCCTGGCCTTCCGGCATGCCGCAGGCGCGGCCGACCATCTTCTGCGCCAGCGAGAAGCCCTTGCCGCTGTCCTTGGGTGCCTGCGGCAGGCGGAACAGCGTGGAAGGCGGCAGGCCCAGCGCCTCGCGCGCCTTGGCCGTGAGGCCGCGGCCGACGATCAGCGGGATGCGGCCGCCGGCGCGCACTTCGTCGAACAGCACTTCGCTCTTGACCTGGAACTGCGCGACCACCTCGCCGTTCTTGAGCGCCTTGCCTTCGTAGGGGCGCAGCTCGATGGTGTCGCCCATCTCCATCTTCGAGACGTCCAGCTCGATCGGCAGCGCGCCCGCGTCTTCCATCGTGTTGTAGAAGATCGGAGCGATCTTGCCGCCCAGGCAGACGCCGCCGAACTTCTTGTTCGGCACGAACGGGATGTCCTCGCCGGTCCACCACAGCACGCTGTTGGTGGCCGACTTGCGGGAGGAGCCGGTGCCCACCACGTCGCCGACGTAGGCGACCAGCTGGCCCTTGGCCTTGAGCTCCTGCAGCAGCTTGATCGGGCCGCGCTTGCCCTCTTCTTCCGGCACGATGCCGGGGCGCGGGTTCTTCAGCATCGCCAGCGCGTGCAGCGGGATGTCGGGGCGGCTCCACGCGTCGGGCGCGGGCGACAGGTCGTCGGTGTTGGTTTCGCCGCCGACCTTGAAGACGGTGAGCGTCATCGACTTCGGCACTTCCGGACGCGAGGTGAACCACTCGGCGTCGGCCCAGCTCCTGAGCACGGCCTTGGCGTTGGCGTTGCCCCTGTCGGCCTTTTCCTTGACGTCGTGGAACTGGTCGAACATCAGCAGCGTCTTCTTGAGCGCGTCCGCGGCGGCGGCGCCGACCTCAGCGTCGTCGAGCAGCTCGATCAGCGGGCTGATGTTGTAGCCGCCCAGCATGGTGCCCAGCAGCTGCGTGGCCTTCTCGCGGCTGATGACCACGCTCTTTTCCTTGCCGTGCGCCACGGCGGCCAGGTAGCTGGCCTTGACCTTGGCGGCGTCGTCCACGCCGGCCGGCACGCGGTTGGTGATCAGGTCCAGCAGGAAGTCGGCCTCGGAAGCGTTCGGATTCTTGAGCAGCTCGATCAGCTCGGCCGTCTGTTGCGCGGTCAGCGGCAGCGGCGGGATGCCGAGCGCGGCGCGCTCGGCCACGTGGGACACATAGGCTTGCAGCATGGGGTTCTCCGTCAGGGTGCGTTGGTGTCAGTTGGTGCGGGAGGGCGCGGACGTTGCCGGCGCGGCGGGCCCGGCCGGGTACGTGACCGTCGCGGACTCGGGGCCGGCGGCGGGCGCGGAAGCCGGCGTGTCCGGCGGTTGGGCGGCAGCGGCGGACGCGGCGGCCGGCGTGGGCGCGTCCAGGATGCTGGGCCGCGGATTGCGCTTGAGTTCCTCGGCGAAGGTGACCTGCTGCGGGCTCTGGCACTCGTCGGCCAGGCGGCGGCCCAGCTTCTGGCTCATGAGCATCGACTTGTTGCCCAGCTGCAGCCACATGGCGCCGCGCTTGGCGTCCTCGAGGCGGATGGCGCCGGTGCGGCTTTCCACCGGATGCATCAGGAAGCGGTAGCCCTTGGTGCTGACCACGAACAGGCCGGTGCGGCGCGCCGGGCGGACGTGGACCGAGGCGCCCAGCTCGCAGGGCAGCTCGCCCACGTAGACCTGCTTGGCGACCGCGAGGTCGGCGTCGCTCAGGGTGATGCTCGGGTCGTCGTCGATCGGCGTGACTTCCTCGACGGCTTTCTGGGCCGAGCGCTTCAGTTTCGGCTTGCTGGCAGCGGCCTGGGCCGGCTTGGCCGCGGAGGCGGCGGGCTTCTTCGGCGCGGCCTCGGCCGATTGCGCGAATGCGGGGGAAGCCGCGGCGATGAACAGGGCGGCCGCGACGGCCGGGATGAGAGGGACGGTCATGCTTGTCTTGTCTCCGGGAGGTTCAGGCGCCGGCGAACCAGCGCCGGGCTTCGGTGGGCAGCTTGCTTCCAGTGCGGTGCGCCCTCTCGAGCACCTGCCAGTAGAAGCGGTAGCTGGCCCGGTCGTGCAGCGTGCCGCCGACGCTGATCGGCGCCCACGCGGCCTGCTCGGCCCTGGCCACGATGTCGGCCGCCTGCGCGATCTCGCCCTCGGTGGGCGCGAGCGCTTCCAGGATCGGCCGGATCTGGTCGGGATGGATGCTCCACATGCGCGTGAAGCCGAACTCCGCGCCGGCCCGGCGCGCGGCCGAGCGCATCGCTTCGCGGTCCTTGAACTCGGTGACCACGCAGTGCGAAGGCACCTTGCCGTGCGCGTGGCAGGCCGAAGCGATCTCCAGCTTGGCGCGCAGGGC
>Ga0247825_10002325_pt1 | contig 12574 bp, 8 predicted proteins | sample 13C_Vanillin_Day_FD_194413 | JGI IMG/M metagenome (GOLD analysis project Ga0247825, IMG submission 194413) | Soil microbial communities from agricultural site in Penn Yan, New York, United States - 13C_Vanillin_Day48 | ecosystem: Environmental > Terrestrial > Soil > Agricultural land | place...
GAGCTATACCAGTCGATGGTGCGTGTGGCGCCCGAGCTTGGCATCGAGCTCGAAGAACTCTATGACGGCAACTGCACGGGCGCCGGTGTGATCAGCGAGCACAGCATGGAGACCGCGGACGCGCTCAACGCTCGCAACTTCGCCATGGCTCAGCGCATGGACCTGCCCCTGATCAACATCTGCAGCACCTGCCAGGGCGTGCAATCGCTTGCACAGGACCGCATGCGAAAGCGCCCGGAGCTGGCGGCGCAGGTCAACGCCTCGCTCGCCGATGAGGGGCTGTTCTACGACGCCGAGAAGGGCCTCGAGGTGAAGAACTTCCTCTGGGTGCTCGTCGAGGACCTGGGTCTGGACAAGCTCAAGAGCATGGTGAAGAAGCCGCTCACCGGCCTCAAGGTCGGTCCGTTCTACGGCTGCTACATCCTTCGCCCCGAGAACATCCTCGGCATGGACGAGCACTCGGAGCGCGACCACTACCTCGAGTACGTGATCGAAGCTCTCGGCTGCACGCTGATCACCTATGAGGGTCAGGACAAGTGCTGTGGCTTCCCCATCCTCACGATCAACAAGAAGAACTCACTAACCATGGCCGCCAACCACCTGAGCTCTGCCCAGGAGGAAGGCGCGGACTGCCTCGTGACGCCCTGCCCGCTGTGCCACCTCAACCTTGACGCGCAGCAGCCGGACGCCGCGAAGTACGCCAGCGTCAACGGCCTCGAGGTACCGATCCTCCACCTGCCCCAGCTCATCGGCCTTGCCCTGGGCATGGACCCGAAGGAGCTGCGCGTCGACCGCCACGTCGTCTCGACGCGAAAGGTTCTCGCGAACCTGTAGTCGCAAACTGAGAGCACGCGAAGAGGCCGGGCTTCACGCCCGGCCTCTTCGCGTCTCCTTAGAAAGCCGGAAGTTGATCCGTCGGACGGGCAGCACCGTATGACTGCGTCATCCCACCATCAACAACCAGACTGGCACCGTTGACGAAGTCCGATCCACTCGACGCGAGATACAACGCGGCGTTGGCAATTTCTTGGGGCACTCCCCAACGTCCTGCGGGCGTGAGAGCAACGGTCTCCGGGTATGCTGGGCTCTCCTTCATTCGGCTTGCCATTTCCGTGTCGATCCAGCCGGGGATGATGCAGTTCACCTGGACATTAAAGGGCCCGAGTTCAACTGCCATGCACTTCGTCAGGTGGACCAGTGCAGCCTTTGAAACTGCATATGCCGTCAGCCCTACGTAGCCGTATAAGGCGGAGGCACTGGCTATGTTGATGATCTTGCCTCTGCGCTGTTGCACCATCGACTGTGCGGCATACTTCGAAAGCATGAATGGCGCCGTCAGGTTAGTCTCAATAACTCGGTCCCATTCCTCCTGACCGAGAGTAAGTACTCCTCCGATGGATGCGGTTCCCGCGTTGTTGACTAGAGTAGAGACCGATCCCAGTTTCGATTCAATCCGTTCGAAAGCGGCCTTCAACCCCTCCCTTCGGGACACGTCTAGCTCGACGCTCATGGCAGGATTGCCAAGACTCCGAAGCTCTTGCAACACAGCACTGTTCTTGTCCGCATTACGGCCGACGATGGCAACCGAAGCGCCCGCCTCAGCATAGGACAGAGCGATTGCCCTCCCGATTCCACTATTCCCACCAGTTACGACAGCTACGGAGCCCTTCAGACTTAGAAGCTCATTGGTCACGGCCGAATACTCCTCATTTGCAGTCGACGTGTTTCCTGGGGATCGACTGCGGTCTCCCATGCCCAGCAGGGAAGGCTATCCTATACAACTGACGGGTGGCACCGGAGTGACGGGTGGCACGGAGCAGCACGGCTGTCGACGTTCGCGGCGACGCCAAGGGACTGATCTGGCCATCGAGCCAGCCCGTAGCACCTCACTGACGGGCGGGCGGCCTTGGTTCGTCCATGCGTACGGTGACAAGTACAGGATGAGAAGATTTCGAATCCTTCCCGAGCGTCGCGCAGATGGTGCGGGTCGAAGGCCACGAGGTTTCGACGCATAAAGTCCTCGTAAACCTGTCGTCGCGAACCGAGAGCTCTTCTTGCGCAACCGGCGCCGCTTACGTCCCCTCTGCTGCAACCAATGGCGCTGGAACCTGCTTGCCAAGGCTGAGAACATGCCCCCAGGACGCCGGCGCTCGCGCGCAACGCTTCCCGCTCGTCTTCCGAGAATTGCGGGCTGTCTGAGCGCGGACAGATAGCCAGATATCCCAACTCCTGGCCCAGGTGCTCGATAGGAATGCGAGCGGCATCGTCCTCGTCGTACTCGCCATGGATGGCCACGCAGAAAGTCAGACCGTCGCGGTACAGGAAGACGGCGCCGCCCGCTGCCCTGAGTGAGCGCACGGCCCGGTCTAGCAATTCACGGGAGCTTACCGAGGGATCGATGACCTCGATGACCTGCGTCATGCGCGCATGGAACACGTCCAGCTCAGACTGGTCCTGCACACCGAAGTGGCGGTCGGCGAAGCCCTGCAGCTCACGCTTCACAGGCGCGAACGCTGCCGAGAGAATGAGGGCCGTCACGACGACCTGGGCGTCGGAACCTCCAGCGATGCCTTCGAACAGGATGCTGAAGAGGGAGAGACACGCAGCGAGCACGCCCGCAAGCACAGCCGTGAGAGAGCCATAGACGAAAGCACGGTTAATCAGGTAGTCGATCTCGTACAGGCGGTAGCGCAGAATCGCCACAGCCACCGAGAGCGGCAACAAGGCTATCGCGAACAAGTAGGCGGCGTCGGGCGTCTCGACACCGATAGCGTCCAACAGCGGACCAAGGATGAGGAAGAAGACAACCGCCACGCAGAGTGCGGCGACAAACCACTTGAGCTGTTGCCGCTCGACGCCTTCCGACTGCCGGAAGCGCAACGCGAGAGACATCAGACTGAGCACGATCAGGATCTGCATGATCACTGCAGTCGTTGTCCGTCCGGCGTCCAAGACCCCGTCAAGATTTCGCACGCCCAGCAAGTTCTCAGTCACGACGTCCTGATCGGGAATCGGCCCTGGTGCGAACAAGTAGCACGCGTACGTCACTAACAACGTCAAGGCTGTCACACGACCAAGCAAACGCCACCGCGCAGACAAATAAGCGCCAGTAGGAAAGAGGAGCGGCAGGTAGGTCGCGAGGCTGACTGTTCCCAGTATCCACACCGGCGTAAGCAGCGATGCCACGTAATCTCGGCCCGGCAGCTCAGGGTCGTTCGCGTTCAGGTAGCTTTGAGCGAAGTTCGAGGACATCATCACAAGAGGCGCAACCGTGAAGAGAACGCCGATGGGATGTCCCGGGACACGCGCCAGGATCAGGGCGCCGACTGCGGACAGCAGAAGGAACGTCGGCACAGCGACCACGACGTCCGCAGCGGTGGCGTCGAGGTCGGAGCCTGCCAGCCAGGGCAGCAAGCCCAGCGCGGAGACCGGAAGAGCGATATTGAGGAGGAGGCCGCCATAGCCAACGAGTCGCCATGTCCCCGGCGACAGTCTTGCCCTCAGAGGGCGCAGGCTATCTTCCGACCGCGCTGAAGCTGCGCTTTCGCCGGCTTCTGCGGTCACGGCCTCGAGGCCCCTGCCCAACCCATGAAGGAATCCTCTGCGGGGAAGCAGAACTCAGGATTCCGGAATTATAGGCGACGCCTGCTAGGTCACAAGCACCGTTGTCCCTAGACGCCCAGCAGCAGCGTCGCGGTGTACCCCGCGCTGACGCTGCCGGTGCACTGCGCCATCTGCAGATCGACGCCGTCCGCGAAGACGTTGTCGCGGCTCAGTGGGGTCTGGACCATGTTGCGCATGCTCTGCTCGTAGCCGGTGGTGGCATATACCGCGTTGCTGACGTCCTCCGGCAATGCCAGTTGGGATGTCGCGCGCTTGTTGGCCGAGGACGTAGCCTGCGCGAGGCTGGGATAGACCTCGAAGTGGATGTGCGGCCAGCGCCCCGAGTAAGCACCGGGGAAGATGCTTGTGAATGTGACGACACCATTGGCATCGGCCGCCTGTACACCGCGCAGGTAGTTCTCGTTCACAGCAGGCTGCGAGTACATGGAGTAGTTGCCCACGCGGTCGCACTGCCAGATGTAGACTGCCGCACCAGCCATCGGGCGGCACTGGTTCTGGGTGTCGACCACAGTGAGATTCACGGTTAGCGGCACGCCCTGGGCGACGGTCGAGGATGTCACGATGCTGGACCGGATGTCGCGCCGCACGACGCCGCTGAGCTGCAACACGTTGGGGCCGTTCGAGCCATCACCGGGGAATGGGCCCGCGGTCTCCTGCGGCAGCGCGGTGCAGGCCGAGATGGGCGTTGGCGATGTCGGGATGGGGGAGACGTTTACCGCTGCGGGCTGCGTGACCCCACCTTCCGGTCGCGGGGTGTTCGTGGCACCAGCGGCCACGCCGCCATCACTGCCGCCGTTGTCGTCGTCGCTGCATCCGACCAAGGTGACAAGGGCGGCGCCGCCGAACATCTTTAGAGCTGTGCGCCGGCTCATCAGGGTTGCGAGGTCGAACTGAAGCCCTCGGTCGTGAAGGTCATCGTGGTCGTAGTGCGGTTTCATCGGGATTCCCCTTCTCAGGAGCCGCGTGCATATCCAAGGTAGCAGGCCCTGCCGTCGAATTCGTTAAACCGCCATGCCGAGTGCACGAGAGCCGGACGTGATGTCCAGTCCCTCAATTTTCTTGTGTTACAACGAGGCTGCCGGTTGTGCTACAGGCGGCGGGCGAGGTTCTGGGCACGCTGCAGGAGGGCCGGCTGCTCCACGTACTCCGTGAATGCAACGAACGCCTCCGTGGGGCCCAGCCAATGCAGCTCCTCTATCGAGCTGAGCTTTGGTTCGTGGGTACGCACCGTCGCGAGGTCACGGAAGAGCATCGCCAGCTCCATGCCTTCTGCCAGGGTGGCGCAGAGCTTGTCGGCGCCCCGGATCGGTACCGTCCACTCGGAAGCCCTCAAGGGAATCGATTCGATGTGACCGTAAGTCGCGAGGACGGCCGCGGCGGACTTGGCGCCCCAGCCCGGCAGGCCGGGGTAGCCGTCCGAGCTGTCGCCCATTAGCGCCAGATAGTCGGGGATCGACTCCGGGCCGACACCGAAGCGCTCCACCACGCCTGCTTCGTCCCTGATCGTGCCTGCGCGGCTGTCGACGCGCTGGACGATGCGCTGTCCGATGACGCACTGCCCCAGGTCCTTGTCGGGGGAGCAGATGAGGACGCGCTCGACCTCGGGCTGGGCGCCGGCGAACTTGGCGGCGCCGGCGATCGCGTCATCGGCCTCGAGGTCGACCATCGGCCAGACGGCGACGCCCATGGCTGCGATGCCTTCTTCGAGCAAGGGAAATTGATCTAGCAGCCGCGGGTCGACACCGACGCTGGTCTTATACGCGGCCCACATGTCGTTGCGAAACGACTCGACGACATGGTCCGTGGCGACACCGAGGTGGGTTACGCCGGACTCCATGAGACCGAGGAGGTAGCCTAGTACGCCACGCGTCGCGGCGACTTCTCGTCCATCCTTCGTGACGTGGTTGGGCACGGCAAAGAAATGACGGAATAGCTCGTAAGTACCATCGATGAGGTAGACGTCCATAGAGTGTCTTTCTTCGGGAAGATAAGTGAACCTCAAGATCCAATTCCGTGCGCCGGCCTTTATGTGTGGGGCCATCGGAGGCAGCAGCACGCCGGAAGTCTGTCAAACGTGCAGACTACCGAACCTACAGAATTCCTGAATTGAACCGAGCCTTTCTAAAGAGAACTTCTTTGAGGGAAAGCCCATGCTACGTGAGGATAAGCATGGGGCAAATCTTCGTAGGTGGCGGCCTCGGGAGCAAGGTCAGTCACTGCTTGAGTTTGCCCTGGTCATTCCGATCTTTCTGGTACTGGTCCTCGGCATCATCGACTTCGGTCTTGGCCTGAGGGCATGGATCAGCATTACCAATGCGGCCCGTGAAGGCGCGCGAGTCGGCGCCGTCCGCGGTACATGCGACGAGATTGAGCAGCAAGTGATCGACACTTCAGGTGGTCTAGTAACGTCGGATGAACAGATCGAGATTACTCCCGGTGCCTGCGATGGCGGCGCCGGTTCTTCGATCGTGGTGACGGTTTCGCATGAGTACGAATTGATTACGCCGCTGGGCGGATTGCTTAGTGCGTTTGGGGGCGGCGTGGGACTGCCGTCCAGTATTCATATCGAGTCAACGAGCGACATGAGGGTGGAGTGATGCTGCGCGAACGATTTCGCAAGGTCGCCGCCAATGATGAATGTGGCCAGATCATCATCCTCGCGGCATTCACGATGGTCGTCGTTCTTGGATTCGCCGCGCTCGCGATCGACATCGGCTCCCTGACTCATGAGCGCCGCGACCTGCAGAATTCAGCCGATGCCATGGCACTGGCGGGAGGCAGCCAGCTAACGACAAGTGCCACGGGGAACACAGCTGCCGACAGCCTCGCGAGGACGTGGGCAACGAAGAACAACGTGAACTCGTCTGAGATAGAATCGATTACTTTCAACCAGACGTGTTCCGGTGACAACGCCCCAAACATCATCACCGTCCGCCTGGAGCGAACAAAGGGCACGCTGCTAGCCGGCGTTATGGGCATCGACTCGATGGAGACCGCTGTTTGTGCAACGGCGCGGCGCTTCTCGTCTTCTGGATCTATCGGTATGGCCCCGTTCGGCGTGGAGGACGACTGCGTTTTCGGTCCCGACGCGACACCCAATACCGGAGACGACTTGGTCGACCCTGGTGAGATGCTGACGATCAAGTACGACTCCCAGAACGACGATGGTGAGCCATGCGGTTCGAACACAGGCAACTTCTGGACGTTGGCAATCGATGGATCCGGCGCAGGCGAGAATTGCGGCAGCCCGGAGCCCGCGGCGACCGATGAGCGCAAGCTCAAGGAGGCTATCTGCTTCGGTGCGATCACGCCACTCTGCACTCCTGCAGGCGTCGCCGAGGGCGAAGACTGCGAAACGAACGTGGATACTCAGACGGGTAACCAGGTAGGCGGCATCAGTAGTTCCGTCCAGTTCCTGGTGAATAACGTGCCGGACGCGTGCGACACAATGGCGGAAATCGTCGAACTCGTTGGCACGGACTACACACTGACGGATGAATGCAACCCCTTCCTCTCCGGCTACGAAGGAGTGTCCCTGGTCAAGATGATCCCGGTACTCAACGGTCTGTTCCCAGATGCCAATGGCCATTCGAACGTGCCCATCGTGAACTTCCTGATCGTTGTGATCGACCCGGCCCAGGTCACCGACTCCCAGTGGTGTAAAGGCAACGACTGCGACCTGCAGGCCAAGCTCGTCGAGATCGGAGCGAATCCCAAAGCATTCCGGGGCACTCTGAATAGCGACAGCTCGAACAACTTCACGGCACTCATCGATTGAGCTTGGAGATTGACGTCGAAAAAGGGCATCGTTAGAGGCGACCGAGGACCGCCAAGTAATCAGGGAAAGAACCTACGGATTGTGACATAGCGGCCGATACTGAACTCAGAGTTCAGACTGGGGGCCGTATGGACGCAGATTCACACAACCTGCCAGACAAGAGACGTAAGGGACGCCGCCAACGCGGACAGTCTCTGGTTGAGTTTGCGCTTGTAATACCGCTCTTCCTCGTCATGGTGTTCGGAATCATCGATTTCGGGCTCGGCCTCAAGAGCTGGATCACAATCACCAACGCCGCTCGTGAAGGAGCGCGCTACGCCGCTGTTACGTGCGGTGAAACTACGGGTGATGCCGCGGTTATTGCCAAAACGGAGGACGCGGCGGCGGACCTGGCGGGCGACGTCGACGTAACCGTGACGAACTGTCCCGGCGAATCCACCGAGTCGGTCATCGTTGAAGTGGAATACGAGTACACGCTGATCACACCGCTGGGAGGGATGCTGAGCTTCCTTGGTGGCGTAGGGCTGCCGAGCACCATCGCGCTCAGTTCCAGCTCAGACATGAGAGTGGAGTAGCCATGCGTCGTTTAGGCAAGTCTTTGAGTAAGCCCGACAAGGGTGAGCAGGGACAAATTGTCATGCTCACCGCCTTTGTGCTCGTAGTAGTGCTCGGATTTGCCGCCCTGGCCATCGACCTTGGGTTCTTTGCCGAGACCAAGCGCGACTCGCAGAATGACGCCGATGCGATGGCCCTGTCCGGTGTGCAGGGGCTGGCGCTCCGAGGCCTCTCGCAAAACCTGCGTGAAGCCAATGCACAAGCGATCGCCGAAGACTGGGCTGACCTGAATGACGTCGATATGGATGAAATCGCCAGCATCGAGTTCGGCACGACCTGTGAAGGGGACTCGGTTCCGGACACGATAACGGTCCGACTGGAAAAGACCCGTGACACCTTCCTCGCTGCAGTGATGGGCGTCGGCAGTCTCACGTCTAACGTTTGCGCGACGGCGCGGACAGGCATGGCGCGAGGCGGCCCCGGACTGCTACCTATTGGCCTCCTTTACACAAACCCCAGTGTTCCTGGTGGTGTCTGCTATTACGACAGCGGCAGCGGCTCCGCCCACAGCAACTTCTACTACAACCCGAGCGATGGAACGGACCTCACTTACGCAGATGGTGGGGCCGACGAACTATGCGTCATCAAAATCCGTAATCCCAGCTCCGGCGATACCTGGGCTTCAGGTAACACAGGTCCGATTCGACTGGATGACTCGTCCAACGTTGACCCAGACAACTACGATCCGGATTGCGACCCGGCTGGCTCCAGCAGCGGTAACTCTGAATACCAAGAAGGCATCGAAGAAGGCAGCGAGTGCCCGTACGCCTACGGAGATAATGTTCAGCCTTTGACCGGTTCAGCCGCCAATCCGACCTGCACGAGCTTCGGCATTCGCCTGACTGGCCACATGTCCAGCGTGCACGCTGGCCACGACATAACTGATGTCTTCATGAATCCCATCCAGGACAGCTCCGGAAATTGGCTGTACCGCCGCGTCGATGAGTCGAACCCTCACTTCGGCATTATCCCGGTAATCACGACGCCGAGCGGCGGATCGAGCGGTACTGTTCAAATCATCCGTTTCGTGACGGTCTATGTTGTGGGATGCGGAGAGACTGGCAATGGCAACGATAAGACGTGGACCGTTTCCATCATTCCGGTGAACTCACAGTACTTCGTCGAGGGCCAAGAGATTGTGGAGCCGGGCGAGTCCGGGTACACCAGCGACTGGCCCGCCTACACGATCAAGCTCATCGAGTAGCCGCCTCCGCGAACACAAAGAGACGGGCCTCCCATCAAGGAGGCCCGATCTCGTTTCGCTACACCTTCTCTACCGTCAGCTTCACCTTGCGGCCGTCGATGTCATGGTCCTCGGTGTGGCCGGCGCCGTCGCCTGCCGCGATCGACTGGGCCAGGGTCTCCTGGCTGATGTAGTCGGACCATGACTGCATCACGCGGGCGACGTCTTCGTCGCCTTCATGATGCAGGCGGATGCGATCGGCGATCTCGAAGCCGGCGGTCTTGCGCATCTCCTGGATGCGCCGTACCAGCTCACGCGCGAGGCCCTCGTCGGCCAGCTCCGGCGTGATCTCGGTAGTGACGGCGACAGCGTAGCCTGCCTCCTCGGCGACGGCGTAGCCGGGCTTCCCGGTCATAGAGACGAGAAGCTCGTCCGGCTGCAGCTCGAAGCCATCGAGGGTGGCCGGACGGCCGGCCGAGGCTTCGCGCACGATTGCGGCCTTGTCGGCCGACGCGATGGCGCCGCGGATCTTACCTACCTCACTGCCGTACTTCGGACCGAGAACCGGCAGGTTGGGGAGGACCTGGTACTCGAAGAAGTCCGATTCGTCTTCGATCACGTTGAGAGCCTTCACGTTCAGCTCTTCGGTGATCTGGTCCGCCATCGGACGAACCGCCGTCGCTTCTATGGCGGAAGGCAGCTTCACGTAGACAGCGCCCAGAGGTTGGCGCACCTTGATGTTCGCCTTCGCCCGAGCGGCACGGCCGAGGGAGGTAAGGCGCTGCACGGCGCGCACTGCCAGCGAAAGGTCACGGTCGATCAGGGACTCGTTGGCGACGGGCCAGTCGCAGAGATGGACGCTCTCGGGGGCGTCTGGGAGATTGCTGCGGGCGAGGTTCTGGTACATGTCCTCGGCGATGAAGGGGACGAACACGGACATGAGGCGGTTCACGGTCGCGAGGCACGTCCAGAGCGTCTCGTACGCCGCCTGCTTGTCGCCGTCATCCTCGGTGCGCCAGAAGCGGCGGCGGGAGCGGCGGACGTACCAGTTCGAGAGCGATTCGACGAAGTCCTCGATCTGGCGCGTGGCGGTCATGGCGTCGTAATTCTCGAGGCGCTCGGTGACGCTGGCGACGAGCTGGTTGAGTTCGCTGAGGGCCCAGCGATCGAGTTCGGTGAGCGTGGAACTTGATTGTTTGATTGTTTGGAGGTCGACAGATGATGGTTTCCAGCCGTCGATGTTGGCGTAGGTGACGAAGAAGGAGTAAGTGTTCCAGAGGGTGGAGAGGAAGCCACGCTTCAGCTCATCGGCGCCGTTCCAGCCGAAGTTCAGGTTGTTCGCCGGCTGCGAACGCAAAAACATCCACCGCATGATGTCGGCGCCCATGCGCTCGGCGGCGTCGTCGAACCAGATGGCGTTGCCCTTCGACTTGTGCATCTCGTCGCCCGTCTCGTCGCGCAGGAGGGCGTAACCAAAGAGGGTCTTGAACGGCTCCTTCTCCTCCAGGGCAGCGCTCATCGCCAGCATGGCGTAGAACCAGTTACGGAACTGGCCGGGGAAGCTCTCGGAGACCCAATCCGCCGGAAACCACTGCTGCCAGTATTCACGGTCGTGGCGGTAGTTCAGAGTGGAATACGGCACGATACCGGCGTCAAGCCACGGGTTGCCGACGTCCTTGATGCGCTCGACGGTGGCGCCGCAATCGCTGCAGGCGATCTTCACGGCGTCGACCCACGGCCGGTGCGGGCTGTGACCTTCGAACTCGAGCCAGCCTGCGACGGCGCGGTCCTTGAGCTGGGTTTCGGAGCCGATGACCTCGAACTTGCCACAGGCCTTGCACTCGTAGATGGGCAGAGCGAGGCCGTAGTAGCGCTTCTTCGAGATCATCCAGTCGTGCATGTTGCGCAGCCAGTCCATCTCGCGGGCGAGGCCGAACTCGGGGATCCAGCGTGCTTTTGGCGTGATCGCCATGATCTTTTCGCGCAGGGCGTTGGAGACCCCTCCCCCTGCCCCCTCCCCGCTCGCGGAGAGGGGGTTCCCGGAAATTTCGACGGGCTCGGGGTGAGCGGAGACGTCGGGCGACTTCGGGCCGTCCATGGAGATGAACCATTCGTCGACCAGGCGGAAGACGAGCTCGGAGCCGCAGCGCCAGCAGGTGGGGTAGCGGTGGGTGTAGTCGTGGACGCGGTAGAGGAGGCCCTTCTCCTTGAGGCTCTCGAAGACGTCCTGGGGGACGTCGCCGGCGAAGCGACCTTCGAGGAAGCCGAAGCCACGTCCCTTCAGGTACGTGCCGTCCTCGTCCAGGGGCGCGATGACGTCGAGGCCGTACTCCTTCGAGAGGGCGAAGTCCTCAGCGCCGGCGCCAGGCGCGATGTGGACGATGCCCGTGCCCTCGGCATCGCTGACGTCGTCCCAGCGGATGACCCGATGCTTGACGTTGGCCTGCACCGGCAGCTCATCGAAGGGCCCGCGGTACGTGAGACCGATGAGCTCCTCGCCCTTCACCTCGTCGAGGACCTCGTGCTCGCCGCGGACGGCGGTGGCGAGGGCGCCCTTCGAGACGTAGAAGACATCGTCGCCCTGCTTGACGCGCACGTAGGTGAGTTCGGGGTTAACAGCGGCGGCGACGTTGGCGGCGAGCGTCCAGGGTGTTGTTGTCCAGACGAGGAGGGATTCGCCGGGGGTTTCGGACTGAGGGTTAAAACCCTCAGCTAGAGGATCATCTTGCCCGTCGTCGACCCGGCCGGTGATGGGGAACTTGAGGAAGACGGAGCGGTGGGTGATGTCCTGATAACCCTCGGTGACGATTTCGTGCTGGGAGATGCCGGTGCCGCAGCGGGGGCACCAGGGCATCGTGTCCTTGCCCTTGTAGATCCAGCCGTTGTCGAAGCACTTCTTCAGGAAGGCCCAGATCGAGTAGTTGTTCTCGTCGGAATTGGTGTAATAGCTGTTGTCCCAGTCCATCCAGTATCCGAGACGGATTGACTGCTGGGTCATGATGTCAGCAAAGCGCTGCACGCGCGCCTTGCAGGCTTCGACGAACTCGGCGACACCGAAGGTCTCGATGTCGCGCTTGGACTTGAAGCCCATCTCTCTTTCGACCTCGACCTCGATCCAGAGGCCCTGGCAGTCGTAACCGTTCTGGTAGCGCAGCTTGTAGCCTCGCGCCGTCCAGAAACGGTTGTAGAGGTCTTTGTAGGAGCGGCCCCACGCGTGGTGGACACCCATGGGGTTGTTGGCGGTGATGGGGCCATCGATGAACGACCAGCGCTTGTCGGAGCCCTGGTTGCGCTGCATGTATTTGTGCATCGTGTTGTGCTCGTCCCACATTCGCTGGACGTCGTGCTCCAGCGTCACGTAGTCGACGCGCGTC
>Ga0247825_10002326_pt1 | contig 12571 bp, 11 predicted proteins | sample 13C_Vanillin_Day_FD_194413 | JGI IMG/M metagenome (GOLD analysis project Ga0247825, IMG submission 194413) | Soil microbial communities from agricultural site in Penn Yan, New York, United States - 13C_Vanillin_Day48 | ecosystem: Environmental > Terrestrial > Soil > Agricultural land | place...
GATCACCGCGGCGGCGATCACGTAGAGCTCCATGCCGCTGCCCAACGAGTTGGTACCGGCGTTGAGCCGCGCGATGGAGACGATGGCGGCGATGGTCACCAGCACCGCGAGCAGTGCGAACAGCATCAGCGTCACGCGCTTGACCGGGATGCCGACCAGCGCGGCGGCGTCGGGATTGCCTCCCATGGCGAACACGTAGCGGCCGAAGCGCGTGCGGTGCACGATGAACGAGAGCACCACCGCCACCACTGCCCAGATCAGCACCGGGATCGGCATGCCCTGCGCCTCGGTCTTCGACGAGATCTGGTAGGTGTTCATGGTCGCCGCGAAGGCGAACACGACCACGGCGGGCACGGCCGCCAGCAGCAGGTCCAGCCACAGGGGCTCGACCGGCATCTCGTGCCGCTGCCGCGCGCGACGCTTCTGCAGCATGCGGGCGAAGAGCACGACGCTTACGAACGCCGCCAGCACCCACGTCGCCGTGGTGCCGATGCCGCCGTCATAGCCGCCGCCCAGACGCTGGAAGAATTCGTCGTTGACGGGCTGCGTCTTGCCGTCGGCCACCAGAAATGCAGCGCCCCGGAACGACATGAGCCCGCCGAGCGTGACAACGAACGAAGGCACGCCCAGCACCGCGGTGAGCCCACCCTGGTAGAGCGACACGAGCAGCGCCACGGCGAGCCCGGCGAGGCTCGCCGCCGCCCACGACCAGCCGGCGGTGTATTGCAGGTAGGCAACCAGCACGCCGACGAAACCCATCACCGAGCCCACCGACAGATCGATATGCCGTGCCACGATGATCAGCACCATCACGGTCGAGACGATGCCGACGACTGCGGTCTGCTGGGCGATGTTGTAGAGGTTCTCGGGCGACAGGAACACGCCGCCCGACATCACGTGGAACACGATCGCCATCACCGCCAGCAGCACGCTCATCAGCAGCAGCCGGAGGTCGACGCCGCTGCGGCGCCACAAGCCGGGGGAACTCATCGCGTCACTTGCAGGCGGCAGGTGCCTTGTCGCCGGAAACGCCCTTGCAGAGTTCATCTTTCTTGATCCATCCGGCCTTAACGACCACATCCAGGTTGTCGCGCGTGATCGGCACCGGCGTGAGGAAGCGCGAGGAGATCGCGAGCTTCTTCTCGCCGCCGTTCCAGTCGGTCGCCTTCTCCGCCGGCTTGCCTTGCGCCAGTGCGACGGCGGCGGAAGCGGCTTCGCGGCCGAGTTCGCGCGAATCCTTCCATACCGTGACGGTTTGCGTGCCGAGCGCGACGCGGTTGAGCGCCGCGAAGTCGGCGTCCTGCCCCGACACCGGGATGCCCCGAATGCCCTTGGCCGTCAGCGCAGCGACTGCGCCGCCGGCCGTGCCGTCGTTCGCCGCCACAACCGCATCGACCTTGTTGCCGACCTTGGTGAGGATCTGCTCCATGTTCTTCTGCGCGACCTCGGGCTTCCAGCCGTCGGTGTATTCGTCGCCGACGATCTTGATGTCGCCCTTCTTCACCGCGTCCGCGATCACCTCCTGCTGGCCGGCGCGCAGGAAGTTGGCATTCGGGTCGGTGGGCGAGCCCTTGATCATCACGTAGTTGCCCTTGGGCTGGACCTTGTAGACCGCGCGCGCCTGCATGCGGCCAACCTCGACGTTGTCGAAGGTGATGTAGAAGACGCCGGGCGTCTCGATCAGCCGGTCATAGGCCACCACCGGCACCTTTTGCCTCATGGCCTTGTTGACGGCGGGCAGGATGGCGTCCTTGTCCATCGCCAGGACGATCAGCGCCTTGGCGCCCTTGGACATCAGGCCCTCGATGTCCCCCAACTGCTTTTCGGGCGAGCCGCCGGCGTCGGCGCTGATGTATTTGGCGCCCAGCTTTTCGAGTTGCGCCTTGATCGCGGCCTCGTCGGTCTTCCAGCGCTCTTCCTGGAAATTGGACCAGCTCACTCCCACCACGGTTTGCGCGCAGGCGCCGATGGCGGTCAGCCCGAAGGCCAGTGTGGTGAGGGTGCGTGCGAGCTTCATGTGCGGGTCTCCGGGCTGGTGGTAAATCGTTCCTCGATTTAGTTCGAGAGACAAACTAACTATCGCAGGGGCCTCTCCGCAGCGGCATCGGGACATTCCCTGCGGGTAAATGCGCTACATCCGGATTGGTCACAAGCGATACGATTTCGCCCCGAATGCACGCTGTACAAGTGCTGGAGACAATATGGACTTTGCGAATTCAGCGGCGGCGCGCGCGGCGCTTTACCGCACGATGGTGCGCATCCGCGCCTTCGAGAACGCCGCCGAGACGGCGAGTCAAGGCGGCGTCAGCGCCTATGGCCAGCAGGCCGCCAGCGCCGCCAAGGTGCGCGGCCCGCTGCATCTTTCCACCGGCCAGGAGGCAGTGCCGGCCGGCGTCTGCGCCCACTTGGCCCCGGCCGACTACCTCACTTCGACCCATCGCGGCCACGGCCACACGCTGGCCAAGGGCGCCGACCTCGGCCTGATGATGTGCGAGCTGTTCGGCAAGGCGACGGGTTTCAACGGCGGCAAGGGCGGCTCGATGCACATCGCCGACTTCTCGGTCGGCATGCTGGGCGCCAACGGCGTGGTCGCCGCTGGGCTGCCGATCGCCGTCGGCGCAGCGCACGCGCAGAAGCTCCAGAAGAAGGACGCGATCACGGTCTGCTTCTTCGGCGACGGCGCGATCAACCGCGGCCCCTTCCTCGAAGCGCTGAACTGGGCCCGCGTGTACGAGTTGCCGGTGCTCTTCGTCTGCGAGGACAACCGCTGGAGCGCGACCACCGCCAGCGGGCCGATGACGGCTGGCGATGGCGCTTCCGCCCGTGCCGAGGCCATGGACATCGCGGCAACGCAGGTCGACGGCAACGATGTGTTCGCGGTGCATGCGGCTGCCGGCAAGCTGGTCGCCGAAGTGCGCGCCGGCAGCGGGCCGCGGCTGCTGCACGCCCTCACTTATCGCGTGAAGGGGCACGTGTCGGTCGACCCGGCCGCCTACCGCGATCCGGCCGAACTGGCCGCGGCGCTGGAAACCGATCCGATCGCGCACGCACGCGCGCAGCTGATGGCCGACGGCATCGCCGCCGCCGCGCTCGCGGCGATCGAGAACGAGGCGCATGCGGAAGTCGATGCCGCCCTCGCCGCCGCCGATGCCGCGCCCTGGCCAGAAGCCAGCGCCGCATTCACCGACGTACAGACCACCGGAGCCGGCCAATGGATATGACGAGCGACATGGCCGGAGGCCGCGCGGCGCCCGCCCCCGCCAACACGCAGGAACTGAGCTACGCCGAGGCCGCCGTGCTGGCCGTGCGGCGCGAGATGGAAGCCGACCCGAACGTCGTCGTGCTCGGAGAGGACGTCGGCCGCGGCGGCATCTTCGGGCAGTACAAGGGCCTGCAGGAAGCCTTCGGCGCGGAGCGGGTGATCGACACGCCGATCTCCGAGGCCGCCATCATGGGCGCCGGCGTCGGCATGGCGCTCGCGGGCTTGCGGCCGGTGGTCGAGATGCGGGTGGTCGACTTCGCGCTGTGCGGCATGGACGAGTTGGTGAATCAGGCCGCAAAGAACCGCTTCATGTTCGGCGGCCAGGGCCGCGTGCCGCTGGTGGCCCGCATGCCGGGCGGCATTTGGGACTCATCGGCGGCGCAGCATTCGCAATCGCTCGAAGCCTGGTTTGCACACCTCCCGGGCGTGGTGGTGGTGTGTCCGTCGACGCCGCAGGACAACTACGCGCTGCTGCGAGCGGCCCTGCGGTGCGGCGATCCAGTGGTCTACATCGAGCACAAGACGCTCTGGGGCGTTCGCGGCGAAGTGGACGAAGGCGTGGAAGTGGCGCTGGGCAAGGCGGCGCGCGTTCGCCAGGGCGACGCGCTCACGCTGGTGAGCTGGGGCAAGCAGGTGCACACGTGCATCGCCGCCTGCGATGCGCTGGCGGCCGAAGGCATCGCGGTTGACCTGATCGACCTGCGCACGCTCTGGCCCTGGGACCGCGAGATGGTGCTCGCATCCTGCGGCCGCACCGGGCGCCTGCTGGTGGTCCATGAGGCGGTGCAGGCGGCGGGCTTCGGAGCGGAAATTGCGGCGACCGCCGCCGAGGCGACCGGCTGCCGCGTCGCACGACTGGGCGCGCCGCGGATTCCCGTCGGCTACGCGCCGGTGCTGGAGGCGCAGTCGCGTGTGAGCATCGAACAGATCGTGAAGGGCGCCAGGGCGCTGCGGGGATGAACACGGCGCTGGAAGACTCGGTCTTCTTCAAGCTGGTCCGCGTCGTCAACCTGACGGCGCGCCCCTTCCAGCAACGGGTGGGCCGGCAGCATCAGCTCACGCTCAACGAGTGGCGCGCGATGGCGGTCCTGGGCGCACAGCCCGGGCTCACCGCCACACAGGTCGCGGATCTCACGGGCCTGGACAAGATGGCGGTGAGCCGTGCGCTGGCCGGGTTGCAGCGCCACAAGCGCTTGCACCGCCATGAGGACCCGACCGATCAGCGGCGCAGCAGGCTCTACCTGAGCAGCATCGGCAAGGCGTTGTACGCGACGGCCAGCGCGCAGGCGCGCGAGCGGGAGGCTGAACTGTTCGCTGGCGTCGATCCGGCAGAGCTGCGCGGGATGAACGCCACGCTCGACAAGCTGATCGCGTCGGTGGCCGGGACCGTCGAGTCGGACTCACCCGCCTGAGCCACAAATGCGCCCGGGTTTTCACCCGCGCCGCAGGGTACGCTTCACCTGTAAAAACAGGTGCGCCGAGACGGCGCCTGACCGCGCCCCCATCCACAGGAATTCCAGAATGATCCACTCTCCCCCATTCCGTCGCCGCACCGCGCTGACCCTCGCCGCGATGGCGGCCCTGGCTATCGCCGCAGGACCGGCGGCCGCGCAGTCCACCTGGCCGACCAAGCCGGTGCGCATCGTCGTTCCGTTCGCGCCGGGTGGCACGACTGACATCCTGGCGCGCGCTGTTGCGCCTGAGCTGTCCAAGGCCTTCGGACAGCAGTTCATCGTCGACAACCGGGCCGGCGCCGGCGGCAACGTAGGCGCCGAGATCGTGGCGAAATCGCCCAACGACGGCTACACACTGCTCATGGGTACCGTCGGCACGCACGGCATCAACCGTGCGCTGTACCCCAAGCTGCCCTTCGACCCCATCAAGGACTTCGCGCCGATCACCCTGGTCGCCGCAGTCCCGAACGTGATGGAGATGAACGTCGACAAGGCGAAGGCGCTCAACATCAACAACGTCGCCGACTTCATGAAGTACGCCAAGGCCAACCCCGGCAAGCTCAACATGGCATCGAGCGGCAGCGGCACGTCCATCCACCTGGCTGGCGAACTCTTCAAGACCATGACCGGCAGCTACATGACGCACATCCCTTACCGCGGATCGGGCCCGGCGTTGCTGGACTTGGTGGGCGGCAATGCCGACGTGATGTTCGACAACCTGCCGTCGTCGATGCAGCAGATCAAGGGCGGCAAGCTGAAGGCGCTGGCGGTGACCAGTTCGCAACGCTCGCCCGCTCTACCCGATGTGCCGACGGTGGAAGAAGCGGGCGGCCCATCCCTCAAGGGCTACGAAGCCAGTTCGTGGTTCGGCCTCCTGGCCCCGGCCGGCACCCCACCGGACATCATCAATCGCATCCAGCAGGAAGTCGCGAAGTCCCTGGGCACACCGGCCATCAAGGAAAAGATGGTCGCCCAAGGCGCCATCCCCAGCGGCAACACCCCGGCAGAGTTCGCCAAACTCATCGACAGCGAACACGCCAAGTGGGCAAAGGTGGTCAAGTCGTCGGGCGCAAAGGTCGACTAACCCAAGGCCAACGCGCAAAGCGCGAGAAATCGGAAGCCGCAGCGGAACCGGCTCAGCCGGGCCGCCCGCGGCGCCCCCTGCAACGGGGTAGGCACAGCGACACGAAGTGCGCGAAGCCTGGGGGTGTACCTAGACCTCCCAGACTACATCCTTGCCGTCTGCGAGGGAGTCCCTGAGCATGTGCAGAAGTGGAGCCGCACGCTGGCGCAGGCCGATGTGCTGCTTCTCGGCATCCTCGTCATGGCCCTCGACCGCGTAGGAGTCTGCGTTGTGCACGTTGCGGCCCTCGTTCGCCATCGCCGCTTCGAGCGCCGCAATGGCCGCCGGCATCTGCTCGCCGGTGATGACACCCTTGGGTGCCGGTGTCTTCCCGATGATGCTGAACAGCTGGCGCGCATGCACCTCGAGCATCACGAAGGGGGGAGTTGCCCGAGATTGGAATCGATACAGCATGGTGCCTCACTCACTTGTAGATGTAGTCGCGAACAAAAGGGTACTCCGATTGTGAGCCGCGCAGCGGACGGGCCTCGACGGCGCCGTCCGGCCTGGTGGACAGCATCTGGTGCAGCGAGATCCAGCCCTGCTCGAAGCTCATGGCCGACCCGGCCAGATACAACCGGTAGGCGCGCAGGATACGCTCGGCGTTCTCGCCCTGCTTGCCACCGCTGCGCTCCAACACCTCGCGCGCCGCATCGAGCTGCGCTTCGAGCGAGTCGGACCAGGCCCACAGCGTACGCGCATAGTGCGGCCGCAGATTTTCGGTATCGACCATTTCGAGGCCTGCGGCCGCGGTCTCGCGCAGGACGTGCGTCACGTGCAGCAACTCACCGCCCGGGAAGATGTACTTCTCGATGAAGTCCCCCATGCCGGCGCCCAGTTGCTGGTAATTGAGCTGGCCCGAGGTGATGCCGTGGTTCATCACCAGGCCGCCGGGCGCCAGCAGCGCATGGATCTTGTGGAAATAGGTCGGCATGTTGGCACTGCCGACGTGCTCGAACATGCCGATCGACGAGATCTTGTCGTAAGGCCTGTCGGTTTCGAGTTCGCGGTAGTCGCGGAGTTCGACGCGCACGCGCCCCTGCAGGCCCTTCTCATCGATCAGGCGCTGCACATGGGCATGCTGGTTCTTCGACAGCGTGATGCCGGTCGCGTCCACGCCGTAGTGCTCGGCGGCCCACATCAGCAGCGCGCCCCAGCCTGAACCGATGTCGAGATAGCGCTCGCCCGGCTTCAGCATGAGCTTGCGGCAGATGTGATCGAGCTTGGCCTCCTGGGCCTGCGCGAGTGTCATGGCCTCGTCGCGGAAATAGGCGCACGAGTACACGCGCCGCGGATCGAGCCACAGCGCGTAGAAGTCGTCGGAGACGTCGTAATGGAACTCGACCTGCGCCGCGTCCTTGCCCAGCGAGTGCGACCCGCGCGACTTGGCGCGGCGCTGCATGCGGCTCCACCAGCCAGTGTTGGTCTCGGCGGGATTGCCGGGCAGCAGGCCGGCCGCCGCGTCGAAGAGGTCGCGCATCGCGCCCTCGATCTGGACGCGGCCTTCGACGTAGGCCTCGCCGATGGCACCGATCTGGCGCCCGGCCAGCTTGGCGAGGGCCGACCATTCGTTGAAAGCAAGAGTGACGCGGGATCCGGGCTTCGCAACCTGCCGGCCGTCGGGCAATTGCAGCGTGATGGGCACGGACAGTGTTGAAAGCTGGGACTCGATCTTCGGAATCAGGCTTTGCATGGGATTGATTTTTGCCATGCGCAAGCAGCCCCGTCAACTGGCCTCTGCGCGGGCCCCCGGGGTCTCCAGGGTTGACATCAGATTGTTTATGTCTAAACTATTTATCCATGAATAGCTTCACCCCGAACCTTCAGCGTGTCCTGTGCATCGGCGGAGGCCCCGCGGGCCTGTACTTCGGTCTGCTGATGAAAGCCCGCCAGCCGAGCCTCGAAATCACGGTGATCGAGCGAAACCGCCCCTTCGATACCTTCGGCTGGGGCGTGGTGCTCAGCGACCAGACGCTCGCCAACCTGGCTGCGGCCGACCCGGACACTGCGGCCCTGATTGGCCGGGAGTTCCACCACTGGGACGACATCCAGGTGTTCTTCAAGGGCCGGCAGGTGCGCTCCGGCGGCCACGGCTTCTGCGGCATCGGGCGCAAACGGCTGCTGAACATCTTGCAGGAACGCTGTCTGGCGCTCGGCGTCAAGCTGGTCTTCGAAACCGACGCCACCGACGACCAGGCGCTGGCCGAGCAGTACAACGCCGACCTCGTGATCGCCAGCGACGGCCTCAACAGCCGCATCCGCCAGCGCTACGCGGAGGTTTTCGAGCCCGATATCGACCTGCGGCAATGCCGCTTCGTCTGGCTCGGCACGAACCAGACCTTCGACGCCTTCACGTTCGCCTTCGAGAAGACCGAGCACGGCTGGTTCCAGGCCCACGCCTACCAGTTCGACGACAAGACATCGACCTTCATCGTCGAGACGCCAGAGGAGGTCTGGCAGGCGCACGGCCTCGACAAGATGGAGCAGCCGGAAGCCATCGCCTTCTGCGAAAAGCTCTTCGCGAAATACCTGGACGGCCATTCGCTCATCAGCAACGCCACGCACCTGCGCGGCTCGGCCAACTGGATCCGCTTTCCGCGCGTGGTCTGCAAGCACTGGACGCACCGCGTCAGCGTCAACGGCAAGACTGTGCCGGTCGTGCTGATGGGCGACGCGGCGCACACCGCGCATTTCTCGATCGGCTCGGGCACCAAGCTTGCACTCGAGGATGCGATCGACCTGGCCAACGAATTCGCCACCGGCGGTGACATCGACCATGTGCTGGAAGCCTACGAGGCACGCCGCAGCGTCGAGGTCCTGAAGATCCAGAACGCCGCACGCAACTCGACCGAGTGGTTCGAGAACGTGCCACGCTACACCGGGATGGAGATCGAGCAGTTCGCCTATTCGCTGCTCACGCGCTCGCAGCGCATCAGCCACGAGAACCTGCGGCTGCGCGATACCGAATGGCTGGGCGGCTACGAGCAGTGGCTGTCGGGCGGCAAGGCGCTGCCTCCGATGCTGATGCCGCTCACCGTGCGCGGTCTGACGCTCAAGAACCGCATCATGGTGTCGCCGATGGCGACCTACAGTGCGATCGACGGCGTTCCGCAGGATTTCCTGCTCGTGCACCTCGGTGCGCGCGCGCTCGGCGGCGCGGGCATGGTCTTCGTGGAAATGACCAGCCCGACGCCCGAAGGCCGCATCTCGCCGGCCTGCACCGGGCTCTACAACGACGCGCAGTCCGCCGCCTTCAAACGCATCGTCGATTTCGTTCACTCGCAGTCGAGCGCAAAGATCGGCATGCAGCTCGGCCACAGCGGGCCGAAGGGTTCCACCCAGGTGGGTTGGGAAGGCACGGACGAGCCGCTACCGGAAGGCAACTGGCCGCTGCTGGCCGCCAGCGCGCTGGCCTACGGCGAGCAGAACCAGTTGCCCGCGCAGATGACGTGCGCCGACATGGACCGGATGCGCGAGCAGTTCGTCGAATCCACCCGGCGCGCCGCCGAGGCCGGCTTCGACTGGCTCGAACTGCACTGCGCACACGGCTATCTGCTGTCGTCCTTCATCAGCCCGCTGACCAACCTGCGCACCGACGAATACGGCGGTGACATCGAGCACCGCTGCCGCTATCCGCTCGAAGTCTTCCGCGCGATGCGTGCGGTTTGGCCTGCGGACCGGCCGATGAGCGTGCGCATCTCGGCCCACGACTGGGCGCCGGGCGGCAACACCGATGCCGATGCGGTGGTGGTCGCGCGCGCCTTCAAAGACGCAGGCTGCGACTTCATCGACGTGTCGTCCGGCCAGACCACTCGCGCGGCGAAGCCGATCTACGGGCGCATGTACCAGACACCGTTTGCGGACCGCATCCGCAATGAGGTCGGCATCTCCACGATCGCGGTCGGCGCCATCACGGATGCCGACCAGGCCAACAGCATCATCGCGGCCGGGCGCGCCGACCTCTGCGCCATCGCGCGCCCGCACCTGGCCGACGCGGCATGGACGCTGCACGAGGCTGCCAAGCTGCAGAACCGCGACGTCGACTGGCCCAAGCAATACCTGAGCGGCCGCGACCAGATGTACCGCGAGATCGCCAAGCAGCAGCAGCTCGCGGCGGCCCTGGCAGCGGCGCCGCGTGTCCCCGAAGAGGAGCAATAGATGGACCTCGAAGCTCGGGCCCACAGCGAACACCCTGACGAACTCCGGCTCTGGCTGCGCCTCCTGACCTGCACCCAGTTGATCGAAAAGCAGGTCCGCAACGAATTGCGCGAGCAGTTCGCCACCACCCTGCCCCGCTTCGACCTCATGTCGCAATTGGAGCGCTCGCCCGACGGGATGAAGATGAACGAGCTGTCGCGGCGGATGATGGTCACCGGCGGCAACGTCACCGGCATCACCGATCAACTGGTGACGGAAGGGCTCGTGGAGCGGGTGGATGTTGCAGGCGACCGCCGCGCCTGGCGAGTGCGCCTCACGGCACGCGGCCGCAAGCTATTCAACGAGATGGCGCAGCAGCACGAGGCGTGGATCTGCGATGCGTTCTCGGCGCTGAATCCGAAGGAAATCGCCCAGCTGCACAAGCTGCTCGGCAAGGTCAAGCAACACTCACATCAAATGGCGGAGACTCTATGAAGCACTACATCGGCGCCGACAGCCCCATGCGCGCGCAGTTCGAACCCAAGGCCGCGTATGTGGCCGAGCATTTTTCGTGGTCCTTCGACGATGGCGTCGGCACCGTCACGCTGAACCGCCCCGAGCGCAAGAACCCGCTGACTTTCGACTCGTACGCGGAGTTGCGCGACCTGTTTCGCGCGCTGAACTTCGCCACCGACGTGAAGGCGATCGTCGTCATGGGCGCGGGCGGCAACTTCTGCTCCGGCGGCGACGTGCATGAAATCATCGGCCCGCTCACCCGCATGCGCATGCCCGAGCTGCTGGAATTCACGCGCATGACGGGCGACCTGGTGAAGGCGATCCGTCATTGCCCGCAGCCCATCGTGGGTGCGATCGATGGCGTCTGTGCCGGCGCCGGCGCGATGATCGCGCTGGCCTGCGACATTCGCTATGGAACGCCTGCAACGCGCACCGCCTTCCTGTTCACGCGTGTCGGACTCGCGGGCGCCGACATGGGCGCCTGTGCGCTCCTGCCCCGCATGATCGGCCAGGGCCGTGCGTCCGAGCTGCTCTTCACCGGCCGCGCCATGACGGCCCAGGAAGGCCATGCCTGGGGCTTCTTCAACGCGCTGCATGAGAGTGACGCGCTGCTGGCTTCGGCCACCGCCACCGCGCGCGATCTCGCGGAAGGCCCAAACTTTGCTCACGGCATGACCAAGACCATGCTGTCTCAGGAATGGTCGATGACCATCGACCAGGCCATCGAGGCCGAAGCGCAGGCGCAGGCCATCTGCATGCAGACCGAGGACTTCAAGCGCGCCTACGAAGCCTTCGCCGCCAAGCGCAAACCCGTGTTCGAGGGGGACTGATCCATGGCCGCATCTGCTGTCGACCCCTCCACGGCGCATCTCGCGCTGCCCTTCTTCGATGATGCGCATCGCGCACTCGCATGCGACCTGCTGCCCTGGGCTGCCGCGCAGTCGGTGGACGAACGCGACGACCGTGCCGCTTGCCGTGACTGGGTCCGGCGGCTCGGCCAGGGCGGTTGGTTGCGCTATTGCGTGCCGGCCGCGTCCGGCGGTGCGCTGGACCGCCTCGATTCGCGCGCCCTGGTGCTGCTGCGCGAGACACTCGCGTTTCACTCGCCCCTGGCGGACTTCGCGTTTGCAATGCAGGGCCTGGGCAGCGGGGCCATCACGCTGGCAGGCACCTCCGCGCAGCACGCCGACTACCTCGCGCCGGTGGGTCGCGGCGAGAAGATCGCCGCTTTTGCGCTCAGCGAACCCGACGCAGGCTCGGACGTCGGTGCTATGGCGATGCGCGCCGAAGCGACTGCGGACGGATGGCGCCTGACTGGCGAGAAGACCTGGATCAGCAATGGCGGCATCGCCGACTTCTACTGCCTGTTCGCCAAGACCGATCCGACGGCCGGATCGCGCGGCATCACTGCATTCATCGTCGACGCGAAGACGCCGGGACTGGACACCTCCGGGCACATCGAGGTGATGGCGCCGCACCCGCTAGCCACCCTGCGCTTCGACGGGTGCACCGTGTCGCGCAATGCTCAGTTGGGCGAGTTGAACGGCGGCTTCAAGCTGGCGATGCGAACACTCGACATCTTCCGCGCCTCTGTCGCCGGCGCCGCGCTCGGCATGGCCCGGCGCGCGTTGTCCGAAGCCATCCAGCACGCCCAGAAGCGCAAGATGTTCGGCCAGACCCTGGCGGACTTCCAGCTCACGCAAGCCAAGCTCGGCGAGATGGCCGCGCTGATCGACGGCGCCGCGCTCCTCACCTACCGCGCCGCCTGGATGCGCGACGACAGCGAACGACGCGGCGAACCTGCCGTAGGCGACCTCACCGCAGCCGCGGCCATGGCCAAGATGTGCGCCACCGAGAACGCAAGCCGCGTGATCGACATGGCGCTGCAGATGCACGGCGGCCTCGGCGTGAAAGTGGGCACGAAGGTCGAGAGCCTTTACCGCGACATCCGATCGTTGCGCATCTACGAAGGCGCAACGGAGGTCCAGCAACTGATCATTGGCAAGGCCGTCCTGAGGAACAAATGACCCCAAGTGCGCAGATCGATCGCTTCGTGCATGACCGGCTGCCGTCGGGCAG
>Ga0247825_10002327_pt1 | contig 12569 bp, 11 predicted proteins | sample 13C_Vanillin_Day_FD_194413 | JGI IMG/M metagenome (GOLD analysis project Ga0247825, IMG submission 194413) | Soil microbial communities from agricultural site in Penn Yan, New York, United States - 13C_Vanillin_Day48 | ecosystem: Environmental > Terrestrial > Soil > Agricultural land | place...
CCATCACAGTGGGGGCGGCGGTGGCGGCGGGGGCGGTCATCATCACAATCCACTGACCCGGGTCTATGAATCGAACGGGCCGGAGGTGAAAATCCGCGGGACTGCCCATCACATCACCGAGAAATATCTGCAACTCGCCCGCGACGCCCAGAGCGCCGGCGATCCGGTGACGGCCGAGAACCACTTCCAGCACGCCGAGCATTACTTCCGCCTGATCGCCGCGGCGCAGGAGCAGTTCCGCCAGCAGAATCCGTACTACCAGGCGCCTCCCGCACCGGGGCAGAACGTCTCCGACGAAGGCTTCGACGGCGACGAGGAGGACGGCGGCCAGCCGGCGCAAGGACAGTCCGGTCAGGGACAGCCGCAGCAGCCGCAACAGCAGCCGCAGAACCTCGGCGGACAGCAGAACTACAACAACAACCAGCAGCCGAACTATCAGCCGCGCGAGCAGCCGCAGCCCTACGTCGGGCCGCCGCCGGGCTATCAGCCGCGTCCGCAGCACCAGCAGTCGTACAACAACAATCCGCAGCCGCCGCAGTATCAACCGCCGCAGGCGGAGGCGAGCGACGGCGAACGGCTGCCGTCGTTCATCACCGGCGGCGCACAGCCGGCGCCGGCCGGCGGCCAGAGCGTTCCGCAGAACGGCCACGACGGCAACAATCAGGGCGGCGATCAGCGCTTCCCGCGGCACCGCCGCAGGCGGCATCGCAGCGGCGGCAGCGGTTCGCGGCCGGAGCTGGCGGGAGCCGCAGACTTCGGCGGCGAGGGCCCCGAGCCCGGCAACAGCTAACCGCCAAGCCATATTGGAATGAGCAAGGCCGGGCCCCATATTGCCCGGCCTTGTTGCTTATCCGGGGTGCCGCACCGTGGTGCTGGGCGACGGCGCGAGCGCAGGCTTGAGCGCCGGGACCAGCACGCGCTTTTCCCGGCGCGCCGGGACCGGGCGATAGACCTGCTTGGTCGCATCGACGATATGCACACCGGCGAACGGCGCCGAGAGCGTCGCACCGACGCGCTCCCACGCCACCGCGGAACGCAGAAACCAGCCGCGCTGGATCGGCGGGATGTACAGCGCCTCGCTCCATGACACCGGCGTAAACCAGGCGTCACGCATCAGGCTCGTGATCTGCGAGCGCGAGTAAGGCCGGCCGTGGCCGAACGGCGTCGTGTCCATGCGCGCCCACAGTCCGCGCCGGTTCGGCACAACGGCCAGCAACTGCCCGCCGGAGGCCAGCACCCGCCAGACCTCGCGCAGCAGCGCCGTCGGATTCTGCGAATTTTCCAGCGCATGGACCAGCAGCACGCGGTCGATCGAGGCGTCCGGCAGCGGCAGCTCCAGGTCGTCCACCAGCGCCGACAGCGTCGGCCGCACGGTGGGCCACTTCACCACGCCCTGCGCCGCCGGCATGAAGGCGAGGCACCGCTCGGCCTCGTCGCGGAACAGGCCGAGATAGGGCCCGGCATAGCCGATGCCGAGCAGCCGCAGGCCCTGGGTTTCGTTCCAATGCTCACGGATGCCGCGGCCGACGAAATGCCGCGCCACGGTGCCCAGCCGCTGGGAATAGAACGCACGCAGGTCGACGACGTCGATGGACATGGGGGAATTGTATCATGAACCGCCGCGATTTTCGGGCGTTCAGAACAGCCGTCCGTTCGTGATACGGTCCGCCAAACCGGAAAATGAGGTGCCGACATGCCCGCCGAGACCAAGCTGTTCCGCTGCCTGAACGACAATTACGGCGTGCTGATCCACGACCCGGCGAGCGGCGCAACCGCGGCGATCGACGCGCCGGAAGCCGCGCCCATCGAGGCCGCGCTGAAGCAGACCGGCTGGAAGCTCACCGACATCCTGGTGACCCACCATCACGGCGACCATACCGGCGGCATCGCCGAACTGAAGCAGAACCACAAATGCCGGGTGGTCGCGCCCCGGGCCGAGGCCGCGAAGATCCCGCTGGTCGACGAGACCGTGAGCGAGGGCGACAAGGTCAGCGTCGGCAATCTCAACGCCAACGTGATCGAGACGCCCGGCCACACCGCGGGCCACATCACCTTCTGGTTCCACGCCGACAAGCTCGCCTTCGCGGGCGACACGCTGTTCTCGATCGGCTGCGGCCGCGTCATCGAAGGCACGATGGACATGATGTGGGCGTCGCTGAAGAAGCTGCGCGACCTGCCGGGCGACACCCGGGTCTATTGCGGCCATGAGTACACGCTCGCGAACATCAAGTTCGCGCAGACCATCGAGCCGGACAACGCGGCGCTCAAGACACGCGCCGCGCAGGCGGCCAGACAGATCGCCGACGGTCAGTGGACCATCCCGACCACGCTCGACGAGGAGAAGGCGGCGAATCCGTTCCTGCGCGCCGACGTGCCCGCGGTCGCGGCGCACCTCGGGCTTGCCGGCAAGCCCGCAGCGCAGGTGTTCGCGGAGATCAGGGAGAGGAAGAACAAGTTTTAGGACACACGCAGTGAGTTGCTACACTGCCAACCCCAAACGCGGAGTCATGCCCGGGCCTTGACCCGGGCATCCATACGATGCCGCAACGGAAATAGCCTTACGATTTGCGTCGGCTGCACGCGCTCATGGATTGCCGGGTCATAGGCGAGCGCAGCGACGCCGTCCTTCGGACGGCTATGCCCGGCAATGACCGCGGAGCGAGTGTGTCCACATCACACGACAGCGATGTTGCGCCGAACTATTCCTTCGCGCGCTCGACGTACGACCCGTCTTCCGTCATCACCACGACACGGGTGCCCGCGCCGATGAACGGCGGCACGTTGGTGCGCACGCCGTTCGACAGCGTGGCGGGCTTGTAGGACGAGGACGCGGTCTGACCCTTGGTCACCGGCTCGGTCTCGGTTATTTCGAGAATGACCTTCTGCGGCAACTGGATCGCCACCGCGTTGCCATCGTGCATGCTGAGCATCACCTTCATCTCCGGCTGGAGATAGGCGGCGCCGTCGCCGATCAGTTCGTCCTGCAAGGTGATCTGGTCGTAGTTCTCCGAATTCATGAAATGGAAGCCTTCACCGTCCTGGTAGAGGAACGTGTGCTCGCGGTCTTCCACGATGGCGCGCTCGACCTGCTCGACGGTCTTGTAGCGCTGCGAAATCTTCACGCCGTCGGCGATCCGGCGCATATCGATCTGCGTCGTGGGCGTGCCCTTGCCGGGATGGAAGCTTTCGGCGGTCAGAACGACACAGAGCTTGCCGTCGATGTCGAGAACGTTGCCCTTGCGGACCGAACTGGCGATAACCTTCACAGGTAATGTTCCTCTATTGGCTTTTTGGGGCGTGCCCGCGATTTCGGGCGCACCATACCGATCCTGACCCGGTTCGCCACCCTTTTTCGCAACCCCGACGAGGGCAAAGTGAACGACCCCTCCCCCTGGTGGGACCGTGACGTCTATGCCGACCGCCGGCCGTTCCTGCTGGCGCGGGGGCGCATCCAGTCGGCCTTGCGGGAGTGGTTCAGGCAGCGCGGCTTCCTGGAGGTCGAGACCCCGGCGCTTCAGATCTCCCCCGGCAACGAGGTGCACCTGCACGCGTTTGCGACCGAACTGGTGACGCCGGCCGCGGACCGCCGGCCGCTCTACCTGCACACCTCGCCGGAGTTCACCTGCAAGAAGCTGCTCGCCGCGGGCGAGGCCAGGCTGTTCAGCCTCGGTCATGTGTTCCGCAATCGCGAGCGGGGGCCGCTGCACCATCCGGAATTCACCATGCTGGAATGGTACCGCAGCAACGAGCCCTACGAGGCGCTGATGCAGGATTGCGCGGCGGTCCTCGGCGAGGCCGCGAAGGCGGCGGGCTCGCTGCAGTTCCAGTGGAGGGGGCACACCGCCGATCCGTATGCGGCGCCTGAGCGGCTCGGCGTCGCCTACGCTTTCACGAAATTCGCCGGGATCGACCTGCTGGCGACGCTGAGCTCCGGCGCGCCCGACCGCGATGCACTGGCGAACGCGGCGCGTGCGGCAGGCATCGATGTCGCCGCGGACGACACCTGGTCTGACGTGTTCAGCCGCGTGCTGGTCGAACGCATCGAGCCGAAGCTCGGCCACGGACGCGCCGTGCTGCTCGACCGCTATCCCATGCCGGAGGCGGCGTGGGCCGAGCCCGACAGCGACCCGCGGCTGGCGAAGCGCTTCGAGCTTTACGTCTGCGGCGTCGAGCTGGCCAACGGCTTCGCCGAACTGACCGACGCGCAGGAGCAGCGGCGGCGCTTCGAGGAGGCGATGGCGGAGCGGCGGCGGCGCTATGGGGAGCAATATCCGATCGACCATGATTTTCTCGACGCGCTCGCGCAAATGCCGCCGGCAAGCGGCATCGCTCTCGGGTTCGATCGTCTGGTGATGCTGGCGACCGGCGCCGCGCGGATCGAGCAGGTGCTCTGGGCGCCGGTGGCCGGCGACGACCGCTAAGGCGCCGCATTGACGCTCAAGACGGCGGCCCTCTAGGGTGCCACCAACAGATACAGGGAGAGGACCATGTCGTTCAGGGATGGATTGCAGGTGCTGGCGGCCGGCGCGCTGATCGCAGCAAGCCTTGCGGCGCCCGCGGCCGCGCAGAGCTATCCGTCGCAGAACGTCAACGTGATGGTCGCGTTTCCGGCGGGCGGGCTTGCCGACATCATCGGGCGACTTGTTGCGAGCAAGCTCGAGGCCCGGCTGAAGCAGAGCTTCGTGGTCGAGAACCGCGGCGGTGCGGGCGGCAATATTGCCGCCAAGGCGGTCGCGGGCGCGGCTCCCGATGGCTATACGCTCCTGGTCACGACCTCGGGCCTCGCCGCCAATCTCACCGCCTCGAAGAACCGCGGCTTCGAGCAGAGCGACCTCAAGCCCGTCGCGTTCGTCGCCATCAGCCCCGACGTGCTCGCGGTGCATCCGAGCAATCCGGCGAAGGACCTCAAGGAGTTCATCGCCAACGCCAAGACGAAAAGCTTCACCTACGGCAGCGCCGGCGCCGGCACCGGCCCGCAGATCGGCGCCGAATACTTCTTCAAGGAGGTCGCGAAGGTGAACTACGTCCACGTGCCGTTCCAGGGCGGCGCGCCGGCGATCACCGCGGTGCTCGGCAATCACGTCGACGCGCTGGTGCTGACCTTGCCGCCGACGGTGCCGCAGATCGTGCAGGGCAAGATGCGAGGGCTCGGCGTCGCCAGCGACAAGCGCAATTCGGCGATCCCGGACGTGCCGACCTATGGCGAGATGGGCTTCCCCGGCGTGTTCTCGGGTTCATGGGTCGCGGTGTTCGCGCCGGGCAAGACACCCGATGCGGTGGTGACCAGGCTCAATGCCGAAATCAACACGGTGATGAAGGAGCCCGACGCGCTGCAGAAGCTCAAGCAGAGCGGCTTCGACCCGCTGGCGAAGAACCCGGCCGAGACCGACGCCTACTTCAAGAGCGAGGTTGCGAGCTGGGCCAAGATGGTCAACGCCGTCGGCTTCTCGAACTGACGCACTGGACGCGGCGAGCCGGAGGGCGCACATAGGCGCAAGCATCACGAAGCTTGCGCCAAAAGGTTCGCGCCATGAACGTCACGCCGAAAACACTGCGCCGGCTGTCCGAACTCGACGCCGCAGGACTCACCCCCGCGAACCAGCGGGACGCGCTGGAAAAGGTCGCCGCGCAATATGCCGTCGCCATCACCCCGGCGACGGCCGCGCTGATCGACCGCGCCGACCCGAACGATCCGATTGCGCGCCAGTTCGTTCCCGATGCGGCGGAGCTTGCGACCAGATCCGAGGAGCGCGCCGATCCGATCGGCGACGATGCACACAGCCCGGTTCCCGGCATCGTGCATCGCTATCCCGATCGCGTGCTGCTGAAGCTCACCCACGTCTGCGCGGTCTACTGCCGCTTCTGCTTCCGCCGCGAAATGGTCGGCCCCGGCGCCGAGCCCCTCACCGCGAAGCAGCTCGATGCCGCCGTGGATTACATCGGCGTGCATCCCGGCATCTGGGAGGTGATCCTCACCGGCGGCGATCCGCTGGTGCTGTCGCCCCGGCGCATCAAGAACGTCATGTCGCGCCTCGCCGCCATCGAGCACGTGAAGGTCGTCCGCGTGCACACCCGCGTGCCGGTCGCGGACCCCGACCGCATCACCCGCGAGATGGTCCGCGCGCTCAAGCTCAAGGGCAAGGCCACCTACGTGGTGCTGCACGCCAACCACGCGCGCGAACTGACCGATGCCGCCCGCCAGGCCTGCGCGAGGATGATCGACGCCGGCATCCCGATGCTCAGCCAGTCGGTGCTGCTTGCGGGCGTCAACGACGATGCGCAGACGCTCGGCGCGCTGATGCGGGCGCTGGTCGAGAACCGCATCAAGCCGTACTATCTGCATCATGGCGATCTCGCGCCCGGCACCTCGCACCTGCGCACCTCGGTCGAGCACGGCCAGCACTTGATGCGGGCGCTGCATGGGCGGCTGTCCGGCCTCTGCCAGCCCGGCTATGTGCTCGACATTCCCGGCGGTTTCGGTAAATCGCCGATCGGACCGGTTTATCTCAGCCGCGACAGCGCCGGCAACATTCAGGTCGAGGACTTCAACGGAGCATCGCATTGCTATCCGCCGACGACGTGATCCGGCTGCTCGACCTCAAGCCGCATCCCGAAGGCGGCCACTACCGCGAAACGTTTCGCGATCCGGCGGCCACGCCAGACGGCCGCGCCGCCTCGACCGCGATCTATTTCCTGCTGAAGCGCGGCGAGCGCTCGCACTGGCACCGCGTCGACGCGGCGGAGGCCTGGCACTGGCACACCGGCAGCGCGCTGGAATTGAAGATCAATTCCGGTGGCGCTACGAAGACCGTGCGGCTCGGCGCCGATCTCGCGATCGGCGAGCGTCCGCAGGCGGTGGTCCCGGCGCATGCCTGGCAGGCCGCCGCAAGCCTGGGCGACTGGACGCTGGTGGGTTGCACGGTCGCGCCGGGCTTCCGGTTCGAAAAATTCGAGCTGGCGCCGCCGGGCTGGGCGCCGGCCTGAATCCTGTCCACTGTGGCGTTCCGGTGACTGGGCGAGGAAACCCGCCCGTGCAAGATGACCGCCACAATTTGGCAAGTGGTGTAGCAAGTGGTGCTGCGCGTCGCGGCAGCGTGTTGTTGTATGAATCTTCAGCGTCCATGGCCCTGGTTGGTTTTGCTTAAGATTCCGGCGCTGGCCCTGGCCATTCCGGCGGCCTTGACCCTCGGCGCCGATCCCGCCCTCGCCAACTGCACGCAGACCGGCACCATCGTGAACTGCACTGCGCCGGGAACCAGCGGCATCGTGGTGGCCGGCGACAACGCCGTGGTGACGGTGCAGCCCGGCACCACCGTGGTGGACGACGGCACGCGGGCGATCGAGATCAACAACAACAGCACGGTCACCAACAGCGGCACGGTACGCGCCGTCACCAACAACTCGCAGGGCATCCTCACCAATGCCGCGAGCGGCGACAACAACACGATCGTCAACAACGGGACGATCACATCCGAGGGCGATCAGGCGCAGGGCGTCACCCTGAATGGTTCCGGCAACACCTTCACCAACTCCGCCTCCGGAACGATCACGCAGTCGGGCGCGATCGGCTCGGGCGTTGCCAGCGGCGGCAACAATACGATCATCAATGCCGGTACCGTCGTCGTTGCCGGCGCGTCGGACGCCGGAAACTCGACCTTCGCTGCGGGTATCGCCCTCAATATCGACGATGTTGCGATCAACTCCGGCACCATCACGATCACCGCGGCGGATTCGATCGGTATCTTCACGCAAGGCTCGAATGCAAACATCACCAACTCCGGAACGATCAACGCCAATGCCGCCGGATCGACTGGCATTTTTGCCCAATCCAGCACGCTGCTGACGAACACCGGCACGATCAACGCTGCCGGAGCCGGATCAAAGGGCGTCGATTTCCGCTCCAGCGGCACGGGCACGTTCACCAACAGCGGCAACATCTTTGCCACCGGCACCAGCGCGGAAGCCGTTCACATCGGCGGCACCGGTTCGGCCGGCGGCAACATCGCCATCGTCAACAACGGCCTGCTGCAGGCGACCGGCACCACGTCCTTCGCACTGCGCAGCCAGTCGGTGTTCGGCGGCGCGCCGAGCGGCGCCAACATCACCAACAACGCGATCGTCAACGGCCGCATCGCCCTATCGGCCGGCGAAGACGTGCTCACGAACGCCGGCCAGATCACGATCTCGTCGTCCAGCATCCCGATCGCCACCGGCGTATTCACCATCGACTTTGGCGATTTCGTACAGACGGCGTCCGGCCTTCTGTCGCTGCGCGTGACCTCGGCCGCGGCGACGCGCGACTCCTTCACGCTCACCACCGGCGGCACGGCGACGCTGGCCGGAACGTTGCGCGCCAACGTACAGGCTGGCCTCTATGGCACCACCACGGTCTACGCCAACGTGCTGACCGCCGCGGGCGGCCGCACCGGCACGTTTGGCAGCGTGGTTTCGTCATCGCCGTTCTTCACCGCGAGCGCCGCCTATACCGGAACCGACGTCAACCTTACGCTGACGCGCATCGGGTTCGGCGCGGTTTCAGGACTGACGCCGAACCAGCAGGCCGTCGGCAACGCGCTTAACCCCGGCTACGCGACGACACTGACCGGAAATGCCGCCACGCTCTACAGCAACCTGCTCGCCGCCACTTCGGTCACCGTGCTCGACCGGCTCAGCGGCGAAGGCACAAGCGCGGCGCAGACCGCGGCCTTCAACGCCGGCTCACTGTTCAACAACGCCATGCAGGGCCAAGGGCTGTTCGGCCCCAATCTCAACGGGTTGAGCGCGGTCGTGCCGGCGCAATACGCCGACGCGCGTCCGCCGGGGCACGAAGCTTTCGCCGCTCTAAAAGGGCCGCCTGCGGCGGAGCCCGGCCGCTGGCGGATCTGGACCGCGGGCTTCGGCGCGAACAACTCGATGCGCGGCGAGTCCTCCACCGGCAGCTACAGCCAGTCGATCCAGAGCGCCGGCGGCGCAATCGGCGCCGAATGGCAGGTCGCGACGGATCTCCGCGTCGGCGCGGCGGCCGGCGCAAGCGAGTCGATGTTCGCGGTGCGAGACCTGACCACGAGCGGCCGGACAACCGGCGGCCATATCGGGTTTTACGCGGTCAAGCATTGGAGCGCGTATTACGCGGCGGCCTCGGTCAGCTATGCGCGATTCGACAATTCGACCTCGCGCACCATCGCAGGCATCGGCAACACCGAGCACGCCTCGGGCCGCTTCGCCGGCGATCAGCTTGGCGCACGGCTGGAAATCGGGCGGAAGCACAACCTCGGGCCGACAAATGTCACACCATTTGTCGCGATCGAGCCCACGGTGCTGTGGCAGCGCGCCTATACCGAGAGCAGCGGCGGTCCCGGCGGCTCGAACGGCATCCTTGGACTGACGGTCGCGTCGCGGACGGCGACGTCGTTGCCCACGTTCATCGGCGTCCAGTTCGACGGCCGCCATATTACGTCGGAGGGCGCAGTGTTGGCGCCCTACTCGCGCGTCTCATGGGTGCATGAGTTCGAGCCGGATCGCCGCGTGACCGGCAGCTTCGTGACACTGCCGGGCGCAACCTTCACGGTGGACGGGGCGCGGGCGGCCAGCAACGCCGCCCGCCTCGACACCGGCGCGAGATTGGCCTTCCGCGGCGGCCAGGCGCTGTTCGCCAATTTCGGCGGCGAGTGGTCCGGCCGCACGCAGAGCTATGCGGCGACCGGCGGCTTCAGGGCCGGCTGGTGACGCGGCTTGAGATTCTTGAGCGCAGGCAGCGTGACCAACCCGGTCAGGGCGCCGAGCGCAAGCTTGGCCACCGCACCGAGCACCGCCAGCGTGGCGGCCGAGGCGCCGGGCATCAGCGCATTGGCGGTGGCGAAGAAGACCATCAGCAGCACAAGGCCTGCACTCCATGCCGCGCCGACCATCAGGGCCCAGAAGCCTGCGCCTTCCGACACGCAGCGCAGAACCAGCGCCTCGAAGCAGCCGATAACCAGACCCATGATCAGCGCCATGACTGCGGCGACCGAGATACCAATCACCCAGGTGCCCGCCGTCATGTTCGACGCCGCGCCCGCGGGAGCGTTTGACGGCGATGACGTTCCGAACAGCAGGTAGAACGACATCACGTACGCCATCACCACGGCCATCCAGAGCAGCATGGAGAAATTCGGCAGCACCTGCCGCAGCACCAGGCCGCGCAGCATGGCGAGCGAAACAGCGAAGGTCAGTTCGGCACCCAGCGCCAGCCAGAACGCGGCGCTCTTGAGAGCTGCGCCGGCTACGGGATCGTTCGCGCCGATCATGGTGCCAATGCCATAGGCCGCAGCGGAGGCGGCAACGCAGATGAACTGGGCGAGGACGTGAGCGCCGATCCATTGCTGGCCGAGCGACATTTTCGGCTGCGGCGCTTCTGCGACGAGAACGGACGACATGATCGGCTTCTCCTGGCCTGCAATGCTCAAAACACGAAAGGCGGCACCCCGGCGCTGTCACGCCGTGGTCCCGCCCTGAATCATCCCGTGCATTGGTCGGAGCCCAGCCCGTCGAGGTTCAAACGGCCCCCGGCAGGGTTAATGCCCCATGGCTCAAGACAGAACGTGCGGCGCGTCCTGCATCGCCTTCTTGCCGCCTGATCTCGCCTGCCGCGCGGCCAAGCATCGCGACCACGAGTGGGCACGGCCGTGGGCCAAGGCTTGCTCACGCCCCAATCGCATAACCCAGCGCCGTGGACGGCATTTCAACGTCGCTGCGAGGTTGGTATTGTCGGCAATCATCTCAAGCTGATCGACGCGCCCCCGGAGGCCATCATGCAGGTCGTCAAATCTCTCGACATCCCTTCGCGGCGACAGCAGTGCAGCAGCCCCGAGGAATGGCAGGCGCGGCTCGATCTCGCCGCCGCCTATCGCCTGGCCGCGCATTACGGCTGGACCCACCTGATCAACAATCACATCTCGCTGCGCGTGCCGGGCACCGAGGACCAGTTCCTGATCAACCCCTACGGTTTCCTCTACGAGCAGATCACCGCCTCGAGCCTGATCAAGATCGATCTCGACGGCAACGACCTCGACGGCTCGCCCTTCCCGGTCAACCGCGCGGGCTTCGTGATCCACTCGGCGATCCATCAGGCGCGCAAGGACCTGCATGCCATCATCCACACCCACACGGTGGCGGGACAGGCGGTGTCGGCGCTCGACTGCGGGATCCTGCCGCTGAACCAGAGCGCGATGCGCTACTACAAGCGGATCGGCTATCACGAGTTCGAAGGGGTGGCGACCGACCTCGACGAGCGCGGGCGGATCGTCGCGGATCTGGGCGACCACAAGTGCCTGATCATGAAGCATCACGGCCTGCTCACCGCCGGCGTCAATGTCGGCGAGGCGTTCAACCTGATGTACTACCTGGAGAAGAGCTGCGAGACGCAGATGATGGTGCTCGCCTCCAACCAGAAATACAGCCTGCCTTCCGAAGAATCCTGCGAGAAGTCGGCGCAGGTGTTCTGGGGCAACGGCCGGGTGCACGACCGCGACTGGCCGGCGCTGGTCAAGCTCGCAGACTCGATCGATCCTTCATACCGGAATTGAGGCTTTCATGAATCCCGTCGTTGCAGTCATCGCGCCCGGCATGATGGGCGCGGCCGTCGGCCAGCGCCTCGTCAAGAACGGCATCAAGGTGCTGACCTCGCTGACCGGCCGCAGCGCCGACACCGCCGCGCGCGCCAAGACGGCCGGCATGACAGGTGCAAGCGACGGCGAGATCGTCGCCGCCGATTTCATCCTGTCGATCCTGCCGCCCGGCGACGCGCTGGCGCTGGCGCAGCGCTACGCGCCGGCGCTTGCGGCCAGCAACAGCAAGCCGGTGTTCGTCGATTGCAACGCGGTGGCGCCGCCGACCGTCGACCGGATCGCCGCCGTGATCGCGCCGACCGGGGCGCCGTTCGTCGATGCCGGCATCGTCGGCGGTCCGCCGAAGGCCGACGATGCGGGGCCGCGGTTCTACGCGTCCGGACCGCATGCGGCGCGATTCGCAACGCTCAGGCCATACGGCCTCGACATCCGCGTGCTCGAAGGCGCGATCAGCGCGGCCTCCGCGCTGAAGATGTCTTACGCCGGCATCATGAAGGGCACGCAGGCGATCGGCACCGCGATGCTGCTTGCCGCCGCACGCAGCGGCAATGCCGACATGCTCTACAAGGAACTGCAGCACAGCCAGAAGGAAATGCTGTGGTGGCTCAACCGCCAGCTCGCGATCATGCCGCCGAAGGCCGCGCGCTGGGTCGCCGAGATGCGCGAGATTTCCGAGTTCGTCAGCCCGGACTCCGGCGGCCGCGAATTGTTCGAGGGCGCGGCGCTGCTCTACGAGCAGATCGGCGAGGACTTCGGCGGCGACAAGAAAGACCTCGCGACGCTGAAGGCGTTTCTCGACAAGGCGAAGGCCACCGGGTGAGCGGCGGGCTGACACGGACCCTGCTGGCGGCGCTGGCCGTTGTCGCGGCGATCGCGCCTGCGCAGGCCGACGAATATCCGTCGCGGCAAATCGAGCTGATCGTGCCGTTCGCGCCGGGCGGCGGCTCGGGGCTGGTGGCGCGG
>Ga0247825_10002330_pt1 | contig 12561 bp, 12 predicted proteins | sample 13C_Vanillin_Day_FD_194413 | JGI IMG/M metagenome (GOLD analysis project Ga0247825, IMG submission 194413) | Soil microbial communities from agricultural site in Penn Yan, New York, United States - 13C_Vanillin_Day48 | ecosystem: Environmental > Terrestrial > Soil > Agricultural land | place...
GTCGTAGTCGGACTGCTTGGCCTGCAGGTGCTGGACCAGGTCGTCGTGCGCCTGATCGGCGTCGTTCGACTGCTCCTTGAACGTCACCTGCTCGTCCGGGTGCTCGGCGTTCCATGCGTCGATGATCTGGCGGACGACACCGGTCTCGGTGGTGTCCTTGCCCTCGACGTACGTGATGGGTCCGCGACCGTCGAGGTTCTCCGACGTGGAATCGCTGCCGCTGTCGCTCGAGCAAGCGGTGAGCGTGACCAGCGAGGCAGCGGTGGCAAACACCGCGGCGCGCCGAACCGCTCTCGAAATCTGAACCATGGAGTCTCCCCGTGGGTAAAGGTGGATGACCCCGCCACGGTGCGACGAGATTTCGAGGCACCGCTGCGGCGTCGGAACATACTGTGGCATGGAACACCGCCACTGTCCGGCATTACCCCCGACCTGAATCGGTCAGGAGACGCCGCGATCAGCTGAGCCGGTACCCCTCGGACGCCGAGAACAGGTGCACCTGCGACGGGTCGACGTGCAGTTTCACCAGGTCACCCTTGCGGGGCGGGTTCCGCCAGTCGGCGCGGGCCACCAACTGCTGCGTCTCCCCGTTGACGGTGCTGCGGCCGTAGATGTAGGCGTCGGATCCGAGTTCCTCCACCACCGCCACCTCCATCGGGATGCCGGTGGTCGACAGTTCAAAGTGCTCCGGGCGGATCCCGACGACCACCTGACGCTCGTCCGTGTCGGAACGCAGCTGCCGGGGCAGCGGGATGGTCGCGTCGCCGAGCAGCACCCCGTCGGGGGTGATCGGCAGCGTGAAGAGGTTCATCGACGGCGACCCCATGAAACCGGCGACGAACACGTTCGCCGGCCGGTTGTAGAGGTCGCGCGGCGACGCACACTGCTGCAGCACCCCGTCCTTCAGCACTGCCACCCGGTCGCCCATGGTCATGGCCTCGACCTGGTCGTGCGTCACGTAGACCATCGTCGTCCCGAGGCGCCGCTGCAGCTGCGCGATCTGGGTGCGCGTCTGCACCCGGAGCTTGGCGTCGAGATTGGACAGCGGCTCGTCCATCAGGAACACCTGCGGCTGCCGGACGATGGCGCGTCCCATCGCGACGCGCTGCCGCTGACCGCCGGACAGCGCCTTCGGCTTGCGGTCCAGGTACGGCTCGAGGTCGAGGAGTTTCGCCGTCTCCTCGACCCGCGTGCGGATGTCGTCCTTCGCGGCGCCGGCGAGCTTCAGCGCGAAACCCATGTTCTCGGCGACCGACATGTGCGGGTACAGCGCATAGTTCTGGAACACCATCGCGATGTCGCGTTCCTTGGGTTCCTGGGTGGTGACGTCGCGGTCACCGATGAGGATTCGACCGCTGTGGACGTCCTCGAGCCCGGCCAGCATCCGCAGCGACGTCGACTTGCCGCAGCCGGACGGGCCGACGAGGACCAGGAACTCGCCGTCCTCGATCTTCAGGTCGAGCGTGTCGACGGCCGGCTTGTCCGAGCCGGGGAACAGGCAGGTGGCACCGTCGTAGGTCACTGTGGCCATGAACGTCGAAGTCCCTTCTACCCGGCGCCGCGCTCAGGTGCGTGAAAATGTACCTGTTGACACACTTTCTCACTCACCTGTGGGTTGGTCCGGTACGAATTCCCCTCGGTCCGAATCATGTTGGTCGGATTCATGTACAGGTTTCTCCACAGCTGGGGATGAACCCCGCAATGAAACGGGGGCGTGAATACCGTGTGAACACAGGGCGCTTCGCGCCCCGTGCGCCTTTTTGGTTGTCCTAGCTACCAGAAAGGCGCACGGGCGGAGCCGCCTCGAACCGGTCCGGGCTGTCCACGACACCGGCGCTGCAGGCGGTCAGGCGGGGTTCGGCGCGGGTCGTGCGGACCCGGACCCGGTCGGTGCCGCCGGGGTGCCTGACCAGGACGTCGGTGTCGCCGTCCTGGCGTGGGACCGCCGACAGCGGGATCACGTCGTCGAGTCCGAGCAGCGACCGCTCCGCCCGGACGGTGCGCTCGGCGAACTGCAGCACCGGGTCGTCGGTGCACCGGCCGCGGTAGTGCTCGAGCACCACCCGCCCGCGATCGTGCTCGGCGACAATATGTTCCGCGGCCTCGCCCGTGACCCTCCCGTAATAGATGCCGGACGGCAGGCACACCATGGTCGCGGCGAACCGGTCGCCGCCGACGTGCGTCGACTCCCAGACCCGGCCGCCGCGATGGCCGAGGCCGGTGACCACGGGGCGTCCGAACGACGCGCAGCAGGCGTCCTTCTTGCCGTGGGTGCAGACCAGGAACAGTGATTCGGTGGCGTCGAGACGATCCCCGAGCCCGGGTGGCGCGTCGACGGTGAGGTCCAGGTCGAGCAGTTCCCGGTCCTCGCGCACCAGCAGTCGCTCGGCCCAGCCGTCGGCGCGGCCCGGCCGGGCGAGGTAGACGTGCCGGCCGGCGGCGAGGTCGCGGCGCTGCCGGGTGCGAATCAGCACCGGACGCACCCCGGCGTCGGCGCACCGGGCGGCGAGTGCGTCGCCGAGGACCGGGTCGAGGCGGCTCTGCCGCAGTCGGTCGCGGCCCCACGGTCCGGGCTGCTCGATCAGCAGCCATCCGCTCACCCGGGGTGCGGTGCCGCACAACGGCTCCTGCAGTGACCGGGAGAGCGCCGCGCAGGCCGGTGGCGTCCACCCCTCGGGCGGCGTCGTCGTCTGCACACTCACACACGGACTGTATAAGGTTAGGTTCGCCTATCTTCCACCCCCTTCGAGATCGAGGTCCAGGATGCGTTCAGCCACGTGCTCCCCGAATGTCACCGACGTCCAATGGCAGGAAATCGTCGACGCCCTGACGCGACGACAGTTCGGTGCCGGGCTGGGAGCAGCAGCGCTGGCCGCGTTCACCGCCGCGTGCGCGGGACCCGACGCGGCGTCGGACGGCGACAGCGGCGGCCGGCGGACGGTCACCCACGCGATGGGAACGACGACGGTGAGCAACCGGCCCAGTCGCATCGTCGCCCTCGACAGCCTGCCCATCGACACCGTGGTCACGCTCGGGAAGATCCCGGTCGGCGCGGCTCAGGCCGGTTCCGCCGACGCGCTGCCCGCCTACCTCGGCGGCGGACTGGACAGCACCACCGTCGTCGGGTCGATCGCCGAACCGAACCTCGAGGCGATCGCCGCGCTGCAGCCCGACCTCATCCTCAGCAGCAAGCAGCGGCACGGTGACCTGTACGACGCGCTGTCGGCGATCGCACCCACCGTCTTCTCCGTGTCGCCCGCCGTCGACTGGCAGGCGACGCTGCGGCTGTTCGCGGAGGCCATCGGCGAAACGCAGGCCGCCGAACAGAAACTGTCGGAGTTCCACGCCCGCGCCGCCGCGCTGAGCGAAACCACCCGGGGCCGCACCGCACACGTCATCCGCGTGATGGACGACGGACTGCGCCTCCACGGTCCCGGCACGTTCTCGGGTTCGGTGCTGACCGCCGCCGGCTACACCATCACCGGGCAGCCGTGGGACGCGAAGAACGACATGTCCGAGATCTCGCTCGAGAACGTCGCCCGGATCGACTCCGACATCGCATTCGTCGCCAACACGGCCGCACCCGGTGACCTGGGCATCGACCCCGTCCTCGTCGGGCAGATGGGGCCGTCACGACGCGACGGCGTCCGCCAGACCGACTACCGGGTGTGGATCACCGGCATCGGTCTCACCGGCGCAAACCTGATCCTCGACGACCTCGAGCGGCTGTAGGCGGCTTCGCCGCCCGTGCGCGGTCAAGGAGTGTCAGGACTCGTCAACCACGCACGGGCGTAGCCTGCCCTGGTGAGTTCCGACAAGATGCTGACCCGCATCGGTGGGCTCCTCCGGCAGGCGGAATCCACCGACAACCCGCACGAGGGCGAGGCCTTCATGGCGGCGGCCCAGCGGCTCGCCACCGCCTCCTCGATCGACCTCGCGGTGGCGCGCGCCCACGCGGCAGGCCGGGAGAAGCGGGCGACGCCCACGCAACGGCTGATCACGATCGGTGAACCCGGCAAGAAGGGTCTGCGGACGTACGCGCAGCTGTTCCTGGCGATCGCCGCCGCCAACGACGTGCAGTGCGACATCGCCCAGACGTCGGCCGTCATCTACGCGTACGGGTTCGCCGGCGACATCGACATCTGCGAGGCCCTGTACGCGAGTCTGCTGATCCAGATGGTCCGGGCGTCCGACGCCTACATCAAGTCCGGCGAGTACCGCGACGAGACGACGGTCCGGACGCAGGTCGAGACGCGCGGACGCCGCCGGGTCGCAACCCGGGTGCGACGCCCCGTCGCCGGCGTCACCGCCCGGTTGAACTTCCAGCTCGCCTACGCCGCGCGGGTCGGGCAGCGCCTCGCCGACGCCAAGAAGGATGCCGAGGAGCAGGCGGTGTCGGTGCCGGAGTCGTCGGCGGAGACGGCGCTGGTCCTGCGCGACAAGCAGCTCGAGCTGAAGGACTACTACTCGGAGAACTCGCAGGCCCGCGGCACGTGGCGCGGCGGCCGGGCGTCCGCCGGACATTCGTCGAGTGCACAGCGGGCGGGGGATCGCGCCGCCCGGACCGCACGGTTGAGCAATTCTCCCGAACTGTCTGTCGCACGCAGACAGATCCCGTCGTGAAGCGACCCCGCGACACTCAGCGCACCGCCGTCTACGACGCCGAAGCGTTGGTGCGCATCATGTTCGACCGCGCCGACGAACGCGGCCTGCGGGTCGTCGACGTCCTGGGTTCGCAGGTGACGCTGCCGGTGGAACGCAAGTTCGCGTCCATCGATTCGGTGCAGGACTACGTCGACCGCGTGCTCGCACTGAACTGGGTGCGATCCACGTGGACGCGGGCGGCCACCCCGATCCACGTCCGGGCAAGGTCGGGTAACAAGGCCGCGCACTACGAAAGCGATTGCGCGACAATCGCCGTACCCGAGCACCGGAACGGCAACGCCTGGGCGTTCCGCGAACTGGTGGTGCTGCACGAGATCGCCCACCACCTCGACCCGTCCGATCCCGAATACCCGACGGTCGCGCCGCACGGACCGGAATACGTGGACCGCTACCTCACCCTGGTCGGGGAAATCATCGGCCCCGAGGCGGCGTTCGTCCTGCGGACCATGCTCCTCGCCGGCGGGGTGCGGCTGAACTGACGCCCGGACGGCCGGGCGAACGTACCTTTCGGCGCATCCGAGGCGACGGACGGCACATTCGCCCACTCAGGGGTGCCGCGGGGCCCGAGTTGCGCGGCCGAATTCGCAGCGCCGGCAAGGCTTTCGCGTGCCCATTCCGCCAGCTCACCGGGAACGTCCGGGGCGATGGCCAGCTGGGTGCGGTACACGAGCGCGCCGAGACTGCCCACGACGGCGAGCCCGATGGCGTACCCGAACTCGGCACTCGTCTCGGATATCGCGGCCGCCGAGCCGACTTTCGCGCTGGGCACCGAACCGACGACGATCCCGGTGCCGAGTATCGGAGCCCCACCGAAACTCACGATCGCCGCGAGCGCCGCCGGCAGCATCGCGAACCCCGCCTGCAGCGGTGTGAGACCGGCGACGAGTTGCAGGAACTGGGCGGTGAAGAACATCAGCGATTCAATGACGAACAACAGGGCCATCGCCGGCACGCCGAGGAGGAACACCGAGCCCCACCAGAAGTGCTCGAGCATGAATCCGCCGACGACGGGTCCGGCGGCGCCGCCCATGAACCCGATCATCCACAGTCCGATCGCCACCGACCGCTATCTGGCGTCGCGGAACATCGTGCTGATCAGGCCGAGTGTCGACGGCGCCAGCGTCGCCCCGGCGATGCCGAGCAGGGCGCGTGCGGCGATGAGCATCTCCGGACTCGTGGAGAAGGCGGCGACCACCGACGCGGCGGCGAACCCGGCACCGCCGAGGAGCATCAGGGTGCGGCGTCCGATCCGGTACCCGAGCCTGGGTCAGACGAGGGGACGCAGCCTGACGAAACGGATCTCGCGGCCCGCCGCCCGGAAGTCGGACGCGCTGCCGTCGACGTCGAAGCCCATGCCCCGGGCGATCCGCATCCCGAGTTTCGGATGCTCCGCCGCGTAGTGCGCCATGAAGTCCGCACCGGTCTCGGGATCGAGGAATTCGGCTGTCACGGACAGTCGCCGGCGGCCCACCTGGGCCGTCGCGTTCGGCTGCGCCCGCAGGTTCCGGTACCAATCGGACTTGGGACCGAACCCGGCGGCCAGCACGTACCCGTCGCCGACGGCGTCGTGGTTGACCACCTCGAGCACGACCTGCCTGCGGGCGCCGGTCTTGCGCCCGACGTGTTCGAGGAGCAGAAACCGGCCGCCGAGCAGGAACCCGAGGTGGCAGCGGTAGAGGTAGATCGGCGCGCGGAAGAACGCCCGCCGGAAGCCGGTGGGCGGGTCGGGCCGCTGGGTGACCTTCACACGCCCAGTCTTCCACGGCGACCGTCCGCTCGGCGGTTCGTTGTGCGCCCGGCCGTCGCGCGAGCAGTATGGATCGAGAAGGCCCACCGTCTACTCCGAGGAGCCAGAATGACTCGTCCAGTTCGCATCGGCGTCCAACTTCAGCCGCAACACGCGCCCGACTACGGGATGATCCGCGACGCGGTGCTGCGGGCCGAGGACGCCGGCGTCGACATCGTCTTCAACTGGGATCACTTCTACCCGCTGTACGGCGACCCCGCAGGCGCCCACTTCGAATGCTGGACGATGCTCGGGGCGTTCGCCGAACAGACGGAACGGGTGGAGATCGGCGCGCTCGTCACGTGCGCCGGCTACCGCAACCCGGACCTCCTCGCCGACATGGCCCGCACCGTCGACCACATCAGCGGCGGACGCCTGATCCTGGGCATCGGCTCCGGTTGGTTCGAGCGCGACTACGACGAGTACGGCTACGAATTCGGCACCGCCGGGTCGCGCCTCGACCTGCTGGCCGAGTACCTCCCGCGGATCACCGCCCGGTTCGCCAAGCTGGAACCCGCGCCCACCCGGCACATTCCGATTCTCATCGGCGGCGGCGGCGAGAAGAAGACGTTGCCGCTGGTCGGCAAATACGGCGACATCTGGCACAGCTTCAGCGACATGGACACGTACCAACGTAAGTCGGGGATCCTGGCCGGGTACGCACACGATGCGGGACGCAGCCCGGAAAGCATCCAGCACTCGACGTCGTGGCCGGGTGTCGACGACGCGGCGGCCCATGTCGACGCCGGTGTCACGCTCTTCACCGTGGGTGTGGGCGGTCCCGACTACGACCTCGGCACGCTGAAGGAGGCCATCGCCTGGCGCGACGAGAACACCCCGCCGCCGCTGTCGGGCCTGGCCTAGGCGCTTCGCGCCCGTGCGCCTTTCTGGTTGTTCTGGCTACCAAAAAGGCGCACGGGCGGCGGAGCCGCCTACAGCCGCTCGAGGACCATGGCCATGCCCTGACCGCCTCCGACGCACATGGTTTCGAGGCCGAACTGCTTGTCGTGGGTGGTCAGGTTGTTGAGCAGGGTGGCGGTGATGCGGGCACCGGTCATGCCGAACGGGTGACCGAGGGCGATCGCGCCGCCGGAGACGTTGAGCTTGTCCTCGTCGATGTTCAGCTCCCGCGCCGACCCGATCACCTGCACCGCGAATGCCTCGTTGATCTCGACGAGGTCGATGTCGGAGATGCCCAGCCCCGCGATCGCGAGGGCGCGCTTGGACGCCTCGATCGGGCCGAGTCCCATGATCTCCGGCGACAGACCGGACACCCCGGTGGACACGATCCGGGCGAGCGGGGTCAGTCCGAGTTCCTTGGCCTTGGTGTCGGACATGATGACCAGGGCGGCGGCGCCGTCGTTGAGCGGGCACGCGTTGCCGGCGGTGACGGTGCCGTCCGGGCGGAACACCGGCTTGAGCTGGGAGACGGCCTCGTAGGTGGTGCCGGCGCGGGGACCGTCGTCGGTGGAGACGACGGTGCCGTCGGGGAGGGTGACCGGGGTGATCTCCCGTGCGAAGAAGCCGTTCTTGATGGCCAACTCGGCGCGGTTCTGGGAGCGCACCGCCCAGCGGTCCTGCTCCTCGCGGGTGATGCCGGTGACCTGGGCGACGTTCTCGGCGGTCTGGCCCATCGCGATGTAGGTGTCCGGGACCAGGCCCTCCTGCCGGGGGTCGACCCACTGCTGGCCGCCCTGGGCGAGCTTCTCGGTGCGGGTCTGCGCGTCGGCGTACAGCGGGTTCTGGGTGTCGGGCAGCGAATCGGAGTTGCCCTTGACGAACCGGGACACGGTCTCGACGCCGGCGGAGATGAACACGTCGCCCTCACCGGCCTTGATGGCGTGCAGCGCCATGCGGGTGGTCTGCAGCGACGACGAACAGTAGCGGGTGATGGTGGTGCCGGGGATGAAGTCGTAGCCGAGCTGGACGGCGACGTTGCGGCCCATGTTGAAGCCCTGCTCACCGCCGGGCAGACCGCAGCCGAGGATGAGGTCGTTGACGTCGGTCGGGTCGAGTGCGGGCACCTTGTCGAGGGCCGCCTGCACCATCTGCGCGGCGAGGTCGTCCGGGCGCATGCCGACCAGCGACCCCTTCATGGCACGACCGATCGGGGAACGGGCAATGGAAACGATGACGGCCTCGGGCATGGGTAACTCCTACCGATTGACGTGGTGGACGGCGGTCGGTGCGGACCTGCAGCCCCTCAGTTCTAAGCATCTGCTTATTTTCTAAGCATTTGCATATATTGACCACGGCCGCGGCGCGGTGTCAACCCCCGGGCCCCTGCGGTTGTGCTCAACCGACAACGCGGCGTCCGAACTCGAGCCCCCGAGACCGTTTCCCACCCCCAAACCCGCCGATAGTGTCGTACATCACACCACCACCGAAGGGGATCGAAATCGTGTCGCACATCGGCTATTTCGCTTGGGACCGCGCCGCACAGCGCGCTGATGCGCCGTGCCTGCGCGACGACCGCCTCGACCTGACCTACCGGCAGTTCGCGGAGCGGGTCGACGCGTTCGCCGCGCAGTTGTCCGAGCACGGCGTCGGTCGCGGTGACGTCGTCGCGATCATGCTGCCCAACCGCGCCGAACTGCTCGTCGCCCTCATGGCGTCCTGGCGGATCGGGGCGGCCGCGACCCCGGTCAATCCCACCTTCACCGCGACGGAGGCGGAGTATCAGATCGCGGACGCCGCCGCAGTTCTCGTCGTCAACGAGGGACCGGACGCACCCACCGGCGGACGGCCGACGATCGCCGTCGACGACATGGCGGCCAGCCCCGACCCCGACTGGGCGCCGGGCCCGACCGCCGGCGCCGGCGACCTCGCCCTGCTGATCTACACGTCCGGTTCGACGGGACGCCCCAAGGGTGTGATGCTCACCCACGAGAATCTGCAGTTCATGAGCTCGTCGATGGTTCAGCACTTCTCGCTCACCGCCGACGACCATTGCCTGCTGATCCTGCCGCTGTTCCACGTCAACGCGATCTGCGTCAGCTTCCTTGCTCCGATGCTGGCCGGCGGTCAGCTGAGCGTCACCGGACGGTTCTCCCCGGCCCGGTTCTTCGACGACGTCGCCCGACTGCGCCCGACGTACTTCTCCGCCGTCCCGACCATCTACGCCCTGCTGGTTTCCCAGGACGCCGACACCGACCTCTCGTCGCTGCGGTTCGCGGTGTGCGGGGCCGCCCCGATCTCGAAGGAACTCCTCGACCGCGCCGAGCAGCGTTTCGGTCTCGTCATCGTCGAGGGCTACGGGCTGACCGAGGGGACGTGCGCGTCGGCGTGCAACCCGCCGGGCGGCGTCCGCAAGCTGGGCACGGTCGGGCCCGCGCTGCCGGGTCAGACCATCGCGATCGTCGACGAGTCCGGCGCACCGGCACCGGTGGGGACCGTCGGTGAGGTGGTGATCCGGGGCGCGAACGTGATGCGCGGCTACCTCGGACGGCCCGACGAAACCGAACGCACTGTCGTCGACGGCTGGCTGCACACCGGCGACGTCGGACGCCTCGACGAGGACGGCTACCTCACCCTCGTCGACCGCATCAAGGACATGATCATCCGCGGCGGCGAGAACATCTACCCCAAGGAGATCGAGAACGCCCTCGCAACCCACGACGACGTCCTCGAGGCCGCCGTGATCGGCGCCCCGCACGACGTGTACGGCGAGGTCCCGGTCGCCTACGTCGTCGCCTACCCCGACAGCCCGGTCACCGACGATCAGCTCGACGACCATCTGCGCGACCGGCTGACGAAAGTCAAACTGCCCGTGGCCATTCACATCGTGGACGCCTTGCCCCGCAACCCCGTCGGCAAGATCGACAAGCCCGGTCTGCGCAGCCGCCACCGGCCCGCCGCCGTCAACTGATCCAGCACCACCCCAGACCTCGGGCGCCACCCGAGGCGATGACCCCTACCCGCAAGGAGCCTCCCCATGGGATTCAAGACCGGGAACTTCCCCGAAGTCGACCCCGCCACCTTCCTCGACCTCCCGTTCCGCGACCGTCTGCGCGCCATGTCGACGCATTGGGTCGACTACGGCTTCGGGACCCCGAAGATGGTGCACACCATCTACATTCTGAAATTGCTCGTCCTCTACCTCGGTGCCGGACTGTCGATCGCGACGTTCACCTCCGGGTACAACGTGCTCGACGTCGGCGCGTGGTGGAACGCACCCATCGTGTACCAGAAGCTGATCCTGTGGACCCTGCTGGTCGAGACGATCGGCCTGGGCGGTTCCTGGGGTCCGCTCGCCGGCCACTTCAAGCCGATGATGGGTGGCGCCCTGTTCTGGCTGCGGCCCGGCACCATCCGGCTCCCACCGTGGCCGGGGAAGGTACCGCTGACCTCCGGGGACACGCGCACCGTGTTCGACGTCCTGATCTACGCCGCGATTCTGATCAACATCATGCTCGCGCTCGGGTTCGCCGGCGTGCACACCCCGTCCATCGACGCGGTACTGCCCGGCAACCACGGCCTGGTGAACCCCACACTCCTGTTGCCGCTGATCGCATTGCTGATCGTGATCGGGCTGCGGGACAAGGTCATCTTCATCGCCGCCCGCGGCGAGCAGTACTTCCCGGCCGTCGTCTTCTTCGGCGTCCTGCCGTTCGTGGACATGATCATCGCCCTCAAGCTGCTCATCGTGTCGGTGTGGGTCGGCGCCGGGATCTCCAAACTCGGACACCACTTCTCGATGGTCGTCCCGCCGATGCTGTCCAACACCCCGTGGATGCCGTTCAAGAAGATCAAGCGCGCCCACTACCGCAGTTTCCCCGAGGACCTGCGACCGTCGATCGTCGCCGGTGGTGTCGCCCACGTGCTCGGCACGGTCGTAGAGGTGGTGACCCCGCTGGTGCTGCTGTTCTCCACCAACCGCACGCTGACGCTGCTCGCGGTCGCCTTGATGGTGGCATTCCACCTGTTCATCCTGTCCACGTTCCCGCTCGCGGTGCCGCTCGAATGGAATCTGCTGTTCGCCTACGCGTCGATCTTCCTGTTCGTCGGATTCCCCGCCTGGGACGGGTACGGCATCGCCGACATGTCGTCGGTGTGGCTGACCGCGGCGATCGTCGCCGCGCTGGTGTTCTTCCCGATCCTCGGCAACCTGCGCCCCGACCTCGTCTCGTTCCTGCCGTCGATGCGCCAGTACGCCGGCAACTGGGCGTCGGCCACTTGGGCGTTCGCGCCGGGCGCCGAGGAGAAGCTCGACCGATTCGTGAAGCGGCCCAGCCAGAACACCCGCACCCAGTTGCTCGCCACCTACCCGCCGGAGGTCGCGGACGTGGTGATGCACCAACTGCTCGGCTGGCGGTCGATGCACAGCCAGGGCCGCGCGTTGTACTCGCTGCTGATGAACCACCTCGGCGACGACATCGACACGTACTCGCTGCGGGAGGCCGAGTTCAGCTGTAACTCACTCGTGGCGTTCAACTTCGGAGACGGCCACCTGCACAACGAGTTCCTGATCGCCGCACTCCAGCGGCGCTGCAACTTCGCGCCCGGCGAATTCGTGATCGCCTGGATCGAATCGCAGCCCATCCACAAGGGCATCCAAGAGTACAAGGTGATCGACGCGGCGCTCGGAGTCATCGAACGAGGCACCTACAAGGTGTCCGACGCGATCAACGAGCAGCCGTGGCTGCCGAACGGGCCCATTCCGTTCGACGTGCAGTGGAGACTAGGGGGAGACGTCGAGGAGCGGGAGAGCGAGTTGACGAAGCCGAACGTGGCGGTGCGGCCGTGACGACCGCGGTCGTGGTCGGTAGCGGGCCCAACGGGCTCGCCGCCGCGGTCCACCTCGCCCGGCACGGCGTCGACGTCCAGGTCCTCGAGGCCGCCGACACCATCGGTGGCGGCACCCGCTCCGCCGAACTCACCGTGCCCGGACTGCTGCACGACGAATGCTCCGCGTTCCACCCGATGGGCGCCGGATCGCCGTACCTGCAGACCCTCGACCTCGAACGGTTCGGGCTGACCTGGAAGTGGCCGGAGATCGACTGCGCGCACCCCCTCGACACCGGCGACGCCGGGCTGCTGCACCGCTCCGTCGAGGACACCGCCGCCGGCCTGGGCGACGACGGAACACGCTGGCAGCGGATGTTCGCGAT
>Ga0247825_10002331_pt1 | contig 12555 bp, 9 predicted proteins | sample 13C_Vanillin_Day_FD_194413 | JGI IMG/M metagenome (GOLD analysis project Ga0247825, IMG submission 194413) | Soil microbial communities from agricultural site in Penn Yan, New York, United States - 13C_Vanillin_Day48 | ecosystem: Environmental > Terrestrial > Soil > Agricultural land | place...
ATCGGGATTGCGGAGCATCGCCTCGGTCACCGGGACGAAGTTTCTGACCTCTCCGCGGACGGTGATTCCAGCGGGCGCCGCCGGTGGGCCGCCCCGGCCCTGTCCGCCCGCCCCGGCAGCGCCGGCGGCCGGCGCGGGTGCCGCTGGTGCCGCTGCGGGTGCCTGTCCGCTGGCGACGGTGTTGATCACCGTCTGCGTCGTCGCGGCCAGGGTCTGATTGCCGGCGCCGGCCCCGTTCGACTGCAGGATGAACGCCGCGATGTTTGCGTATGTCTCCGCGCCGAGCGTGCCCGGGTTGCCAGGCGGCATGGTCAACTGGATGAGAGACACCAGATCGCCGGCCGATCGCGATCCCCAGGCGCCCAGGAATGCGGTTCCCGCGAGTGGCGTGGCCGTACCCTGTCCCCTCAGATCCGGCTGATGGCAGCTGGCACAATTGGCCTGATACGCCGTCGCGCCGGCGGCCGCCTGCGCCGCGGTAAACGGGCCCGCTGCCCCGCCGGCCGGCTGTTGCGCCGCAATCGTGACCAAGGCGGATCCAGCGAGCGCAACCAAGGCCGCCATGAACCTGGCTCTGAAAATCAACATCGCTCCTCCCTGAAAAGGGGACGGGAGTCGTTTTCCGGCCTTGCTGTGGAAAAGGGCTCCTGCCACACCGCCGCGGAAAACGACTCCCGTCCCCTTTATTGCCGGACGAACCAGCCCCACAAGTTGCCGTCCGGGGCCTTCTCGCTGGAAATCTGGATATAGAGCTGACCCGTTTTGAGCGCGCGGACCTGCTCGGGCGCCAGGTCGATCGAGCCGGAGACGGCGCCCTTCTGCGCCTTGGAGACCGTGAGCTCGGCAAACGATGCTCCGCGCACCCCCATCGCCGGTCCCCGGTGCACGCGGGCTGTGATGGCGGGTGACAGCAGCCCGTCGAACATCCCATTGACAGTGAGCTTCGCACCCGACAGGACCGCGGTTGCCGAACCGGTGCCCGCGACAGTGTTCCGCATGCCGCCATCCATCGGCACGGTGGAGAGCCGAACCTTGTAACGCTCCTCGTTCTGGGCTGCGACGGGCAGCACCAGCAAAGTGAACAGAGCGGTGATTCCAAAAAACACAACCCGACGCAGCATCGTTCACCTCGAATGGCTTCGCTGAATGGCTGCATTCTAGCGCTCTTGACCCGGCGGTCAACGCAGAAACCGCAGACCGACGGATACGTTTCAACCAGGACCGACGGCCTCTTCGCTACGCCTCACCGCCCGGGCGCCTCGTGGCCTCCGGTTCCGCACCACCCTGATATATAGTCAAACCCCGTGCGGATCTCTCGTCCGAGCCTCTTTCTACCGGTCGTCGTGGCGCTGTCCGTCCTGCCGGGCTCCGCCCAGACGGCCACAACGTCCGCTCAAGCCGATCCGCCGGCGCCGACGCTGCCGTCGACGTTTGTCCGCGCCCCCGACGGACGCAGTACGATTCGTGCCGTCCGGGTCCCTGAGGGGATCGTGCTCGACGGCCGCCTCGACGAAGAGATCTACACGACCGTCCAGCCGGCCAGCGATTTCATCCAGCAGGAACCGACCGCCGGCGAGCCGGCGACGGAGAAAACCGAAATCTGGCTGTTCTTTGACGAGCGGAACGTCTATATCAGCTTCCGCTGTTTCGACAGCCGTCCCGATCGGATCGTCGCCAACGAAATGCGGCGCGACAACAACAACATCTTCCAGAACGACAACGTCACGCTCGTGCTCGATACGTTCTACGATCGCCGGACCGCCTTCTTCTTTCAGACGAATCCGCTCGGCGGCCTCCGCGACGCGGTCGTGATTGGGGAGAACCTCACCAACTACGACTGGAACACTGTCTGGGACGTCAGGACCACCCGGTTCGATCGCGGCTGGATTGGCGAGATGGCGATCCCATTCAAGTCGCTGCGCTACCCGCGGACCGAATCCCAGGTCTGGGGATTCAACGTCCGCCGCACCGTCCGGTCCAAGAACGAATCGTCCTTCCTCGGCCCCGCGCCGCGGTCATACGGCCAGGGAGCGCTGCAGAACCTGACGTTCGCCTCGACGCTGGTGGGTATCGAGCCGCCGGGCGCCGCGCGCAACCTCGAGCTGAAGCCCGCGGCGATCGCCGACGTCACGACCAACCGCCTCTCGAGTCCACCCGCCTCGAATGACATCGACGGATCGTTCAGCTTCGACGCCAAGTACGGCCTCACCAGCAGCATGACGCTCGACTTCACGGCGAATACCGATTTCGCGCAGGTCGAGATCGACGAGCAGCAGGTGAACCTGACACGCTTCAGCCTCTTCTTCCCGGAGAAGCGGGATTTCTTCCTGGAGGGGCAGAGCGTGTTCGATTTCGCCGGAACCGGCGGACAGAACCAGGGGGATACGCCGATTCTCTTCTTTTCGCGGCGCATCGGCCTCAGCGAAGGCGTGCGCGTGCCGATCCGAGCCGGTGCCCGCCTCACCGGCCGCGTCGGCCGGGTGTCGGTCGGCCTGCTCGAGATCGGGACCGGGGAGACGCCTGAAGCCAATGCGCTCGGCACGAACTTTCTCGTCGCTCGGGTCAAGCGCGACATCCTCAGGCGCAGCAGCATCGGCCTGATCGCGACCCGGCGTACGCCGTCGCTGATCGGGAGCGGATCGAATGCGGTCTACGGCCTGGACGCCAATCTCGCGTTCTATCAGAACGTCCAGATCAACAGCTACTACGCACGATCGTCGACGCCCGGGACAGCCGCCGGCGACGCGGACAGCTATCGCGGCCAGTTCCGGTACGCGGCCGATCGCTACGGCTTCGAAGCGGAGCGGATGAAGGTCGGCCCGCAGTTCAAACCGGAAGTCGGATTCGTGCGCCGTCCTGATGTCACGCGGTCGTCGGTGCTGGCGAGGTTCAGCCCGCGCCCCGCGTCCGTTCCCGGAGTGCGCAAGCTGGCGTGGGAGTTCAATTACGATCGCTACGTCTCCGGGAGCGGCATCCTCGAGACCCGATTGGTGCAGGGCACCTTCCGGACCGAGTTCGAGAGCAGCGACGTTTTCGCCGTCAATTACGCAGACAGCTACGAGTTCCTGGACTCGCCGTTCCCAATCGCGCCCGAGGTCACGCTGCCGGTTGGCGATTATCACTTCCGCGACGGCCAGGCCTCGTACCAGCTGGGCCCGCAACGCGCCGTGAGCGGCACATTCACGTTCCGTACGGGAGACTTCTACTCGGGGACCCATACCAGCGCCTCCTACTCCGGGCGGGTCAAGCTTTCGTCGCAGCTGGCGGTCGAACCCCGGCTCTCCGTCGACAAGGTCAGGTTGCCCGAAGGCCGTTTTACCACCCGGCTGGCCGGCGCGCGGACGACCTATACGCTCACTCCCAGGATGTTCGTCAGCGCGCTCGTGCAGTACAACTCGAGTACCAACACGCTCGAAAGCAACGCACGCTTCCGCTGGGAGTATCAGCCTGGTAGCGATGTCTTCGTCGTCTATACCGACGGCCGCGACACGACCGGCCGCACGTTCGCCGAGCTCGTCAACCGCGGTCTGGCGGTCAAGTTCACTCGGCTGCTTCGGTTCTAAGAACATCTATGACCGCTCTGCTGGTGCTCGCCGTCCTGATTGGCGCTCTGCTGCCCGTTCAGACGGGCGTCAATGCCCAGCTCCGGACGTCGCTGGGCAGCCCGATCGCGACCGCCCTGGTCTCGTTCGGGGTCGGCACCGTAGGCCTCCTGGTCGCTGTGGTGTCGCTTCGGATTCCGCTCCCCCTGGGGCAGGCGTGGGCGCAGACGCGCTGGTGGCAGTTTAGCGGCGGACTTCTGGGCGCGCTCTATATTGCGGCGGTCGTGGTGCTGGCGCCGCGTCTCGGTGCCGCGACCCTCATCGCGGCGATGGTCGGCGGCCAGATGGCGGCTTCGCTGATCGTGGATCACTTCGGCTGGTTGGGGTTTCCCACCTATCCGATCAGCGCGCTCCGGCTGCTTGGCGCCGTTCTGGTGATCCTTGGCGTGGTATTGATCCGGCGGTAGCTACCAGACACACCCTGTTGGTGTCCGGTTTCAGCGCGACCCCACCACCACCCGGTTGAAGTGAAGCCGCACTTCGCCGTCGACGACCCGCCGGACGCCCTCCACGAGACAGTGCGGCTCGTTCTCGGTCTGGCCCTGGCGGATGATTTCGTCGAGCGGCATCCCGGGCCGGACCATGAACGTCGATTGATAAATGATCTGGTTGCCGCCGTCGAGCTCGGGCACGATGAAATGGGCGGTGCAGCCGTAGGTCAGCATCCGGCGGTTATAAGCATCGTGATAGGGCTTGATGCCCGGAAAGCTCGGCAGCAGACCGTGGTGCAGGTTGATGATCCGGCCGCCGGCGTATTTCCAGCAGCTGGCGGCCGGCAGGATCCGCATGTAGCGTGCGAGCACGATGAAGTCGACTTCGTGCTCGTCGCACAACGCGACGAACCGGTCGTCGTCTGGATTGCCGTTCCGGTCGCCGATGTTGAACCACGGGATGCCATGCTGCTCGGCCACGCCGCGGCAGGCGTCGCGGTTGGCGATCATCAGCCGCGGCTCTGCTTTGACGTGCCCGTCCCGGATCGCCTCGAGCAGCGCCAGCGGCGGCTCCGGCCGGAGCGTGGCGCAGATCGCCAGCCGCGGCCGGCGCCCGACGATGTCCGGCGTCCAGCTGCGAATTGAAAGACCGGTCCGCCGGGCCACCTCCGCCAGCGCGCTGCGCAGTTCGTCGTGCCGCCCGAACTCGAGCTCGATGCGCGTGAGCATCGAGAACAGACGCTCGGCGTCATGGTCGTACATCTGGATCTCGGCGATGTTCGCCCCCAGCGTGGTAACGCTGTGGACGATCGGGTCGGCCAGGCCGCGATTGTCCGGCCCCACCGCCGTGATCACGACTTGTGCGCTCACTTTTGAACGGTTGTTCGCCAGCCTTCCGCGTACCCCGCCCGCGCCAGCTGGCCGTATGGCACCGGGCCGACGGTTGCGCGGATTTCAGTCTGCCTGTGGCGCTCGACCGTCGGCTTCGACGACCCGCCCCCTTCCTCGCCCCAGACCAACGTGACTTCTGTGCCGACCTCGCTGTACTCGGCGTCCAGGATGCCCAGCGACAGCATCGACCGTTCGTTGTAGCTGTAGCTGCTGAACGTCGATAACCCGACCATCTTCCCGTTCTTCAGCACCTTGTCGTAGGACAGCGACGCATAGTTCGTCAACGGCAGATCGATCGCCTTGTACACGTCTTGATCCCTCTGGAACAGCGATCCGATTACGCGGGTGACATCGTCGGCATTCCAGGCCAGCGTCACTTTCTTGCGCCTCGGGTTCTTGCCGATCGTTTCGAGCGCCGCTCTGCCAGTGAAATCGTGGTCGAACTTGACCATGAAGCCGTAGCCCAGGTCCCACGGCGTCAGGTAATAGTCCTCCACGTTGTCGGAATAGAAGCTGCCGCCGAGCGATGCCGTGGCCTCGTAGCCGCGGCCCGGCAGCCACTGCCGGTAGGCCTTCATCTTTTCCCCTGAATAAACCGCCGGCATTGGTGACGGAATCCAACCCGATTCGAGCGTGTTGGTGGCGTAGGCCCGGGCGCCGACCTGACGAAGGCCAAATTCCTCACCGGCTTCGACAATTGCCGCGCGGATCTCTTCGCGCTCCTCGTGAGGCCCCCAAATCTCGAGCCCCGGGGCGCCGGCCATCCCATGGCGCAACGCGCGGACTTTTCGTCCCGCGATGGTGATCTCTCCCATGTTGAAGAACTTGATCTCAGGGACGGCGCCTCCGTTCAGCTTGTTCAGCACCTGAGGAGCGTTGGGGCCCTGGATTTGATAACGGTAGAGCCTGCGGACGATCGGGACATCTCGCGCGATCGACCTCTCGTCCCGGTGCAGCGACACCTTGTAGCCGTCCTTCTCCGCGTGGTACTGAACCCAGTTGTGGATGGAGGGTCGACCGACGAGGAGCAATTGATCCTTCGCCAGATGAAAGAGGATCGCGTCGCCGATCACATAGCCGTCGTGGTTGCAGCCGACGAATTGCTTCGCCTTGTTGACCGGGAAGTTCTCGAAGCTGTTGATGCCGGTGGCGGACAGCAGCTTGATCGCATCAGGCCCCTCGATCCACATGTCCGCCATGTGATACGACTGGTTGAACAGAACACAGGTTTCCTTCCAGGCTCGCTGTTCGTCCCTCCAGTTCGTGAACTCGGAAGGCACCACCGGATAGACGTACGGGCCGAGCTGCGAATTGCGCAGCATCTTCACCGCATTTCCGGCTGCCTGGATTGCTTCGTCCAGATTCCTGGCGCTCATTGCTTTTTTCCTCCATTGACTGACGAGAGCTTTTGATCCGGCTGAAGCCGGACGCTGTGGACGATGGTCGGGACGAAATCACCCGCCGGGCGGTTGTCGCGGCCGAGGAAGTAGTTGATCCACGAGCTCGTTCCCTGCAGCGCGCGATTGGGCGCCGGAATGTAGGTCTTGAGCTCCGCGACCCGCTGCGCGGCCTCGGCGCTCTGATAGACCGATACCCAGATACACTCCTGATCGATCACTTCACAGCGGGTCAGGAAGGTGCCGCCGCAGGGCCCGTTTCTCATCTGCTTGGGACAGGTCTGCGGACAGACATATTCCATGTGGCCGAGCACGCAATTCCCGCACGCCTGGCAGCCAAATGCGGGCCGCTTGATTGCGTATTCGAACCGTTCGGTCAGTTTTGCCAGAAGCGGCCGTCGATCCACCCATGCGGAGAGCGACTGCAGCCGTCGCCGAAGCCAGGTGTCACGCGTGACCGGCATCAACTGCCCGGCACTGTCCAGCGCACGCGACACGAGCGGCAGGCGCCGTCTCGCCGGCGCCGGTGAATCATAGAGATAGAAACCGCCAGCCTGGCCGAACTGAAGCTCCGCCGCGCACGTCTGCCAGTCGACCTCGAGCTCCCGCGCGCGCGCGATGATGCGCACCAGCTGATCGGCGTCGTGAGTTCCGCCGATATACGCGCCCGCGTACCCGAGCCCCTTGAGCACGGCTACGGTCTGCGCGGCGCGCTCGAGCCTGGCCTCCAATCCGCCATCCGGACCCTCGGATTCACGGCGGACCTTTTCGACCAGCTCCGGGGAGGCCCAGCATCCAGGGGGCGACCCGCCCGCCATTTTCTCAGCCGCGCGACGGCCCAATACGTAGACGTTGCCGAGCACCGGCACGTCGATCGCGCGGTCGCCGAGGTAACGTTTCAACTCAGTGAACTTCCTCGCATCCCATCCGACCTGCGTAATCGCGAGGTTTGCGCCGGCAGCGACCTTCTTTTCCAACTTCAGATACTGGTAGAGACAGTCTTCCCGTTTGTACTTGAACGGCGAGACGGCCGCCGAAATGTGGAACGGGATGCCCTGTTCCTCGCGCAGTTTCGCGATCAACGCGATCAACTGCACGGAATCCAGATCGAACACCGGCTTTGCCTGGGCGTGGGTCGGATAGTCTCCGGTCAGGGCGAACACGTTGAAGAGTTGCAGGGCATTGAGCGCCTTCAACGTCTTCAGAACGCCGGTGCGATCGTCGTAGACGCAGGTGAGGTGCACGTTTGGCGTGAGACCGCGCGCGCGCACCGCTGTGGCGATGCGCACCGGGTCCTGACCGAACCGCCCGCCGGCATAGCTGGTGACGCTGCCGCCGACGATTTCCGGCACCATGGCCAGCTTCGCGCCGATCTCCAGGACCTGCGCTTCGCGTTTCAGCGCCGAAGCCACGAGCTCGACAACGTAGCAGAACTGCCGGGCGCCAACCGCATTCGCGAGCCGGTTGGTTGCAGTCACCGCACCAGCTCCTGGCGGACGAGACGCGTCCCTTCCACCATCGCGCACAGCTTCATGAAGGCCACTTCGCGCGGCAGGTGCACCAGCCCGCAGTCGGGATTGATGGTGAGATGGTCGGCGGGGACGATCTTGAGCGCCCGACGGATGCGGTCGGCGACGACGGCGGGCGATTCGACGTCGTGCGATTTGACGTCGATGGTGCCGAGACCGACGGTGAAGGGCACTTTGAACTGGTCGAACAGCTGCAGATCTTCGTCGCCGCGCCGGGCAAACTCGAGCGAGATCGACTGGACCTTCGCCTCACCGATGGCTGGAAACAGGTACCGGTAGCTGCCTTCCCAGGACGGCTTTCCGTACCGGTTGCCGTAGCAGATGTGCAGCGTCAGATGCGCATCGACGCCATCGACCATCGCATTGACGGCGCGGATCGCCCATGGCAGATCTTCGGGAAAGCCCGAATAGTACGGCTCGTCGATTTGCAGATCCGTCACGCCCGCCCGGGCCAGCTCGCGCAGCTCCAGGTTCAATACCCGCGCCAGATCGAGCGCAAACGCCTCCTCCGACGGGTAGTAATGGTTCTGAATGCGCTTGACCAGCATGTGCGGGCCGGAGATCGTCACCTTGGTGCGCCGGTCGGTGAGACGCCGCAGGAGCCGGGCCTCTTCCACCAGACCGAGGGACGCGGTGGCGAGCTTCGACCGGACGACGCTGTCGTAGTAATCGTAGTAGAAGCGTTTCGAGCCCAGGTCGATCTGCACGCCGGGCAGCCGCTCCGCGAAGTAGTCGATCATGTTGTCGCGCTGCAGCTCCCCGTCCGAGATCACATCGAGGCCCGCGATTTCCTGGTCCTTGATCGCGCTCTTGCGAACCGCGTCGTGCATCTCGTCGAGATCGTGCCGGCTGACGCGCCGCTGCAGATAGTCGTTCTTGGCACGCTTCAGCCACTCGGGCATCGAGTAGCTGCCGACCACGGACGTGGGAAGTGGCGGGAGAACCGATGTCATAACGTCATGGTCCTTGATACCTGGTCCATCTTCCTCGGTCCGTGCTTGGTCCTTGGTCGCCCTGCGTCCGTCCGTGGTCCCTGGCCGGCCATCAGTCACGTTGCGTGGTGAACAGCATTGTCGTCTTCGCTCCGGGTCGATAGTGGAACGGCGCGAAATGCACGTCGTACCCGGCGCGCGCCCCGACGACGCGCAGCAGCGCGCCGTTGACCCAGGCGACGAGCGAGCCGTCGAGCTTCCCGGGGCCTTTGAAACCTTGGCGGTAATCGTCCATCGCGGGCACGAAGATATCATGCACCTGCAGATACCCGCGAGGGTGGAGCAGCGGCAGGGTGTTGGCGAAGCTCTCGGCGGCGCCTCGTGAGAGCTGAAACCTGATGTCATACGGCGCGGCATTCAGCAGATCATCAAGGTGCTGAAGCGTCAGCCCGGGCGGGACATGACCCTCGTCGCCGTCATCGATCGCGCGAAGGCGCTCTTCGAGCCGGAGCCCGTTCCAGACACAGCGCCAGAACGCCATGCCGCGATCGCGATCGTCGAGCGCTTCGGGGCCGACGTCGATCAGGCGCCGCACCAGTCCGGGAAGATCGGTTCGGGCGATGCCGAATTCCGCGGCGAGATGTCGCGCCGTTTCGGCGCTCACGTACGGACGCATCTCGACCACATACAATCGGCCATCGCGCCTCACCAGCTCGTCCAACGGCAGGTTGTCGTAGACGTTCGCGATGTGGACATACAGGGTCTTGAATCGCAGGAAGGACAGCGTCTTGAGCGGATTCAGGGCATCCATTGCCACGACGCTGACCATCGGCGCATGCGGCCCCATCGTCAACAGCGCCGTATCGAGTGTCCGCGGCGAATAGTCGCCGAGCAGAAATTTGATCCGCGGGTAAAACGTGGTGCCGCACTGATCGTCGAGCGCCTTGAACCGATCGAGCCAGAGCCGGGCGCGAAGTCCTGAACCGACGCCAATCTCGACCGCGAAAATTTCTGGCGGCAGCTGACCGCGTGCTTCCAGTTCGCGAAGCAGCGTCCAGAAATCGCCGACCGAGTCGGCGACCGCCTGCGGATGATTGGCGTCCGACGCGCCGCCGGGCAGCGCCGCTTCGAAGCGTCGACCCGACAGAGCCTCCCAGTCGGCCAGCCGGTGCCAGAACAGCCGGTTCAATTCCCAGATCAGACCGTCGCGCAGCGGCCGGAAGTCGTCCAGCGCCACTGGACCGTTTTCTCCCGCCGTCGCTGCAGCCCCGCCGGCCGTGCGGCTTCGCAGCGCACCCTGCGCATCGGCGAGCAGCGGGGTCAGCCGTTCAGCTTCCACCTGCCGCAGGTCGATGGCGATCTCGGCGAGAGCCAGCATCCGGCCTTGAGCATCGATCGCCCGCCGGACGATCACCGGGTCGCGGAAGTTGGCCCGGTACTGAATCCAATCGAGATGAATCCGCAGCGTCGACAAAGTGCGGACATCCACCTGCCCCTGCTGCATGAGCGCGGCGAGCGATTCAACGACCCGCCCGGCGAGCTCGGCGAACGTTTCGCGCGACCCTTCCCTTCCGGTGCGCGTCGTCTGAAGACTCTGGTTGAAATGGACGATCATCGGGCCCGGCGGTGATTATTGATCGCGAACTGGATTCCGACGCCAGTAGGTAGGCCGGTTTTATCAGACCGGCGTATGCAGACCCTGGGACCCAGGGCCGGTTCTTGTGAGACCCACCATTGCATTCGTGTGATTTCCGCCTTCCGCTGTTGGCTAGCTTCGGCCGCCAGACCGTGTGCTTACCCGAACAGCAGCCAGCACAGCACCGCGGCGGCAACTGACATCGACAAGCCCCATGCCAGCAGGCTGTTGAACAGCCGTCGCGAGTCGCTGCCGGCGGCTGCCCCGGCGATGAAGAGGGCGCCGACGGTCGAGAGCGACGAGAGATCGACCAGGCTCGACCCGACGCTCATCGACCAGGCAATCGGCAGCGGGGCGATGCCACCCATGCGCTGTGCGAGGTCGGGCACCATCGGCAGGAAGGCGGGCAGCACCACGCCGCCGGTACTGCTGTAAACGGACACCACGCCGGTGCCGAAGGCGACGATCGGCGAGATCGTCGATGGCGTGGAAACGCGCGCGATGCCGGAGGTAAACAGGTCCAGGCCCTCGGTCTCTTCCAGCAGCGCGATCAACACTGTCACGCCCGTGACCATCAGAATCACGCCCCACGGCATCCCTTTGATCGCCTTCTGCTCGTCAACCGTGCGCATCAGAATCAGCATCGTCGCGATGATGATCGCCATCATGCCGACGTTCATGCCCAATCCCGCGACGCTGACGATCAGCGCCGCGATACCGGCCGTCGTCACCCAATGCCGGGCGTCCATCGCCTCGATCGCGGGCTCGGCGGCCTGGATCGCGGCGGGATCGCGTCGCTTGAACAACCGCCAGCCGCCCAGCAGGAAGAAACCTCCGAACCCCACAATCATGTGAGCGAGCGCGGTGTAGGCAAACGTCTGCCATTCGACGCCGCCGAGTCCGATGCGGCTCATCACACCGTTGGCGACGATGCCATTTGGGGCAAGCGGAGACAGCGTACCGGCCAGCACGCCGTGGCCGGCCATGATCGCCATCAGCAGCGGCGGGATGCCGGCGCGGCCCGCGACGGCCATCGCCGGCGGCGCGAGCAACGCGCTCGCCGGCGTCGCGCCAGCGCCGATCGTGGCGAGGATCAGACCAATCGTGAAGAACATGATCGGCAGCACGCCGGCGTGCCCGCGGCACAGGCGTACGGCCCGCGCGGTCAGCCGGGCCAGCGTACCGTTGCCTTCGGCGACGCTGAACAGCAGCGTCACGCCTACCAAAGTGATGAACAGCGCAACCGGGAACCCCGCGAGCACGGCGTCGGGCGTCATCCCGCCGAGAAAGACGCCAACCATCAGCGCCAGCGCGAGCGCCAGCACACCGACGTTGATCGTCGTCGTGCAGCTCAGGACCACCGCCAGCGTCAGGGCGGCCACCGAGATCCACGCCAGGTTCATCGAGGTGTCCCGCCCGGACCTCCCGGTGCGGCTGCCGCACCGGCGACGCGGGTCGGCGATGGCGATCGGTCGGCCGCGGCTGCGGTCAGGTTCCGCACCAGCGCGGTGATATCGGAAAGATGCTCGAGCGATTCCACCATCTGGAACGTCTCGGCAATGGACGACGGCGGCAGTACCAATGCTGCGCAGTCGGCGAATTTCTCGTGGAGCTCGTCGCGCGTGAACGGCCGATCCGGTCCGCCGCGATAGCGTTCGTCGGCCTGCTCGACCAGCCGCCGGCCGTCTTCGAGATCCACTTCGACCGTGCTGCGAATCTTCTCGAACCCCCGCGCTTCGATCTCCGGGTCGAGGATCCGCTCGACCTTCGTCATCATCTTCTGCACCGGCGCGCTGCGCACGAACTCGTCGGTGAATTCGTGGATGCCGGCCTTGCGGCGAAGCGCAACGGCAGCCAGCATGAAGGCCGGGCAGAACTTCGCCTCGAGCTCGTTGCTGGCAATCGGATATCGCAGCGGGTTCAGGATGTTCGACCCTGCACGGAGACGAATCGCGGTGATCTGTTCAGGCCGGACATCGTGGGCAGTCACGAGCCGCCGCATCGCGTCCATCGTCGGATGGCCGAGCACGCCGCACGGGTATGGCTTGATCGACACGCCGGGGCTGACAATCGTGTGCGGGTTGCCGAGCTTGCCGACGATCCGGTCGGCGTCGAAGCCATCGCCAAAGCTGAAGAC
>Ga0247825_10002332_pt1 | contig 12549 bp, 9 predicted proteins | sample 13C_Vanillin_Day_FD_194413 | JGI IMG/M metagenome (GOLD analysis project Ga0247825, IMG submission 194413) | Soil microbial communities from agricultural site in Penn Yan, New York, United States - 13C_Vanillin_Day48 | ecosystem: Environmental > Terrestrial > Soil > Agricultural land | place...
CGGCCGGGGCGCGCGAACGTGCGGCGCAGCTGTGCTTCCATCGCCGCGCCGGAGAAGATGCCCGTGGGCAGCGCCCGCCCGAGCGGCTCCAGCGCGGAGAGAAGCGAGCGGCGGTCGAGCGCGCAGCGCACGCCGGCCTGCGCCAGCAGCGCGGGCAGCGCCGCGAGCCGGCGCGCGTACTCGCTCCAGGCCGGGCGCATCAGCAGCGAGGCGTCGAAGAGGTCATCGCCGGTCGCCTCGTCCTCGATGAACGAACGGCACAGCTCGCGCGGCGCGATGCCGTTGGCCAGGCCTGCGGCGATGAAAGCGCCCGCCGACACGCCGACATAGCCGTCGAGCGCGTTCAGATCGAGGCCCTGCAGCGCCTCGTCGAGTGCGCACAGCGCACCGATCTCGTAGATGGCGCCGAGCGGGCCGCCGCCGGCGAGGGCCAATCCGATGCGGGGTCTTGCCATGAGGCAGTCTAGGGCGCCGGGGGCGCGCGAAGGTGGGGCGAGGCGTCTAGGGCCTGGTGTCGAGGGTATGCCCGGATGGTGGAAATCCAGTAGCTGCAAGGGAGCGGTGCGCGCCAGAATGAAACGGCCCCCGCTGTCGGGGCCGCTCTATTTCTCCGGAGGTCCAGATGCGTTTTGGCAAGACGTTGTGCATGTTGGCGGCCGGCCTCGCGATCTCGCTGAGCGCGTCGGCACAGAACATTTCCATCGCCACCGGCGGCACCGGCGGCGTGTACTACCCCATGGGCGGCGGCATCGCGGCCGCGCTGTCGAAATACGTGCCCGGCATGCAGGCCACGGCCGAAGTCACCGGCGGCTCGGTGGACAACCTCAAGCTGGTGGGCAGCGGCAAGCCCTATGTCGGCTTCACCATGGCCGACGCCGGCCAGGACGCCTTCAAGGGCGAGGACAAGTTCAAGGGCAACAAGGTGGCGCTGAAGACGCTGGCCGTGCTGTATCCCAACCGCATGCACGTCGTGAGCATCGAGGGCCGCGGCATCTCGAAGATGGCCGACCTGAAGGGCAAGCGCGTGTCCACCGGCTCGCCGGGCAGCGCCACCGAGGTGATGGCGTTCCGCCTCATCGAAGCCGCAGGCATGGACAAGGACAAGGACCTCAAGCGCGAGCGCCTGGGCGTGGCCGAGTCGGTCAACGCCATCAAGGACGGCAAGATCGACGCGTTCTTCTGGGTCGGCGGCCTGCCCACCGCGGCGGTGAACGACCTCGCCAACACGCCGGGCACGAAGCTCAAGATGATCGACCATGCCGACCTCGTGCCGGCGATGAACAAGACCTGGGGCAACCTCTACGTCGAGGACACGATCACGAAGGATGTCTACAAGGGCATGGACGCCGACAACAAGCAGGCGACCGTGATGAACATCCTCGTGGCGCACGAGTCGATGGACGAGAAGACCGCCTACAACATCGTGAAGACCATCTTCGAGCGGCGCGACGACCTGGTGGCCGTGCACAAGGAATCGGCCAACATCAAGCTCGAGAACCAGAAGGCCTCGGCCTCGCCGATCCCGTTCCACCCCGGGGCCGCGAAGTACCTGGCCGAGAAGGGCGTCAAGCTGAACTGACGTCTGCGAGACGGCCCGCATGAACCCGCTTCCGTCGCCCGGGGCGCCCGACGAAACCGTCAGCGCCCGGGCGCTTGAGGAAGCCGACAAGTTCATCGAGGCCGAGGAGGGCGCCGCCAGCCGGCATGTCGGCTGGCGCGCCGCGCTGGTCACCGCCGTCGCGGTCGGCATGTCGGTGTTCCACCTCTACGTGGCCTACGCCATCGTGCCGACGCAGACATTGCGGCCGATCCACGTGGGCTTCGTGCTGTTCCTGTGCTTCCTCGTGTATCCGGCGGCGGCTCGGTTTCGCCACAGCATCCGCTGGTGGGACTGGCTCGCGGCCGCGGCCTCGATCGCCGTCGTGGCCTACCTGCTGAACGGCGGCGACGACATCGCCGACCGCAACACGGCGCCCTGGACGACCGACATCGTGTTCGGCGTCATGCTGATCGGCCTCGTGCTGGAGGCGATGCGCCGCACCACCGGCTGGATCATGCCGGCCATCACGTTCGCGTTCATCCTCTATGCGCTGCTCGGCCCCTACCTGCCGGCGCCGTGGACGCACAAGGGCTACGAGATCGGTCGGCTGGTGGGCGTGATGTACATGACGCTGGAGGGCATCTTCGGCGTGGCGATCGACGTGTCCGCGTCGCTCATCATCCTGTTCACGATCTTCGGCGCCTTCCTGCAGTATTCCGGCGCGGGCAAGTTCTACATCGACTTCTCCATGTCGGCCATGGGCGGCAAGCCCACCGGCGCGGGGCGCAGCGTGATCCTCGCGTCGTTCCTGCTCGGCGGGCCGTCGGGCTCGGGCGTGGCCACCACCGTGACGCTCGGCGCGGTGGCCTACCCGATGCTCAAGAAGGTGGGGTATCACAAGAACGCCGCCGGTGGCTTGCTCGCCGCAGGCGGTCTCGGGGCGATCATCTCGCCGCCCGTGCTCGGGGCGGCGGCGTTCCTGATCGCGGAGTTCCTCAAGATCTCCTACCTCGACGTGCTGCTGATGGCCGTCATCCCGACGCTGCTGTACTACCTCGCGCTCTTCCTGATGGTGGAGATCGACGCGCGCAAGTACGGCATGTCCGCCATCCGGTTCGAGCGCGTCGACTCGGTGTGGAACCTCACGCGCAAGTACTGGTTCCACTTTCTCTCGCTGGTCTCCATCGTCTTCTTCATGCTCTGGGGCTTCTCGCCGGGGCTCTCGGTGTTCTGGGCCACGGTGGTGTCGTTCGCCACCTCGCTGCTGCGCAGCGACACCACGCTGATCCCGCGCGATCTGTTCCGCCGCGGCGGCCTCACGCCGAAGGCGCTGGCGAACATCCCGTTCGTGAAGGCGCTGGAAGCCGGCTCGATCGGCATGCTGAACGTGGCAGCCACCTGCGCCGGCGCCGGCATCATCGTCGGCGTGGTCACGCTGACGGGGCTCGGGCTGAAGTTCAGCTCGATCGTGATCGACTATGCCGACGGCTCGCTGCTGCTGACCGCCATCTTCACGGCGCTCGTGGTGTGGATCGTCGGCCTGGCGGTGCCGGTGACGGCTTCCTACATCATCTGCGCCGTCATCGCGGCGCCGGCGCTCATCAAGCTCGGCGTGCCCGACTTCGCGGCACACATGTTCATCTTCTACTACGCGGTGCTGTCGGAGGTGTCGCCGCCCACGGCGCTGTCGCCGTTCGCCGCCGCGGCCATCACCGGCGGCGACCCGTACAAGACGACGCTGCAGTGTTGGAAGTACACCGTGCCCGCCTTCCTCGTGCCGTTCATGTTCGTGCTCGACCCGGCCGGCCAGGGCCTGCTGCTGATGGGCACGACGAAGGCGCTGGCGCAGGCGAACTGGTGGTCCATCCTCGAGGTGACCCTCACGGCCGCCGCCGGCATCATGGCGCTCGCGGCGGGCTTCCAGGGGTGGGCGCTGAGGCGGACGACGCTGATCGAGCGGTGGCTCTTCATCGTCGCCGGGTTCGCGCTGGCGTATCCGACGGGGCTGTCCGACGTGATCGGCTTCGGGCTGGTGGGCGCCGCGATCGCCATGCAACTGCTGCGCCGGCAAGTGCAGCCGGCATAGCCTCTGCCTCTCTCTCTCCCACGGGTGGGAGAGAGAACTGGGGCACTAGGCAGCCAGCTCGTGCAGGCTCGGCTGCAGCCACGCCGGCAGCGCCTTCGCGAACTCTGCCGGATGCGTGATCGGCCCCATGTGGCCGACGCCGCTCAGCGTGACCACGTCGACGTTCGGCAACTGCCAGCGGAGTCGGCCGACGACGAGCCGGGCCGGCGCGGGCGAGCGGTCGCCGCGGATCAGCCGCACCGGCATCGTCAACTGCGAGTAGGCGGCCAGCGGCACGCGGTCGGCGAACAGCGCCTCGAACTCGGCGTGCACCTTGGGCATGCGCGCGGCCAGGGCGGCCTGGCGGGCCGGGCTCATCGCGTCCCACGCGCCTTCGCCCGACCAGTAGTCCACGAACAGCGCCGCCGCCGCCGCGGGCCGGCCGGACAGCACGGTGAGGCCGATGCGCCGACCCATGCCCACGATTGCCTCCCCCGCTTCCGCGGTCTCGCTGTCTCCGAACAGCACGGCGAAGCGCACCGGCTCGAACAGCGTCAGGCTCTTCACGCGCGACGGCCAGCGCAGGGCCATCTGCAGCGCGACCGTGCCGCCATAGGAATGGCCGATCAGGTGGACGCCGCCCGGCCGCGCGTCCAGCAGCGGCGCCAGCGCCTGCGCCTCGTCGGTGAGCGATGTCAGCGTGCCGGTCGGCCAGGCGGCGCGGCTGCCGTAGCCGAGCAGATCCGGCGCGACCACCTCGAATTGGACCGACAGCGGCGCCGCGAGGGCGTCCCACTGGCGGCCGGACGCGCCGCTGCTGTGCAGGCAGATGACGGACTCGCGCTGCAGCGGCAGCCGGGACAAGCCATGGACGGTGGACATGGGGCAAGACTCCTGGGGTGGGGGCGCCGGAGGAACCGGGCCGATGCGCCAAGCTTCGCCGCCGGCGGTATCGGGCTTGTGCCAGCCGGCGTCGCATGCGTTGCGCATGCGTAGCCGGCGCGGCGCCATGTATCCGGCTCGTATCCGGCGCGTTTCAGCGCGGCAATCGGCCCCCGCGGGGCCAGGGCGTGCGTAGACTGGCCGGCATGTCGCGCGCGCCCGTCGTCCGTCACGCCGTCGAATGGGAAGCGGCTGCCCAGGCATTGCGCCGCGCGGCGATGGCCGCGGCCCACCCGGGCGGCCCGACGCTCTTCGCCGACCTGGTGAGCGAGCTGGCCGGCGCACTCGACGCGGCGGCCGTGTTCGTCGCCGGGTACGAGAGCGACCAGCGCACCCACATGCGCACGCTGGCCGCGATGCTCGACGGCAAGCTGCTGAAGAACTTCGTGTACCGGCTCGCCGGCTCGCCGTGCGAGAAGGTCGTCGGCGGCACCGACTTCCGCTACGTGGCGCAGGGCGTGGCGCCGGAATTCCAGGCCGGCTCGATGTTCGCCATGAAGGGGATGGACTCGTACGCCGCCTATCCGCTGCAAGACAGCGCCGGCCGCCCGCTCGGCCTGCTGGTGGCGATGGACCGCACGCCGGTGGCCGATGCCGACCATGCCGAGGCGATTCTGAAGATCTTCGCCGGCCGCATGGCCGCGGAGATCGAGCGCGGGCGCGTCGACGACGCGCTGCGCGCGGCGGCGCTGGCGGTCTCGAGCGCGCGCGGCGACACGATCTTCGCCGAGCTCGTACGGTATCTCGTCACCATCCTGCAGGTGGAGGCCGGCTTCATCGCGCGCACCGAGCCCGACGCCGGCGCGCTGCGCATGATCGCGATGGTGCTCGACGGCCAACTGCTCGAGGATGTGCGCTACACCACGGCCGGCACGCCCTGCGAGACGGTGCTCGGACAGCAGTTTCGTGCCTACCCGAGCGGGCTGCAGGAGCTCTTCCCCGACGATCACGACGCCCGCGAGCAGGGCACGCAGAGCTACGCCGGCTACCCCCTGACCGCGCTCGACGGCACGCCGATCGGCGTGATCGCGGTGGCCTCCCGGCGCCCGATGACGCACGTGGACCGCATCGAGTCGATGCTGCAGATCTTCGCGGTGCGCGCGGCGGCCGAGATCGAGCGGCTGAGCGACATCACCGAGCGCCGGCGCGCCGTGGAGGACCTGCGCGCGCGCGAGGCGCAGTACCGCGCGGTGTTCGAGGGCTCGGCCGACGCGCTGGTGGTGTGGAACCGCGACATCCTCGTCGTCGACGTGAACCATGCGTTCGAGCAGATGTACGGCTACTCGCGCGAGGAGATCGTGGGTGCCAGCTACGGCGAGCGCATCCCGGCCGAGGGCAAGCAGCGCCGCATCGAGATGATCCGCGCCGCTCTCGAGGGCCGCGAGGGGCAGCTCGAGACCGAAACGGTGCGCAAGAACGGCGAGCGCTTCCTCGTCGAGCTGCGCTATCTGCCGATCGAGCACCGCGGCGAGCCGCACGTGGTGGCGGTGGCACGCGACATCACCGAGCGGCGCGAGCGCGAGCAGGCGCTGCTGCGCAGCGAGGCGCGCCAGCGCGCCACCGTGCAGGCCGCGTTCGACAGCGTGATCGGCATGGACGCGCAGGGCATCATCGTGGAGTTCAACGGCGCCGCCGAGCGCTGCTTCCGACGCCGCCGCGCCGACGTGCTCGGCCGGCCGGTCGCCGACATCATCATTCCGGAGCGGCTGCGCAGCGCGCACACCGAAGGCCTGGCGCGCTTCCTCAAGACCGGGCTCGGGCCCTACGTCGGCAATCTCGTCGAGACCATCGCGATGCGCGCGGACGGCAGCGAGTTCCCGGTGGAGATGGCGATCAGCGTGGCGCGCGTGCCCGAGGGCAGCATCTTCGTGGGCCACCTGCGCGACATCACCGAGCGCAAGCGCAACGAGCAGGACCTGCGCGACAGCGAGGAGCAGTACCGCGCCATCTTCAACGCATCGGCCGACGCGCTCGTGCTGCGCGACGCCGACTTCCGCATCGTCGACGTGAACCCGGCCTACCTCTCGATGAGCGGCTACTCGCGCGAGGAAGCCATCGGCTCGGTGCGCATCCTCACGCAGCCGGCGGAGGAGAACCACCTGCGCACCGAGCAGCACTCGCGCGTGCTGGCCGGCGAGACGCTGGTGTTCGAGACCACGCTCACGCGCAAGGACGGCCAGCGCTACGACGCCGAGGTGCGCGGCATGCCGGTCTCGTACCGAGGCCAGCCGCACGTGCTCTACGTGGCGCGCAACATCACGGCGGAGCGCCGCGCCGAGGCCGAGCGCGGCGAGCTCGAAAGCCAGCTGCGCCAGGCGCAGAAGATGGAGGCGATCGGCCAGCTCACTGGCGGCATCGCGCACGACTTCAACAACATCCTCACGAGCGTGATCGGGTACGTGGTGCTGGCCGGCGAGCGCGCGCAGAACCTGGGCGACACTCGGCTCGTGCGCCAGCTCGAGCAGGCTCACATCGCCGCGCAGCGCGCGCGCGACCTCATCGCGCAGATGCTCGCGTTCGCGCGCCGGCAGCGCGGCGAGCGGCGCACCGTGGCGCTGGCGCCGGTCGTGCGGCAGGCGGTGCAGCTGCTGCGCGCCACGCTACCGTCCACGATCGAGCTCGATGCCGACGCGCCCGAGTCGGTGCAGGCGGTGCAGGCCGACGCTGTGCAGCTCGAGCAGGTGATGTTCAACCTGTGCATCAACGCGCGCGACGCCATCGTCGGCAGCGGCCGCATCCGTGTGCGGCTGCGCGAGCGGCAGGCCGCCGGCTGGCATTGCGCGAGCTGCCGCATGCCGCTGAACGCGGGCACCTGGGTGGAGCTCAGCGTGGCCGACGACGGCTGCGGCATCGCTCCCGACGTGCTGGAGCGCATGTTCGACCCCTTCTATTCCACCAAGGAGGTCGGCCGCGGCTCCGGCATGGGGCTCGCGATGGTGCACGGCATCGTGCACGAGCACGGCGGGCACGTGCGCGTGGACACGCGGCCCGGCGAGGGCTCCACGTTCGCGGTGTTGCTGCCTCCGGCCCCCGCCGGGGTGCAGGCCGCGGAGCCGGCGCCGGGCGCGAGTGCGGGCAGGCCGGGCGCGGCACAGGCGCCGCTGCGGGGTCGCGTGCTCGTCGTCGAGGACCAGACCATGGTGGGCGACTTCATGGCCGAGCTGCTCGACAACTGGGGGCTGCAGGTCGCGCTGCTGCGCGATCCGGAAGCGGCCGTTCGCTGGCTGTCCGACCCCGCCCACGAGGTCGACGTGATGATCACCGACCAGACCATGCCCCGCATGACCGGCCTGGAGCTCGCGCAGCGCGCGGCCGCGCTGCGGCCGGGGCTGCCGGTGGTGCTCTACACCGGCGACGCGGCCGAGTTCGACGCCGCGCTGCTGCAGCGCAGCGGCGTGCGTCAGCTCCTGCGCAAACCGATCGTGCCGGCCACGCTGCGCACGCTGCTGCACGGCCTCCTGGCCGAGGCCGTCGCCCGCTGAACCGTCCCCGCCGAAGCGCCGATGGGAACGGCGCTTGCTGCTTCGGGGCCCCCACTGCCGAGGTCTTCCGATGGCCAAGCCCACGCCTCCACGCTCCCCGCCCCGCACGCCGCCTCGCGAGCCCGCGCCGGTCGACATCGGATCCGAATCGGTCGCCGGCGAGGAGGATCCCGGCGCGTCGGTCGAGTCGCCGGCGGATCTCGGGAAGGACGGCGCCGGGGAGGGCACTGGCTCGCGCACGCCGGACCCGTCGCGCCCGTCCGGCCCCTGACGCGCTTCGGCGCGTGTCGACGAGGACCGCGCCGCCCTCAGGCCGCCGCGCCCGCCGCCACCACCAGGCTGCGCGGCCGGGCGTGCCGCATCATCGGCCACTGCAGCGCCGCGGCCACGACCGCGAGCGACAGGTCGATCGTCCACAGCACGGTGTCGCTGCCGGTGGCCGCCGCGGCCAGGCCGCCGAGCCAGGCGCCGGCGAAGCCGCCGAGCTGGTGCACCACCATCACCACGCCGAACAGCGTGCCCAGCCGCTCCACGCCGAAGTGGTGGCCGAGCAGATGAACCGTCGGCGGCAGCACCGCCATGTAGCTCAGCCCCATCGCGACGCCGAACACCAGCATCGTGGTGCTGCTCGTCGGCAGCACGAGCAGCAGCACGATCGACAGCGAGCGCGCCAGGTACAGCGCCACCAGCAGCGGCGGCGAGGCCCAGCGCTTCATCGCCACACCGATGAGGATGCTGCCGGCGATGTTCGCCGCCCCCGACACGGCGAGCCAGGTTCCCGCCAGCGCCGGCGGCAGCCCGCAGCGCTCGATGACGCCCGGCATGTGCGTGGCGAGGAAGCCGACGTGGAAGCCGCAGATGCCGAACGCGCCGGAGATGATCCAGAAGCGCGCCTCGCGCAGCGTTTCACGCACCGGGGTCGCGGCAGCGCGGCTGGCGGCCGCCGCGGCCGCAGCGCCCGGGGCCCGCGCGAACATCCGGGCCAGCGGCAGCGCGGCGAGGGAGAGCGCCGCCAGGGCGCCCATCGCGACCATCCACCCCTGCACGCCGATGACCCACTGCGTGGCAGGCCCCAGGACGAGCTGGCCGGCCGAGCCGCCGGCACCCACGATGCCGGCCGCGAAGCCGCGCTGCTCCGCCGGCACGCGCCTGCCCACCTCGCCCATCAGGATCGCGTTGCTGCCCACCGCGCTGCCGGCCACCGCCGCCAGCACGAGCAGGCCGGTCACGCTCCAGACGCTTCCGGCGCCGAGCAGCGCCGCGTTCGACACCGCCAGCACGAGCGCGCCGAGCGCCATCACCCGCGCCGCGCCGTGGCGCTCGGCCAGCGTGCCGATGGCCGGCTGCACCACGCCCGAGGCCAGCTGCGCCAGCGCGAAGCCGAAGCTGATGGCCGCGAGCCCGAGGCCGGTGGCGCCGTTCAGTGGTGACACGAAGAGCCCGAACGCGGCCCGCCCGCCCATGACGAGCGCCATCAGCGCAGTCGCGGCGAGCGTGGCGCGCCAGGCCGCAGCGGTCATCTTCCCACCTGCCCGTCAATGAAGGCGACGCGCTGGCGGGTGGTTTCCGCCCACTGCCGCGACTCGGCGAAATACGAGCCGAGCTCGGAGCGATGCACGCCCAGGTCGCGCAGCGTGCGGTCGTCCAACGCGGCCATCTGCCGCCGCGCAGCGGCGTAGCGCCAGGCGCCGGCCAGTTCGTGCAGCACGTCGTGCAGGCGGTCCGTGCAGCGAAGCACCAAGTCGCGCGCCGCGGCGAGCCGGCGGGTGGGGGTGTGAAGCGGGATCACCATGGAAATCTCCTCGACGGAGCCCCGCAGGGCTCCAGGGTCAAGCCGCCATCGGCAGCGTCATCTCGGGTTCGGCCGGCACGGCGTACAGCAGCGGCGCCAGGGCGCTCTCGATGCGCGCGCGCTGGGCGTCGGACACCATGCCGAACAGGATCTTCTGGAAGCGCGGCTCCATCACGCCGGACACGATGTACTGCCAGCGGTAGGCCTTCAGCACCGAGGCGCTGATCTGCTCGCGCTGCGCGTCGGTGAAGACGGTGGACGTGATGGCGGTGAAGTAGTCGGCGTCAGCGGCGGACTGCGCCTGCAGGATGCCGTCGACGGCAACGACGAGGGCGATCAGGTCGTCCACCGCGCCGTCGCGCTGGACGGGGGTGAGCTTCTCGTCCTCGCGCAGCCACTCCAGCTCGTCGAGCACCACGTGCGTCGCCTCGTCCTTCCAGTGGTAGAGGAACACGTCCTTCCACAGCGGGTCGAGCGCCGGGTCCGGGTCGATGCTGCACCGGTAGTGGGCCGAAACGAACAGCTCGATGTGGGAGGTGAGCGCGAGCACCGCCCAGCTGCGCTTGCCCAGCACCGCGCCGGCGACCTGGTTGGGCTCGGGCACGCACACGTAGCCGGGCGGCATCTGCGCCCCCAGCATCCGCTCGATGCGGCGGAACAGGTCCTGGTGCTTCAACTCGTCGTCGGTGAAGCGCACCAGCGCCTCGAAGGCGGTCTGGTCGCCGAACCAGTGGTCGCGCGAGATGTCGACCATCTTGGCGCTGATGAAGCGCTCCACGAGGCCGAAGATGTTGGCGTAGCTGCGGCCCTGCACCTGGCTCAGCACGCGCTGGTCGGCTTCCCCGAGGAACGGCAGCTCCTTCACCAGCGAGAGGCCGTCGGGCAGGAACTTGCGCCCGAAGTCGAAGCTGCGGCCGCGCACGAGATCCTCGATCTCCCAGTGGACGCGCTTGGAGGTCTCGATGGCTTTCGCGTAGCGGTGGCTGGCCGGGGCGGAAACGGTGGTCATGTCGGCTTTCCTTGCATGGACGCGCCCCGGAACAGGGCGTGCAGGCAGTGTCGAAAGCGCGCGTATTAGGGCTGCGTCACGGGCCTCCGGCGGTGTTATCTTTTTGTATTGGCCCGGTATCGCCGGCAGAGGAAACAGCGCCATGTCCCGTCCCGATCGGGTGCTCGTCGTCGACGACGATCCCAGCGTCAGCGAGATGCTGGTCGAATACCTGTCCGGCCACCGCTACGACGTGCGCAGCGCCGGCAGCGGCACGGCGATGCGCGAGGAGATCGAGCGCGACCTGCCCGACATCGTGCTGCTGGACATCCGCCTGCCCGGCGAGGACGGCCTCACGCTCGCGCGCTACCTGCGCGAGCGCTACGACGTCGGCATCATCATGGTCACCGCGTCGGGCGACGTGATCGACCGCGTCGTCGGCCTCGAGGTGGGCGCCGACGACTACATCGCCAAGCCCTTCGATCCGCGCGAGCTGCTGGCGCGCGTCAAGAGCGTGCTGCGCCGCATGCAGGCGAAGCCGCAGGGCGAGGCGGCCGCGCCGGCCGCCGCCGACAGCACCGTGAAGCGCGTGCGCGTCGGCCGCTGCTGGCTCGAGCTCGAGCCGCGCCGTCTGTTCTAGGACTCCGGCGACGAGGTCGCCATGACGGCGATGGAGTACGACCTCCTGCGCGTGTTCGTGTCGAACCCCAACCGCGTGCTGTCGCGAGACCAGCTCCTGATGCACACGCGCAACCGCGAGTGGGAGCCTTTCGACCGCTCGATCGACATCCGCATCGGCCGCCTGCGCCGCAAGGTGGAGCGCGATCCCGCCGGCGAACCGAAGACCATCCGCACCGTCCGCAACGCCGGCTACATGTTCGTGCCGGAATAGGCTCCCCCCGAAGCGGCCTGCGGCCGCCACCCCCCAGGGGGCGACACCGGCGGACCGGCAGAGCCGGATCCGCGGTGTCCGCTTGAGGGGGCGCGGGCTTCGCCGCGCATCTGCTCCCTCTCCCGCGCTCGGGAGAGGGTTTTGGCGAGGGTGGGGCCGGCGAAGTCAGCGGTACGCCGCTTGCTGTAAGGCCCCATGGACTTCGACGTGGTCATCATCGGAGGCGGGCCGGCCGGTTGCAGTGCCGCACTCGTGCTCGGGCGCTGTCGGCGCAAGGTGCTTCTGGTCGACCACGGCAAGCAGCGCAACCTGTCGTCGCATGCGCTGCACGCCTTCATCACGCGCGACGGCACGCCGCCGCCGGAGTTCCTGAAGCTCGCCCGCGAGGACGCGCTGCGCTATCCGACGGTGACCTGGCGCCGGGGCTTGGTGACGGACGCGCGCGCCGTCGAACACGGCTTCCAGGTCGACCTCGACGGTGGCGGCCGCGTCACCGCGGCCAAGCTCCTGCTGGCCACCGGCGTCGTCGACGAACTGCCCGAGCTGCCCGGCCTCGAGCGCTTCTACGGCCGCAGCGTCCACCACTGCCCCTACTGCGACGCCTACGAGCACAGCGGCGAGGCCATCGGCGTCTACGGGCGCGGCGAGAAGGGCGTGGGCCTGGCAATGCTGCTCGGCGTGTGGAGCGACGACATCGTGCTCTTCACCGATGGCCCCGACGACGAGGCGCGATCGTGCCGGCAGCGGCTGGAAGAGCACCGTGTCGTGCTGTGCGAGCAGCCGGTCGCGACACTCGAGGGCGACGACGACGGCCGCCTGCGTGAGGTCGCGCTGCGCGACGGCACGCA
>Ga0247825_10002333_pt1 | contig 12535 bp, 10 predicted proteins | sample 13C_Vanillin_Day_FD_194413 | JGI IMG/M metagenome (GOLD analysis project Ga0247825, IMG submission 194413) | Soil microbial communities from agricultural site in Penn Yan, New York, United States - 13C_Vanillin_Day48 | ecosystem: Environmental > Terrestrial > Soil > Agricultural land | place...
GCCAGACCTTCTACCCGCCACGCGGGGACGAGGCAGGACTTGTAGGCGTCACCGTTTATCAACACGGTGCACGCACCACAGTCGCCGTTTCGGCAACCTACGTGCGTTCCCGTCTTGCGAAGTTGCTTCCTCAGCACGTCGACGAGTGTTTCCGACACATCGTTGATCGCGATCGTGGTGGGCTCGGCATCGAGGGTGAAGGTGATCGTAATTGTCATCGCTCGTCTCTGTTCGTACGCCGTCTTGCCGCGGCGGTGAGCGCTCTGCTCACGGCGATTGCGGCGATTCGTTTCCGGTAGGGGATATCGGCGAGTTCGTCTTCCCACCAATCGGTTTGCTGGTCGCGGATTGCATCATCGATGGCGGCCGCGATCTGTATGGGTTGTTCATAGAGCTCGGGTGGAATCCAGAGGGTGAGCGGGCGCGTGACAGCCGCGCCCAAGACGAGCGAGAGCTCGCCATCATCGGCGATGAGAGCTGCGGCGGTGGCGATCGGCCAGCTGCTTTCTGAACGCTTGATCTTGCAATATCCAAAGGCAGGGCATGTCGATGTCGATGGGAGCTCGATCCCGACGAGTGCTTCGTTCGCGGCAAGCTGGGTCACGAAGGGCGCCGTGAAGAAATCTCTCGCGTTGACGGATCTGATGCCTTCAGGGCCCGCGATGCGCATCACTGCTCCAGTGGCGACGAGTCCGGTCGGCATGTCCGAAGCCGGGTTGGCATGGCACGCTGCGCCAGCGATCGTGCCTTGATTTCTGATCTGCGGGCCTCCCGTGATGCCTTGCGCGATGTGCCGCAACAGCGGAGGTGTGGACCGATCACGGATAATGGTGGTGTAGCTCACCATAGGTCCGAGGGAGAGTGTGTTGGTCTCTGGACGTAGCTGAGCCGCGCCGGGGAGACGGTGTGGATCAATGAGTAGGTCTGGCCTTACCAGTCCGCGCACGATCTTGGGCATGATCATGGTGCCGCCGGCGACAACGACGCTACGTTCAGCCTCACCGAGACAGCCAATCAGTTCTTCTGTCGTCTGCGGTAGCGCGATTGCGATGTCAGCTTCGTGCCGTAGTGGGGTCATGCGGGTTGCTCCGAGGTGTGTTGAGTGGTCCCAGTCCCCGCTGGCACTGCGGCGTCGATCTGCGTCAGGATCCTTGCTGGTGTCATCGGGGTGATGAGTGCTGTTTCGCGATGCCCGCCGATGGCATCTCTCACCGCGCCTACAATTGCGGCGATCGTGCCGCCGATTCCGGACTCACCTGCCCCCTTGGTTCCGAGAAGGGTGAATGGCGAAGGGGTTTCGATGTGTTCAAGTGTGATGTTCGGCATCTCTGCGAGCCGTGGGAGCATGTAACGTTTGAAGTCGGTACTCAGCGGCTGTCCTTGTGGGGTGTAGATCTCTTCCTCATACAGCGCTACCCCGATTCCCATGGCGATCGCACCGTTGACTTGTGCATCAACCATGCGGGGATTGATCACAGTGCCACAGTCGTGCACCGCCGATAGGCGTTCCACTACCACGCAACCCGTTTCGATATCGACATCGACCTCGGCGACATAAACACCGTAGGAGTAGGTGGGATATTGCTGAACGCGCCCGGCGCTGTCAGGAACGGCCTGCAGGTTGCCCGGCATGTATGTTTCGGTGGCCTCGAGTACTTCAGCGTTGAGACCGGGGCGGGCTGACCCGAAGCGACGCATCTCTCCTGCTAGTACTGGGACCGCAACGAACTGCCCCGGCGACCCGGAGATATGGTAGGTCCCATCACCTACCGCGACCATGTTCTCTGGACAGCCAAGGTGGAGAGCCGCTGCCTGCACTAATGTGTGCCGGAGTTTGTCGGCGGCTTTCCAGGCTGCGGTTCCACCGGCGAGTACCGCGCGGCTGGAGAAACTGCCGCCACCGTAGGGAGTGCGATCGGTGTCGCCTTGGACTACTCGGACGTCCTCCACCGCGATTCCGAGCCGCTCGGCGACCAATTGGGCGATGGCGGTTTCGCTTCCGGTGCCCGGGCTCGTCACTCCCGTGAGAACCGTGGCGTGGCCGGAAGTGTCCAGCCGGACGGTTGCGGTCTCCGACCCGCGGGAGACGTTGCCGGCAGGGTCTCTGCCTTCTGGTGCTAGTTCAAACGCGATTCCAATCCCGGTGCGTCTGGGCCTGGTCTGCTCCTGCGATTGACGTTCTCGAACCCCGGAATAGTCGGCGATCTCAAGGGCCCGGTCGAGAACCCGGTGGTAGTCGCCGGAGTCGATGGTCATCATCGCGGTCGGGTGGGGTAGTTGGTCGCTGTGCAGGAGGTTACGGCGCCGCACGTCGACCGGATCCAGATCGAGTGCGCGAGCGATGTCGTCGGCAGCTGCTTCCAGGACGAGGGTCGCGATCTCCTTGCCGTATCCGCGCGCACCGTTCCACGGTCCTTTGTTCGTCAGTACAACTCGCCAGTTGACGGAATAGTCGGTGATGTCGTATCCGCCGGGGAAACATGAGGCTGCGACGGAGGGCATTCCGATGCCCGGTGTGGCCGCCAGAGCCCCGACGTTGGCATCGAGATCGACAGCGAGGCCGGTCATTCGGCCGGAATCATCGAAACTCACTCTGTAGCGCGCGTGATACTCGCGGGCACCGATCAACAGCGATTCCTCGCGGGACTCTACCCATCGCACTGGACGTCGGAGCTTGAGTGCCATCAAGCACACGAGCGGCTCTTCTGGTGTCCCGACAAACTTGAATCCGAATCCACCGCCGAGCGGGGGTGCCACTACGCGGATATCGTTCTCGGCGAGATCAAGCAGACGGGCGAGATCGGCTCTTAGGCGATGTGGCGTCTGTACTGCAGCGCGGACCAGAAGTCGGCCTTCACCATCATCCCATTCAGCGATGCATCCCCGTGGCTCCAGGGGTACGGCGTTTCCCCTGCCCATGTGCACACATCCGGAGGTCTCGTGTGGTGCCTGTGCGAGTGCTGTCTCGACATCGCCTTCGGCGACCACGCCGCCCATGAGAAGGTTCGTCCGAAGTTGTGGATGGAGTGGCGGCGCATCTGCGGAGAGAGCCTCGTTGAGTTCCAGTAGTGGGGGGAGAGGCTCGTACGAGACCTCAACTAGCTCAGCGGCTCTTTGTGCGGTTCTCTCGGTGTCAGCGACAATAACGGCGAGTGGCTCACCAAAGTAGCGCACCCGGTCGACCGCGAGACAACTGACGGTGACTGGCCCCTCGAGGCCTGGTACGACTCCTGATGGCAGAGCAATGAGATCTTTGATGGTGGTCGCAGCTTCTGCGCCAGTAAGTATTGCTCGGACGCCCGGAACCGATGTGGCGACGAAGGCGTCGAGGCCAAGGATTCGGGCGTGAGCGACGGTGCTGCGAACCACTGCAAGATGTAGGCAGTTCGGAGGTACCTCGTCGTCGAGGTACCGAACTGCACCCCGCACGAAACGTTCGCCATCGAGTCGACGCGGGGATCGTCGTATAGATCCACCGGGCGATTTGGGTGTGTCCTCCACGAAGTGACCTCCTTGTCTCGACGCTTGAGGTGTCGATCACCCCGCGAGGCGGAGACGACCTCGCGTCCTGCGCTGTGAGCGAGTGCACACTCACTGCGTGGGTTCGAGTATCCGATCCGTGAGCCTCGCCGTCAACAAGCAATTCGCTCCCCGACTAGCAGTAGGCCAGCACGCACCAAAATCTGCTGTAAATTCTGCGCTTCTCGGCCATCTCACCGTGACCGGACGAGAATGAAGATCTTGACGCACAACGTAGCCTGGGGTTACGGTGTGCTGCATCACAGTGAGTGAGCACTCACCCACTATTGAATTGGTCGTGTCGAGAACCGATGCGTTTCGACTGTCGAATCGAGGAGGCGGGCCGGATGGCAATGCGTGACCGGATACTTGATGCCACTGCCAAGATCATCCGCGAGGACGGACTGGCAGCAGTACGTACGAAGCGGATCGCCGAGCTGGCAGGGTGCGCTGAAGGGTCCATCTTCAAGAATTTCGAGGACAAGGGTGCATTACTTGCCGCGGTACTGACTTACGGATTGCCAGAGGGACAGGCCCTGATGGCGGCAGCGACGCGAGCACGATCAGCACACGACCTTCGTGCCGGACTCGTCATTCTCGTCGATGCAACACGCGACTACTACCGCGTCAGCCTGACAATGTCGGGATCGGCGCTGTCTGACCGCGCGTTGTTCGATCGGTATGTGACCGCGCACCGCGCTGCCGGCACGGGACCTCACCTCGTGTGGGAACGCTTGGCCGCGTACCTTGCTGTCGAGCGAGACCGGGGATCGGTCGGCGACGACGTAGATCTTCGCCTCGAAGCGGTCGCACTCGCCGGTGCATGCCAACATGCTGCCTGGGTCGAGTTGGTCAGCGGAATCGATGCGCTCCCCTATGGTCGCGACTTCGTCGAGCAACTGGTGGACAGCAGATTAGCGGCACTCATCCGCTCTGCTCCTGGCACTCCCGCAGATACAGACCAAACGGTTCACCTCAGCGACGACATCCGCGAACACATCTGACGGGTCAGCCAGCTCCTACCTCCATAGGAGGCTGCGTTTCCTGTCGAATACGGCAAACGTGCCGTCGAACCATCAACCTGTCGATCTACGATCGAGGAGCGCTCGTGAAGGAGTACAACAAAGGTCTCGCGCCGCTGGGTTCAGGCTGTTACGCCTGGATGCAGCCGGACGGCGGCTGGGGACTCAGCAATTCCGGACTTATCACCGGTTCCGGCGTGAGCCTTATGGTCGACACTCTATTCGACCTGCGCCTGACACAGCAGATGCTGGACGGTCTCCGCGACATCACCGACAGTCGGCCAGTGAGGACTGTGGTCAACACTCACTCGGACGGCGACCACACGTTCGGTAACGAACTGCTCGCCGTTCAGGGTGCAGAGATCGTGGCATCCGCCGCCGCAGCCGAACTGATGACTCAAGATGCCGTCGACTCGGTCACCGAAATACTTCGATGCGCCGGACCTGAGGGTGACTTCGTCCGTCACATCTTCGGGTCCTTTCACTTCGAAGAAGTGACAGTCACCCCGCCCCACCGCACATTCGAGGGGCAACTTTCCCTAGACGTCGGCGGCCGCGAGGTGAAACTGATCCAGGTTGGTCCCGCCCACACCCCGGGCGACACGCTTGTCTATGTTCCGGACGCACGAGTTCTTTACTCCGGCGACATCCTCTTCTCCGGCGGTACCCCAGTCGCGTGGGCCGGGCCGATCGATCGATGGATCGCCGCGCTCGATCTCATCCTCGACATGGACGTAGACCACATCGTCCCCGGTCATGGCCCAATTTCATCGAAGCGCGATGTGCTTGTTTCTCGCGACTATCTGACCTATGTAGCGGGTGAGGCACACAACCGATTCGATAGGGGATTCACTGTCGATGAGGCTATCGCCTCCATCGATCTCGGCGAATGGGCGCATTTTCCCGAATACGGGCGCCTCGCCCAGAACGTGATCAACGTCTACCAGCAGCTTGAGCCTGAATCAGCACAATTCGACCGCTTATCTGTGCTGAACCGTATGGGCGCCCTAGAGGGCTTCCCCATTCCTGAATGGAATCGATAATGCGTTTTGTGACCTACACCTCCCCCTCGGGCGGTGACCGAGTAGGCATCCTCGAAGACAACACCGTGTTCGGCCTCGAGCCAGGACCTTCCCTGCTCGATCTACTCGATCAGGGCACACTCACAAAGGCTGGTGAGCGTGCTCGGCGCTCGCCGGCCGAGTCTCTCTCTGTGTCCGAGACCGCGCTCAAGGCACCGCTCCAACCTCGATCCGTGCGCGATTGCTCCGCCTTCCATCAACACCTGCGCAACTGCTCCGGCGACCCCAGCAAGGTTCTTGATGAGCGCCACACCGCATTTCCGGTCTTCTACTTCACTAACCCGGCGGCCGTCATCGGCCCCGACACCGAAGTGCCACTCGCCCCCGGAAGCCAGCAGTTCGACTTCGAACTCGAAGTGTGCGTCATCATAGGCAAATCGGGGCGGAACATATCTCCTCAACAGGCTGAAGATCACATCGCCGGCTACACGATCTTCTGCGATTGGAGCGCCCGCGACTTGCAACTTCACGAGCGCCCTCTGGGGCTCGGGCCGTCAAAGGGAAAGGACACCGCCACCACGATCGGACCAGCGCTCGTCACTCCTGACGAACTCGAGCCATACCGCAGCAAGAAGGGCTTCGATCTCGCAATGACTGCCTCCGTCAACGGAGAGCAGGTTAGCGCGGGCCGCTGGGACACCATCGACTGGACCTTCGCGGACATGATCAGTTACGCCTCGCGCGGAACAACGCTGCGTGCCGGTGACGTAATCGGTTCCGGGACCGTACCAACTGGATGCCTGTATGAACATTACAAACTCGGATCGGATCGATTTCATCGCTGGCTCCGCCCCGACGACGAGGTGAGGCTAACCGTCGATCACCTCGGGGATTTACGCCAGCGCATCACTGTCGCAGACCCGATCCATGCCCTGAGCTCGGGGTACTGATGACCGACCTCGAAGTCACCATTCGCGACCACGTCGGCTGGGTGACACTCAATCGGGTGGAACGAAAGAATGCGTTCACCGTCGCAATGCTCCATGAGTGGGCAGACGCGTACCGCGCTTTCCAGCGCAATGATGATGTTCGCGTCGTCGTGCTCACTGGACGTGGCGACGCATTTTGCGCTGGCGCCGACCTCTCGGTGCTTAGTGAGCGGAGTCCGCTTCAGGACCGGCGGCTAATGACCGACGAAGTCCACCAGGTCGCACTCGCAGCAGACGAGCTTTCGAAACCACTGATCGCTGGAATCAATGGTGTCGCTGTCGGAGCCGGCCTGGATATGGCTTTGATGTGTGACTACCGCATCGCGGCAGATTCCGCCAAGCTGAGTGAAGGCTACGTACGCGTCGGTCTCGTACCCGGAGACGGTGGGTGTCACTACCTACCCCGAATCGTTGGCCGCTCCCGCGCACTCCGCATGCTGTGGACCGGCGAATTCGTTTCCACGTCACAGGCATTCACGTGGGGACTAGTCGATGAAATCTGCACGGGTGAAGAACTGAGCACTCGCCTCAGCGATTTCTCCGGCGTCCTGGCCGGCCAACCTCCCGTGGCCGTGCAACTGATCAAGAGTGCGGTTCGGCACGGCGAGCGGGCAGACCTCCGGGCATCGCTCGACCTCATCGCATCCCATCAAGCCGTCGCTCGCTCGACAAGTGACTCAGTCGAGGCGATGACGGCATTCCGCGAGAAACGCCGCCCGACCTTTACGGGTCGGTAATCATCCTTCGGTCCTGGGTCTTTTCGCCCGGACAGGCGCGGCCTCGACTGCGCATTCCGACCGCTCAGCTCCGTGGCGCGAAAGCCCCGTGGCACGTGGTGGTTCTTAACCCACCCAGCGCCATCCCCTCACATGCCGCTCAAAGGAGAGTCATGGATTCCATCGCCGATAAGGGGACCGTCTACGTTCCCAATGAGTGCCCATCGCCCGAGACTGCACTCACTTCCCGCCTCGAACACCTGCCCAGCCTTTCCCGCACCCACATCAAATGGATGGCACTGCTTGGAGTGCTGTTCCTATGCGACGTTGCGGACATCAATTCACTGTCGTATGCATTGCCGGCGATCCGCTCCGAGTGGGCCCTTTCCGTCACTCAGGTCGGCGCCCTCACTTCGTACACGTTCCTCGGCATGCTCCTCGGTGCGGTTGTCGGTGGGCGGATATCCGATCGGATCGGTAGGCGCCCGACGCTGATCGCTGCGACGATTTTCTACTCGGTCGCCTCAGTACTGTGCTCGCTTGCGCCAGATTTCATCTTCCTGGCAATCCTTCGCTTCTTCACCGGGCTGGGCCTGCAGGCCGTCACCGGAGTGCTCATCGTCTATGTCGCCGAAATGTTCCCGGGTCGTCTCCGTGGCCGGCTGCAATCCATCTTGCTCGGCATCGGACTCCTCGGACTTCCTCTCATCGCCGGGGCAGCACGGATAATCGTGCCCATCGGGCCAGATTCCTGGCGTTGGGTATTCGTCATCGGTGGGCTCGGGATCATTCCCGCCGTGGTTGCCCTGTTCATCCTGCCCGAATCGGTCCGTTGGCAGGAGGCGCGGGGCCGTGCCGACCATGCCACGGAGCAACTCGTCGCCAAGCTCGAACGTGAGTGCACGCTCCGGGGCGGGGAGCCGCGTCCCATCCCGGTCGAGCCCGCGGCGACACCGGTCGAACACACAGCAAGTCCGTCTCCCTCCCGCTACATCGGTCGTGTTCTGGTCATTTCGTTGGTACTGGCATTCGGCAACCTCGGCTATTACGGATTCAGCTCCTGGTTGCCGACTCTGCTCGTCGAGCGTGGCTACACCACCGCCCAGGCACTAACCTTCACCACGATTCTCGCGATCTCCCCCTTCATCGGAGCGCTCGCAGCCCTGCCGATCACCGACCGTTGGGAGCGCAAGAGGATCTCTCTAGTCCTGTGTCTCCTCATCGCTACTGCAATGATCGTCTTCGCCGTGGCGCAGAGCCCCGTCGTCCTCGTAGCGGCCGGCTTCATGGTCACACTGCTCCTCCAAACCAACACCGCGGTTCTCTACGCGTATCTTGCGGAGATTTTCCCGACCAATCTGCGCGGCTTCTTCGCCGGAATCGCGAACGGATCCGGCCGACTTGCGGTCGTTCTCGGCAGTTTCCTCATCGCAGCAGTCTCGGCTGGCTTCGGCTTCACCGGAGTCTTCGTCACCACCGCGATCTCTCTGCTGCTGTGCGGACTCACCGTCGCAGTCTTCGGTATCAGCACCCGCAATCGGACGCTCTCCGAAATCCACGAAACCCACTAGCGCCCCGCTTCAACAGCTTGGCCATCATCACATCGAGCCACAACCCTCACCGAGTCCGTCAACCACCTCGAGGAAGCACATGTACGCCACAATGCAATTCCGCGGAGGCCCGGAATGGGCTCAGCGCATCAGCGCCGAGCTTCAGGCCTTCGCACAACAGCACCGCGCTGAGTTGGACAAGGCCGACTTCGAGGGCCAGTTCCCGCAGGATCTCTATCGAGCCATGGGAAACCGTGGTTGGGTTGGGCCGACATCCCCGGTCACCGACGGGGGACTCGGCGGCGGGATCGCCGAGTACTGCTGGATCTGCGAGGAGGTTGCCCGTCACGGCCTGGTCTCCCCTCAAATCGCCATCCAAGGCCAACAATGGCTCCTCTCCTTCGGCACCCCTGAACAGAAGGACCGCTATCTGGGCGGAATCGCGCGCGGCGAACTGATCTTCTCCGAGTCAATCTCGGAACCAGGAGCAGCCTCCTCGCTCAAGGCAATCCAGACAACCGCGCGGCGCGATGGAAACGACTGGATCCTCAACGGCCGCAAAACTCACGTGAACCTCGGGCACCAGAGCGACGTGACCCTCGTGTACGCGCAGACCGATGATGGCCTGACCGCGTTCTTGGTAGATACCGATACTCCCGGCGTCTCCAGTGCACAGACCGCCCCGATCGGTCTGAAAATGCTCCCGACAGCTGACATGGCATTCGACGACGTCCGTATTCCTCACTCGTCGGTACTCGGGGCAGTCGGAGCTGGAATGGACACGTTCTTGAGGACCTTCAACATCAGCCGGCTCGGCAATGCCTCCGAACTCATCGGCTACGGACGCCGCGCCCTCGCCCAGGCAATCGAGTACGCGAAGACACGCAACGTGGGCACTCAGATGGTTTCCGAATTCCAAGGCATTCAATGGACCGTCGCTGACGCCTATGCCGAGCTGTACTGTGCCTCGTTGGCCCGCGATCACGCAGTCAACATCGCCGATACAGGACAGGATCCTGCACTCGCCACAAGCATCGCGAAGAAGGTCGCCGTTGACGCGGCCGAGCGCGCCACTTCAGATTCCTTTGCCCTCGTGGGCTCGCATGGTTGCTACGACGACACCGACTTCGGGAAGCTCATGCAGGACGTCAAGGTCTATCGCATCGGTGGCGGGTCAGTCGAAGTCATGCGCAACTACATCGCCCGCCGCGTACTCCAGTCAGCAGATTTCGAAGGCCTTTCCTGAGGAGCCCATCCATGGACAACATCGCCCAATTACTCCTGGCCAGATACGAGGACTCGCCCACCTCCTCACTCGGCCTCGCCGAGGAACCCCTGACAGTCGCCTCCGCCGTCGACAAAGCAGCCATACTCGCGCTAAGACTCCTCGACGAGGAAGGATTGGTGCCCGGAGGCCCTGTCGCCCTTGTCGGCGCCAATTCCAACGACTGGATAATTACCTGGATGGCCTGCCAATTGGCCGCATTGCCAACAGCACTGATCAACCCCGCCTTTCCTGACCCGCTCCTTGCAGACGTCCTACGCCCACTCTCCCCCCAAGCGGTGCTCTGCACTGATTCGCGCACTGCACCGGAGGAGCTGACCGGTCGCTGGATTCATGCGGAGACCACGGCGGACCCCCGATCAAATCGCGCGACATCCCAGCCCCTTCCCGGCCTCGATGCTCGGGCCAACGATGTCAGTGCATTCATGCTGACCTCGGGAACGAGTGGCCCGCCGAAACTGGTCGCACAATCTCATCGGTACTTTCTCTCCCTCGGTCGATACGTCGCGGACGTGCTGGGGATAACCGAGACAGACACCGTTCTCTCCCCACTCCCGCTGTTCCATATCAACCCACTCGGCTACGCAGTCATCGGATCGCTCACCGCACGAGCAAACTGCCTCAGCTTGACGAGGTTTTCGGCCAGCTTATTCTGGAGTCAGGTGCGCGACACCGCTTCCACCGTCGCCATCCTGCACGGCCCACCACTGGAAATCCTCAAACGGAGAACGACGCGCGAGCTTGCCGGACAGCACTCGCTGCGCGCCGTCTTCTACGCCGACCCAGCTTTCCTCTCCACCTTTGACATCCCAATCGGAGTGTCTGTCTATGGATCCACCGAAGTGGGCGGGCTTTCTCATACCCACCACTGGCGGCGAGGGGATGCCGACACACCCCCAGAAGGTGCCGTGCACTACGGAGGACAAGCCCGGCCCGGACTGACCCACCGCATTTCCAAGGACGGCGAAATTCAGATCCGCGCGCACGAGGCCGGAATTCTCGCCGAGGGATACGTCCGACCCGGCGGGGTTGTCGAGCCACTCGTGGATGACGGCTGGTTCCCCACCGGCGACCTCGGCTACAACGACCAACAGGGAGGCCTGGTCTATCTTGGCCGCGCCTCGGACTCTGTTCGCGTCAAAGGAGAATTCGTGCCACTGAGGTTTGTCGAAGATACCTTCCGCACAATCCGCGCGATTGACGATCTCGCCCTGTGGAAGCGACCGAGCTCCCTAGTAGACGAAGATCTCGTGCTCTTCATCGAAGCGGACAGTGTCCCCATCGAGGAAATTCGCAACACTGCCTCGGAGCTACCCGGATTCATGCGACCGTCCGCGATTGCACGACTGAAAGCGTTGCCTCGGGATACCACTGTGGGCAAGACACGACGTCGCGAGCTCGACGTCAACTCTGCGATCGAGGTCGTCGAGCTGTGATCGGCGGCGGAATCGTCGACTTTCACGTCCACTCTGCTCCCAGCATCCTTCCCCGCCATCTGCGAGATCCAGCCACCGCGGACACGGTCACAGGTACCGGGGTCGCCAGATTCGTCCTAAAAGCGCACGAGGGATCATCGGTCGAGCGGGCAGACTTGATGGGCCCAGGCGCGGCGGGGGGGATCGTACTCAACTCTCCCGTCGGCGGAATCAATCCCGATGCCGTCCAAGTCGCCGCCCAGCTCGGAGGTCGCGTCGTGTGGCTACCAACTATCTCGTCTGCTTCCCACCAAGCGGTCGTTGCCACCTCGGACCAACTCTCGGTTCATCGACAAATTCAGTTCCGCGAAGTCCCCGTACTCGCCGACAACAAACTATCTCCCGACCTCGAATGCGTGCTCGAAATCGTCGCCGAACACGACCTCATCCTCGCTTCAGGCCACATCCCAGTTCCTGCCGCTCTGAGAGTCTTCGAGTTCGCTGCGCAACTAGGTGTTCAGCGCTTCCTCGTGAACCACCCAACCTTCGAGTTCATGCACTGGTCCGACGACCTCCTTGCACCACTACAAGCGCTCAATGTGCACCTCGAGGTCGGTTGCGTTGCCGACCTCGGAATGACGTCCCCCGCAAGCACAACCGCACACTTGGCAGCGTCCTACCCGCCATCACTACTCGTCTTTGGGAGCGACCTCGGACACACCGCGTATCCGACCTATCGCGAAGGTATAACGGATTGGTACGAAGGCATCGAAAACCACATCGGAGCTACGACACTTGAGCAGATCATGACCACCAACGGCTCCGAGCTTCTCGAAGTCTAAATTCAGACCCGTCGACAAAAGGTGGCGGTCAGCCCTATGCGCCCGACACCTGATAGCCAGCGCAACCAGCGCAGACATCCTGCCAGCAATTAGGCGCACGCCAAAGCCATCGGGTCTTCGGGGCACGTCTGCCACAGTCCCTCTACTGCAGGCGACCCCCACGCCGCCTGTGAGC
>Ga0247825_10002335_pt1 | contig 12535 bp, 13 predicted proteins | sample 13C_Vanillin_Day_FD_194413 | JGI IMG/M metagenome (GOLD analysis project Ga0247825, IMG submission 194413) | Soil microbial communities from agricultural site in Penn Yan, New York, United States - 13C_Vanillin_Day48 | ecosystem: Environmental > Terrestrial > Soil > Agricultural land | place...
GAGCGCTGGGAGCCGCGCCTGAACGCGATGTACCGGGTGCACCGCGCGGGCGCGCTCGGGCAGGCGCGCGCGGCCGAGGCGCGCTGGAAGGGCGGCAAGCCGCTCTCGCCGCTCGACGGCGTGCCGCTCACCATCAAGGAGAACATCTACACGCGCGGGGATCCGGCGCCGGTCGGCACGCGCGCCAACGAGGACACGCCGCCGCAGGCCGCGGACGCGCCGCCGGCGGCGCGCCTGCGCGAGGCGGGCTGCGTGCTGCTCGGCAAGACCACCATGCCCGACTACGGCATGCTCTCCTCCGGGCTGTCCAGCCTGCACGGCGTGACGCGCAATCCCTGGCGGCCCGAGCGCAACACCTCGGGCTCGAGCTCCGGCGCCGGCGCCGCCGCGGCGGCGCGCTATGCGCCGCTGCACCTGGGCACCGACATCGGCGGCTCGGTGCGCCTTCCCGCCACCCACTGCGGCATCTTCGCGCTCAAGCCTTCGCTCGGACGCGTGCCGGTCAACCCGCCGTACATGGGCCGCGTCGCCGGGCCGATGACGCGGACCGTCGCCGACGCCGCGCTGATGATGGCGGCGCTAGCGAAGCCCGATGCGCGCGACTTCATGAGCCTTCCGCCCTGCGGCGCAAAGACCTTTTCGGACCTGCAGGCGATGGATCCCAAGGGGCTGAGAATCGGCCTGCTCGCCGACATGCGGGTCGGATTGAAGGTCGACCCGCAGGTGCAGGCGGCGGTCGTGGCGGCGGCCAGGGCGCTGGAGAAGGCCGGCGCCGAGGTGCACGAGCTGAAGAGCTTCCTCACGCCCGCCATGGCCGACGGCATGTGCCGCTTCTTCGAAGCGCGCTCGTACAACGACTTCGTGCAGCTGCCGAAGGAGCGCCAGGCGAAGGTGCTGCCCTTCGTCGCCGAGTGGTGCAGCTGGCGCGCGCGCGATTTCAGCGGGCGCGACGTGATGCAGGCCTATGGCCAGGTGATGGCGATGCGCGAAGCGGCCATCGCCGCGTGCCAGCCCTTCGACTTCGTGCTTTCGCCGGTTTCGCCGATCCTCGCGTACGAGGCCGAGCTGCCGGCGCCGAACAACGATCCGCACGACGCCCTTCCCCACATCGCTTTTACCGTGCCCTACAACATGTCGGAGCAGCCGGCGGCGTCGGTGAACTGGACCCATAGCGCCGAGGGCCTGCCGATCGGCGTGCAGGTGATCGGCCGGCGCTTCGATGATGCAGGGGTACTGAGAATGAGCCTGCTCCTGGAGGAGGCTCGGCCGCAGCAGCGGCCTTGGCCCGAGCCCGCATAGGGCCGATATACTGTCGCCGTCCAGCCCGGAGAACCTTCCATGAACCGCAAAGTCTTCGCTGCGCTCGCCGCAGGCTTGCTGCTCTTCGCCTCCGCCCACGCCCAGGACAAGGTGCTGCGCATCGTGCCGCACTCGAACCTGAGCATCCTCGACCCGGTCTGGACCACCGCCTACATGGCGCGCAACCACGGCTACATGGTCTACGACACGCTGTTCGGCACGGACGAGAAGAACCGCATCCAGCCGCAGATGGTCGAGAAGTGGACCGAGAGCCCCGACCACCGGCTGTGGAGCTTCACGCTGAGGAGCGGCCTCGCCTTCCACGACGGCCAGCCCGTCACCGGCGAGGACGTGGTGGCGTCGCTCCAGCGCTGGGGCAAGCGCGACGCGATGGGCCAGAAGCTGATGACCTTCGTCGAGCGCATGGACGCGCCGGCGCCCAACCAGTTCCGCATCTTCCTGCGCGAGGCCTGCGGCTTCGTGCTGGAGGCGCTCGGCAAGCCTTCCTCGAACGTGCCGTTCATCATGCCCAAGCGCGTCGCCGACACGCCCGCCGACAAGCAGATCGACGACGCCACCGGCAGCGGCCCTTACATCTTCGCCAAGGAAGACTTCAAGCCGGGAGATAAAGCTGTTTACAAAAAAAATCCTAACTATGTACCGCGCAAAGAAGCGCCTTCAGGCACCACCGGCGGCAAGCGCGTCTACGTCGACCGCGTCGAGTGGAACCTCGCGCTGCGCGACGCGCAGTCGCAGGTGAACGCGCTGGTGCGCGGCGAGATCGACATCCTCGAGCAGCCGGCGTTCGAGAGCTACGCCTCGCTCAAGGCCGACAAGAACATCCAGGTGGTGAACTCCAACCCGCTCGGCTTCCAGTACATGGGGCGCTTCAACCACCTGCACCCGCCGTTCAACAACCCGAAGGTGCGTCAGGCCGCGCTCGCCGCCTTCGCGCAGGAGCCGTTCCTGCGCGCGCAGGTCGGCGTGAAGGAGCTCTACCGCAGCTGCGCGTCGATGTTCACCTGCGGCACGCCCTACGGCAGCGCCAAGGGCAGCGAGGTGCAGTCGAAGTCGAACCTGAGGAAGGCGCAGGAGCTCCTGAAAGCCTCCGGCTACGACGGCACGCCGGTGGTGCTGATGAAGCCCACCGACCTCGCCGCGATCGGCAAGCTGCCCGACGTCGCGGCGCAGCTCCTGCGCCAGGCCGGCTTCAAGGTCGACCTGCAGGCGATGGACTGGAACACGCTGGTCGGCCGCCGCGCCAAGAAGGACCCGCCGCAGCAGGGCGGCTGGAACATGTTCTTCACCGCCTGGGTGGCGCCCGACATCTGGAACCCGCTCACCAACCCGGCGGTCGGCGCGCAGGGCGACAAGTCCTGGTTCGGCTGGCCCTCCGACGAGCGCCTCGAGAAGCTGCGCGACGAGTTCGCGCGCGCCACCGACGACGCAAGCAAGAAGTCGCTCGCCGAGGCGATCCAGGCGCGCGCCTTCGAGGTGGCGACGCACGCGCCGCTCGGCGAGTACGCCAACCCGCTCGCCGCGCGCCGCAACGTCACCGGCTTCGTCACCGGCCCCGGCAACCTCTACTGGAACATCAGGAAGAACTGATCCAGTTCATTGCCCGGCGGCTCGCCGCGACGATCCCGGTTCTGCTGATCGTCGCGGTGCTGGTATTCCTGCTGCTTCGCCTCACGCCGGGCGACCCGGCGGCGATCCTCGCCGGCGACGCCGCCACTTCCGAGCAGATCGCCGCGATCCGCTCGAGCCTCGGCCTCGACCGGCCGCTCCCGGTGCAGTTCGCCATCTGGATGGGCAAGCTCCTCTCGGGCGATCTCGGCCAGTCCTACTACTTCCGCATCGACGTCGCCACGCTGATCGCGCAGCGCCTGGAGCCGACCTTCGCGCTCGCCACGCTGACCATCCTGGTGGCAGTCCTCGTCTCGATCCCGCTCGGCGTGCTCGCCGCCTGGCGCTTCGGCGGCTGGCTCGACCGCGCGCTGATGGGCTTCTCGGTGATGGGGTTCTCGGTGCCCGTCTTCGTGCTCGCCTACCTCCTCATCTGGGCGCTCTCGCTCAAGCTCGAATGGCTCCCGGTGCAGGGATATGTGCGCATTTCCGAAGGCGGAATCGTCTTGTTCCTGAAGCACCTGATTCTTCCCTCCATCACGCTTTCGGTGATCTACATCGCGCTTATCGCCCGGGTGACGCGCGCCTCGGTGCTGGAAGCCCTCGGCGAGGACTACATCCGCACCGCGCGCGCGAAGGGGCTGCCGGAGATGCGCGTGCTGGTGCGCCATGCGCTCGCCAACGCCGCGGTGCCGATCGCCACCGTGATCGGCATCGGCGTCGCCATCCTGATCGGCGGCGTGGTGGTGACCGAGTCGGTGTACGCCATTCCGGGCCTGGGCCGGCTCACCGTCGACGCGGTGCTGGCGCGCGACTTCCCCACCATCCAGGGCGTGATCCTCTTCTTCTCCTTCGTCTACGTCGCGGTGAACCTGCTCATCGACCTGTCCTACGTGTTCCTGGATCCGCGCATCCGATATTGATGAAACTGCTGAACAACTGGTCGGTCAGGATCGGCGGCAGCGTGCTCGTGCTGCTCCTCGTGCTTGCCGCCATCGCGCCCTGGCTCGGCACCGTCGACCCGACGCTCTTCGACGCCGCGAGCCGCGACCTGCGGCCGGGCGAATCGGGCGAGATCCTCACCCTCGACGGCGAGACGCTCGAGCACCGGTTCCTCATGGGCTCGGACTCCTTCGGGCGCGACATCTACAGCCGCGTGCTCTACGGCACGCGCGTCTCGCTTGCGGTGGGCCTCGCCTCCGCGCTCGCCGCGCTCGCGATCGGCATCGTGCTCGGGCTCGCGGCGGGCTATTTCCGCTGGCTCGACGGGCCGCTGATGCGCGTCATGGACGGCATCATGGCGATCCCGGCGGTGCTCATCGCCATCGCGCTGGTGGCGTTGTGGCGGGCGAGCCTGCCCACCGTGATCGTCGCCATCGCCATCCCGGAGATCCCGCGCGTGACGCGCCTCGTGCGCGCGCTCGTGCTTTCCATCCGCGAGGAGCCCTACGTCGAGGCCGCGGTCGCGCTCGGCACGCCGGCGCGCAAGATCATGTTCGGCCACATACTGCCGAACACGGTGGCGCCGCTCCTCGTGCAGGGCACCTACATCTGCGCCTTCGCCATCCTGCTGGAATCCATCCTCTCGTTCCTCGGCGTCGGCCTGCCGCCCGACATCCCGACCTGGGGCAACATCATGGCGGAAGGCCGCGTGCAGTTCGTCGCTTACCCGCACAACGTCTTCTTCCCCGGCATCTTCCTCGCCGTCACCGTGCTCGCGGTCAACATCCTCGGCGACGGCCTGCGCGACACGCTCGACCCCAAGATGGCGAAACGCGTATGAGCACCCTCGATGTCAAAGACCTGACCGTCGCCCTGCCCGCCGGCGCGGAGCGCGCCGAGGCGGTGTCGCGCGTGTCCTTCAGCGTCGAGCGCGGCGAGATCATGTGCCTGGTCGGCGAGTCGGGCTCCGGGAAGTCGGTCATCGCGCAGGCCGTCATGGGCATCCTGCCCAAGGGGCTGAGACGGTCCGCTGGAACGATTCTCCTGGAGGGCGAGAACCTTGCCGGTGCGACCGAGGCGCGGCTGCGCGAGCTGCGCGGGGCGCGCATGTCGATGATCTTCCAGGAGCCGATGACGGCGCTGAACCCGGTCATGCGCTGCGGCGCGCAGATCGACGAGGTATTGCGTTTTCACACCCGTCTTTCGCAACGGGAGAGAAGGGAGAAATCGGTCGCCCTGTTGCGCGAAGTGGCGCTGCCCGACGCCGAGCGCATCCTCGCCGCCTATCCGCACCAGCTCTCCGGCGGCCAGCGCCAGCGCATCATGATCGCGATGGCGCTCGCGCTCGAGCCGGCGCTGCTCATCGCCGACGAGCCGACCACGGCGCTCGACGTGACGACGCAGGCGCAGATATTGAGATTGATCATCGAGCTGCAGAAAAGACACGGCATGGGCGTGCTGTTCATCACGCACGACTTCGGCGTGGTCGCCGAGATCGCGCACCGCGTGGCGGTGCTGCGCACGGGCGAGCTGGTGGAACTTGGCCTCAAGGAGGAATTGCTGCAGCGGCCCCGCCACGAGTACACCCGCATGCTGATCCGCTCGGTGCCGACGCTCAAGCCCCACGGCCGGCCGGCGGATCCCGCCGCGCCGGTCGTGCTGCAGACGCGCGGGCTGTCGAAGACCTACGCCGAGCGCGGCTGGCTCGCGCCGCGCCGCGAGGTACACGCCGCCGCGGACGTCGACCTCGAGCTGCGCCGGGGCCAGACGCTCGGCCTGGTGGGCGAGTCCGGCTCGGGCAAGTCGACAGTGGCGCGCTGCATCGTGCGGCTCGTCGACCCGAGCGCGGGCGAGATCCGCCTCGGCGGCGTGGACATCGCCCGCCTGCGCGCCGGCGCGCTCAGGCCGCTTCGCTCCAAGGTGCAGATCGTGTTCCAGGACCCGTACCGCTCGCTCAACCCGCGGCGCACCGTCGGCGAGGCGATCATCGAGGGGCCGCTCAACTACGGCGTGCCGCGCGCCGAGGCGATCGAGCGCGCGCGGCGCCTGATGGCGCTGGTGCGCATGGACCCCGGGGCGCTGGAGCGCTACCCGCACCAGTTCTCCGGCGGCCAGCGCCAGCGCATCTCGATCGCGCGCGCGCTCGCCGTGGAGCCGGCGCTGCTCATCGCCGACGAGGCGGTCTCGGCGCTCGACGTCTCGGTGCAGGCGCAGGTGCTCGCGCTCCTCGAGGAGATCCGCGGCCGCCTCGACCTGGCGATGCTCTTCATCACGCACGACCTGCGCGTCGCCGCGCAGGTGTGCGACCACGTGGCGGTGATGCGCGAGGGCCGGGTGGTGGAGTACGGGCCGGCCGAGGAGGTCTTCCTGCGGCCGCGGCACGAGTACACGCAGGCCCTCTTCGCCGCGGCGCCCGGGCGCGATTTCGCCTTCGCCGCGTAAACTAGCGGCCCATGGACAAGCTCGACGCCGCCGCCATCGCCCTGCCCGGGGTCGAAGTGCGCGTGGTCGATCGCTGCACCTCTACTAATACAAGCATTTTCGAGAAGCCGATCCTGGGGCCCATTCTGCTCGCCGCCGAGGAGCAGACCGCGGGGCGCGGCCAGCGCGGCCGGCGCTGGCACAGCCCGCGCGGCGCCGGGATCACCTTCTCGCTCGCCGCGCCGGTGCGGCGGCCGGCGCGCGAGCTCGCCGCACTGCCGCTCGTCGCCGGCGTCGCGGTTGCGCGCGCGCTGCGCGCGCTCGGCACGCCGGTCGCGCTCAAGTGGCCCAACGACCTGGTCGTTGGCGAAGCGAAGCTCGGCGGCATCCTGGTCGAGAGCCGCGCCGGCGTCGCCGTCATCGGCGTCGGCATCAATTGCCGCCGCGTCGCGGGGCTCGAGGCGCAGCTCGGGCGGCGCGTCGCCTTCCTCGAGATGCCGGACCGCAACCTCGTGACGGCCGAGCTCGGCCGCGCACTGCTCGAGGCGCTGCAGGAATTCGAGGCCCGCGGCTTCGCCGCGCTGCGCGGGCAGTGGCAGGCCATGGACGTCAACGCCGGGCGCCGCCTGCGCGTGCGGCTTGCAGACGGAACGACAATGAGCGGTCTTTCACAAGGAATCTCGGAGGACGGTGCCCTTCGCATGCTTACGCGCAAAGGCGTGCGCGAGGTGCGCAGCGGCCGCGTCGTCTCCGCGAGGCCGGCATGATCCTCGCGATCGACGCCGGAAATTCCCGCGTGAAGTGGGGCTGGCACGACGGTAAGGCTTGGCAGAGCATCGCCACGGTGTCCCTGATCGAGTTCGCCGCCTCGGGCGACCACGTCAACCCGTTCTCGGTGACGCACGAGGACCCGGAGCAGATCATCATCTCGAACGTCGCCGGCGAGGGCGCGCACCAGCTGCTGGTGAACTGGACCAGCATCTTCGACGCCGAGCCGCTGTGGCTGCAGGCCGAGGCGCAGCGCTGCGGCGTGACCAACCGCTACGAGCGCCCGGAGGTGCTGGGGCCCGACCGCTGGGCGGCGCTGATCGCGGCGCGCGCCCTGCACAACGGCCCGAGCCTGGTGGTCAACGCCGGCACCGCCACCACCGTGGACATGCTCTCCGGCGATGGCGTCTTCCTCGGCGGCGCCATCCTGCCGGGCGTCGAGCTGATGCGCTTCGTGCTGCACGAGCACACCGGCCGCCTGCCGATCCAGGAAGGCGCCTACCGCGAGGCGCCGCGCAACACCGTCGACGCGATCGAGACCGGCTGCCGCCACGCGCAGGCCGGCGCGGTCGAGCGCATGTACCGCGTCTTCCGCGACATGGGCGGCACGCCGCTTTGCATCGTCGCCGGCGGCGCCGGGCGAGCGCTCGTCGACCAGCTCTCGATGCCGCGGCGCTACGTCGAGAACCTGGTGCTCGACGGCCTTGCGCACATCGCCTTGAGCGCGCGCAAGGCGGCACGCTCCTCGACCCTATGAGGGTGCTGTTCCTGCTCCTGCTGCTTGCGAACGCCGGCTTCTTCGCCTGGTCGCGCTACGTCTCGCCGCCGGAGACCGCGGCCGACGCGGCGCCGCTCGCGCGCCAGATCGAGCCGGAGAAGCTGAAGATCGTCGCGCCCTCCGCCCTGCCGCCGCCGGCGCCGCCCAAGCCCGCGGCCGCGGCGCCCGCGCCGCCTTCTACGCCGCCCGCGCCACCGCCCGCGGCGGCCGCGCCGCCCGTGACGGTCTCGCTCAAGTGCATCGAATGGGGCAGCTTCACGCTCGCCGACGCGCCGCGCGCCGAGAAGGCGCTCGAGCCGCTCGGCCTGGGCACCCGGCTCGCGCAGCGGCGCACCGAGGAGACCGCGGGCTGGTGGGTCTTCATTCCCTCGCAGAAGACCCGCCAGGGCGCGTTGCGCAAGGCCGCCGAGCTCAAGGGCCTGGGCATCGGCGAATATTTCATCATGCAGGAGGAAGGGCCGCTGCGCTGGTCACTTTCGCTCGGCGTCTTTCGCACCGAGGAGGCGGCGCAGGCGAGGCTCGCCGCGCTGCGCCAGCAGGGTGTGCGCACCGCCCGGGTCGGCCAGCGCGAGACCGTGGTGCCGAAGGTCTGGCTGCAGGCGAGCGGCGCGGACGCGGCCCTCGAGCGCCAGCTCGCCGACATCGCCCTGCAGATGGAGGGCAGCGAATTAAGGAGCTGCCCATAGGGCAGCGGACGAAGCTGCCCTCCTTCGCTAGCCGATGGGGTGCGCCCCGCCGGCCACGTGCTTGGCGACCATGGTGAGCAGGTAGTCGGCGCGCACCGGCTTGGTCAGGTAGCCGACCGCGCCGAGGTTCTTGCCGCGGTGGTCGCCCTCCTCGAGCGAGGTGAGGAAGATCACCGGGATGTCGGGCAGCGACTTGTCGGCCTTCAGCGCCGCGACGAACTCGAAGCCGTCCATGTGCGGCATGTTGACGTCGGAGATGATCAGGTCGGGCGGGCTGCGCAGCACCATGTAGCCGGCGCTGATCGCGTCGGCGGCGACGTGCACCTCGTAGCCCGCCGCGGAGAGGTGCAGGCTCAGCAGCTCGCGGATGCTCTGGTCGTCGTCGACGATGAGGATGGTGCCGGCCATGACTTTTCGTCGTTTCGGGCGAGCGGGCCTTCCATGGTGCTGGTGGCCCGACTCGAACGGGCGACCTACTGATTACGAATCAGTTGCTCTACCAGCTGAGCTACACCAGCGGTACGGACGGGAAGCCGCGGATTATACGACAGGCCCTGCCCCGCCCTCCCCGGCGTGACCGAGTTCACGTCTTGCTGCGGCGCTTCGCGCCGTTCGCGCCGCCTTTAGCGCCGCTGGTCGCCGGTCTTTGCCCTGGGGCAGGCGCCCTCACTACCATCGACCCCAAGAAAAGGGAAAGGGGGGTTCATGCGACGTTCGAGGGGATTCACGCTCACCGAGCTGATGATCACCGTAGCGGTGGTCGCGATCCTCGTGGCGATCGCCTATCCGACCTACCAGGGCCAGCTGCGCAAGGGAAACCGCGCCGCCGCCCAGTCGGCGATGCTGCAGATCGCCGACAAGCAGGCGCAATACCTCCTCGACGCCCGTAACTACGCAGTCGGCCCGACCGCGCTTGCCGACCTTAGCGTGACGCTGCTGCCGGATGTGGCGACGCGCTATGCCATCACGGTCAAGAACTCGGCGAACGGCGACACGGCGAGCACGCCGCCGACCTACACCATCATCGCCACGCCGATCGTCAACAGCGGCCAAGAGCCAGACGGCGTCCTTACTCTCACCCACACCGGCGCCAAGACGCGCGCCGGCAACGCGGGCTGGTAGCGCACCATGGGCACCAACCGCGGCTTCACGCTACCCGAGCTTCTGATCGTCATTACGATCCTCGGGGTCCTGATGGCGGCGGGACTGCCGAGCTTCGGCGAGTTCGTGCGCAACCAGCGCGTGAAGACCGCAAGCTTCGATCTCTTCTCGAGCCTGGTGCTGGCGCGCAACGAAGCGATTACGCGCAACGCAAGCATCACCATGCGCGCGGCAGGCGGTGCCTGGTCCAACGGCTGGACCGTCACCTACACCGACGAGGGCGGCAACGTGGTGCCCGTTCGCGTCCAGGAAGCCGTTCCGAACGTCGCCATCGCCGGACCGGTCGGCGACGTGGTGTATCAAGGCAGCGGACGCCTGACCGGCGCAGTCTCCTTCCAGCTTTCTTCCAGCGGCACGACGGTGGTCACGCGCTGCATCCGCGTCGACCTGAGCGGCCGGCCGCACACCAAGGCGGCCACGTGCTGAGGCCCACCACGCCCATGAAGCCTCCGTTGCGCCGCTGCAGCGGCGTCACCATGCTGGAAGTCCTGGTGGCGATCTTCATCCTGACGGTGGGGCTGCTCGGAACGGCGGGCCTGCAGTCGAAAATGCAGATCGCGGAGATCGAGGCTTACCAGCGCGCGCAGGCGATCGTGCTGCTGCAGGACATGGTCGACCGCGTGAACGCCAATCGCAAGAACGCCGACGATTACGTGACCGTCGTAGGCACGCCGCTCGGCACCGCCGAAATGGACTGCACGGCGCTCACCAGCCCGGCGGACAAGGACAAATGCGACTGGAACAACGCGCTTTTCGGCGCCGCGGAAACCAAGGGCACGGTGACCCTGGGCGCCATGAACGGCGCCCGCGGCTGCATCACCAACCCGGTGACTGCCATGCCGCGTGAAGTCGTGGTCGCCGTCGCATGGCAGGGCATGGCGCCCACCTTTGCTCCCGGCGCTACGACCTGCGGGCAGGGCGACTATGGCGCGGACGACAGGGTGCGCCGGGCGATGGTCGCGCGCATCACCATCGGCTGCCTGCAGAACGACCCGGCCACCGGCCTGTGCGTGACGCCATGAACCTGCGCTCGCGGCAGAAGGGCCTGTCGCTCGTCGAGCTGATGGTCTCGATCACGCTCGGCCTGCTCATTCTCTCCGGCGTGCTGGTCGTGTTCGTCAACACCAGCGCGGCACGCAACGAGGTCGAGCGCACGAGCCGGCAGATCGAGAACGGCCGCTTTGCTTCCGAGGTGCTCGCCGATGACCTACGCCTCGCGGGCTTCTATGGGGAGCTCAACGTCGGGCCGCTGCCGGCACCCGCGGCGCTGCCCGTCGATCCCTGCTCGCTCAGCGTGGCCGACTGGAACTCCTGGATCCCGGTGCACATCCAGGGCTACGACGAGGGCGCCGGGCTCGCCGCGACGACGTGTGTGCTGCCCAACCTGAAGCCCAATACGGACGTGCTGGTCATCCGTCGCGTTCGCACCTGCGTGGCCGGCGTCGCCGGCTGCGAGGCGACGGCGAACGGCAAGCCTTATATTCAGGTCTCGCTGTGCTCGAGCCAGACCACGGCGCACAAGCTCGGCCTCGAAGGCACCGAGACGTTCGACCGGCAGAAGAAGACCTGCGTCAGCACCGAGCTCGCCGGCAAGCGCGAATATGTGGTGCGCATCTATTTCATCAGCACCGACAACGGCGCCGGCGAGAACGTGCCGACCCTGAAGCGCCTGGAGCTCACCGGCGCCGGATGGAACGAAGTGCCGCTGGTCGAGGGCATCGAGGAGTTCCAGATGCGATACGGCCTCGACACGGACGGCGACGGCGTGCCCGACGTGTACGCCGCCAATCCGAGCGACTACCCGGCCGGCGCCTGCGCCGGCAATTGCCCGCGCGACAACTGGATGAACGTGGTGACGGCGCAGTTCCATGTGCTGGCGCGCAACCTCGAGCTGTCGCCGAGCTACACCGACAGCAAGACCTACCGCCTGGGCAAGGACGCCGCCGGGGCCGACATCGAGGTAACGCCGGGCCTGGGTTACCGCCGCCATGTCTACAGCAGCCTGATCCGCATCGCCAACCCGTCGGGCAGAAGGGATACGCCGTGACCACTTCCATGCGCAGGCAGCGCGGTACGACGCTTGTCGTCGCGCTGATCATGCTGGTGCTGCTCACCCTCTTCGCAGTGAGCTCGCTCAATACCGCCAAGACCAACCTCAAGGTGGTCGGCAATATGCAATCCAAGAGCGAGGCGCTCAACGCCTCGCAGCAGACCATCGAGGCGGTGCTGAGCACCCCGCAGTTCATCGCCAACCCGGCGAACGCGATACCAGTTCCTTGCGGCGCGCCAAACACGGCCTGCACGGACGTGACCGGCGATGGCGTCGCCGAATTCACCACCACGCTGCTTGGGCCCGAGCCGGCCTCGCCCGCGCAGCCGACCTGCGTCACGGTCAAGCCGATCAAGAACACGGATCTCGTCCTGACCAATACCGAGGACCTCGGCTGCTCCTCCGGGCAGCAGCAGCAGTTCGGCGTCGCCGGCGCCGTCACCGGCGATTCGCTCTGCTCGAACTCGATCTGGGAAATCAAGGCGCGCACCGTAGGCGCGGCCACCGGAGCCTCGGTGACCGTGACCCAGGGTGTCGGCGTGCGTATCAGCACCGACGACGCTGGCACGTCCTGCTAGCCGCATTGGGGGAAGTCATGAAAAACATCGCCATCGACCGCAAGTCCGCCCGCCGCCTGTCCACCGCGGCGCTCTCGCTCGCGCTCGCCTGCGTGCCGCCGGCGCTCGTCAACGCCGAGGACATCGACCTCTTCGTCGGCGCCGCCGCCACCGCCGCCACCAACCCGAACATTCTGATCATCATCGACAACAGCGCCAACTGGTCGGCGAACAACCAGCACTGGGA
>Ga0247825_10002336_pt1 | contig 12532 bp, 12 predicted proteins | sample 13C_Vanillin_Day_FD_194413 | JGI IMG/M metagenome (GOLD analysis project Ga0247825, IMG submission 194413) | Soil microbial communities from agricultural site in Penn Yan, New York, United States - 13C_Vanillin_Day48 | ecosystem: Environmental > Terrestrial > Soil > Agricultural land | place...
ACACCGGCGAAGGCGGCCTCTCGCCCTATCACGTCGAAGGCGGCTGCGACGTCATCATGCAGATCGGCACCGCGAAATACGGCGTGCGCGATGCGCAAGGCGGCCTGTCGGAAGAAAAACTCAAGGAGCTGGCGAGGACCGTCAAAGCCTTCGAGATCAAGCTGTCGCAGGGCGCGAAGCCCGGCAAGGGCGGCGTATTGCCCGGCCGCAAGGTGACCGCCGAGATCGCGAGCATCCGCGGCATTCCGGAGGGGCGCGACTCGATCAGCCCCAACCGCCACCGCGACATCTCCAACATGAACGAGCTGCTGGAGAAGATCGTCTGGATCCGCGACCTCACCGGACGGCCGGTCGGCGTCAAGACCGCGGTCGGCGGCTGGCGCTTCATGAACGAGATGGCCGACATCGTGCATCGCCGCGGCCTCGAGTACGCGCCCGACTTCCTGGTGATCGACGGCGGCGAGGGCGGCTCGGGCGCGGCGCCGCAGGCGCTCGCCGACCACATGAGCCTGTCGATCGAAGAGGCCTTGCCTCGAGTGGTGGACGCGCTGATCGAGACCGGGCTGCGGCAACGCGTGCGCGTGGTCGCCTCCGGCAAGATCGTCACCTCGGCGCGCGCGGCGTGGGCGCTGTGCGTCGGCGCCGATTTCATCAATACCGCGCGCGGCTTCATGTTCGCGCTGGGCTGCATCCAGGCGCTGCGCTGCCACCAGAACACCTGCCCGACCGGCGTCACCACGCACAACAAGCGCCTGCAGCGCGCGCTGGTGGTCGAGGAGAAGTACCTGCGCGTGGCGAACTACGCCATGAACATGAACAAGGAGATCGACATGATCGCGCACTCGTGCGGGGTGCGGCACGCGCGCGAGCTCAAGCGCGAGCACGTGCGCATCGTGCAGGCGAGCGGGCAGTCGGTGGCGCTCAACATGCTGTACCCGTACCCGGAGCTCAAGGCTAAGATCAAGGCTGCGTGATCCGGTTACTGCTCTTGCTCTTGCTGGTCCCGCTCCAGGCTCTGGCGTTGAGTCCCGCCGCGCGCGAGTTCATGGACATCTCGCGCACGCTCGAGCCGGTGCAATGCGAGAAGCGCCAGCTGCGGCGCCAGATGGCGCTTGCCGAGGCCGAGCGGCGCGACGCGGACATCGCGTCCCTGCGCCAGAAGTTCGCGCGCCTCAATCGCGATCCGAAGACGGCGAAGCTCGAGAAGCGCCTGGCCGAGCTCGAGCCGCTGCTCAAGCGCTCGAGCGACCCCGAGGACCTGCCGGCGATCAGCTTCCAGCAGCGCGAGGCGTTCTACCGCTGTGACTAACGCGCAGGCCTGACGCGTTGCTGCACATCACCAACGGCGACTGCGCCGTTGCGGTCATCCGCCAGGTGGTGCAGGGGCCCATCCTCCCCTGGCGCGACGTGCTGCACGAAGGGCCGGTGCGCGCCGGGCTGTCGCTGGAGGAGCTGTCGCGCGAACGGGCCGATTTCATTGCGGCATGCGGCTGGGCCACTCTAGCTGAAGTGCAGGACTCGTTCGTAAAGCGCGACGCCATGTTCCGCCGCGCCGGCGAGCACGACGAGATCGTGCTGTGGTTCGAGCACGACCTCTACGACCAGCTGCAGCTCATCCAGGTGCTCGACGGCCTCGCCGAGCTGCGCGGGCCGCCGGTTTCGCTGGTCTGCGAAGCGGAATATCTCGGCCGCATGGCGCCCGAGCGCGCGGCCGAGCTCTTCGCGCTGCGCAACCCGCTGGTGCGCCGGCACTTTCAGGAAGCCCAGGCCGCCTGGGCGGCTTTTCGTTCACCGGATCCGCAAAGCCTGGAGCGTCTGCGAGTCACTTCTTTTCCGTTTCTGGGCGCTGCGCTGCGCCGCCATCTCGAGGAGTTCCCCTGGACCACCGACGGCCTGTCGCGCACCGAGCGCCAGATCCTGCAGGGCAATCCGCACGAAGAGCCGGCCTTCATGGGCGACGTGGTGCTGAAGTGGCACGAGGAGCGCCTGGCGAAGAACAGGAGGTTCCCGCGCTGGCTCGGCGGCTGCGAGGTGAAGGACGAGGCGAGCGTGCGCTGGGATCCGGCGCTAGCGCGGCTGGTGCGTGCCTAGCCAGCCGTTCCAGCAGCGGCGCGCGGCTTCGATCACTTCGCTCGCGGTGAGCCCGACCGGGCCGATGCCGGCCGCGACCAGCGCGTCGGCCGCCGCGCCGTGCAGGTGCACGCCGAGCACCAGCGAGCTTTCGCCCGAATAGCGCTGCGCGAGCAGCGCGCCGAGGATACCCGCGAGCACGTCGCCCATGCCGGCGCTCGCCATGCCGGGATTGCCGCTCGCGTTGACGAACCAGTGGCCGTCGCGCGCCGCCAGGATGCTGCCGTTGCCCTTCAGCACCACGTGCGCGTTCAGGTTGCTGGCCAGGATCTTCGCCGCCTTGACGCGGTCGGCCTGCACCTCCGCGGTCTGCACCGCGAGCAGGCGTGCGGCTTCCGCGGGGTGCGGCGTGAGCAGCGTATCGGCGCTGCGGCGAGCGCAGGCCTGGCGCAGCTCGGGATTCTCCGAGATCAGGTTGAGCGCGTCGGCGTCGAGCACGCAGGGCAGGTCGGTGGCGAGCGCCGCGGCGACGACGGCCTCGGCGCGCTCGCTGTCGCCGATGCCGGGTCCGACCACCAGCGCGTCCAGGTCCTGGCCGAGCGCATCGTCCGGATGGCGCAGCATCAATTCCAGGTTCTGGAAATCCAATGAAACGCTTTCGTCCAGCAAGCCGACGTAGACCCGGCCCGCGCCCAGTTTCAGGGCCGCGCGTCCCGCGAGCAGTGCCGCGCCGCTCATGCCGGCGGCGCCGCCGATGATCGCCACCGAGCCCGCTTTACCCTTGTGGAAGTTGCGCGGCCGCGGCTTGAGCAGGTCGCGGAACAGGGCGGGCTCGGCGACCCATGCCTGCGGCGCCTGCAGGGACGCGACGTCCAGGCCGAGCTTCTCGAGGTGGATCTCGCCGCAGTGGTCGGGCCCGTCCAGGGTCAGCAGTCCGGGCTTGAGGGCGATGAAGGTGACGGTGTGGGTGGCGCGCACCGCGCAGCCGAGCACGCGGCCGGAGTCGGCGTGGATGCCGCTCGGGATATCGAGCGCGAGGACCGGGCAGCGCTGGCGGTTCGCGTACTCGACCAGCGCGGCGTGCTCGCCGGTGATCTCGCGCGCGAGACCGATGCCGAACAGACCATCCACCACCACGCCCCATGGTCTTTCCGGGATCTCGTCGAGGCGGGTGGCTACGCTCACCCGGAAGAACTTCTCCTTCAGCCGCTCGGCCACTACGCGCGCGTCGCCGCCGTTGTTGCCCGGGCCGGCCAGCACCAGGACGTCTTTCGCCTTGTCGCCGGCCAGGTTGGCCGCAAGCTGCGCCGCCGCCGCGCCGGCGCGCTCCATCAGCGGCGGCTTGGTGTCTCCAGCCGCGCGCTCGATGCGCCGAATCTCCTCGCACAGGTAGACCGGACCATGCACCAGGCGATTGTAAAGGGAAGTGTAGTGCCACAATCGGCACGCCTATGCTCACCTTCAGAGCGCTTCGCGCCGTTCCGCGCGCCGTCACCAACTGGGCGGGCATCACCGGGCGCGACTCGCGGCCGGTCGCGCGCATCCTGGTCTATCACGGTACCCCGAGCCGCGAGGCCGCGAGCTTCGAGCGCCAGCTGCGCTGGCTCAAGCGCCGCTTCGACATCGTGCCGCTGCGCGCGATCGCCAACGCCGCCGCGAACGGCGGCACGCTCGGCGACAAGGTGGCGCTCACCTTCGACGACGGGCTGCGCAGCAATGTCGAGGTGGCTTATCCGCTGCTGCACCGGCTCGCCCTGCCGGCGACGTTCTACGTCTGCCCCGGGCTGGTGGATCGCGCGAAATGGCTCTGGACGCACGAAACGCGCCGCCGCCTCGCGCGCCTCAGCCCCGCGGCGCGCGCCGAGCTGGCGCGCGAGTGGGCGGCGAGCGCCGACAGCAACGAGTTCGTCGCCTGGATGAAGACGCTCGACAGCGCCACGCGCAGGCGCGTCGAGCAGCGCGTGCAGGAAGCAACCCCGCAGTTCACGCCCACGCCCGAGGAGCGCGACGATTACGACCTCGCCGACTGGAAAGCGCTGCGCCGTCTCGACCCGTCCATCATCACCATCGGCTCGCACACGCTGACCCATCCGATCCTGCCCGGCGTGCCGGCGGCCGAGCTCGAGGCCGAGGTGCGCGACAGCCGGCGCCAGCTCGAGCGCAGCCTCGAGCGCCCGGTCGACAGCTTCGCCTATCCGAACGGCGACCTCGATGCCGCCGCCGATGCCTGCGTGCGCCGGCATTACCGCGTCGCGCTGCGCGCGAGCGGCGGCTGTGTGAAGCGCGGCGTCGACCTGCATCGCCTGCCGCGCATCGCCGCGCCGCGCGGCGTGCTGCAGCTCGCGCGCCGCATCTACAGCTAGAGCAGCGCGCGCTTCCTGAGCTCGTCCGCGAAGGCGTCCGGCCCGCGGAACAGCACGGCGTCGAGCCCGAACGCGCTGGCGCGAACGATGTTCGGCTCGCGATCGTCGACGAAGAAGCAGGCGGCGGCCGGGACGCCGGCGGCGGCGACCACGGCGCGGAACATCTCCAGCCCGGGGCTGTCCTTGGGCGCGCCGGTCCGCGACGAGAGGATCAGGCATTCCGGCCGGAAGAAACGGTCGAGCTCAAGCTTTGCGGCCTGCCGCTCCCACCAGATCTCGTTGTTGTTCGAGCAGATGATGAGCGGCGTGCCGCGTGCGTGCAGCGCTTCGACGATTGCACGCATGCCCGGTACCGGGACGATGTAGTCGTCGGTAAGCGCAATCAGAGCCTCCACCGTGAGCGGCAGCCTGCAGATGAGGAGGAAGAGCTCCCAGTAGCGCCGTTCCATGTCGCGCGCGGTATTGGCCGGGGTCTCCGGCACATACGCGAAGGTTTCCCATAGCAGGCGTCCCGCCTCGTGAAGCCGCTCGCGATCGGCACCGTAGCGCACCGCCAGGTCGTCGAACATCGGCTCCCATATGTCGCGCGCGAGCACGCCGCCGACATCCAGGACGACGGCACGCGTCGCCATCAGCCCTCGCGCGGCGGGTAGCTGCCGGCCAGGCGCGCGATCAGGACGGCGATGAACAGCACGCCGGTGATCATCTCCAGCGAGCACAGCATGCGCGCGACCGGATGGACCGGCATGACGTCGCTCATGCCGGTGGCGGTGAGGGTGACGAAGCTGAAGTACAGCATCGTGCTCGGAGCGGCGGCGCCGGTCATCGGCACGCCGTTCATCGCGAGCGCGCCGGGGTAGAAGGTGAGCAGGATGGAGTACAGGAAGCCCCACAGGACGCCGAGCAGCAGAAACGCCGCGGCCGCGCCGTAGAGCTTGTCCATGGTCATCACGTCGCGCCGCAGGGTGTAGGACAGGAGGTAGCTGGTCACGGCGAAGTAGAACCCCGCGCCGAAGACCTGCGACCAGACCCGGAACTGGGGCTGGTCGTAGACCACCGCGAGCAGCAGGGACAGCGCCGTCGGCACTGCGAGCAGCAGCGTGATCAGCGTGGCACCTGCCCGCCGGGTAATCGCCGTGGCGCCGGCGATCAGCGTCAGCAGGCTGGCCACGTTGAGCACGATGCGTCCACCCGGGCTCGCCTCCAGGAAAGGCACCGAGACCAGGAGCAGCAGCAGCACCGCGAACAGCCAGAAGCAGCGCTGCTGCACGGTGACGACCAGGGTGTCGCGCGCCGCCGCCATGCGGCGGCTCATTTCTTCGCCACGCCGATGAGAGTATCCGGCAGCCAGGTGGCGAGCTCGGGGAACAAGGTGATCAGCGCGATGCACAGCACCATCATCAGGAAGAACGGCGCCGAGGCGAGCGCGACGTAGTTGCTGTCGCGCCCGGTCATGGTCTGCAGCACGAAGATGTTGAAGCCGAGCGGCGGGGTGAGCTCGGCGATCTCGACCAGCAGCACGATGAAGATGCCGAACCAGACCAGGTCGAAGCCGGCCTTCTCCACCATCGGCAGCACGATCGAGGTGGTGAGCACGATCATCGAGACGCCGTCGAGCGCGGTGCCGAGCAGGATATAGATGCCGGCGAGGATCGCGATCAGCAGGTACTTGTTCGGCGCGATCGCCGCCACCCACTCGGCGAGGGCGCGCGGGATGCCGGTGAACGCCATGCACGAGGACAGGAAGCTGGCGCCGGCGAGGATGAACATGATCATGCACGACAGGCGCGTCGCGCCCATCAGGCTGGCGGCGAAGCTCGCGCGGTCGAGGCCGCCCGACCACCACGCAATCGCAAGCGCGCCGAGCACGCCGTAAGCCGCGGCCTCGGTGGCGGTGGCCCAGCCCGCCACCATGACCCAGACCACGAACACGATGAGCAGCATGCAGGGGAGGAGCAGCCGGGTTTTGCGAAGCTTTTCCCGGAATGAATACTTCATCTGCTCGCCCGGCGTCTTGCCCGGGTTGAGCAGCGCCCAGACGATGATGTAGCCCGAGAACAGCGCGGTCAGCACGAAGCCGGGAATGAAGCCGGCGAGGAACACCTTGATGATCGACACCTCGGCCGCGACCGCGTACACCACCATGATGATGGACGGCGGCAGCAGGATGCCGAGGGTGCCGGCGGCGGCGAGCGAGCCGAGGCAGGTCTTCTCGTCGTAGCCGCGGCGCTTGAGCTCGGGCAGCGCCACCTTGGCGATGGTGGCGCAGGTGGCGGCCGAGGAGCCGGAGACGGTGCCGAAGATCGCGCAGCCGAGGATGTTGACGTGCATCAGGCGGCCGGGCAGCCAGCCGAGCCAGGGCGCGAGGCCTTCGAACATTTCTTCCGACAGCCGGGTGCGGTAGAGGATCTCGCCCATCCAGACGAACAGCGGCAGCGCGGCGAGGGTCCACGACGCGCTCGAGCCCCAGAACGCCTGGAACAGGTTCACGTCGGGCGGCGTGCTGGTGAAGAACTGCAGCCCGAACCAGGCCACCGCGCCGAGCGCGATGGCGATCCACACGCCGCTCACCAGGAGCACGAGCAGCAGGGCGAACAGCACCATCCCGGCCTCGAGCGGGGTCACACCGTTTCCGAGAAATCGCCGGCCGCGCGCCGCGCCTCGTCGGCGAGCTGGTAGGCGGGCTTCTGGTTGCGCAGCACCGTGACCAGCTCGTCGACCACCGCGATGAAGAAGATCACCACGCCGACCAGAAAGCTGGTCTGCGGGATCCAGATCGGCACCTTGATCAGGCCCTGCGCGACTTCGTTGAACTGCCAGCTCTCGTAGATGAAGCGGCTCACCGCCCACAGCATGTAGGCGATGAACAGGGCGGTGACGGTGAGCGCCCAGATCTCCATCACCCGCCGCGCGCGCGGCCCGAGGCGTTCGAGCCAAAGGCCGACGCGCACCAGCTCGCCGTGGCGGAAGGTGTGGCCCAGGGCGAGGAACGCGGCGGCGGCGCACAGCCAGGAGACGATGTCGTCGGCGCCGCGCACCAGCACCCCGCCCGTGCGGCCGAAGGCCTGCGCCAGCATCACCGCGCAGATCCCGAAAACGCAAAGAGCGGCGAGGACGCCGCTCCCGGTGTACAGGCGGTCGAGAAACCGCCGCAAAGCGTTACTTGCTCTTGTAGGCTTTTAGGATCGCCTGGCCGTCGGCGCCCGCGGATTTTTCCCACTCCGCGGCCATCTGGTCGCCGATCTTCGCCAGCGCCGCCTTCAGCTCGGCGGAGGGCTCCTGCACCGACACGCCGTTCTTGGCGAGCAGCTCGTCGGCGTCCTTTTCGCGCTGCTTCGACATCTCCCAGCCGCGCGGCTCGGCGGCGGCGGCGGCCTTGACCAGGCCTTCCTGCTGCGCTTTCGGCAGCCGGCCGAAGGCGCGCTCGTTCACCACCACCACGTTCTTCGGATTCCAGGCGTTGGTCTTGTAGTAGTTCTTCACGAACTCCCACGCCTTGGTCGAGGTGCCGGTGGCGGAGGACGTCACCATCGCATGCATCGCGCCGGTGGCGAACATCTGCGGCACGTCGGGAACCTGGGCAATGGTCGGGCTCGCGCCCAGCAGCTCGGCGAGCCGCGAGGTGAGCGGGCTGTAGGTGCGCATCTTCAGGCCCTTGAAGTCGCTCGCGCTCTTCACCGGGTCCTTGGTGTAGATGCCTTGCCCGGGCCAGGACACGGCGTAGAGCAGCTTCATGCCGCGGCCCTGCAGCTTCTTTTCCAGCACCGGCTTCTGCGCCTGGTAGAACTTGAACGCGTTGTCGTAGCCCGGCGCGACGAACGGCACGTTGTCGGCGGCGAACACCGGGTCCTCGTTGCCGAACTGGCCGAGCAGGAACTCGGCGATGTTCACCTGGCCGGTCGACACCGAGCGCAGGATATCGGGATGCTTGATGAGCGAGCCGTTGGAGTGCACGTTGATGTCGAGCGCGCCGCCGGTGTTCTTCTTCACGTCCTCCACGAACTGCTTGACGTTGCGGGTATGGAACTCGCCGTCGGAGTACGGCGTGGGCATGTCCCACTTGGTCTGCGCAAGCGCAGCGCCGGAAATCAGCGAAAGGGTCAGCGAAAGGCCAGCTACGCTGCGGACGATCATCGGCGTCTTCTCCTCTAGAGGACGCCGCATATTAGCCTATGCCGCGGCGCGCGGGCGTCAGCAGGGCAGCCAGAGCGTCGCGCGGGTGCCTTCCCCGGGTGCGCTCTGCACTTCGACGCTGCCGCCGTGCGCGCGCATGATCTCGCGCGCGAGCGCCAGGCCGGAACCGCTGCGCTCGTCGGCCGACATGCCGATGCCCTGGCCGACGATGCGGATGCCGATCCGCCGGCCGTCGCGGAACGCCTGCAGCAGGATCGGGCGGCCGCCTGGCGGGAGCTTGTGCGCGTTGCTCAGCACGCTCGCCAGCGCCTGGCCGAACCTGACCCGGTCCAGGCGCAGCGTCGGCAAGCCGGGCGCGATGTCGAGCTGCACCCGCGGCGCGGTGCCCGGCGCCGCGAACTCGGCGGCGGCGCGGCGCAGCAGCGGGCCGAGCGGCTGCGACTCGAAAAAGAAGGCCTGCGCGCCGCCGTAGCGCGCATCGCTCTGGCGCCGGATGGCGGCCTGCGCGGTGCTGACGATCAGGAACAGCGCGCCAAACAGGGCGGAGAGCAGGCCGACGACCGCCGCGATCAGCAGCCACTGGTTGCGCGCCAGCTCTTTCACGTACGGCGTGGCGTCCGAGTAGACCTCGAACACGCCGACGATGCGGCCGGCCTCGTAGGCCGGGATGTAGCTCTGCACCAGGTCGCGGTCGAGCACCTCGCGCTCCAGCGCGCTGAAGCTGTTGCGGTGCACGATCTCGGACGTGACGCGGCCGCGCCACGCGGCGATCACGCCGGCATTGCCGCTCTTGTCCTCGCCGATCTGGGCGAGCTCGCTCGAGTAGAGCGTGATTCCCTTCAGGTCGTAGACCTTGACCTTGAACGCGCTGCTGCCGCGCATCAGCGCGAGCACCTTCTCATGCAGGTCGCGCAGCTGCGGCGCGCCGCGAATCTGCGCCGCCGGGCGCCCGCTCATCGCGCGCAGGAACGGCCCGAAGTCGCTCGCCCACAGCTCGTTGGCGAGAATCCTGGTCATGTTGACGTTGGCGTCCTCCTGCATGCGCAGCAGGCTTTCGGTCGCGAGCTGGCGGAACACCAGCCCGAGCACCGCCGCGACCACGACGAAGGCCATCAGGCTGGTGGCGGTGAAGTAGCGGACGAGGCGGAACTCGCCGTCCTGGCCCGGCGCCGCGCTGCGCGGCGGCGGCGCGGCGGTTTCCTTCCCCAGGATGGCCCCTTGCGGTCGCATGCTTCTCCCCCAGGCCCATTGGAGCGGGCGAGGCCGCGGGGGTCAATGCGTCCGAAAGAGATTTTTCATTTGAAGCTTTTTGACGTTACTCGAGGCGGCGCGAGACCTCGGCGGCGAGCGCGAGGCTGGCGGTGAGGCCCGGCGACTCGATGCCGAAGAGATGCACCAGGCCCGGGATGCGGTGCACCTCGGGGCCCTGGATCTCGAAGTCCGGCGCCGGCTCCTTCGGCCCCGCGGTCTTCGGCCGGATCCCGGCATAGCCCGGCGACAGGGCGCCGTCGGGCAGGCCCGGCCAGTACCTGCGGATCGCGGCATAGAAGCGCTCGGCGCGCTTCGGGTCCACCGCATAGTCGATGCGCTCGACCCATTCGACATCGGGACCGAAGCGCGCCTGGCCGGCGAGGTCGAGCGTGACGTGCACGCCGAGGCCGCCGGGCTCGGGCACCGGATAGACCAGCCGTGAAAACGGCGCGCGCCGAGTGAGCGAGTAGTAGTTGCCTTTGGCGTAGAACTCCTGCGGCGCCTTTTCCGTGGGATAGCCCTCGACCAGCTTCGCGATCGACGGTGCCCGCAGGCCGCCGCTGTTTACCAGGATCTTGCAGGCGACATCCATCTGGTCGGTGTGCACCACGAAGCCGCCGGCGGTGACCTGCGCACCGAGGAGATGCGTCTTCAGCGCGAGCATGGCGCCGCGTTCTTCCGCGTCGCCCAGGTAGGCCAGCATCAGCGAGTGGCTGTCGATGATGCCGGTCGAGGGCGAATACAGGCCGGCTACGCACGAAATCTCGGGCTCGAGCGCGACGACCTGCGCGCGCGTCATCCACACCACGTCGGTCACGCCGTTGGCATGGGCCTTCTTCTGGATGTTCTCGAGCTCGCCGAGCTGCTCCTCGCTGGTGGCGACGATCAGCTTTCCCGAGCGCCGGTGCGGCACGCCGTGAGATACGCAGTATTCGTAGAGCAGCTCCTTGCCGGCAACGCAGGTGCGAGCCTTGAGCGAGCCCTTCGGGTAATAGATGCCAGCGTGAATGACCTCGGAGTTGCGCGAGCTGGTGTGCGCGCCGATGGCGTCCTCGGCTTCGAGGATCACCACCTCGCGGCCGGTGCGGGCGAGGGCGCGCGCGACGGCGAGCCCGACCACCCCGCCGCCGACTACCACGGCATCAAGCTTTTCCACGCAGCAGCAGCCATTCGAAGGTAAAGGCGGCGGCGCCCGCGAGCGCGGCGACGCTGGCCATCGGCCGCGCGCTGCCGTCGAACGCGGCGCCGAGCAGGCTGCTGACGAGCGCGCCGGCGGTAAAGCCGATGGCGCCGATCAGCGACGACGCGGAGCCCGCGGCGCCGGGGAAGGGCGAGAGCGCCGACGCCGTGGCGTTGGGTACGACGAGCGCCGTGCCGAAGAGGAACACGAAGAAAGGCACCACCACCGCGAGCCAGTGTGCCACGCCCAGCCAGGCAAGCAGCGCGGCGCCCGCGCCGCCGGCGAGCATGGCGGCGGAGCCCGAGCGCAGCAGGCGCGGGATGCCGAGCCGCGGCACCAGGCGGCGCGACGACCACGCGCCGCCGATCTGTCCGCACATCACCGCCGCGAACATCAGGCTGTAGGCGGCGACCGTGACCCCGAGACCGCTCACCAGCGTGAAGGCCGAGTTCGACACCCACGCCAGGATGCCGATGTGCGAGCACAGGATGAGCAGGAACGGGGCGACGAAACGCCGGTCGCCGAGGATCGCGGCGAAGGTGCGGCCCAGCGCCACCGGGTGCATCGAGCGGCGCTCGGCCGGCGCGGTCTCCGCGAGGCCAAAGCCGGTCCATGCCAGCAGCAGGGCGGCGGCCGCGGCGAGGCACCAGAACACCGCCTGCCAGCCGCCGCCGCCGACCAGCAGCGCGCCGGCGAGCGGCGCGGCGATCGGCACGATGCTGAAGACGATGGTCACGGTCGCCAGCAGCCTTGCCGCCTGCTCGTGCGCGTACAGGTCGCGCACCACCGAGCGCACGATCACGGCGCCGCTCGACATGGCCAGGCCCTGGATCAGGCGCGCGGCGGTGACCGCCGCGACCGAGGCCATGAACACCGCGGCGAGCGACGACACCAGCATCAGCGCGAGCGCCGCGAGCAGCACCGGCTTGCGCCCGAAGCGGTCGGAAAGCGGTCCCCACAGGAGCTGGCCCGCGGCGAGGCCGAAGAAATAGGTGGTGATGGTGAGCTGCGCGGCGGCGACCTCGACCTGCAGGGCGCGCGCCAGCACCGGCAGCGACGGCACGAACAGGTCGGTGCCGAGCGCCGGCAACGCGATCAGCACGCCGAGGAGGACTGTGAGACGGAGGGAAGCTTCCTGCTTATTCAAGTTAGCATTGGCATTCTAAATGCAGGTCACGCTCGCCAACTGGCGCAGTTCGCCTTTCAACCGCTGGGCGTTCCACCACGTGCGCGAGCTGATTCCGAGCGCGGACATCGCGCACGACCCGCGGCGCGTGCGGGAATTGCCGGTCGAGAAGCGCCCGCTGGACCTGCAAGCCTTCCTGAGCGAGACCGATACCGACGGGCTCGCGATCCTGCACCGGGGCAAGCTGGTGTTCGAGCACTACGCCAACGGCATGACCGAGCAGACCCCGCACATCCTGATGTCGGTGTCGAAGTCGATGCTGGGATTGCTGGTGGGCGAGCTCGGCCTGGATACCGAACGGGAGGTGACCGAGATCATTCCGGAGCTGCGCTCCACGGCCTACCGCGG
>Ga0247825_10002337_pt1 | contig 12531 bp, 10 predicted proteins | sample 13C_Vanillin_Day_FD_194413 | JGI IMG/M metagenome (GOLD analysis project Ga0247825, IMG submission 194413) | Soil microbial communities from agricultural site in Penn Yan, New York, United States - 13C_Vanillin_Day48 | ecosystem: Environmental > Terrestrial > Soil > Agricultural land | place...
CAGCGAGCGCGTCATCGGTCTCGACACGGAAACGCGCCCGGCTTTCCGCAAGGGCGAATCACACCTTCCTTGCCTGGTGCAGGCGGCTACCGCCAATGCCGTCTATCTTTTCCAGCTGCGCCGCGCTGACGTGCTCCCGCTCATCCAGGAGTTCATGGCTGCGGCGACCGTGAAGGCGGGCGTGGGACTGGCGCACGACTTGAAACAGCTGAAGCAGGTCACCGCGTTCGAGGAGCGCAGCGCGATCGATCTCGGCCACGTCGCACGCCGCTGCGGCCTCGACCAGACCGGGGTGCGCAATCTGGCGGGCCTGCTGCTGGGGTTCCGCATACCCAAGGGAAATCGCACATCGAACTGGGCGGCCACCGTTCTATCCCCCGCGCAGATCGCGTACGCGGCCACTGACGCATGGGCCTGCCGGGAGCTGTACCTGTTCTTCGAGAGCCGGGGTCTGCTGCAGGAACGGATCGCACCCGAACAACCGGCTGCAATGACCTGGGTCGCCGCGAAGCCCCGATCAGAAGCCGAATAGCCGCTGCGGATTGTCGACCAGTATCTTCTTGCGCTGCGCCTCGTCGGCCCACTGCGCCAGCAGGTTGAAAAGCTCGACCGATCCCACCTTGTCGGCGAACGACAAGTGCGGGTAGTCGCTGCCCCAGATGATGCGGTCGGGCACGACCTCGATGAAGGCGCGTGCCAGTGGCGCCACATCGGAAAAGCCCGGGGCGACGGACATGCGGTAGGTGCCGGTGAACTTCACCCAGCCATGGTCGCTTGCTCGCAGCAGGTCGAGGAACGCGCGGAAGCCGGGCTGAGCCGGGCCGTCCTTCGCGAGGAACATCCCCATGTGCGCGACGGTGTAGCGGCACTTCAGCTTCCGCAGCACCGGCAAGAGCTCCCACGTCAGCCAGCCGGGCGTCAGGAAGTCCAGCATCCAGCCGATTTCCGCGCAGCGCGCGTCGAGCCGCTCGATACGCGCCATCATGGTTCTCGAAAAGCCGGGCTCGGGCGGCTTGATCGGATTGACATTGACGCGCACGCCCCGCACGCCGGCCTGGTTCAACCGGGCGAGCTCGGCGTCCGGGGCATTCTCGTCGATATCCACGATCCCGCGGCAGCGCTGCGCGCCCGTTTCGCGCATGGCATCGAGCAGGCAGGCGTTGTCGCGGCCATACGCGCTCGGCTGCACGAAGACGTAGCGCTCGAGACCGAGATGCTTCGCGAGCGCAAGGAAATCCTCGAGCGGCGCGTGCGGCGGCGTGTAGCGGATGTCGCTGCCGTACGGGTACCGCCCGGGGCGGCCGAAAACGTGGAAATGGCTGTCGCAGGACAGCGGCGGCGCCTTGAATGCCGGCGCAGCTTCATCTTTATGGGACAAGCATGGCTCCTGCGGTAGGAAAGCGTGATTCGTGACGGTAAATCGAAGGCAGCGCCATCCGCGAGTCACCGCTTCAGGAACAGCTCCTCCCACAGCTTGTTCCACTTGTCCGCCTCGTCGAGCACGCTCACCGGGTCGAGGAAGACGTGCTCGAAATCGGTCAGCTTGGACTTCACCTTGCGGTTCACCGGCGGGCGCCCCATGCTTTCGTACAGCCGCTGGCCCTCCTCGGCCGACAGGACGAAATCGGCGTAGAGCAGCGCCGCCGCGGGATGGGGCGCGTTGCGCGCGATGCCGATGCCCTGCGGCCGGGCGACCGCATCGATCGGCGCGAAGTCGATCGGGGCGCCCTTGCGCTTGAGCGTCTCGACGTTGGCGCTGTAGGCCGTCAGGCCCACGGGAATTTCCCCGGCCGCGATCAGCTGCGCGAGCAGCACGTGGCCCTTGCGCACTTCCGGCCGCATCTCGGCGAGCTTGCGGAAGTAGGCCATGCCGTCGGATTCGCCCCATTTCTTCACCAGCGTGGCCATCCACTCCGCGTCGCCGGCCTCGATGCCGAGTTTGCCCTTCCATTTCGGCTCGAGAAAACCCTTGAGTGTCTTGGGCAGCTCATCCTTCTTCACCAGGTTGGTGTTGTAGCCCACCACGAAGAACTGCAGCCGGTCGGGCATCCACTGGCGGTGCTTGGGAATCGCAGCCGCGGGCAGGTCGGCTGCGTGCGGCGTATGGAAGGCGGCGAGGATCTTCTCGCGCGCGAGCGATTCCATCTCAGGGCCGTTCGTCGCGATCACGTCGACGGCATGCCGCCCCGCCTTCGCCTCGCTCACCGTGCGCTGCACCACGCGCTCGGAAATCGCGCGCCACAGCTCGACCTTGATGCCGTACTTCTTTTCGAACGCCTCGACCATGGGCCGCGCCTCGGACGGGGCAAGGGAGGTATAGACCGTCAGCGTGCCTTCCTGCCTGGCGCGCTCGACGAGACGCTTGTCCCGGTCGGGGCCCTGGTAGCCCAGGATGGCTTCGGACTTGCCGGCGCCCTGCGCCCAGGCCGCGCCCGCTGCCGCAATGCACAACGCCAGCGCGACCGATCTGAAGAATAGCTGCATCATGGCCTCCTCGAAGTTGTGCCCGCTTGAAGATGCCGGGCTTCGTTATCCGGACCCGCCGCCGGCGCCTCCGGAGCGCGCATAGCATAGCAGCAAACATGCGAGAATGACGGCAGCCTGCGACGGAGAAACTGATGACGACCCACGGAGCGACATTCCAGAACGACCTGCGCGAGTTCATCACCGCGGTCGAGAAGCGCGGGGAGCTCGCGCACGTGAAAAACGCGCACTGGGACCGCGAGCTCGGCGCGGTCACGGAAGTGCTTTACCGCCAGAAGGTGGAGAAGTCGCCGATGCTGCTGTTCGACGACATCCCCGACTATCCGAAGGGCTACCGCTGCGCCTACGGCATGTTCGGCTCGCCCTACCGCCTGTCGCTGGTGCTCGGCATGGAGCCTTCGCTGTCGGACAACCGCAAGGACATGCTCGACCACTACCGCAAGCACATCCGCAAGGGCTTCAAGCGCATCGCACCGAAGATCGTCAAGGACGGGCCGGTGCTGGAGAACGTAATGCGCGACGGCGAGATCGACATGCTCAAGTTCCCGGTGCCGATCCACCACGAAGACGACGGCGGGCGCTACATCGGCACGGCGTGCGGCGTCGTCACGCGCGACCCGGACACCGGCCGCGTCAACGTCGGCACCTACCGCGTGCAGGTGAAGGGGCCGGCCACCTGCTCCTCCTATATCTCCAACGGCAAGCAGGGCCGCATCCACCGCGACAAGTATCTCAAGGCCGGCAAACCCTGCCCCGTCGTGATCATCGTCGGCACCGACCCGATCACCTATCTCGCGGCCGGCTACACCATGCCCGACTCGATGCCGGAATACGAATGGGCGGGCGGGCTCATGGACCGTCCCATGGAGCTGGTCGAGGGCGAAGTGACCGGCCTGCCCTTCCCCGCGCGCTCCGAGATCGTCATGGAAGGCGAAATCTCCGCGACCGAGACCACGCTCGAGGGACCATTCGGCGAGTGGCACGGCTACTACGCCGGCGACGCTCAGCAGGAGCCGATCATCCACATCAAGCGCATCTATCACCGCACCAACCCGATACTCACTTGCGCCGCCAGCCAGAAGCCGCCGCACTCGCACCTGTTCGAGCGCTGCTTCCTGCGCTCGGCCGCGCTGCTCGACGCGCTCGACGGCGCCGGCATACCCGATGTCAAGGGCGCGTGGCTGCACCAGGCGGGCGCCGGGCGCACGTTCTGCGTGGTCTCGATCAAGCAGCGCTATTTCGGGCATTCCACGCAGGTCGGGCTGGTGGCCTCCCAGGTCGCCTCGGTGGGTTACGTCAGCCGGTGGATCGTGGTGGTGGACGATGACGTGGACCCCACCGACATCCACGACGTGGTCTGGGCGATGGGCACGCGCTGCGATCCCAAGACCCGCACCACCGTGCTCGATCACTGCTGGTCGTCGCGGCTCGACACGCTGGTGACCGACAAGACGCTGCTCTACAACACCCGCATGGTGATCGACGCGTGCCGGCCCTACGAGCGGCTCGACAGCTTCCCGAAGGTCTGCCAGAGCTCGCCGGAGCTCGCGGCGAAGGTGCGGGCGAAGTATCCGGAGCTGTACCGCTAGACCCTGTTTCAATCGCTAATCACGCCGATGAATGCAGATAAAACTCCCGGAATTGCATTGGCGTGTATTTCATATCGGCGTGTATCGGCGTTTACCGGCGGTTGAGTCGATCATGGCGGAGAACGACGACGCGCGGAAGCCGCGCTCCCACAGCCTGAACGACCACCTATACGGCACCGATGCCGGCCACACGCACGAGGGCGACGAGGCCGATCACGACCACGATGATTTCGGGATCGGCAGCGGGCCCGGCCAGGACGGGCTGTGGATACAGGACCACGTCTCGCTGACGAGCGTCGGCATGGATATCGGCTCGTCGGGAACGCAGCTCATCTTCTCCCGGATCAACCTGAGGCGCCTCGGCGAGGACCTTTCCAGCCGCTACTGCGTCGTATCGCGCGAAACGCTCTACCAGTCGCCCGTCGCGCTGACGCCGTATCGCGACCAGGAGAACATCGACGACGAGGCGCTGGCGAGGATCATTGACGACGCCTACACGCAGTCCGGCCTGCATCCCGACCGTATCGATTCCGGCGTCGTCATCCTGACCGGCGAGGCGCTCCGCCGGCAGAACGCGCAGGCCATTTCGGACCTGCTGGCCGAGAACGGCGGCGAGTTCGTGTGCGCGGCCGCGGGCCACCATCTCGAGGCCATGCTGGCCGCCTATGGCTCGGGCGCGGCGCGCGTGTCTCACGCCGAGGGCAAGCGCATCCTGAATATCGACATCGGCGGGGGCACCACCAAGCTCGCTGTGGTGGAAGGCGGCCGCATCGTCGCCATGGCCGCCGTGCACATCGGCGGCCGGCTGCAGGTGGTCGACGGGAACGACCGCATCACGCGGCTCGACCCGGCGGGACGCTACCTCGCCGCCGAGGCCGGGTTCCAGTGGAAGCCAGGCGATAGCGCGCCGCGGGAAGACCTGGCGCGGGTCGCGGAATGGATGGCCGACGCGCTGATCCGCGCAATCCGCGAGCGGCCGCTGTCCCACGCCATCGAGCATCTGTACCTCACCGAGCCGATCGGCGATTTCGGCCGCATCGACGGCGTCATGTTTTCCGGCGGCGTGGGCGAGTACGTCTATGGCAGGGAGACCCGCGACTTCGGCGACCTGGGCAAGCTCCTGGGCACGGTCCTCGCCCGACGTCTCGGCCAGGGCGCCCTGCCGTGGCCGCTGTTGCCGGCGGGCGAATGCATACGCGCCACCGCCGTGGGGGCATCCGAGTACAGCGTGCAACTCTCGGGCAATACCATTTACATCTCGAGCCCCGGCGACCTGCTGCCGCGGAAGAATCTCCAGGTGCTGCAGCCGGCTTACGAATGCGGCGAGGAGATCGTCGCGGACGACCTGGCGCGCGCCATTCGCAGTCACTACACCGCGTTCGACCTGGAAGAAGGCGAGTCGGAGGTCGCGCTCGCATTCCGCTGGCAGGGCGCGCCGTCCTACCAGCGCATCGCCGCGTTCGCTCAAGGCATCGTCCAGGCGCTGCCGCGCACGATCGCGAGCGGCAAGCCGCTCTACCTCGTGCTCGACGGAGACATCGCGCAGACGCTGGGCGCCATCCTGCGCGAGGAGCTGAAGCTCGCCAACGAGGTCCTGGTGATCGACGGCATCACGCTGTGGGATCTCGATTACATCGACCTCGGGCGCATCCGCCTGCCCTCTTACACGGTTCCGGTCACGATCAAGTCCCTGGTGTTCAGCGAGGACCCGCGCCATCCCAACGACCCGGGCGCCCATCATCACCACCATGGGCATGGACATGGGCACGATCATCACCATGACCATGAACACGGCCAGGGACATCACCCCCACGGCCACGAGCACGCTCACTCGCACGGGCACGCGCACCACCACGTCCAGCCGGGAAAGAAAACATGGAAGCGATAGCGGAGCGCGCGCCGGCGCGTTTCCGCTTTGACGCGAAGTGGCTGGTTCTCGGCGCGTGCGTCATCGCCGTCGCCTACCTCGCGGTCATCCCGCTCGGCTTCCTGCTGTGGCAGAGCTTCTTTACTCCCCACACCGCCGCGAAGCCGGCGGAGTTCACGCTGGAAAACTATGCCGCGGCGTATACCAGCGCACAGACGGCACGGCTGTTCGTGAATTCTCTGGTGTTCGCCGCCGGCACCGCCGCCTTCTCGCTCGTCGTCGGCACCGTGCTGGCCTGGATGAACGAGCGCACCAACACGCCGTTCAAGCGGCTGTTCTTCGGCCTCGCGCTGGTGCCGCTCATCATTCCCGGCATTCTTTTCACGATCTCGTGGATCATGCTGGCGAGCCCCAAGATCGGCATCTTCAACCTGCTGCTGCAGCGCTGGCTCGGCACCGACACCGTCTTCTTCAACGTCTACACGATGTGGGGCATGATCTGGGTGGACGGGCTGCACTACTCGCCGATGGCGTTCCTGCTGATGACCGCGGCCTTCCGCTCGATGGATCCCGCGCTGGAAGAGTCCGCGGCGATGAGCGGCGCAAGCCTCGGGCAGATCGTCTGCCGCATCACGCTGGCGCTCTCGTGGCCGGCGATCTTCGCGACGATGCTGATCCTCTTCGTGCGCGCGATCGAGTCGTTCGAGGTGCCCGCCCTGCTCGGGATGCCGGGCGGCGTGTTCGTGTTCACTTCCGCGATCTACGAGGCGATCCACCGCTACCCGAGCCGAATCGGGCTTGCGGCCGCCTACGGCGTGACGCTGCTGCTCATCACCTCGGCGGGCATCTACTTCCAGTCGCGGCTGTCGGCCAGCGGCCACCGCTATTCGACGGTCACCGGCAAGGGCTACCGGCCGCGCACCATCGATCTGGGGCGCTGGCGCTATCTTGCGGCCGCGATCTTTGTCGCCTATTTCCTCCTGATCGTGGCGGCGCCGCTGCTCGTACTGCTGTGGTCGTCGGTTCAGAAGTTCTACAGCGTGCCGTCCATGGCGGCGCTCAAGAACCTGACGCTCGAGCCGTATCGCGCCATCCTGGACCACCCGACGTTCGCGCGCGCGCTGTGGAACAGCCTGCTGCTGTGCGTCGGGTCGGCGACCATCATCATGCTGGTCACCGCGGTCATCTGCTGGATCGTGGTGAAGACGAAGATTCCCGGGCGCTGGCTGCTCGACAATCTCGCCTCGCTGCCCATCGTCTTCCCCGGACTGGTGCTGGGCCTGTCGATCATGGTGTTCTACCTCAACGTGGACATCGGCATCTATGGCACGATCTGGATCCTCCTGCTTGCATACGTGACGCGCTTCATGCCGTACGGCATCCGCTACAACACCGCCTCGATGATGCAGATCCACAAGGAGCTGGAGGAGTCCGCGGCCATGAGCGGGGCCTCGTGGGGCTCGACCTTCGTGCGCGTGGTGCTGCCGCTGCTCAAGCCGGGACTGCTGGCCGGCTGGATCTATATCGCGATCGTCTCGCTGCGCGAGCTGTCGAGCTCGATCCTGCTCTATAGTCCGGGCACCGAGGTGGTGTCGATCCTGATCTGGGAGCTGTGGGAGAACGGTCAGTACGTGGAGCTGTCCGCGCTGGGCGTGATGCTGATCGTGCTGCTCTTCGGCATGGTGATGCTCGCGCAGCTCGTGGGCAGCCGCTTCGGCGTCAAGGAAGCATAGAAGGCAAATAGACAGGATTTACATGATTAACACGATCAAAGCCAGGGCAACACCCGGGAACGCGGTTGCTTTCGGGTCTAATCCTGTAAATCCTGTTAATCCTGTCCATTCCGGTTTCGGACTTGCGTCGTGCTGAGTGTCAAGCTGCTCAACACCGAGTACGTGAGCGACGGCGCGGCGCCGGTGCGCGCGGCGCGCGATGTCAGCTTCGACGTGCCCGAGGGCAAGCTCTTCACGCTGCTCGGCCCCAGCGGTTGCGGCAAGACGACGACGTTGCGCTCGATTGCCGGGCTCGAGCGGCCGCGCTCGGGGGAAATCATTCTTGGCGGGCGGCCGATTTACGACTCCGGCCGGCGCATCTTCGTCGGGCCGAGCGAGCGCAACATCGGGATGGTGTTCCAGTCGTACGCGATCTGGCCGCACATGACGGTGTACGAGAACGCCGCGTTCCCGCTGAAGGTGGGACGCCGGAAATTCCCGGCGCGCGAGATGCGCGAGAAGGTGATGCGCGTGCTGGCGATCGTCGCCATGGACGCGCTCGCCGACCGGCCCGCCACCAACCTCTCGGGCGGGCAGCAGCAGCGCCTGGCCCTGGCCCGCGCGCTCGCGATGGAGCCGCAGCTGCTGCTGCTCGACGAGCCGATGTCCAACCTCGACGCCAAGCTGCGCGAGCGCATGCGCTTCGAGTTGAAGCGCATCCAGCGCGAGACCGGCGTGACCACCGTGTATGTCACCCACGACCAGGCCGAGGCCCTCGCCCTCTCGCACGAGATCGCGGTCATGAACGAAGGCGAGATCATGCAGGTCGGGTCGCCGCGCGACATCTACGAGCGGCCCCGCAGCCGCTTCGTGGCGGACTTCATCGGTCGCACCAACCTGCTCGAAGCCAGGGTCGTGGCGCTCGAGGGGGAAGGCCGCTATCGCACGGCCACCGCGCTCGGCGAGCTGTGCGCGACGGCGATCGACCCCCTGGGCCCGGGGGACGCGGTCGCGGTATCGATCCGGCCGGAAGACATCGAGCTCTCCGAGCAGCGGCCGCACGGTGGGAACGTCTGCGCCGGCACGGTCAGCGCCAAGGTCTTTCTCGGCGACATAGTGGATTTCCAGGTCGCGGTCGGCGACCAGCTCGTCCTGGCGCGGGCCCACCCCTCCCTGCGCACGCCGGTGGGGGCCCCCATCTATCTCTGCGTCAGCACGGAGAAGTGCGTCGCCCTTTCCGATAAGGCGTAATGGGTGACTGGTGAGCGGTGACTGGTGTTCCCGCCCCTGCGGCCCGGCACGCGCGGTGGAAAAGCCACGGACGTTGGAGTAGATTTCCGGGCAATCAGCATTGAGGAGCAGGCAATGAGCAAGACCGCCATGGTGTCGGATGAGATGGCGAGCAAGTTCGCCACCGAAAAGGAGACGCCGTACACGCGCTGGGTGAAGAGCGAGGGGCTCGACATCCTCCCCTCGTTCTACGTGCCCGATCTCCACACCGTCGAGCTCAAGCCGTGGGCGCGGCGCGGCGGCCGCGGGGTATACCTCAACCACGATGCCTCGCGCACCTCCAACGACTGCTACGTCTGCGAGATCGCGCCCGGCGGCAAGCTCGCGCCGCAGCGCCAACTGTTCGAGGAGATGGTCATGATCATCTCCGGGCGCGGATCCACTTCCGTGTGGAACGACGCAGGCCAGCGCATCACGTTCGAGTGGAAGGCCGGAGCGATGTTCGCGATTCCGGTGAACGCCTGGCACCAGCACTTCAACGGCTCGGGGCAGGAGGCCGCCCGCTACGTCGCGGTCACCAACGGCCCGGTGGTAATGAACATCTTCGACGACCCCGATTTCGTCTTCAACACGAAGCACGACTTCAAGGGCCGCTTCAACGGCGAGCCCGACTATTTCGCGCCGAAGAGCGAGCAGAAGGGATTCCTGCTCGCGACCAACTTCGTCGCCGACGCGGTCAACCTGCCGCTGATCTCGGCGAAGGAGCGCGGCGCCGGCGGCGGCCACATCCGCTTCAACATGGCGAAAAGCTCGCTCAACGCGCACATCTCGCAGTTCCCCACCGGCACCTACAAGAAGGCTCACGCGCACGGCCCCGGCGCGCACGTCATCATCCTGTCCGGCGAGGGCTATTCGCTGATGTGGCCGGAGGGCGAGGAGCCGCGCCGCTACGACTGGAACGTCGGTGCGATGATCGTGCCGCCGAACATGTGGTTCCACCAGCACTTCAACACCGGCACCACCCCCGCGCGCTACCTCGCCTTCAAGCACGAAGGGGTGGCGATCCGCAACGCCCAGGGGGTGCCCAAGGCCTGGATCAGCCGCCGCGTGGGCGGCGACCAGCTCGACTACGCCGACGAGAGCCCGGTCGTGCGCAAGTGGTTTGCCGAAGCGCTGGCGAAGCACAACATCAAGTCGCGCATGGAGGAGGCTTACCAGGCCGAGACGGGGACGCTGCCGCCGAAGGCTGCGTAGGCGCACCGGCTACGTCTCGGCTCCGGCACGGGCGGTATTGCGTTGCCGCAAAAGCGCTCTCGTGCGCAGCCCGGACGCTTTCAACTGCAGGAACGAATGACCGGTGGCTGGCGGATGGACGTCAACACGCAAGCCTCATCCCTCCGCCCTCATCCCGCATCCCTCTTGCTTTATAATCGACGCGTCCTCAAGCGGCCCTGAGCCGCGAGCCGGGAGAACAGCATGAGCAACGAATCGCACTACCACAGCAAGAAGGACCGCATCTTCGTGCGCGGCATGCAGGGGCACTACAACCTGCGCGAGGAGCTGAAGCGGCTGCGCTCGCTGCCGCGCGTGCGCAAGGGCAGCGAGATCAGCTTCACCGACGGCCCGCAGTGCTACAGCCGGCACTACCTCGAGCCCAAAGACGGCCTCGGCCAGACGCTGCACATCCACCTCGAGGAGTACGGCCCCGGCGGCAAGTCGCAGAAGCACGGCCACGTGAACGAGGCCGCGTTCTACATCCTCGACGGCAAGGGCTACGAGATCCATGACGGCGTGCGCTACGACTGGCAGGCCGGCGATGTCGCAATCGTGCACGCGAACTGCGTTCACCAGCATTTCAACGCCGACCCGGACAAGCCGGCGCGCGCGCTGGTGATGAAGAGCAAGCCGATGTACCTCTTCCTCAACATGATGTTCCAGAAGATGGTCGAGCCGCGCCCGACCGAGCCGGCACCCGGCGCCGAGAGCTTCACGGTGCGCGAGCGCGAGCAGGACTACAACCATCCCGCCAAAGGAGAATGAACATGGCCTGGAGCGAATCGAAGAACTGGCTCAAGGGCTCCACGACCGGGAAGCTGTACCAGGCCCTGCTCGACGACGCGACCACCGCGCCGCAGCGCAATGCGAAGCGCAAGAAGATCGTCCGCCCCGATGACATGCCGTGGGAGATGTCGCGTCAGGGGCTGCTCAAGCACCTCCTGAACGAGCAGATGAACACCCGTATGGACACGGTGGACGCCTACATGCAGATCATCCCGGCGGGCAGCCGCTCGGGCAAGCATCGCCACCTGGCCGAGGAATGCGTTTACGTGCTCGAGGGTCGCGGCTACGACCTGCACCAGGACTGCGACGTCGAGATCACGGATACCTACCACTGGACGCCCCAGGCCGAAGTGAAGCGCTTCGAGTGGGAAGCGGGAGACGTGGTCTACATTCCGCCCAACACCATCCACCAACATTTCAACGCCGACCCGGACCGGCCGGTGCGCATCATCTCGATCATCAACCGCATCTACCGTCTGAGCGGCCTCAACGACCTCGAGCAGATCGAGGACGCGCCGGAGTACGATCCCAATGTCGCGCTGACGGCCGAGGTGCTCAAGCGCTACCTGGCGCCGAAGGTCAAAGAGCCGGCTTGATGAGGCGCGGCTTGTGCGGGTGACTCGCCGTCAAGAACCGTTGAACCAAAAGGAATAAGAAGATGATGCGGATCAGGTTTATCTTGGGGGTTGCTGCGCTCATCGGCAGCGGTACCGCGCTGGCGCACACCGGGTCGCATGCGGGCGGATGGGCGGCTGGCTTCGCGCATCCGTTCATGGGACTCGATCACCTGCTCGCGATGATTGCAGTCGGGATCTGGGCGGTGCAGCTCGGCGGACACCATCGGCTCCTGCTGCCGGCGGTTTTTCTCGCAGCGATGATGGCCGGCGCCACGGGCGCAGCCTCCGGACTGCCGCTGCCCCAGGTGGAAGGCATGATCGCCGTCTCGGTCCTCGTGCTCGGCATGCTCGTCGCCCTGGCGGTGAGGACGCAATGGCACTGGCCGGTGTCTCTGGTCGCGCTCTTCGCCCTGTTTCACGGCCATGTCCACGGGACCGCGATGTCGGAGCTGGTCGCTCCGTGGATCTATTTCTCGGGCTTCCTGCTGGCCACCGCGCTGCTGCACGCGCTGGGGCTATGCGCGGCGACCGTGCTGAAGCTCCATCCGCGCCTGATTCGCGCCGGCGGCGCGGCGATGAGCGTGGCGGGGACCGGGCTGCTCGTGGCCGCTCTGATCTGAGCGGCGGTGACTCGCGGATAGCGGGTCGCGGGTTGGCAAAAGGGCGGCTATGCCGCCCTTTTGCTTTGGACGCTCAGGCCGGGCCCATCACGAGCCGCGACCGCGCGGGTCACGACTCATTCAGGGCAACACCGAGCGTCGCGCAGGCGCGCCACGCGGTTGCCTTGATCGAAGACCACACCGGCCGTCCGAACTCGCTTTGCAGGGGGCCGACGACCGAGCGCGTCGGCAGTTGCGAGCAGGCGATGAACAGTGCATCGCACCGTTCGTCCATGGTCTGGCGGGCGCGTTCGGCCACCGCATCCGCCCCGATGGCGCCGAGCTCCTCGACGTTGGCGGCGCCGAACGTGC
>Ga0247825_10002338_pt1 | contig 12528 bp, 13 predicted proteins | sample 13C_Vanillin_Day_FD_194413 | JGI IMG/M metagenome (GOLD analysis project Ga0247825, IMG submission 194413) | Soil microbial communities from agricultural site in Penn Yan, New York, United States - 13C_Vanillin_Day48 | ecosystem: Environmental > Terrestrial > Soil > Agricultural land | place...
CCGACGACACGCCGGTGATCACCCGTTTTGGGCGATGCGAGCGGGACCGCGGGTGCCGAGGCTGGAAGCGGGTCCACCGTCAACCAACCCATCGGAGGAAATCATGGCCCTCGATACATTCGCCCTGCTCGCGGCGGTCTATGACTCGCAAGACGCAGCGATCGCCGACTACGACGCCGTGCACGATCTCTACGTCGAGGCGGACCTGATCGATACCTACGATGCGGCCGTCATCACCCGGACCGAAACTGGCAAGGTCAAGATCGTCAAGAAACATGAGCAGCCGACCCGGCAGGGAGCGTGGGGTGGGCTCGGCATCGGCCTGGTTGGAGGTGCACTGGTTGCCCTGTTCCCGGCCGTCGGGCTCGGTGCCGGGTTGTTGCTGGGCGGTGCCGGCGGCGCCGGTCTCGGGGCACTCGGCGGGCACGTCGCCGCCGGGATGAGCCGCTCCGACCTCAAGGACGTGGGTGAGCTACTCGACGACGGGGACAGCGGACTGATCGTCGTTGCGGCGACGGACCTCGAGGCGCGGGTCGAGAAGGCGCTCGAACGCGCATCCAAGGTGACAAAGAAGCAGCTCGAGGCGGACACGGAGCGGGTCGGCAAGGAGATCGACGAGGCGTCCAAATCCTGAGATCCGGCGCCTGAACCGCGTATTCCGCGTGGCATCCGGCGCAGCCGACCCACCGTAGTGGCACCCCCGCTCGTAGTGTGCACCACAGACGCAAGGAGGCCCCATGACCAGCACGATGAAGGCCGCGGTCGTCAAAGAATTCGGACGGCCGCTGACCATAGAAGAGGTGCCGATTCCGACGCCGGGCCGCCATCAAGCGCTGGTGAAGGTCGAGACGACCGGTGTTTGCCACACCGACCTCCACGCCGCGGACGGAGACTGGCCGGTCAAGCCCGCCCCACCGTTCGTCCCCGGCCACGAGGGCTATGGGACGGTCGTTGAACTGGGCGAGGGTGTGGCCGACCTCGAGATCGGCGAGCGGGTCGGGAATGCCTGGCTGTGGTCGGCCTGTCTGGACTGCCGGTACTGCCGCACGGGTTGGGAAACCTTGTGTGAGAAGCAGATCAATGGCGGATACTCGATCAACGGATCCTTCGCCGAATACATGCTGGTGGACTCGCGCTTCGCGGCGCGCATTCCGGACGGTTCCGACCCGGTGGAGGTGGCGCCGATACTCTGCGCCGGTGTGACGGTGTACAAGGCACTGAAGGTCACCGACCTCGAGCCGGGTCAGTGGGTGACGATCTCGGGAATCGGAGGCCTCGGTCACGTCGCGGTCCAGTACGCGGTGGCGATGGGGTTCAGGGTGGCCGCCGTCGACGTGTCGGATTCGAAGCTCGAACTCGCCCGGAACCTCGGCGCGGAAGTCCTCGTGAATGCGACCAAGGAGGATCCGGCCGCTCGAATTCAAGCGGCGACCGGCGGAACCGACGGCGTGCTGGTCACGGCCGTGCATCCTGCCGCGTTCGGGCAGGCCATCGCAATGGCCCGGCGGGGTGGGACGATCACTTTCATTGGTCTGCCACCCGGGGATTTTCCCGCTCCGATCTTCGACACCGTCCTCAAGGGGCTGACCATTCGGGGGTCGATCGTCGGCACTCGGCAGGACATGCGCGAGGCACTCGACTTCTATACGCGCGGGAAGATTCATCCGACCGTGCACACCCGCAGACTCGACGAGATCAACGACGTCTTCGACGAGTTGCGCCAGGGCACGGTCGACGGCCGTATCGTGCTGCAATTCGCATGAATGCGGTCAAGTCCTCTATTCCCGCATCAGCATCAGGGCGGCTTCCCGCTCGAGGTCGAGGTACGGTTCACCGCTGACGTCGATCGCGACCCGGTTGATCGTGCCGCCGGTGAAACGATGGGGTGATTCGCCGGGGTAGTCGTCGGTGATCGGCTCGCCCGGGTGCCTGCCGACGTACAGCCCCGCACCGGCGATCGCGAACGCCCCCATCTGAGTTCTGATCCGGCCCTCGCCGACCTTCCGATCCCCATGGAAGAGGGACAGTGTTCCCAAGGTGGCGGCAGGTTCCTGCTCGTCCTTGTCGAAGGACGCGGACAGAATCAGGTCGGTGCCGGTGGGGACGTCCTCGGAGCCGACGATCATCTGTTCGTCGCTGCCCACGAAGTTGTTGACGTAGTGCAGTCGGTTGTCCTTCACGTACAGTGCGTGCCCGCCGAAGCGGGATCCGATCGCGAAGAGCACGCCCTCGGCGCCCGGCTCGGGGATGTCGACGAGCGCCCCGATCACGAAGGACCGCCCGCGGGTGTTGACCGCTTGCCATTCGGACACCGCGGCCACGTCCGGGTAGTACACGTACCGGTCGCGGGCAGCGGCCAGTTGGGGGCGGGGCGTGCCCATGATTTCGACACCCGATCGATCGTCGAGTGGAAACGCCAGGTTCGCGCCGGCCTCGGCGAACCAGATGTTCACCAATTCCCGCAGCTTGTCCGGGTGCTCCGACGCCAGGTTGTTCACCTCTGCCCGGTCGACATCGGTGTGGTAGAGCTCCCACTCGTCTTCGTTGAAGTGGCCCCACCCGGCGATGGTCGGGTGCGTCGTGACGGCCTTCCAACCCTCGTGCCAGATCGATCGCGAGCCGAGCATCGAGTAGAACTGGGTCCGGCGCGCCGAGGGCGCGGACTTGTCCTCGAACGTGCCCCGCATGCTGACGCCGTCGAACTGGGCCTGGGTATGGCCCTTGATGGTCTCGGGTGGTTCGACGCCGATCAGGTCCAGGAGCGTCGGCACGATGTCGATCGCGTGATGGTACTGGTCACGGATCTCGTCCCGCGCCTTCGTTCCGGCCGGCCACGAGATGATGCACGGGTCCGCGGTGCCGCCGTTGAACTCGTAGCGCTTCCACATCTTGAACGGGGTGTTGAACGCCATCGCCCAACCGTTCGGGTAGTGGTTGTACGTCTTGGGTCCGCCGAGATCGTCGAGCTTCGAGAGGTTCTCCGCGAGGTCGTCCGGGATGCCGTTGGCGAACTTCATCTCGTTGACGGAGCCGTTCGGGCCGCCCTCACCACTCGCGCCGTTGTCGGAGACGACCACGATCACGGTGTTCTCCAACTCGTCGTTCTGCTCGAGATAGTCGAGCACCCGCCCGATGTGATGATCGGCGTGGGCCAGGAAACCCGCGTAGACCTCGGCCATCCGCGCGAACAGCCGCTTCTCGTCGTCATTGAGCGTGTCCCACGGGCGGGTGTAGTCGAGTTCCGGGAACGGCTGCCCCTCGGGTCCCGACCGGGTGTCGGGGGTGCCGATCGGATTGATCGGCGGCAGCTCGGTGTCCGCCGCGACGATGCCCATCTCCTTCTGCCGGGCAAGGGTCTGCTCACGGACCGCGTCGTAACCCATGTCGAACTTGCCCTCGAACTTCGCGATCCACTCCTCCGGGGCGTGATGCGGAGCGTGACACGCACCGGGCGCGTAGTAGAGGAAGAACGGCTTCTCCGGCGCGATCACCTTGGCGTCCTTGATGAACTCGAGCGCCTTGTCGGTGATGTCGTCGGTGAGGTGGTAACCGTCCTCCGGCGAACTGGGCTGGTCGACCGGGTGGTTGTCGTAGACCAGATCCGGATACCACTGGTTGGTCTCCGCACCGAGGAACCCGTACCAGCGCTCGAAACCACGCCCGCTCGGCCAGTTTCGGCGGGTCGCCGCCAGGTTCATCTCGTCCGTCGGGCACAGGTGCCATTTGCCCACCATGTATGTGTTCCAACCCCGCTCGCCGAGGATCTCCGAGAGCATGCCGTTCTCCGGCGGGATCGTGCCACTCGCATTGGGGAATCCGATCGACGCCTCCGTGATGCAGGCCATGCTGTTACGCGTGTGGTTTCGCCCGGTCAGCAAACAGGACCGCGTGGGCGAGCACAGCGCCGTGGTGTGCCACTGCGTGTACCGAACCCCCTTCGCAGCGATCCGATCGATGTTCGGCGTCTCGATCGGCCCGCCGTAACATCCCATTGCCGAGAATCCGACGTCGTCGAGCACGATGTAGAGCACGTTCGGCGCTCCGTCAGGGGCCCGAGGGGGCTCGAACGGCGTCCAATCCGGGACCGAATCCCGGATATCGACGTTGACAACACCGCGAAATGGCTTGACCATGATGCGCCTCTCCTCGCCTACACTCCTGCTGACAGCCTCGACACTCGTGCGCTCACACACCTCACCCGACACGGGTGAACCCGAACCCGCCTACTGTTTTCGGATGACGTCCGGGAACTGGTAGGAGTCGTCGAGGATGGTCCGGTCGGGGACGTACGCACGGATGATCAGACAGAACTCACCGTCGGGCGCGGGGAGCCAATTCGCCCGTGCAGCAGGGTCACTGGGCTCCTCGTGCGACAGGTGCACAGTGAGTGTCCCGTCGCGGAACACGAGGTCGCCGGCGTCGAGGTCGACGGTGCCGAGATTGACACGCCCACCGGGGGCACCGGCGAGCATGAAAGCGTCCTTGTCGTACATGGTCAACGACCAGAACCCGCCACAGTTTCGGTCGACCGGTGGCAGGGCGTTCTCGGCGAACGTCATCGTGTACTGCTCGCGGCCGTGGAGGAGACCACCGGCGCTGTCGGTGCCCCGGATCAGGTAGACCGCCTCGTGGAAGTCGTTGACGTAGATGTAGATCACCGAGGCGAGGGCCCGGCCGAACCAGTCGGTACCCCACACACCGCCGTTGCGTTGGCGCTGCCACCCGTTGCCGACGTCCACGCCGACCTGGACGTAGGTCGCAGACGCATGGAGGGCGACGTCGGCGCTGAGCGCGGCACGGTCGAGGAGCGCGCGGTACGACTCGTCGGATCGGTGCAACGCGACGAGTGTGCGCGCTTGATCGGCCATCGGGGTGTCGGAGTCACTCATCCGGGGATTGAAGTCGAGCATCGCGCCGAGATCGGCCCAGAACGATTCCGGCTTGACCCATTGCGGCCTGCTGGCGTCCGGATTCGCCGCGAGCATCTCGGCGGTGAGGCCCGGGGGAAAGATGGCAGTGGCGGCGTCGGCCTCGTAACCGAACGATCGTTGCCCGGGCTGATCCTCGTCGAGGGGATACATCCCGATCTGATCGAGGACGACGCGGGCCTGCTGCTTGGATTCCTCCGAGTGCGCGGCGAAGCTGCGCGGAATCACCGCGGCCACGTTGGTAGGCATCCGCAGGACGCCCACGAATTCCGCGGCCTCGTTCCCCTCCCAGGCGGGTCCGACGAGCAGGAACTTGCCGCCGGGTGTGCCTGCGGCCGAAACTAGTTGGTGGATGACGTTGGTGAGAACGTCGACGATCTGGACGGTCCAGTAGTGCCCGGCGGGAACGTCGGTCGGCGTCTGGACGACTACGGCGTCCCGGGTCAGATCGGCGAACCCGACGCCGTAGATCGTGTCGTTGTTCGGTGAGACCACCCACCGCTGCGCCGGACTCATGTAGTCGGCCAACGCTCCGGTGTGGTTCTTCGGTGCGCCGGGCAGGATGCCGAGTTGCAGGCCGGCTTTGCCGTCCATGAGGTCCCACATGGACGTGCGGCCGAACGTGTCCACCGCCGGGTATCCCCAGTAGTAGACGACGCGGGCGAGGGCCTCCACATAGCTTTCACCCGCCAGTGCGGCAGGAACCCCCGCAGACCGGGCCAGCCCGGCGTGTGCGGGCGTGAACCCTCTGGCGACGTCGTCGAACGAAGTACCCATCCGAACACGGTGCCCCCGCGGCGCCCACCCGGCCATCACCCGTGCCGGGTGAAAACGCCGGCATGCCTCACAACAGGATTCACACCGGGGGCGGGTTCGGCGTCATTTCATGAAGACGGTGCCCCCGCCACCGTCCTTGGTGGTGTCCCGCGGCTGCCCTTGCCACTGCGTGCACCAGTCACCGAGGGGATTGCTCGGCGCGTCGAAATCCCAGTGCGGGGCGTCCTGGAACGGACCACAGGTCGGTTCCTTGGGCGGCGTGGAGGACGGCGCCGACGGCTGATTGACGACCGTCTGCGCGGGCGTCGCCGCCGACGCGAGAGACATTCCCGGACCAGCCAGCGCGAAGCCCGCCGCGACGGATCCGACCACGATGACATTCTTGACGATATTCATGACGACCTCTCGAGGTTGCTGCCACTGTCCCACTCCACCTCGGCGTGGCGCGCCATCCACATGTGGGACTTCCGCCTGCCGCAAGGCGTGACCGAGGGGTGCTCCCAGCACTGGGCGAAGCGGGGCACATATCGAACATACTCCGACGCAAGACCATTCATTTCAGATCCTCAGCGAATACTCAGGAAGGGCAGGATCATCGACCGGCGACCGTGCGTAGCCTGGTCACATGGGGTCGCATCACCCCGGCAGTCCCCCGCACACTGCCAAGCCCTGGCATTTCGCAGAATAGATCGACGAAACAGCAAGGTATGAAACAGAAGTAGACCGCAATGAATGCCCATCGGCGCAGTTCCTCTGCGGCGCCCACCACGGGGTCGGCGCGGACGGTCGTGACTGTGGCGCGGTTGCTCGGTAAATCGATCATCGCCCGTACCGGCCGGTCTGTCGGTCGCGTCGACGACATCGTCGTCCGAGTCGACGGCGGCAAGGAGTCCCCACCGGTAACCGGAATCGTGGCCGCGGTCGGCGGGCGCCGGGTGTACGTGCCGACCTGGCGGATCCGCAGCCTCGACCGCGGCCGGGTGTCCTTGTCGACCAATGCGATCAGCTCGCGTGGGTTCGCACTCCGCAGCGGGGAGATCCTCGTACGCGCCGGCATTCTGGGCCATCGGTTCGTCGACCGGTGCACCGCTGAACTCGTCCTCGCCGTCGACGCGGAACTCGACAACACCGGTGGCGAGTGGATGCTCAGTCGAGTCGTCACCTGCCCCCGCCGCCGGATCGGCACGCACTGGAGAGTCCACGACCGGGGACGAATCACTCGCGACTGGACCCGAGTCGAACCCTCCGCCTAATTGCCGTCAGCGGATATACGTTGTGCCACTACGTTTTTCCCACACCCTGAATGCTGCCAGGAGATTCACAGGTTCATGCCAGCCGACCGCCAGGATGCGGGCCTGCACTGGGATTGTGCACTCCTCGACCAGGGGTGCACCAACCCACCTCCCCGGTGGGTTTGCCAGTGAAAGGATCGATGATGATCACACACTCCACGACGACGGGAACACGGCGACGTCTGTCGAGAATCGCCGTCACAGCGGCACTCGCGGCCATTCCGCTGGCCGCGGTCACCGCGCCGGCATTCGCTGCCACCACCACACCAGCGCAAGTACAGGTGGACCGAGGCCGGCACGACGGGAACCACCACGACAAACAGCACGAGAACTGGCAGGACACCGACCCCTGGCCCCCGCATACCGACAATCAGACCCCCGCTCCGACCACCAACCCCTTCGCCGGGCTGCTCGCGACCAACCCCTTCGCCGGGTTGTTCGGGTCCAGCTGACACCGGGTAAGTGGAACACGAAAGTGAGCTGAGGTCCGATGAGATCATCACCGTTCGGTGCGCTCGACACCCTGGCCGACACGGCAGCCACCGGAGATCGGGACGCCGCCAGGCACCTGCTCGACATCGTCTGGCCTATCCTGGTCCGACGTTGCCGGGCCGAACTCGACAGCACAACAGCTGATTCCGTCGCGACAGCGGTGTCATCGACGGCGCTGCGCGCATTTCCGCACCGCAGGCCACCCCAGCAGCCGTTGCTGCGCGTCCTCGAGGCGACCACGAACTCGATGATCGACCGCACCGGCGCGGCCGACCCGACCTCCCGGAAACCCGGACCGCTCGCGGCCTTACCGGGCACCCAACGAGAGGTCCTGATCCTGCGACTCGTGGTGGGACTGAGCGTCGACGACACCGCGACCTCCCTCGGGCGCACATCCGCCGAGGTGCTGCTCGACCAGCATCGGGCCCTGCAGAAATTGCGCGAGATCGGCATCCCCCGCGAACGACTGCCACCATCGCGACGATGATGAGGAGGGTCGCGATGCGGAACGAGGTCGAGCGGCGTGCCTGCGCCGATACCACCACCCGGCGCATACTTACCCCGGTGGACGCCGCCATCTCGTCGCACCTTCGATCGTTTCCGCGGGCAGCCTGGACGTACATCCGGCGGGCACCCGGCACCTACGTCTGGCTGGCGATACTGCTGGTCACGACTGTGGTGGCGAGGCACCTGTCGCCGGATGTGCTCCACGACGTATTGGGTAACCGCTCGACCAACCTGCACCACCTCGCCGAGGACCCCGTTCGAGTCCTGATCGCGAGCGCCTTCTGGCTCGCCGGCGGCGGATGGATCACGTACTTCATCGTCTACAACATCTTCCACGTGCCGGCGGAGCGGTGGCTGGGAACACTTCGATGGTTGTGCGTGGTGGCGATCGCGCACATCGGTGCCACCTACATCAGCGAAGGTGCACTGTATGCCGCGATCCGTCATGGCCGCGTCCCTGCCTCGGCGGTCGACACCCTCGACGTCGGCGTCAGCTACGGACTGGCCGGGGTGGTCGCGATCCTCACCTACCGAATCGCGGCGCCCTGGCGCTATCTCTACCTCGCCGGCGTGCTCGCCTTCTTCGCGGTACCCCTCTTCGTGCATCTGACCTTCACCGCGATCGGCCACTTCGCCGCCGTTCTCATCGGCCTGTGCTGCTACCCGCTGACCCGTGCCCGCACCGGCACCTGGTCGCCCGCCGACACGGCCCGACGATTTCGCCGAGAGCAGGGCGACGCGTAGGCAGGCGTCACCACAGACACCGCTGCCCGGCACCGATCGCGGATCGGTGTCGGGCAGCGGGCCGAAACGTCTGCCACGAAGCGTGAACTGCTAGTTGAGCTTCTGCGGCACCCCGTAGGTCGTGACGGTATCGCCCCGGGCCGTCACAGCTGTCGCGTACGGCCGGATGGTGACTGCCCCGAGCGCGCCCGAGATGGAACCGTGTATGCCCTGCAATCGCACCGATGCCGCCGGACCGTCGAACGACTGGTTCTCCAGGAGCGGAACTGTGGTAATGCCACCCGGCGCCAGATCGATGTCCAGTTCCTGGGACGGAATGATGTCGCCGGCGAGGTCAGCGTGGTTCGACGCATTCAGGCTCAGCGAGGGTGTCGGGACGAGGCCGAGGTCGATTCCGTTACTTGCGCCGATCACGAAGCCGAGACCCGGCGAGTTGAGCACCACAGTGGCGCCGGACAGAGCGATCGGATAGCCGATCTGGTAACCGATGGTGAGTGTGGTGCCCTTGAACTCCGCGGCATTCGGCCCGGTGATATTCACCCCGGCGTAGCCGTTGTGAAAGAACTCGACCGACGTGGGCACACCGTCCAACGGCGGAACGACCTGAAACTGAGTGTCGCCCTGCAGGACCTCGACGCGATTGCCCCTCGCATCGACGACGGAACTCGAATTGTCCACGCCCGCAGACGCGGTCCCATTGCCCAGCACCATCGCAAGCGCCGCAACACCTGCGACCGCGAGGGCGCGGGTAAGACCGGTGTACTTCGAGCGAGATTTGCTGATGTTCGTCATACCGACCCCATTCGTTCGGAATTTTCTACGAAATGCGTAGGAGCTGAGGGTAACCGGCGATTTGGCCTGCTGCTCGGGATACGAGGAAAACCGCAAATCCTGGCCACAACGGCAGGGATCACCCCGCCTGCGCGCACACCGACGGCTCCCGCCGGCCTCTGGGGTCGCGGCCGACGGGAGCCGACGAACCGGAGCTCATCTCTCGCCTGGGAATGAGGGCCCGGTGCACTGACGTATCGGTTGCATCGATCATCATCAGCATCCGAATGCTATTCCACCGCAACGTTGTCCGGAAAGTACTGAGCGCCGATTCTCAGCGGGGTCTCAGACACGCCCGGACTCCGACGGGCGAGCCCGGCGCCTCTCAGCGTTCCCACAGGATGCCGGGTGCATACTCGCCAGTTGACAGAAGGACCCAACCGACAGAAGGGGCACAACAGACGCATATCGGAACCGTCCCACCACCACCGCGAGCAGTAAATGCCTTCTCTCCACACAGTTTCGGCACACACCGCTCGCGGTACAGCGCTGCCTCCCCACGGACTCGCTCACCCGAATTCTGCTTCGCGGCAACGGAGTTGAGAAACAGGTCGGTCACCGTGAACGCGGCACACGAAGTCACCTCGACGAACGGCTCGGCGTTCGGAATTTCTCCGGCATCAGGCCTCTCGGACATCTCGGGGCCTGGCCGGGATACGGTGGTCACGTGTTCGATCACAGGTCTGTGCAATGAGGGTGCTGGTCGTCGAGGATGAACCCAGGCTGGCCCAGATGGTCCGTCGCGGCCTCGAGCTGGAAGGATTCGTGGTCGTCACCGCCGCCACCGGACCCGACGGGCTCTGGCGCGCCACCGAGGAATCGTTCGATGTGATCGTGCTCGACATCATGCTGCCGGGGATCAGCGGGTATCAGGTCGTCCGCGAAATCCGGGCCAGGCAGAACTGGACGCCGATCCTGATGCTGACCGCCAAGGACGGCGAGTACGACGAGGCCGACGCCTTCGACCTCGGCGCCGACGACTATCTCACGAAGCCATTCTCCTACGTCGTGCTGGTCGCGCGGCTGCGGGCGCTGGTCCGGCGCGGCGCACCCATGCGGCCGGTAGTACTCACCGCCGGGGACCTGAGCCTCGATCCCGGCCGCCGCCGGGTCACCCGCGGGACCGAGGAGTTGCAGTTGACCCGCCGCGAGTTCGGACTGCTCGAGTACCTGATGCGGAACCCGGACACCGCGCTCACCAAGAACGAGATTCTGCGGAACGTGTGGGACGCGAATTACGCGGGGGACGAAAACGTCGTCGAGGTGTATGTGGGGTATCTCCGTCGCAAGATCGACACCCCGTTCGGTACCCGCACGATCGACACGGTGCGCGGGGTCGGTTATCGACTCACGACCGGCTGTCCGGACGCACCTCCTGCACCGGAAGCGTGACCACCACTCGTGTCCCGCCGTGCTCGGCCGCGTCGATGCGCACCGAACCCCGATGCGCCGACACGATTTCTGCGACGATCGCCAGTCCGAGTCCGGAACCCCCGTGAGCGCGGGAGCGGGCGCTGTCGAGTCGCACGAAACGCTCGAACACACGCGCACGATCGGACTCGGGAATGCCGGGTCCGTCGTCGTCGATGGTGACGCACGCCTGGCGGCCGGATCGGGACACCCCGATGGACACGGTGGTGGCGGCGAATCGGACGGCGTTGTCGACGAGGTTGCGCACCGCCCGGGACAGCTGGGCGGCGTCACCGCGGATGCGGACCGGGGTGAGCGTTGCGGTCACCGTGACGGTGGTGTCGGCGCGGGAGCGGCGGACTTCGGTGTCGACGATGTCGTCGAGATCGACGTCGGCGACCCGCAGCGGCAATCCGTGCTCGTCGGCCCGTGCGAGCAGCACCAGGTCGTCGACGAGAAGCTGCATGCGGGTGGTCTCGGGACGCAGGGTCCCGCGGACCAGGTCGCGGTTCAGGACTTCGGGCCGCGCATCGGCTACGTCGAGGGCGGTGGTCAGCGTGGCCAGCGGGCTGCGCAGCTCGTGGGAGGCGTCGGCGATGAACCGCCGCTGGGCCGCGTGCCCAGCCTGGATGCGGGCAAGCATGTCGTTCATCGTGCGGGCGAGCGCGGCGATCTCGTCGCGTGGACGCGGCACCGGGACCCGTTCACCGAGGTCGGTGGTCGAGATCGCGGCGACCTGGGTGCGGATGCGCTCGACCGAGCCCAGCGATCGGCGCACCAGTTTGTAGGTCACTCCCGCCGCGACGAGGGCGATGACCGGTGCTCCGGCGGCGACGAGCCCGCCGACCGTGGCCAGGGTTGCTTCCACCGACTCCTCGCTCGCGGCCACGATCACGGTGTAGTCGCCGCCGACCCCGTTCGCCCCTTGCACGGTGGTCCGCAGATCTGCGCCGCCTGTTTCGTGAGAGACCAGACTGCGGACCGGTGCACCGCCTACCGGTGGCCGCTCCACGGTGACCGGGAGCCCGAGATCATCCTGTGAGGAGCGCACCACCGCGCCGGCGTTGTCGACGACCTGCACCAGAGCGATGCGTTGGTCGGTGTCGAAGAGCTGGCTGTCGAGATCAGCGGGCGAATCGGTGCGCAATCCAACGGTGAGGTCGGCGGCGCGGCCGGTCGCGGCGTCGTCCAGGGCCGACAACAGGGTCCGGTCCAGCACGAACAACAGGGCTGCGGCGCCGAGCACCAATGCGACCGCCACCACCGCTCCGGCGCTCAGGGCCGAACGCAGGGCAAGCCCCCACCGCGACGGAATGAGCCACACAGGTGCGCTGTTCATGGGGCCATCCTCCGCCACCGGACACCCGCGGGCGAGAAGCCGGAACGGCGCCCCAGGACGTCACGCCGCTCGTCCCGTCGTCGCCGCATCGACAGGTGAGACCGCGTGTGGGGGATCAACCTGTGTGGCACTGTGCACGCGATCAGAGGCTCGCCGCATCCAGATGCCATAGAGCGCGGAACCGATCAGGGCGGCGAGCCTCTGATCG
>Ga0247825_10002339_pt1 | contig 12525 bp, 8 predicted proteins | sample 13C_Vanillin_Day_FD_194413 | JGI IMG/M metagenome (GOLD analysis project Ga0247825, IMG submission 194413) | Soil microbial communities from agricultural site in Penn Yan, New York, United States - 13C_Vanillin_Day48 | ecosystem: Environmental > Terrestrial > Soil > Agricultural land | place...
ATCGAGCTTGCTCTGGTGGCGGATGTACATCGCCGGCACGCCAAAGGCGCGCGCCGCGTTCGGGCTGTTCGCCATCGCGCGGTTGAGCGCGATCGGCCGCGCAAGGATGTCCTGATGCTCGGGAGGCAGGTCGGATGCATTGAGATAGGGAACGCGCGCCATCGGCATTTGGTCCTTTCAACTGAACAGCTCTTTGACCCGTCACCCCGAGGCGCTCGGCCGAAGGCCCGGCCGCTGCAGCATCGGGGCCGTGCATCCTTCGAGCTCCCCGGCTTTCGCCGGGGTCGCACCTCAGGATGACGGGGATGGATAGGTGAGGCTCGGCAACATTCACTCATCCTTTTCCTGCCCCGGCCGCACCGGCGTCTCGGGCAGCAGCCCGCGGCGCTGGCGCTTGAGCGTCTCGCGGCCGGTTTCTTCCCAGTCGCCGGCGGCGGTGCGGCGCGCATAGGTTTCCCAGGTGTCGGTCCAGTCGTCGAGCGTATAGCCGTGCCACGGCGCCTGCACGTTGAGCGCGGGAAGCCCAAGTTCGTCCCAGAGCGCGCGGGCGTGCTCCATGTAGGGCCTGGTCGGAAGCGCCAATGGCGGCATCGCGCGCTTGCGTGTGGCGTCGACCAGCAAACCTGAATCGGTCTTGTTGCCGGCATATTGCGCGCCCTGCACGCCGCCCCGCCACGGAACGATCTGCATGTCGTCCACCGGATTGGTGCGATAGGCGAGCGACCACAGTACCGCGTCCATGCTCGCCGGATCGATGTCCTCGCTCACCGCGATGACGATCTTGCCGCAGTTGGATTGCAGCGTGGACGCGCCCTGCAGGCCGCGCCAGACTTCGGTGCGCGGGCTGCCGGCCGCGAACTGCAGGAAGATCACCGGGCGCAGGTTGGTCAGCCGCTCGTGCATGACGACGCGGCGGATGCCCTTGATGCCGAGGTTGGTCTTCAGGTGCGCGAGAAACAGCGGCTCGTAGGCGACCTTCTTGATGACGCTCGATTCGCTCGGCGTCACCTGGCTGATGATCTGGGCGAACACCGGCCTGGTCTTGTGGGTGATTGCCGTCACCTCGATCGGCATGTTGTAGGCTTCGAGCGCGACATAGCCGTTGCTCTCGCCGAACGGCGCTTCGGGCTCGAGCACGTCGGGATCGATCAGGCCTTCGACGACGATCTCGGAATCCGCCGGCACGTCGAGGTCGATGGTTCGGCAGCGCGTCATGCGGATCGCCTCGCCGGCGGCGCCACCGGCCACCGCCATCTCGTCCATGTCGACGGCGAGCTTCTGCGGGCCGGTGAACATGACGATGGGAGCGGCTCCGACGACGATCGCGATCGGCATCTTCTGTTTGCGCTCGCGATACTTCAGCCAGTGCAAAAAGCCGCCTGCCCCGGTCGCCTCGCGCGCCACCATCCGCACCGCCATGCGGTCCGCGGCCTTGAGGCCGACGCGGTAGGTGCCGAAATTCTGCACACCGCTTTCCGGATCGCGCGTGACGCAGAGCGTCGCGGTGAGATAAGGCGCGGCGTCGAAACCCGGGGTCGACACCGGCACCGGCAGGCGCTTCACGCCTTCGCTGCGCAACGCGTCGCCGGTGACGACCACCTCCTGGCACGGCGCGTTGTTGGTGAGCACCGGCGGGATCGGATGCGCCATCGCCTGCATCCAGGCATCTCCAATCTCCTCGACCGCACGGCCCATGCCCATCGCGTAGATCGCCGGCGACGACGCGAGCGCGCCTACCACCACCGGCATGTCGTACTTGCGGCCCTTGGAGTCGGTCACGTTGGTGAACAGGAAGGCGCGGCGCTGATCCTCCGGAATGCCGCCGATGAACTGCCATCGCACCAGGGGCCCGAGCTCGGTGTCCTTGTTGATCGGCCGGTCGATGCGCAGGAGAAGACCCGCGGCTTCGAGATCGGCCAGATGCTCCTGCAGGTCGAGCCGCGGGCGACCGGACTGCGATGCACGGACGGCAGATGCGGGCTGGTCAAGCATGGCTGCGATGCCTGGTTTGTTATTGGGTTGACCGTAGCACGAACCGAAACCAAGCTGGCTGCAAAATGCGGATGCGTTCCGCAGACCAGAAAACTCGAGCGAGGAAACGTGTCCGACCGAGCCAACGATCCGGCCTTCATCTATTTCCCCACCAACTACCGCTGGTCGATGGGCCTGCTGCTGTGCCTTTCAGCGGCGCCCTGGGGCGGCGCGGAGATCGACGAGGTCAACCGCATCGGGCGCCAGCTGAAGAACAAGGTCGGCGACGACAATGCGTGGCTCGAGGAATGGGCGCGCATGGGCGATATCGTCGAGGCGCGCGGCCGCGACGAAGAGCAGAAGGGACACAGGCTCACCGCCGCGGCGTGCCTGATGCGCGCGGCGCACTACTACCAGATCGGCGAGCGGTTTCTGCAGCACGGGCCGCGCTCGGCAGCGATCTACAGGAAGGCGGTGAAATCGTTTGCCGACGGCGCCGCGATGCTGAGGCGGCCGCGGATCGAACCGATCGAGATTCCCTACGGCGACAAGACGCTGCCGGCGCTGTTCGTGCATCCGGCGCCGGAAGCCGCCGGCAACAAGCCCGCGCCGGCGATCGTTTTCTTCGACGGCTTCGACATCACCAAGGAGATCCAATACTTCAAGGGCGTGCCTGATCTCGTCGCGCGCGGCTTCGCCTGCCTGATCGTGGACGGACCGGGCAACGGCGAGAGCGTCCGGTTTCGCGACCTGCCGCTGATCGCCGAGACGGAAAAATACGGCACCGCGGCTTACGAATATCTGGCTGGCCGCAAGGAGGTCGATCCGAAGCGCATCGGCGTGATGGCGATCTCGCTCGGCGGCTACTACGCGCCGCGCGCGGCCTCGCTGGAGCCGCGCTATGCGGCGTGCATAGCCTGGGGCGCGCAGTGGGACTACTACGACACCTGGAAGCGGCGGTTCGACCTGCTCGATTCCGGCAAGCTGCCGTCGCTGTCGGTGCCGCCGGAGCACCTGATGTGGGTGTTCGGGGTGAAGACCCGCGACGCGGCGATGAAGATTCTCGAAGGCTTCCGGCTCGACGGCATCGTGCAGAAGATGCGGTGCCCGTTCCTGCTGGTGCATGGCGCGGGCGACGAGCAGATTCCGTTGAGCATCGCGGAGAAGTGCTTCGAGGCGGCCGGCTCGAAGCAGAAGCTGCTCAAGGTGTTCACCCGCGAGGAAGGTGGCTTCCACCATTGCCAGGTGGACAACGTCACCATCGGCACGAACTTCATGTGGGACTGGGCGGCGGATGTGCTGAAGCCGGGGACGTGAGCGTCCGCTACAACTCCCAGCTTTCGCCGGGCTGCATGGTCCGGAAGCGCTCACCGGCGAGACCGGCCCTGGCGCGCGCCGCAGCAAGCGCGAGCACCGGCGCGTCGATCGCCTCGTCGGTGAGCTGAAAGGTGCCGAAATGATGCGCGAGCGCCAGCTCCGCGCCGCAATCCGCGAAGGCCAGCACGGCCTCATCCGGGTTCATGTGCTGCTCGCGCATGAACCAGCGCGGCTCGTAGGCGCCGATCGGCAGGATGGCGAGCCGGAACGGGCCGTAGCGTTCGCGCGCCATGCGGAAGTGGTGGCCATTGCCATATCCGGAATCCGCGACGTGATAGATGCGCCCTGCGGGCGTTTCGATCACAAACGCCGCCCACAGCGCCTTGTTGCGATCGCTCAGGCCGCGCGCCGACCAGTGCCGCATCGGAATGAGCGTCACCGCAACGTCGCGGCTCAGCACGATGCGGTCGCCCCAGTCGTGCGTCTCGGCGCGGATGCCCGGATCCTTTGCTTGCGCAACCGTGTCGTTGCCGAGCGGCATCACCAGGCGCGCGCGGTGGCTTGCCAGCGCGGACAGCGTCGGCACGTCGAGATGATCGTAATGGCAGTGCGAGACCAGGATCGCGTCGATCGGCGGCAATGCGTCGAGCGCGATTCCCGGGTCGTTGACGCGGGTCGGCCCCGCGAACGACACCGGGGAGACGCGCTTCGACCAGACCGGATCGATCAGGATGTTCAAGTCCGCGGTCTGCAGCAGCCATGACGCGTGACCGACGAACGTGAGCCGCCACGCCGCGCTGTCGACGCGGTACGGCGGACGATCGCTGAAGGGGCTCGCGGCCCAGGCCGGCCACGGCGTGCGATTGCGCGTCGCCAGAAAACGCAGCAACTGCGCCGTGCTGTTGGGGGGCGAGCCATTGGGATCAAAGAAGCGCAGACCGTCGAAGTGGTCGGACACCGGGCCGTCATAGTACCGGACGCGCGAGTTGTTCCACATGGCAAGTCCACCCGTTGCGGCGAGCACGGCGCCGCTTCCGGCGATGACACGGCGGCGGGAAATTTTCATCCAATTCCACGGTGCAGCAAACTGTCGTGAAGCTAGGAATTTTCCGGATTGCAGCCAAGCCCGGAGCAGCACGCGGCGGGCATCAGTGAAAGTTCCGGCCTTTGGGCATGACGCTTGCTGTCTGCTGCGCCGTACCGGCCGCCGCCAGTTCTTCGACAGAACCCCCTTCCCTGAACATCGTCACCAGCGCATCTCCGGAGCGCGGATGACGCTGCCGTGAAATCGGCGGACGTCGGATCTCGTCGGGCGGCATGGCCGGATCGAGGCGGGCGCCATGCTCGGACAGCCGGCCGAGAAGAAATGTCAGATCTTCGAAATAATCGGCGACGATGTGGATCACGCCTTTCTCGTTCTGCAGAAGGCCGGTCACGCCGATCAACCGCGAGCCCATCACGACCGGGCGATACGCCTCGAACGTGCGCGGCCACATGATGGTGTTGGCGACGCCGGTCTCGTCCTCCAGCGTCATGAAGATGGCATTGCCTTCGCCCGGCCGCTGCCGGACCAGCACCAGCCCGCCGATGGTGACCCGCCGGCCGGGCTTGAGCGAGGGCAGGAGTTCGTGACGCACGATGCCGCGCGCGTCGAGATCGGCGCGCAGGAACGACACCGGATGCGCCTTCAGCGACAGATGCAGATGGCGGTAATCCTCGATCACCTGCTCGCCCGGCGGCATCGAAGGCAGATGCGCATCGGGCTCGAGCTCGGGCATCGCGGCCTGCGCGAACAGCGGCAGGTTGTCCTTGTCGCCGGAGCGCTGCAGCGCCTTCACGGCCCAGAGCGCATCGCGCCGGCTGAGGCCCAGCGAGTTGAAGGCGTCGGCATGGGCGAGCCTTTTCAGCGCCTTGACCGGCAGGCCGGTGCGCAGCCAGAGATCGCGGACGGAATCGAAGCCGCGGCCGCGAACGTTTTCGATTGTCCTGCCCCAGTCTTCGGAGAATCCGTCGATCTGGCGCAAGCCCAGACGGACCGCGTGCGAGGTCCGGATGTCGCCGGTCATCGAGACGTGACGCGGATGCAACCGGCCCCGGGCAACAGGGGCGCTTTCCAGCGAACAGTCCCAGCCGGATGCGTTGACGTCCACGCAACGGACCTCCACCCCATGCTCCTGCGCATCGCGGACGAGCTGCGATGTCGCATAGAAGCCCATCGGCTGGCTGTTCAGCAGGGCGGTGAGAAACACATCGGGATAGTGACATTTGATCCACGCCGAGTCGTAGACCAGCAGCGCAAAGCTCGCGGCATGGCTCTCGGGAAATCCGTATTCGCCGAATCCTTCGATCTGCCTGAAGCAATTCTCGACGAACTTTCTCGGATAGCCGCGCTCGCACATGCCTTCGATAAAGCGCTTCCGGAAATGCCTGACCTCGCCGGTCCGCTTGAAGGTGGCCATCGAGCGGCGCAGCTTGCTGGCCTCCACCGCCGAGAAGCCGGCGGCGACCATCGCAATCTGCATGGCCTGCTCCTGGAACAGCGGAACGCCGAGCGTCCGTCCGAGGACGTTCTTCAGTTCGTCGGGGTCGCCGAATCCGGGACCGGGAGAAGGAATGTCGACCGGCTCAAGGCCCTCCTTCCGGCGCAGATAGGGATGCACCATGTCGCCCTGGATCGGGCCGGGCCGCACGATCGCCACCTCGATCACCAGATCGTAGAATTTTTCGGGCCGAAGCCGCGGCAGCATCGACATCTGCGCGCGGCTTTCCACCTGGAAGACACCGATGGAGTCGGCACGCGACAGCATGTTGTAGACCGCCGGCTCCTCCTCGGGGATGTCGGCAAGCCTGTATCGTTTCCCGTAATGCTTCTCGATCAGATCGAGTCCCCGGCGCAGGCACGACAGCATGCCGAGACCGAGCACGTCGACCTTGAGGATCTCCAGGGTGTCGAGGTCGTCCTTGTCCCATTCGATCACCGTCCGCTCTTCCATGGCGGCGTTTTCGATCGGCACGATTTCATCGAGCCGCGTTTCGGAAATGACAAAGCCGCCGACGTGCTGGGACAGATGCCGGGGGAACTCCAGCAGCTCCTTGGACAGCGCGAGGGTCTGGTTGAGACGCGGGTCGGACGCGTCGAGGCCGGCGCGGCGCGCCTGGTCCTCCGTCACACCGTCCATCGACCATCCCCACACGGAAGAGGTCAGGACATCCAGCACGTCCTTGGACAAGCCGAACACCTTGCCGACGTCGCGAATGGCGCTGCGCGTCCGATACGAAATCACCGTCGCCGTCAGCGCGGTGTGCCTGCGCTTGTAATGCCTGTAGACATGCTGGATGACCTCCTCGCGCCGCTCATGCTCGAAATCGACGTCGATGTCGGGCGGCTCACGGCGCTCCACCGACATGAAACGCTCGAACAACAGCCCCGCCCGATCCGGGCTGACGGCGGTGATGCCGAGGCAATAGCAGACCAGCGAATTGGCGGCCGAGCCGCGGCCCTGACAGAGAATGCCTTGCGACTCGGCATAACGGACGATGTCGTGGACCGTCAGGAAATAAGCGGCGCAATCCAGCGTCCTGATGATCTCCAGTTCCTTGGCGAGCGTGTCGCAAACCGACTGAGGAACGCCTTTCGGATAGCGCCTTAGCGCGCCTTCGTTCGTCAACGCGACAAGCGCGTCATGCGCCGTCGCATAGCCGTGACGGAACTCGCCGGGATAATGCGGCTTCAATTCGTCCAGCGAGAATTTGCATCGCTTGAAAAACCGCGTTGTCTGGCCGATGGCTCCGGACGCCTCGCCGAAAAGACGGATCATCTCTTCGGCCGGCTTCAGATGCCGCTCGGCATTGGTTTCCAGAAGGGTGCCGGCTTCCTCCAGCGTCCGATGCTCGCGAATGCAGGTGACGACATCCTGAAGCGCGCGGCGCTCCGGCCCATGATAGAGCACGTCATTGACGGCAATGAGCGGAACCAGCGCGGCGTCCGCCGCGTCCTTCAGTGTCTCCAGCCTGCGCCGGTCGTCGCCGCGATAAAGCAGGCTCGCCGCGAGCCACACGGAGCGGCCGGAAGAAGCGTCCTTCAACCGGTTCAGGACGCGGACCAGCGCCCCGAAAACGATCCTGCGGGGCGGCATCACGATCAGGTTGAGACCCTGCACCTCTTCCAGAAGATCGGGCAGCCCGAGAATGCAATCGCCCTTTTCGGCCCGATCCTTGCCGACCGTCAGCAGGCGCGTGAGACGGCCCCAGGCCGCACGATCTTCCGGATAGGCGAGAATGTCGGGCGTGCCGTCGCTGAACACGAGGCGTGCACCGACGGCAATCCTGTAGCCGATGACTTTCGCGATGTGATGGGCCCGCACGACGCCGGCCACCGAGTTGCGGTCGGCGATGCCGAGGCCGACAAGACCGAGCTCCCTGGCGCGCAACACCAGCTCTTCGGCTGTCGAAGCGCCGCGAAGAAACGAAAAATTGGTGGTGACAGCCAGCTCGGCATACGCAGACATCGTTCAACACTCACGCAAACAGGCCGTGCAGATACCAATGCGGATGGGGAGTCTGGCGGCTGTAAAACCCTTCGCGGTATAGCCACGCCCGCAGGCCGGTCCGGCTTTCGACGCGGAAGTAATCGCGCGCGAGCCGGTTGCCGCGGTCGTCCCGCCACCACTGCATTTCGATACGCTCCGGACCTTCCACCCGCACGACGTGATGCATGGTTCGCCGCCAGCTGAAGCGCGCGGGCGGGCCGTCCGGCACCTGGGCGACGGCTTCGACAAATTCGGGACGTTCAAAAAGGTGCAACGGACGAACCGGGAAAAGAGAATCCTGCGCCTGATCGTCCGGTTGTTCTTTTGCAGAGAGAAAGGCAGCCGGCGCATGCGCCGGCACCGCCGCCACCGCATATTCCGGAATATGCGTGTCCTGCGGCACCAGCCGCGTCACGCGGCGGAGCCCGAAGCGCGCGCCGAGCCGGTCGACCAGATGCGCCAGCTCCTCCGCGTGATCGCCGCCGGCGAGCCCGGTCTGGATGCTGTCGCTGCGCTCGGTCACCATCGCCGAGAGCCGGACCATGTCGTAGCCGAAGCCCGGATCGCAGGCGTCGCCCAGCACCGCAAGCCGTTCCGCGAAAAGTTTGCGCACCCGCGGCGGGTTGCGCAGCGGCGAGCCGGTGCCGAGCTCGAGCCGGTGCACCGTGCCGTCGGCACGGAACAGCGCGACCTGAAACAGCCGCCCGCCCTCGCCGCGCCGCTCCAGCACCGCGGCCAGCCGTCCGGCGAGCTGCTCGATGGTGCCGAGCACGTCCTCCTCGCGCGCGATCGGGTCGGGAAAGCGCTGCTCGGCCATCGCCGCCGGCACCGGAAGCCGCGGTCGGATCGACTCGTCGGTACGGCCGAGCGCCTGGTCGAGGCGAAACATCAACCCTTTGCCGAACCGTGCGGCGAACGGCGCGCGCGGCCGCGATGCGAGATCGCCGACGGTGACGAGCCCCGAGGTCTTCAGGTCCGCCACCGTTCCGGCGTCGATGCGCAGCGCCGCAACCGGCAGCGGCAGCATCGCGGCTTCGTTGCCGCCGCGCGGCACGACGCCCTGCCGGCCGTAGCGCGCGACGCCCCAGGCGCAGCCCGGCGTATCGGCGACCGCGGCGCGCGCGGCAAAGCCCTGTTGTCTCAGCCGCGTCAGGAGATCGCGGGCGAGCGTCGCTTCGCCGTTGAACAGATGCGTGCAGCCGGTGATGTCGAGAAACAGGCCGTCCGGCGGATCGAGACCGACCAGAGGCGTGTAGCGGTCGCACCAACCGGCGATGGCTTCGAGCAGGTTGCGGTCGGCATCGAAGTCGGCCTCGAACACCGGCAGCGACGGATACATCGCGCGCGCGTCGGCAAGCTGCATGTCGGGCTTGAGCCGCAGTTGTGCCGCGGCGTCGTTCATCGCGACGATGCGCTGCGCCTGCTCGATGGAGGCGATGACGACGCGCGGGGCGTTATGCGGTGCGGACAGCCGGCGCTCGATCCGGTCGGTCGAGAGCCGGCGCAGCCACACCGACAGATACCGCCGGCTGGAAAGCACGCTCATGATGGTCCCACTCGACAAGCCAGCGGCCGGACGGACCGCGGCGGTTCTTGCAAAGCGAAAGGTCGAAGCGCGTGCGGCCGAGGCCGCCGCTTCGCCGGGCCAGGCGATCGGGCAGGCCCGGCGCGCCGGCGATGCTCCAGCGGGTGGCGGCCGCGCTCGGTACGGGCGTAGCGTGGTGGCGGATCAGGAGGCCGAGTCCCGAGACGCGGGCGCTCACGCCATCGCGCGCGGCGAGCGACAGCCTGCGGGTGGCGGTGAGATCGGCCTCCGCCCCCTCGCCGGTCAGTTCGGCGATGACGCAGGCGAGCGCGCGGCAGCGCAGCCCCTCCTCCATCGCCCAGAGCACGTCGGCCGGCCGGGAGACGTTGAGGACCAGGAGGCGCGCCGGCGAAAGCCCGAGCAGGTCGAGGCCGGGGCCATAGGGCCCGCCGCCCTCGCGCCGGGCGAACTCGGTCGCGATCCACAGCACCTCGCCGCACCCGGTGCCGGCGCGGGCCGCGACCGCCACCGCAAAGCCGGTTGTGGCCCCGAGTTGGAAGGGCGCCGCGGGGGCCAGTTCATGCAACGCGCCACAGGCGAGCCCGCCGCCAAGCACGGCATCGATCGGGGCCGAGAGTTCAACCCGCCGCTCCTCGTCCGCCAACCCCGGTCCGAGCTTCGGATCGAGGACGGCCAGGGCTTCGCGGAGGCGCTGGAGCGTGGGCTGGGGCGCGGCCGTGCCCAAGAAAGTGCCCATGGGACAAATCCTACGATGTTCGTGTTTTGTTCTAATAGATTCCCCCTCCGCTGTGATGTCAAGAACACACCTGGTGCAGAGAGATTTTTTCCGGAATCTGAAGCACTTGCGCTTCACCCCGATGTGATCCGGCAGCCGGTTACCTCTGGAACCAATGCTCAATCTCTGCATTTTAATTTTCGACATAGTGAAGCCAACGCGGATTGCGCCAAACCAAAAGCCACTTCAGAGAGTGGAAATCCCATGTTGAACGCCGAGTTTCTCCGCCGACAGGCGGACAATTGTCTCCGCATCGCCCGCAGTTGCTTTGACCTTTCGAGCGCCGAACGGCTGCGGCTGATGGCCCAGGATCTCCAGGCCAAAGCCGACGAAATCGACCGCGACAGACGCTTCCGGCCGAATTTTTTTGATCCGTCCGAAGTCTCTTCGCGCGACAACGATCGCGGATAGCCGAATAGAGGCTGACCGGCAATCATCAGGCACCGGCAACGTGCCTTGCCCCCGCATCCCATGCATGCCCGCCGCGGCCTGACGCGGCCAAAGCGCATTGAATTCGCGCGCGTCGCGGGGAATCTTACGCCCCCATGAACACCATCCTGACGCGGCTGTCCGCGGAGCTCATCCAGAAATACGAATCCGAGGGCTTCTGGCGCGGCGACACGATCTATTCGCTGGTGCGCTGGAACGCCGGCCACAAGCCGGATTCGTTTGCGGTGCGCGACCGGTTCCGCCGCCTCACCTATCGGCAGCTGCTGGACGCCGTCGACACGCTTGCGGCCGATCTCGCCGCGCATGGCGTGCGGCCGGGCCAGCGGGTCGGCGTCTGGCTGCAAAGCCGGATCGAGAACGTGGTGGCGTTGCTCGCCTGCTCGAAAAGCGGCGCGATCTGCTGCCCGTCGCTGCACCGGGATCACACGGTCGGCGAGGTGGTCGAGTTGATGCAAAGGACGCGTGCGGTCGCCTTCATCTGGCAGGAGGGCTACGGCGCCGACGCCGACAAGCGCGACTTCATCGAAGCGTTGAAGGCCGCCGAAACGGTCCAGCACGTGATCCGGATCAAGCCGCTCTCCGAGAAGGACACGGCGTTGTTCCCGGGCATCGGCCCGGCCAAAGCCGATGTTCCGGTCAAGACCGATCCCAACCAGGTGGTCTATCTCGCCTTCACGTCCGGCACGACCGGCAAGCCCAAGGGCGTGATGCACTCCGACAACACGCTGCTCGCCAATGCGCGGCAGCTTGCGGCGGACTGGAGCATCACCAACACGTCGGTGGTCTATTCGCTTTCGCCGCTCAGCCACAATCTCGGTTTCGGCGCGCAGGTGATGGCGATGGCGATGGGCGCCGAGCTTGTCATCAACGACCTGCCGCGCGGCGCGAGCCTGGCCGACCGCATTGTCGAAACCGACACGAGTTTCCTGGTCGGCGTGCCGCCCAACGCGATCGATCTGCTTGGCGAGATGCAGAAGCGCGGGCTGAAAGGCCTCGGCAGGCTCACCGGCTTCCGCATCTCCGGCTCGGCGGTGCCGAGCGAGGTGGTCGCGGGTCTCATTGCGCAAGGAATCAAACCACAGAGCGGCTACGGCATGACCGAGAACTGCTCGCACCAGTACACCTTGCCGGACGACGATCCGAAGTTGATCGTCGAAACCTCCGGCAAGGCCTGTCCCGGCTACGAGCTGAAGATCTTCAAGACCGAAGACCAGGACGCGGAAGCTGCGCCCGGCGAGGTCGGCCAGATCGGCGGGCGCGGCGCGAGCCTGATGCTCGGCTATTTCGACGACCAGAAGGCGACCGAAGACGCCTTCAACGCATCCGGCTGGTTCATGACCGGCGATCTCGGCACGCTCGACGCCAACGGTTATCTGCGCATCTCCGGCCGCAGCAAGGACATCATCATCCGCGGCGGCCACAACATCCATCCGGCACGGATCGAGGAGCTGGCGACGCGGCATCCGACGGTGCAGCGCGCGGCGGCGGTGCCGGTGAAGGACGCGCGGCTCGGCGAGAAAGTGTGCCTCGTGGTGGTGTTCCGGCCGGGCCAGCAAGCCGCACCGGAAGAGCTCCTGGCGCATCTCGATAACGTGGGCCTGTCGAAGTTCGACATGCCGGAATACTTCATGACGCTCGACGAGATTCCGCTGACGCCGAACGGCAAGATGCTCAAACGCGCCATCGTCGACTGGATCAAGGACGGCCGCGTCACGCCCGCCCCGATCCGCTTTGAAGCCAAGCGCGCCAGCGCGTAGCAGAACTCCAGGAGAACAAGCATGCGCGCGGTGGTGGTTCGCGAGTTCGGCGGCATCGAGAAGGCAGCGCTGGGCGAGATGCCCAAGCCCGAGCCGAAAGCGGGCGAGGTGATGATCGAGGTGCGCGCGGTGAGCGTGAACTTCGTCGATCTGGTGATGATGAGCGGCACCTATCAGTTC
>Ga0247825_10002340_pt1 | contig 12520 bp, 9 predicted proteins | sample 13C_Vanillin_Day_FD_194413 | JGI IMG/M metagenome (GOLD analysis project Ga0247825, IMG submission 194413) | Soil microbial communities from agricultural site in Penn Yan, New York, United States - 13C_Vanillin_Day48 | ecosystem: Environmental > Terrestrial > Soil > Agricultural land | place...
CGGTGTGTTCGCGGAGGACCGGCGGGGCAAGCTCGCGCCGGGCTACCTCGCCGACCTCGTGCTCATCGATCGGGATCTGACCCGGATACCGCCGGAGGAGATCGAGCAGGCCGTGATCAAGGCGACGGTGGTCGGCGGGCGCGTCGTTTACAGTAGCATGTCACCCTGAACGAAGTGAAGGGGACCATACCGAGCATGGCCCCCTTCGCTGCGCTCAGGGTGACACTGGGGTCCACCGAGCCAAGTTTCGTACCCATCAGGCCGGCGTGACAACCGCGCCTCTCGCCGGCAGATTCCAGACGACCCCACCAAGGTCGCGCCCCTGACCACTGCTGAAACGCTGCTTCGCGACGCGCTGCGCGATCGCTACACCCTCGTGCGCGAGCTGGGGCGGGGCGGGATGGCGACCGTCTGGCTGGCGGACGACCTCAGGCACGATCGCCAGGTGGCCCTGAAGCTCCTCCACTCCGAGCTCGCCTCCTCCCTGGGTGCGGATCGGTTTCTTCGCGAGATCCGGATCGCCGCCCGCCTCCAGCACCCCCACATCCTCACCGTGCTCGACAGCGGCGCCACGGCTGGCCCGAAGGGCGGGCTGGAGCTGCTGTGGTACACGATGCCCTACGTGGAGGGCGAGACGCTGCGGAGCCGCCTGGCTCGAGAGGGCCAGCTCCCGCTCGCCGACGCGCTTCGGGTCGCGCGCGACGTCGCGGAGGCCCTAGAGCATGCCCACGCGCACGGCGTCATCCACCGCGACATCAAGCCGGAGAACATCCTGCTCAGTCCGGGACACGCGCTGGTGGCGGACTTCGGCATCGCCGCTGCGTTGCAGAGTCCCACTGACGATACCCGGCTCACGGAGACGGGTGTCGTGCTCGGCACCCCCCACTACATGAGCCCTGAGCAGGCAGCCGGCGAGCGCGCGCTCGACCGCCGCACCGACGTGTACTCCCTCGGCTGCGTCCTCTACGAGATGCTGGCCGGCGAGCCCCCCTTCACCGGTCCGACTCAGCAGGCGATCCTCGCCAAGCGGCTCAGCGCTCCGACGCCGCGCGTCGGGACCGTGCGCGAGGTTCCCCCGCAGGTGGACGAGGCCGTCACCCGGGCGCTCGCGCGCGCGCCGGCCGACCGATACGGGACGACTGCCGAGTTGGCCGCCGCGCTCGATGCCCCGGCAACCACAGGTCGCGCTTCCCGAGTCAGGTGGCGGTCTCGCGCGCTCGTCGCGGGTGGACTGGTCGCGACGCTCGTGGGCGCGGCCGTCGCGCTGGGCGGGCGGACCACCCAACGTCACGACGACGCCGGGCCCGCCAGCGCGGCGGTACTCCCGTTCGTGGACCTCAGCCCCTCGAAGGATCAGGAGTATTTCAGCGACGGCCTCACCGACGAGCTGATCACCTCGCTCAGCAAGATCGAGGGCCTCCGTGTTGCCGGCCGGACTTCCTCGTTCCAGTTCAAGGGCCGAAACCCAGATGTGCGCGATGTCGGCCGCCGGCTCGGCGTCGGCGCAGTACTGGAAGGCAGCGTGCGGAGAGCGGGCGACCGGCTTCGCGTCAACGCCCAGCTGGTGAGCGCGCACGACGGCTATCAGCTCTGGTCCGAGTCCTACGACCGGAATCCCGAGGACGTCTTCGCGGTGCAGGAGGAGATCGCCCGCGCGATCGTCGCGGCGCTCCGCGTGCGGCTCGGCGCGGCCACCGATTCGGCGCTCGGCGCCCGTCCCACGAAGGACCTCGACGCCTACGACCTCTACCTCAAGGGACGCTTCGCCTGGAACCAGCGCACCGGGGCCTCACTCCACCAGGCGGCGAGCTGGTTCGGGCAGGCGGTGGCGCGGGACTCGGGGTTCACCCGGGCGTGGGCGGGCCTGGCCGACTCCTATCTGCTGCTGCCGGCGTACACCGGCGAGCGCCAGGAGGACGCGTGGGCGCGGGCCCGTGACGCGGCCCGGCGCGCGCTCGCCGCCGACCCCGCCCTCGCGGACGCCCACACTTCGATGGCGTACGGGACCATGCTCTACGAGTGGGACTGGGCCGGTGCGGAGGCGAGCTTCCGCCGGGCGATCGCGGCGAACCCGAACTATCCAACCGCCCACCATTGGTACGCCGACTTCCTGACCGGCCGCGGACGTTTGGACGAGGCCCTGGAGCAGATGCAGGAGGCGCGACGCCTGGAGCCGCTGAGCCTGATCATCAACGCCGAGCTGGCGTGGGTGTATTACGTGATGCAGCGGCCCGCGGAGGCGGAGGCGCAGATTCGCCAGACCCTGCAGCTCGACCCCAACTTCTCCCACGCCTACTTCATCCAGGGGATGATCCTGATCCAGCAACGTCGCCCTCGGGAGGCAGTGGCTTCGCTGGAGAAGGCGGTGCAGCTGGGCGGGGTTGCCAATCACGTCTCGTCGGCGCTGGGCGCGGCCTACGCGGCCGCGGGCGACTCGACGGCTGCCCGTCGCATTCTCGGGGATTTCGAGCGTCGCGCGTCGCGGGAGTACGTCTCGTCGTTCAGCATCGCCGTGATCCATACGGCGCTGGGAGAACGCCGCCAGGCGATCGATTGGCTGCTCCGCGGGATTCGGACGCGGGACAACCTTCTGACCGAGAACTTCTTCGATCCCCTGCTCGATCCGCTCCGAAGCGATCCCCGGTACCCGGAGGTGCTGGCTGGGATGGGACTCTCCGCGCCCCTGTCACCCTGAGCGGAGCGAAGGGGACCATGCCGGCATGGCCCCCTTCGCTCCGCTCAGGGTGACACTGCGTCGACCTTACTCCGCACGCAACCGATACCCCACCCCCGGCTCCGTGATCAGCAGCCGCGGCCGCGCAGGGTCGTTCTCCAGCTTCTGCCGGAGCTGTGCCATGTAGACGCGGACGTAGTGGGACTGGTCCGCGTAGTTCACCCCCCACACTTCCTTCAGCAGCTGGCGATGAGTGAGGACCTTTCCCGCGTGCCGGATCAGGAGCGTCAGCAGCTTGTACTCGGTGGGGGTGAGATGCACCTCCTGGCCCCCGCGCCGCACCTCCCGCCGCGCCAGATCCACCCGCAGGTCGCCGGCTTCGAATACCGGCTCCGGCGACCCTCCCACCGGCTGCGCCGCGTGCCGCAGCGCGACCCGGATGCGCGCGAGCAGCTCCTCGACCCCGAATGGCTTCGTGAGGTAGTCGTCGGCGCCGAGGTCGAGCGCCTCCACCTTGTCCGGCTCCCGGTGCCGGGCGGACAACACGATGATCGGGGCCGCCGACCATTGCCGTAGCTCCCGGGTGACCTCCAGGCCGTCGCGATCGGGGAGGCCGAGATCGAGGAGGACGATGTCGGGGTTCCGGCTGGCGGCCTGCGCCAGGCCGTCGCGGGCGGTGGTCGCTTCCACCAGACGGTAGTCCTGCGCGCCTAGTGCCGCCCGCAGGAAGCGCCGCATCTGCGGCTCGTCCTCGATCACGAGGATGAGGGGGGCCGGTCTGTCCATGGTGCGGTGGGCTCGAGCTCCTGTCCTTCGGTGGGTTCCGCTTCGATGGTGGGCGGGGTGCCGATAATGGGAATGGTGAAGCGGAAGAGCGCCCCTCCGCCCGGCCGGCGCTCGACCCAGATGCGGCCTCCGTGGGCAGTGACGATGCCTCGGCAGATGGTGAGCCCCAGGCCCACTCCCGTCCCCGCCGCGCTCCCCACTCGCTGGAACTTGTCGAACACGCGCTCTTCCTCGCCGACGGGCACGCCCGGACCCCGGTCGGCAACCGTGACGATCACTTCGCCGGTGCCTTCCTCGGCAATGATGTCGACGGGCGTGCCGGGAGGAGTGTGCTTCGCGGTGTTCTCCAGCAGGTTGACGAAGACCTGCTCCAGCAGGACCTCGTCCACCGGGACCAGCGGCAGTGTGGGCGGGAAGTCGGTGGTGACGCGCCGTCCCTCGAGCTGCTCCTCCGTCCGGATAAGCGCGACGCCGGCCACATCGGAGAGGGGCTGCCACTCGCGTTGCACTTCCAGGGCCCCCGTCTCGACCCGGACCATGTCGAGCAGGTTCGCGACCAGCCGGTTCATGCGCTGGGACTCCTGCACGATGGTGCCGGCCAGCTCCCGGCGCGCGCCGGCGTCGCTCGGGCCGTCGGCCTGCAGCAGCGTGGTCCCCGCTCCCTCGATCGCGGCCAGCGGGGTCCGAAGATCGTGCGACAGGGAGCTGAGCAGCGTGGCTCGGAGCCGCTCAGCCTCGACCGCGACCTCGGTCCGGCGGCTCCGCTCAGCCAGGGTCAGGCGCTCGAAGGCCACGGCCGCCTGCCCGGCGAGGGCCTCCAGCAGCCGGCGCTGGCCGGGATCGCGGAACTGGTGCCGCTCCGTAGGGCGGATGCCGATCACCCCGACCGAGCGGTCGGATACCGCGAGCGGCACGTACAGCGCCACGGCCGCGGGCAGTGTGCTCGTGCCGTGCCCGGCGGGCTGGCGCTGGTCGTAGGTCCACTGAGCGACGCCGATCTCGCGATCGTCGATCGGATACGCCGGCGGCTCGACGGGCTGCAGCCGCCCGGAGGCGTCGGGCACAAGCAGGACGATGTCGGCGGCGAAGGTGTCGTGCACGTGCTTCAAGATGATGGCCTCCAGCTCATCCGACCTCCGGGCGCTGGAGAGATCGCGGCTCATGGCATAGAGGGTCGCCGTGCGGCGCTCGCGCTCTCGCGACGCCTCCGCCTGGGACCGGATCCGCGCGGTGAGCCGGCTCATCACGAGGGCGACCAGGAGCATCACCGTGAAGGTGAGCCCGTAGCTCGCGTCATGGAACGAGAACGTGTAGTACGGCTGCACGAAGAAGAAGTCGAAGAGCGCGATACTGAGAAGCGACGTGAGGGTCGCCGGACCCTGACGGTAACGGCTGGCCGCGACCACCACACCGAGGAGGTAGAGCATGGCCGCGTCGATGGTCGACAGCTCCGCCTCCGCGGCGCGCAGGGCCAGCCCGATGGCCGTCGGCACCAGCGCAATCGCGGCGGCGGCGGCGTACTCGTTCCACGGCGCGGGCGGGCGGGGCGCCGGGCGCGCCGGCTCGCCCTCCCCCTCTCCGGTGATCGCGAGCACCTCGATCGCGCCGCTCCGCCGGACCAGCGCATCCAGCAGCGAGCCTCGCAGCCGGTCGCGCCACCCGGGTCGCTCGGGCTTCCCGACGACGATGCGGTTGACGTTGTGCGTCCGCGCGTACGCCAGGATCTCATCAGCCACGCTCGTCCCGCTGACGGTCACGGCACGCCCGCCGAGCTGACCCGCCAGCTCGAGCGCCCGGATCAGGTCCTCCCGCTCAGCCGGTCCGAGTTGAGGGCTGCCGGGGGTCTCCACGTGCAGCGCGACCCAATCCGCATGCAGGCGCGTGCCCATTCGCGCGGTAGCGCGTACCAGCCGGACGGCGGTGGTGCTCGGCCCGATGCACACGAGCAGCCGCTCGGTGGCGGCCCAGGTCTCCCGGATTCCCCGCTCCGCCATGTAGCCGCGCATCTGCGCGTCCACCCGCTCGGCGGTCCGGCGCAGCGCCAGCTCGCGCAGGGCGATCAGGTTCCCCTTGCGGAAGAACCGGTCGATCGCCCGCGCGGCGGCATCGGGGACGTAGACCTTGCCCTCGCGGAGCCGCTGCTGGAGCACGTCTGCTGTGACGTCCACCAGCTCGACGTCGTCGGCCCGCTCCAGGACGAGGTCGGGAATCGTCTCCCGCACCTGGACGCCGGTGATGCCCGCAACGACGTCGTTGAGACTCTCGAGGTGCTGGACGTTGAGCGTGGTATAGACGTTGATCCCGCGGGCGAGCAGCTCCTCGACGTCCTGCCACCGCTTGGCATGGCGGGAGCCCGGCACGTTGGTGTGCGCCAGCTCGTCTACCAGCAGCAGGGCGGGATGCCGCGCGATGGCGGCGTCGATGTCGAACTCCTGGAGACGGCTTCCCCGGTACTCGACCGGCCGCTTCGGAACCGTCTCCAGGTCCGCGAGCAAGGCCGCGGTCTCCGCCCGCCCGTGGGTCTCCACCACGCCGACCACCACGTCGAGCCCCTCGGCCCGCTGGGCGCGCGCCGCCTCCAGCATGGTGAAGGTCTTCCCGACGCCGGGGGCCGCGCCGAGAAAGACCTTGAGCCGGCCGCGGCGCGCGCGGGACTCTTCGTCTTGGACCCGCCGGAGGAGATCGTCGGGATCGGGACGCGAGTGCGTCATGTCATGAAGCTACGGGCCGATCGGCCGCCGCGTCAGTCGAGGCTGTCCAAGGCGATGTTGAGCAGCAGGACGTTGACCCGCGGCTCGCCCAGGATCCCGAACTGCCGCCCCTCGGTGTATCGGGCTACCAGCTCCCGCACCCGCTCGGGCGCCATCCTGCGAGCTCGCGCGACGCGTGCCACCTGGAGATCGGCGTTGGCCGGTGAGATGTGAGGGTCCAGGCCCGACCCCGAGGCCGTCGCCATATCGGCCGGGATCTTCCCGCGCTCGGCGCCGTCTTCCTCCACGGCACGCTCCACGGCGCCTGCGATCAGGGTATCGGCCAGCTTCCGGTCGGTCGGTCCCTTGTTGGAGCCCGCGGACGCCGTGGGGTCGTAGCCTGCGCCTGCCGCGGACGGCCGCGGGTGGAAGTACTCCGGCCGGCTGAAGGGCTGGCCGATGAGCGCGCTGCCCACGGGCCGCCCGTCCACCTCAACGATCGAGCCGTTGGCCTGGCGGGGAAAGACGAGCTGCGCCACCGCGGTCACGACGCCGGGATACACCAGCCCCGTCAGCACGCAGAGCAGCAGGCTCATCACGATGGCTGGACAAAGGAGCCGCTGGAACATGGTCACACCAATCCGAGGCCGGTGAGGATCACGTCGATCAGCTTGATGCCGGCGAAGGGCACCAGCAGACCCCCCAGACCGTAGATCCACAGGTTGCGCCGCAGGATCACGCTCGCCGGCGCGGGCCGGTAGGTGACGCCGCGAAGTGCGAGCGGGATGAGCGCGATGATGATGAGCGCGTTGAATACCACGCTGCTCAGGATCGCCGACTGGGGCGACTCGAGCCCCATGACGTTGAGCACGCCGAGCGCCGGGTAGGTCGCCGCGAACATCGCCGGGATGATGGCGAAGTACTTGGCCACATCGTTGGCGATCGAGAAGGTCGTGAGCGAGCCCCGCGTCATGAGCAGCTGCTTCCCGATCTCCACCACCTCGATGAGCTTGGTGGGGTTGGAGTCGAGGTCCACCATGTTCCCGGCCTCGCGTGCGGCCTGGGTGCCGGTGTTCATCGCGACGCCCACGTCGGCCTGCGCCAGCGCTGGCGCGTCGTTGGTCCCGTCGCCGGTCATCGCCACCAGCCGCCCGCCGGCCTGCTCCTTTCGGATGAGCTCCAGCTTCTGCTCCGGCGTAGCTTCGGCGAGGAAGTCGTCGACCCCCGCCTCCGCCGCGATGGCGGCCGCGGTGAGCGGGTTGTCACCGGTGATCATCACCGTCCGGATACCCATCGTCCGGAGACGGTCGAAGCGCTCCTTCATCCCGCCCTTCACCACGTCCTTGAGATGCTCGGCGCCGAGCACCCGGACCTCGCCGTTCCGCCGCTCCGCGACCACGAGCGGCGTCCCGCCTTGCCGCGCGATGGACTCGACCACCTGCGTGGTCTCCACCGGCATCACGCCGCCACTCTCCCCGACCCAGCGGGTCACCGCGTCGGCCGCCCCCTTGCGCACCTGCCGATCGCCGACGTTGACCCCGCTCATGCGGGTGGCGGCGGAGAAGGGCACGAAGGTCATCGGCGCCTGGCCGTCGCCGCCGCTGGCGGTGCGGCCGCGCAGGCCGTGGCGCTCTTTGGCCAGGACCACGATGCTGCGCCCCTCGGGCGTCTCGTCGGGCAGCGACGCGAGCTGCGCCCGGTCGGCCAGCTCCTCCTCCCGCACGCCGCCCACGGGGAGGAACTGCACTGCTTGCCGATTCCCCAGCGTGATGGTGCCGGTCTTGTCCAGCAGCAGCGTGTTGACGTCGCCGGCGGCCTCCACCGCGCGGCCGCTTACCGCGATCACGTTCTGCTGGATCAGCCGGTCCATCCCCGCGATGCCGATGGCGGAGAGGAGGCCGCCGATGGTCGTGGGGATGAGACACACCAGAAGCGCGATCAGCACCGGCACCGCCACGGCGCCACCGCTGTAGACCGCGAACGGCTGGAGCGTCACCACAGCGAGCAGGAAGACGACCGTGAGGCCCGAGAGCAGGATCGTGAGCGCGATCTCGTTCGGAGTCTTCTGCCGGCTCGCGCCCTCCACCAGGGCGATCATCCGGTCGATGAAGGTCTCGCCTGGATTTGCGGTGATCCGGAGGACCAGCCAGTCGGACAGCACCTTGGTCCCGCCGGTCACGGCCGACCGGTCACCGCCCGACTCCCGGATGACGGGGGCGGACTCGCCCGTTACCGCCGACTCGTCCACCGAGGCCACGCCCTCGATCACCTCGCCGTCAGCGGGGATCAGCTCGCCCGCCTGCACCAGCACGAAGTCGCCGCGGCGCAGCTCGGTCGCGAACACCGACAGGAAGTCGAGGTGGTTCGTCGGGTCGCGCATGCGCTTCGCCCGAGTCTCCATCCGTGTGCCTCGAAGCGCCTCGGCCTGCGCCTTGCCGCGGCCTTCCGCCATCGCTTCCGCGAAATTGGCGAAGAGGACGGTGAACCAGAGCCAGAGGGCGAGCTGGAGGGTGAAGCCGACGCCCCCGCGTCCGGCCACGAGGTCGAGGATCAGCAGGCCGGTGGTGAGCACGGCTCCGACCAGGACGACGAACATCACCGGGTTCCGCACCATATGCCGGGGATCGAGCTTGTACGCCGCGTCCCACAGGGCGCGACGCACGATCGGCGGGTGAAACAACGGATGCTTCTCGGTGGCCATGGCTAGAAGAGGCTCCCGGCCTGCATGAGGAAGTGCTCCACGATCGGCCCCAGCGACAGGGCGGGGAAGAAGGTGAGCGCGCCGACGATGAGGATGACACCGATCAGCAGCACCACGAAGAGCGGGGTGGTGACGGGGAAGGTGCCCGCGGTCTCGGGCGCGATCCTGCGCTCGGAGAGGAAGCCCGCCAGCGCCACCATCGGGACGATCATGGCGAATCGGCCGATCAGCGTCGCGAAGCCGAGGAGCGTGTTGTAGTAGTAGGTGGATCCCGTCAGCCCGGCGAATGCGCTGCCGTTGTTGCCCGTGGTGGAGCTGAACGCGTACAGGATCTCCGACAGTCCGTGCGGCCCGGCGTTGTTGAGCCCTTTCAGCCCGGCCGGCATCACCGACGACAGCGCCGACAGCACCAGGATCACCGCGGGGAAGATGAGCACGTAGAGCATCGCCATCTGGACCTCGCGCGCCTGGATCCGCTTGCCCAGGTACTCGGGTGTGCGGCCCACCATGAGGCCGGCGATGAACACGGTCAGCACCACCATCATCAGCATGCCGTAGAGCCCGGCTCCGACCCCACCGAAGATCACCTCGCCGAGCTGGATGTTGACCAGCGGCACCAGACCACCGAGCGGGGTGAAGGAGTCGTGCATCGAGTTCACCGCGCCGCACGAGGCGTCTGTAGTGACGGTGGCGTAGAGGGCACTGTTCGCGATCCCGAAGCGGACCTCCTTGCCCTCCATGTTGCCGCCGGGGTTGTCGGCGGTCGTCGTCAGATCCAGTCCCCGTTCCGCGTGGATGGGGTTCCCGCGTGCCTCGGCCCAGTAGGCGGTAGTGACGCCCACGAGGAACAGCACGGCCATCGCCGACCAGACGGCCCAGCCGTGCCGCTGGCGACCGGTCATCCGGCCAAGGAGCCACGTCAGGGCGGATGGGATCGCGAAGATCGTGAACATGGACCAGAAGTTGGACCACGGCGTCGGGTTCTCGAAGGGATGGGCGGCGTTGGCGTTGAAGAAGCCGCCGCCGTTGGTGCCGAGCTGCTTGATCGCCTCCTGGCTCGCCACCGGGCCCATCGCGATGGTCTGCTTCGCGCCCTCCAGCGTGGTGACCTCAAGGTAGGGCCGGAAGTTCTGGATGCTTCCCTGCTGCACCATGATCAGCGCCACGAGCAGGGAAAGCGGCAGCAGCACGTACAGGGTGCCGCGCACCAGGTCGGCCCAGAAGTTCCCCAGCCGCCCGGCTGACCGCCGCGCGATGCCACGGACCAGCGCCACCGCGAGCGCCATGCCGACCGCGGCGGAGATAAAGTTGTGGAACGCGAGCTGGCTCATCTGGGAGAAGTACGACATCATCGACTCGCCCGAGTACGACTGCCAGTTCGTGTTCGTGGTGAACGAGGCCGCGGTCTCGAACGCCTGCCGGTCGGGCACGGCCGGGAGCGCCTGCGGGTTGAGCGGGAGGACGTGCTGGAGTCGCAACGCCACGTAGGTCAGGACCATGGACGCGGCGCTGAAGAGCAGCATCGCCCCGGCGTAACGGGTCCAGTGCTGGTCCTCCTCCGGGTCCACGCCCGCCAGCCGGTACAGCCCACGTTCGAGCGGCCCGAGCCAGCGTACCCGGCCCTCGTACACCGCCACCAGGTAGCGGCCGAGGGGCTTGGTCACCGCTAGGACAGCGAACGCGAAGAGGCCGATCTGGAGCCAGCCACTGGCGGTCATCTCAGAACCGCTCCGGATTGAGCAGGGAGTACATCAGGTAGACCAGGATCGCGAGCGCGATGAGTCCCCCGATGAGGGAATCGGGACCCATACCTAGCGCTCCGGGTCGGCGCGGCGGCCCAGCCTTTCGCAGCCGCGGACGTAGGCCAGCATCGCGGCGAAGAACGCCGCCATGCCGGTGAGATAGAGGAGGTCGATGAGCATGGCCCGGAACGTATGGGGTCAGGGCATCAGGGAGGGGTACGAACCACGAAGCAGGGCATCAAGAACTTGTCAGGAAAGCCGGGTCACCGCGCGCGGCGGCTCATGTCATCCTGACCCCGAGCCTAGGAGGAAGGGGGCCATGCCCGGGCATGGTCCCCTTAGCTGCGCGTCATGCGGCCGGCCGGATCTCACCGCCCGTCGGCGGTGCGGGGTCCGGGCCCGGCTTCGGCGTGGTCCTCGGTGCGGCGAGCACGCTGCTCGCGCTGTCCCACGCGGCCAGCAGCTCCGGGTCGTTCATGAACCGGTAGCGGTTGAGACCATCCATCACCTGCACGATCTGGAAGATCTCGTCCGCCACTGCCTGGAGCTCCGCGCTAGCAGCGACGTGGGTCTGGCGCCCCGTGACACCGCTCTCGACCGCGGCGTCGAACTGGTCGAGCGTCTGAGCCAGGTTGACCAGCACCGACTCCGCCAGGCCGTGCTTCACCAGGACCTCCTTCCGACTCTGCGCTTCGGCCGCCATGCCGCGGGCGGCGGTCCGGAACGCTAGGTAGGTCCGGGTGCCGGGACGGAGGGTGATCTTCTGGGCCAGCTCGGGCACCTCGCGCGCGGCGATCCGCGCGACCTTGGCGAGGTGGGCCAGGTGCGCCTTCTGCATCGCCAGACGCAGCTCCCGCTTCCGCGCGGTGGACGCGCGGACCTGGAGAGTGCCCTCCCGCTGCAGGCCTGCCATCTCCTCGGCCCGGTCCAGCCGCTCTTCGAGCCGCGTGAGGGCGGCGGCGTAACCCGGGCTCTCGTCCGGGTGCGCGCGGCTGAATTCCAGCGCACGCGTCCCCATCTCGATCCTGCGACGACTCTTCGCATTCATACCTGCCTCCTGCTGCTTCGACCGGAGGGCTTCCGGGCGCCGCACCGGCGCTGGTGAGGTGAAAACGGAAGGAGCACGCCCGCACCCGGAGGCGGAAGGCTCGACGCGGAGGGAGGCGAGGAGTGTGCCAACGGTTGCGCCGGTGACGCGGACGGTGCATCCCGTGCGTTGGAGATTCACAGCAACGATGCGAGCGTGGAGGCGATTGCGCGCAGGGTTTTCCCGTCGCGGCAACGGCGATCGCAATCGGTGCGGGTCCGACGCGTCATACATAGTAAGCGGAACCGAAAGCTCGACCCGTCGACGCACTCGGTGTAAAGCTCGAACGATCTGCGGTGGTCGCTGCCGCGCCGGCGTGCTCGCGTTCTCTCCCGAAGAGCGCCCTGCCGCGCTCGCTGCGGTCACTCTCCCGCCGACCACATTCGGTGACAGGTGTACTCACACTCCGCCACACTTTTTCTGTCACCCTGATCCCGAGCGCAGCGAGGGGGAAGGGGGCCATCTCCGCTCCGCTGGCACGCCCGATGCAAATGAGCGCTCCGCTCTCGAGCACCACCCATAACGCAGATAACTGGAGACCTCACGCGGAGGCAGAACCATGTCTCGCCCATGCTCGGCACTGCTCGTGCTGCTCGCGCTCGCGAGCCCGGGCGCCGCCCAGGCGCCGGGTCCGATCCCCTGGGCCCTCGCAATCGGCGACTTCACGATCTACGGCCGCACGACCTACAACCCGACGATCACCCTCCGACCCCGCATCGTGTTCGACACCCTGCGCGGCTACGACAGCACCCGGGTGGTGGACAGCGTCCGCGCGACGGCGAAGCCGAGTGCCGGCTACGCGATCGGCCTGAGCAGCTGGCCAGCCGAGAGCTACTGCTC
>Ga0247825_10002341_pt1 | contig 12518 bp, 14 predicted proteins | sample 13C_Vanillin_Day_FD_194413 | JGI IMG/M metagenome (GOLD analysis project Ga0247825, IMG submission 194413) | Soil microbial communities from agricultural site in Penn Yan, New York, United States - 13C_Vanillin_Day48 | ecosystem: Environmental > Terrestrial > Soil > Agricultural land | place...
AGGGGCAATTGGGGCCGGCACCGAGTCGACCCTTCTATCGGAGGTCGGTGATCACGACGTTCGCGCCGGGGAATGTTGCGCGGATCTCCTCGACGTGATGGGCGGCGAAGACTTCGTCCTCGGCCGAGAGCACGAGCAGCACTTCTGAAGCCCGGGCTGCGAGAAGATAAGGGCTTCGAGATTGGTACTCCGCCGTCTGCAGCGCCCGCTGGTGCTCCGGCGTGCTGACGAGGAAGACGTTGAACTCGAACGGCCCGACGGGCACGGGCGTCCTCGGCGATCCCTGCACAAACACGGGTTGGTCCGAGGACGGGCGCGGTGGCTGTACGACGGCGTCACGGTTCACGGGCTCGTCGAAATAGCCGAAGCCACCGGCTGCCGCCAGCGCGAGCACGACCGCTGTTACGCCGAGCATGTAGTGGTGACGCACGCCGAAGGCGAGCCGTGTCAGCCAGAGCCTGGTATGCCGGGTCATTTCACTGCTTCCGCAGGTCAACTAGCTCGAAATGCGCAAACGGTGAGCGCCGTCTCGCTGCCTCGTACGCTTCGCGGGCTAACTGCTCGCCGTGCTCGTCGACGACAAGGAGCACCTCCATGTCGTTCTTGCGCAGCCATTCGCGGTGCACGAGCTGGTTCTCGGTGACGAGGAGCGCCTCCATCGCAGCCTGCGTGTCGACGAGGTAGTAGGTGATGACGAGTGGTCCGCTGTCTGGTTCTGGCGTGTAGCTCAGGGCGATACGCGGACCGGCGGTTGGATCGGGCATCCGAGCCCCCGAACCGGCATCGAAGGTTCCGAGGGCAGCGGCGGCGGCAATGAGGAGGGCAGTGGCGCTCACGATGAGGGAAAGGCTGGACGCGGCCCTGATGGCTCCATGCCCTGCCCGCGACGCCAGCGCGCTCAAAGCTCGTTGGAGGCGATTCGTCACGTCAATGGCTCCCCGCGGGAATCGTACGCTTATTTTGAGTGGTTCGTAGTGGTTCGTGGTCAGAGGGTTCACTCGCCATCAGCGATTCTCGCCACAAACCACAAACGCCCAACCAAGAACCACGAACCACCGGATGTATACTGACGACGCTACGCACGGGGTGGTTGCCCAACCGAGAAGGGCGGCCTGAGATCAAACCCGTCGAACCTGATCCGGGTAATACCGGCGGAGGAAGGCGCGTGGTGATGTGTCGCAGTCTGTTCGCACGTCCCATCGCCTCGGCTTTGAAGTCCGGGGGAACCCCGGGCCCCGTCGCCTCCGTGCAGGAATGCGTGGCGGGGGAGACGTGAGCAACAAGCAACAAGCTCCAGGCACCAGGGAATGGCTCAAAAGATTCATCGCTGCAAGCGTGGCAGCGGTGCTGGTCCTCGCTGCTGCGTGTGGCGGCGGAGACGACGGCGATGATGCCGAACCGTCTCCCGATTCGCCACAGACGGTGCGGGTGCAGTTGGACTGGACGCCGAACACCAACCACATCGGTATGTACGTCGCAGAGGCGAAGGGCTGGTACCGCGAGGCGGGTATAGACCTCGAGATATTGCCTTACGGCGACACAGCGCCCGACACGATTGTGGCGAACGGCCAGGCCGATATCGGCTTCAGCTTCCCGCCCAGCGTGATCTTCTCACGCGCCGCCGGCCAGGACATCGTGTCCGTCGCATCGGTGCTGCAGCGCAACCCGACGAAGCTGGCCGTGCTCGAATCGAGCACCATCACCCGGCCCAAGGACCTCGACGGCAAGACGTACGCGGGATTCGGCCTGCCCTACGAGGAGCCGCAGATCAAGACGGTCGTGATCAACGACGGCGGCAAGGGTGACTTCGACGTGGCCACACTTTCGACGTTCGCCTATGAGGCGCTGTACAACAAGTCGGCGGACTTCAGCGAGATCTTCGTTACGTGGGAGGGCATCGAGGCCGAGCTGCGCGGGATCAAGCTGCGTACGTTCAGTTATGTCGACTACGGCATGCCTGACTTCCCCGGGGTGGTGCTGGTGACGAAGAACCAGACTGCGAAGGACGGCTCGAAGAAGCTGAGCAAGTTCCTCGAGATAACGCGGCGCGGTTACGAGTATGCCGTGAGCAACCCGGACGACGCCTCGAAGACGTTCATCGAGGCGTTGCCCGGCGAGTTCCCTGAGCCGGAGCTGGTACGGCGCTCGACCCGCGAGCTGGCGACGTACTTCAAGGAAGGCAGCCGCGCCTGGGGCCTCGGTGACGGCGACGACTGGAAGGCGTACGTGCACTGGTTCGTCGAGCAGGACATCGTCGTCGGCTCAAACGACAAGGTGATCGAAGAAGAGAGCAAGATCCCCGGCGGTCCGCTGTACACGAACGCTCTCCTGCCCGGCGGCTAGGCAGGCGAGTGCATAGGTCATAAGTGCATAGGGCGCGCGGCGAGGATGACGATGGCGCTACTGGAGGTTGATGGCGTCAGCAAGACGTTCGGCGGCAGGCGGCCGCTGGAGACGCTGCGCGATGTCACGATCCACGTCGATGACGGTGAGTTCGTCTCGATCATCGGGCCGTCCGGCTGCGGCAAGAGCACGTTGTTCAACCTGATCGCCGGCGTCGAGCCCCAGAGTTCGGGCCGCATCGCCGTTCAGGGCGAGATGGACCCGGATGCACGCCGGCTGAGCGTCGGCTACATGTTCCAGAAGGATCTGCTGTTCCCGTGGCGCACGCTGATCGATAACGCCGCGCTGGGGTTGCAGGTGAGCAAGGGCATGGCGCGCGATGCGGCCCGGGCGCGGGTGGCGGAGATGCTGCCGCGTTTTGGGCTCGAAGGCTTTGAGTCGCACCGGCCGGCGGAGTTGTCGGGGGGCATGCGACAGCGCGTCGCTCTGCTGCGCACTCTGCTCCTGGAACGGCCGCTGCTGCTGCTGGACGAGCCGTTCGCGTCGCTGGATGCCCTGACGCGCCGGGAGCTGCAGCGCTGGCTGCGCGAGACGTGGCGCACCGGCGGCCAGGCGGCGCTGCTGGTGACGCACGACATCCGGGAGGCCGTGTACCTGTCGGACCGCGTCTACGTCATGAGTCCGCTGCCCGGCAACATTGCCGAGGAGGTCGTCGTGCGACAGGATGGCGCCGAGCCGGACGCGATGCACGCGGCAGCGCTCGAAGACCGCATCCTGCGCTCCCTTCACCTCGAAGGGGCGACGGCGTGATCGACGCGGAGGCCGACCCTCGGAGCTTGGCGGGGCGCGTCGGCGGCTGGACGGCGATCGTGGTGCCACCGCTATTGATCCTCATCGCGGTGTTCGCGGCGTGGGAACTTTATGTCGAGTTGTCGGGCATCAATCGCGTGACGCTCCCCCCGCCTTCGCGGGTGGCAGAGGCGGCCTGGCGGAACCGGGAGCTGCTATGGACGCACTCGCAGGTGACGATCCGGGAGACTGTCATCGGCCTGGCGGTGAGCATCGTGTTCGCCGTCGGGCTGGCGCTAATGCTGGACGCGTTCGCGCCGGTGCGCCGGGCGCTGTACCCGCTCCTCGTGGGTTCGCAGACCCTGCCGGTGGTGGTGATCGCGCCGCTGCTCGTGCTGTGGTTCGGCTTCGGCCTGACGCCGAAGATCGTCGTGATCACGCTCTATACCTTCTTCCCGATCACGGTCGCTTTCGCGACGGGGCTGGCGGCGACGGACCCGGAGGCGCATCTGCTCATGCGCACGCTGGGCGCAAAACGCTGGCAGACGCTGACGATGCTGCAGATCCCGCAGTCGCTGCCCTACCTGTTTACCGGCCTGCGCATCGCCGTGACGTACGCGATGGTGGCGGCGGTGTTCGCGGAGTGGAGCGGGGCGCGACAAGGTCTCGGCATCTATGTGCTGCTGATGAAGAACTCCTTCAGGACGGACATGGTGTTGGCGGCGATCTTGCTGATCGCGGTGCTGTCGCTGGCGTTGTTTGTGTTGGTAGGGGTGGTGGAGAAAGTGGTGGTGCGCTGGAAGTAGGGGAAACCTCACCCCCTGGCCTCCTCTCCGATTTCGGAGAGGGGGAAACATTGGAGGACTTTGGATGTTCTCCCGGGGTGTAATGGCCTGGACGGTGTTTACTCTCCCCTCGGGAGACGGCCAGTCTTCGTCGTGTGCACAGGTCCCGACTCTTGGTGTACGAGGCATGGTTGGGCGCGTTTTGGTCGCTTGATCTGACACGCCAGCGCGGGGCAGAGCACTCGACTAGCCGTCGCGGGCGCGAAAAACGGGCCAAATGGCCCGGTTCTTTACGATTTGCTTATGGAAATGGGGATGCAGCGGCGAACAGTAGGTGTATTATTAGTGCGCCCTCCACTGACCAGTAGCAGTGGAGCGGCGCTCCCCGGACGGGGCCACCATCACAGGTGGCTCCGTCTTAATGTACGAAGCACACGTTTCCCCGGATTTCTCCAGTTTCAGAAATTTCTTCGCGCCACGTTCATCGAGGGTTTGTCTCGACATGACGAACGCAGATTTGCCCGTGCGCCTGAGCAGCAGGGTCGTGCTGATCGACAGCCGAAACCGTGTCCTCCTGCTCGCACATCTCACCGATCATCCTCGCGACGCGGCCTACGAAACCGTATGGGTGCCGCCCGGCGGTGGCGTTGAGCCGGGTGAGTCATTGGAAGACGCGGCCCTGCGCGAGCTGTGGGAAGAAACCGGCCTGCAGTTACGAGAAGTCGGCCCGCTGCTCTGGACGCGACGTTCCGTGTTCGCATTCTCGGGCGTGAAGATGGTGTTCGCCGAGCATTTCTTTGTGGCGCGCGTCGATGCCCACAACGTGGGAGATCACATCAATCCGGATGAGCTGGAGCGAACCAGCGTTCGAGGGCACCGCTGGTGGTCCCACCCCGACATCGAGGCATCGCGTGGCCTCTTTGCTCCGAAGAGGCTTGCCCATCTGCTGGCGCCGGTACTGCTCGGCATCTACCCAGACGTGCCTATAGAAATCGACGACGGCCTTTCGGGCGACGATTAATGACCCATTTGCTCAGCGCCAAGATGGCCCACTAGAATCGCGCCAACTCTAGCCTCGTGCGTAGCCCAAGGAGTCGCCGATATGCCTCGTCTGCCCGAAGTCCTCGACAGGAACGCCCTGCCCGCCGACAAGCAGCATATCCACGACTACCTGGCATCGACGCGCGGCGCCGTACGCCTGCCGTTCTCGGCGGTCCTGAACAACCCGGAGTTGACGTACCGCATCGCCCACCTCGGCTCGTACATCCGCTTCGACTCGACGCTGCCCGACAAAGTGCGGGAGCTGGCGATCATGTCGGCGGCGCGGGAGGTGGACGCTCGCTTCGAGTGGGCCGGCCACCACCGCATCGCCAAAGAGGCCGGCATTCCCGACGAAACGATAGAGACGATCAAGAATCGTGGCGACCTCGGCGGCTTGAACGAAGACGATCGCCTGCCGGTCCAGCTGGCCCGCGAGCTCCTGCGCGACCACATCCTGCAGGACGCAACCTTCAGCGCGGCGCACTCGAAGTACGGGGATGCGGGAGTCGTGGAGCTGATCGGAACGGTCGGGTATTACTCGCTGATGGGGTGCTTGCTCAACGGCCTGCAGATCGAACCGGCGGCGGACGCGCCGCAGCTGCCGAGGTAAGAGGAGCGGCACAAGACACTGCAATGATCGAGTCTCCAGATCTTCGTGACGCTGACGCATGGCTGGCGCGCGCGAACTTTCACCTTCGCGACCTCCGCAAGAGATGCCAACGGCTTACTAAGAAAGACTGCGACGCAGTCATAGCCTCACTCAGAGTCGAGTCTCACCCGGACTCGCCGAGTTCATATGGATTCACGAGGCCAACTCGACCAACTCCACCGATTGTGGGCGTCTTGGCAGGCGAGACAGTGCAGGCCCTTCGGAGAAGCCTGGACTACCTTATCTACTGTCTCGCCTGGCTTGATTCCGGAACAGAACAGAGCGCAACGCAATTTCCTATCGATTCAAAACCTGAGACCTTTGAGCGCCGGCTACTTCGCAAAGGGTCGAAGGACAAGATGTGCTATCTCGCCGAGGTTCTCCCGTCTCACATTGCACAAATTCGGCGGCATCAGCCGTTCGCGGGAGTCGACTGGACAGCCATCCTCCAGCTTCTCTCGAATCCTGATAAGCATCAGAAGCTCACTCTCTCGAGAAGCGAAGCTCGGGCATTCTTATACGCGTGGGCACGCGGCACGCGGAACGGCCAAGTAGAGAGGATCTCGGATGACTCCTTCTCATTCTTGATGCATACAGGAGAACCGGAGTCTGTAATGGCCACGAACGTCTTCTTGCGGATGACCGTGCGGACGTTCATCTCTTGGGGGGAACGTCGCGATCTGCTTGAAACACTTGACCATCTCACAACCGAGACGGCGGCACTTTTGAACGAGTTTCGGCCTTGTTTCCACGGAGCCTGCCCCCACTAACTGGACGTTTGCACCGACCCCCTCTACAGCGCGTTTCCCCTCAGCACATCCTCATCCAACGTCAGCCCCAGGCCCGGCCCCGCCGGCATCACCAGCTCCCCGTCTTCCACCCGCATCGCCTCCGTGAATAACGGTTGGCCCCAGGGTACGAGGCCCACGATGAGGCCGTTGGGCACGGCGGCAATGGCGTGGGAGAGGACCTCGGGGGCGAGGTGGTTGATCACGGGCCGGCCGTAGATGCCGGCCATGTGGCCGACGTGGAGGAAGCCGGTGAGGCCGAGGTCCTGGTCGATCATGACGTTGTCCGAGCAGCGTTCTTCGATAAGGCGCCGGAACTGGTGCGGGTGCTGGAAGACCTCGCCGGCGCAGACTCGCTGCTTGATGCTGTCGGTCACCTGCTTCAGCGATTCGTAGTCGTGGAAGGCGACCGGGTCTTCAATCCAGTAGAGGTCGTCCTCTTCCATGACGCGGGCGAAGTGCAGGGCTTCCTTCACCGACCATCGGAAGCCGCCGTCGACGATGATCTTCACGTCCGGACCGACGCACCGGCGCACGAACTTGACGTGTTCGATCGCGGTGTCGAGGTCCGCCATGCCTACGGGACACTTCACGGCCTTGAAGCTGCGGCCAAGGACGTCCTCGAGGTGCTTGGCGATCTTGTCCCTGGGTCCCGGCGTCAGGGCCCAATTTGCGGAGATGGGCAGCCGGTCGCGGAAGCCGCCCATCAGCTTGTAGACGGGCTGGTTGAGGGCCTTGCCCTTGAGGTCCCAGCAGGCGACCTCGATGGCGCTGGCCGCGCGCAGCTCGAGGCCGCTGACGGGATAGCCGCCGTAATCGGTGCGAAAGAGCTTCGCGTAGACCTGCTCGGTGTTCGTGGGGTCCTGGTCGCCGAGGCTCTCGAGCATGCCCGCGATGAGCTGCTGTAAGGGCTTCGCGTTCTGGGCATTGACGCGGCTGATGTAGCTGATGCCTTCGAGCCCTTCGTCCGTGCGCAGGCGCAGCACGATGTGGGTGCCGGGCATGACGCCCTCGAAGTTGACGCGCACGGCGATCGTCTCGTGGCTACGGATTCTCATTGCTCCCTCTCCCTAACCCTCTCCCGCATCGGGAAAGGGTTTACCTGATGCGAAGCTGGCCGGCGTAGCGCCGTGTCCGGCATGTACCGTCTGCCCGTCTGCCCGTCTGCCCGTCTGCCCGTCTGCCCGTTAGAATAAGCCGCGTCCGAAGAGTTGAACCACACCCTAGATATGAGGCAGCCCATATGAAAGTCAGCCAGGCCATCGCCGAGGTCCTCAAGCGCGAGGGCGTGAAGCAGATCTTCGCCTATCCCCTCAATCCGCTGATCGAGGCCGCGGCGGAGGCGGACATCCGGCCGATTATCGTCCGGCAGGAGCGCACGGGTGTGCACATGGCGGACGCGGGGGCGCGCCTGTCTTCCGGCGAAAACGTCGGTATTTTCTGCATGCAGGGCGGGCCGGGTGTCGAGAACTCCTTCGGGGCCGTCGCGCAGGCTTACTCCGAAGCGGTGCCGATGATCGTGATCCCCGGCGGTGCGGCCCGGGCAGGGGCGTGGGTGAAGCCGGCGTTCAACGCGGCGCTGAATTACCAGCACGTGACAAAGTGGGCGGAGCAGGTGAACACGCCCGCGGCGGCGGTGGCGGCGATGCGGCGTGCGTTCACGCAGGCTCGTAACGGGCGTCCGGGGCCGGTGCTGCTGGAGATCCCGGGCGACATCTGGGGCGAAGAAGCGCCGGAGTTCGAGTACACCCCTACGAAGCGCGCCGTCTTCGCGCCGGATTTCCAATCGATCGACGAGGCTGCGGCAGCGCTAATCGCGGCGGAGCGGCCGCTGATCTACGCCGGTCAGGGCGTGCACTACGGCAAGGCGTGGGACGAGCTGAAGCAGCTTGCTGAGCTTCTCGAAGCGCCTGTAACCACAAGCCTGGAGGGCAAGAGTGCGTTTCCGGAGAACCACCCGCTGTCGCTGGGCTCCGGCGGTGTGGCGATGCCTGCTTCGGTGTTCCACCATGTGCAGGACGCGGACGTCGTCTTCGGGGTGGGCGCCAGCTTCACGGCGACGGGTTTCGGCATCCGCTTCCCGACCGAGGACAAGACCTTCATCCACAACACCATCGACCCGATGGACATCAACAAGAACATCCCGGCGGAGCACGTGCTCGTCGGCGACTCAAAGCTGACGCTGCAGGCGCTGGTCGCGGCGGTGAGCGACCGTCTCGGTGGCAAGCCCAGGGGGCGGCGCGAAGAGGTTGTGTCGAAGATCAAGGAGCAGAAGGACCCGTGGCTGCAGCAGTGGATGCCTCGCCTCACCTCGGACCAGGCGCCACTGGAGTCGTACCGTGTGATCTGGGACCTGCTGCACACGGTGGACGTGGCTAACACGGTGATCACGCACGACGCCGGTAGCCCCCGCGACGAGCTATCGCCCTTCTGGGAGACGACGGCGCCGTTGAGCTACATCGGTTGGGGCAAGAGCACGCAGCTCGGCTACGGTCTGGGCCTGGCGATGGGCGCGAAGATGGCTGAGCCGGACAAGCTCTGCATCAACATGTGGGGCGACGCGGCCATCGGCATGACGGGGATGGACTTCGAGACGGCAGTGCGCGAACGCATCCCGATCTTGTCGATCCTGCTGAACAACTACTCGATGGCCATGGAAATTCCGGCGATGAAGCTCTCCGACGAGAAGTTCAACACCACGGACATCTCGGGCAACTACGCTGACTTCGCCCGCGCCCTCGGTGGCTACGGCGAGCGCATCACTGAGCCCGACGAGATCATCCCGGCGATCAAACGCGGCATCGAGGCGACGAAGAATGGTCAGGCGGCGATGCTGGAGTTCATCACGACGAAGGAAAAGAACTACTCGACCTTCCGCGTGGGATACCACTAGGAGAAAGTCCACAGTTCACAGTTCACAGTTAAGAGAGGCTCATTCTGCATGCGCTGTCGTCTAATGGCCTCCGGCGAGTTGCAGGCCGATTACGCCGAAGATGATTAGCGCCACGAACCCGATGCGCAGGGCGGTCGCTGGTTCGTGGAGAAAGAGCATGCCGACAATCAGCGTGCCCGTAGCGCCGATGCCTGTCCACACGGCGTAGGCAGAGCCTACGGGCAGATCGCGCAGACCGAGATTGAGCACGGCGAGACTGAGGATGGCGAAAAGCACGAACAGCGCAGTTGGCACGAGCCGGCTGAAGCCGTTGCTCTCCTTCATACTGATGGCGAAGCCCACCTCCAGCAGTCCCGCTACGACAACGAAAAGCCAGGCCATGCGACGCCCCTTTGTTGCACTCGTCAACGCACTCATGCCCTCCAGCATGCCCTAAAGTTCGACTATGGTGATTAAGGCCGTCTTCTTCGATCTGGATGACACGCTGTGTTTGACGTCGGGTAGCCGGCAGGCGCGGGCGAGGCTGGCGCACGAGACGCTTACGCGCGCGGGTCACGCGGTGGACTTCGACGCGTTGCTTGAGTCCGTACTGAGGGTGGAGCCCGAGCAGACGTACATTCGTGGTCTACAGCCCGCCCTGCGAGAACTCGGTCTGCTCGACACTGAGGCGGGCCGCACGGCCCTCGGTATCTGGTTCTTCGAGGGCGCCGAGCACCTTATCGAAGGCTTCGCAGGCTGCCTCGATGCGCTTCAAGCCCTGTCCACGCGCTACAGACTGGGCGTCATTACGAACGGCCCGGAGGCGATCCAGGCGAGGAAGTTCGAGGCGTTGAAAGTCGGCGCCCACTTCGCTCCTGACCTCTTCGTCACCAGCGAGCGTGCCGGCTGCTTCAAGCCGGACGAGCGCATCTTCCGCTGTGCCCTCGAACTCGCGGACGTCGAGGCGCATGAGACCATCCACATCGGCGACAGCCTGGAGGCGGACGTGGCGGGTGCACTCGGCGCAGGCATGCGTGCTGTCTGGTTCAACCCAAATGGCGGCGATCCCGAGGGCAGAATCGTACCGGACGCCACGATCTCGAGCTACGCCGAGTTGCCTGCGCTGATCGAAAAGTGGTCGGGCTAGCGAGGCGCATCGCTTCCCGCGGCGGCTCGGCCAACTGCGTTGGTTGCCGGGTGTGCCGATAAATAGGGTGTGGCACTTGCGAGCCTCCTGAGGTCGATTCCGTCCCATCGCGCCCTGCGAAGGCCGTTCGTCTCGCCGTATTCGCTGGCGCTCTTGGGCGTCCTGGTATTGCCCTTCTTGCTGGCGGCGCCCTTTCTCAATGAACCCTTCGAGAAGGACGAGGGGACCTACGCCACGGTGGCTCGCGGTCTCCTGGACGGCCAGCTGCCCTATCGGGACCTCTTCGACCACAAGCCGCCGCTGGTCTACGTGTGATACGCGGTCAGTTTCCTTCTCTTCGGCGAGAATGTCTGGGCGCCCCGCATCCTCGCGGCCTTCTCATGGTCGGCGACGACGGCGCTGGTCTGGGTGCTCACAGCCCGGTTTCGCGGAGAGGTCGCCGCGCTGGCTTCGGCGATACTCCGCGCCGCGTTCAGCGGCATCGTCCTCCTACAGGCCAACGCGAATACAGAGGTGTTCACGGTCCTGCCGCTGATCGCGAGCCTCTACGCCTTCGCGAGAGCGCGCGAACAGAGGGATGTTCGGTGGTTCCTGGCGGCCGGCGCCCTGGGTGGCGTTGCGGCCCTCACGAAGCAGGTTGCTGCTACCAATCTCATTGCCCTTGCCGCCTTCCTCCTATGGATCCACCGCAGCGAAATCGGCGTGGCCTTGCGAGGCCTGGCCTGGATGACGGCCGGAGCGCTGGCCGCGCTCGGGGTTGCGCTCGTGCCCTTCGTTCTGACATCGAGCACGAGCGATTTCTTCTACGCTACCGTCCACTACAACCAGCTGTACAGCGACAGCCTCAGCCTGCACGACCGGTACCTGTTCGCGCTGAGAAATGTGCCGTACAGCGTCAATGCATCGCTCCTGCCAATCGCGCTGGTTGTTGCCGCGCTTTGGGACCTGCGATCACGCCGGATCGACCCGTTCGACCAATTGTCGATGCTCTCACTGGCTGCTGCCGGCGCAGGAACGGTGCTGAGCGGGTTCTTCTTCCCGCACTACTTCGTCGTTTTGTTGCCCTCCGCGGCGATCTTCGGCGGACCGTTGCTGGTGAAGTTGGCCGCCAACCTGAGGCATCAGCCGGTGCTTCTGGCCGTGGTCCTGGTCACATCTGCCTTCACCGTGGCGGCCAATCTGCCGGCGTTCACGGCCTCGTCGCCGGAAGCGCGCCACGCCGTCAAATTCCCGGCGAGAGGCAAGGCTGAGCGCGAGAATTCGTCTGACGTGGTCGCTGCGGCGATTCGCGCACTCTCGCGCCCAGAGGACACGATCTACAACTACGGGCGAGAGACCCAGCTCTACTTCTATGCGAACCGAGCGCCGGCGATACCGCAGCTCTACGACCGGGTTTTTCTGTTGGACCCGGCGACTCTGCCCGAGGCGATGTCTGCGTTGACCGCGGACCCGCCGAGGATCATCGTCGACACGGCGAATCACGCCGAGCCCAGGCCCGCAGTGAAGACGTTCCCGGATGCGCTGCAGGCACTGCTGGCGTCCCGTTACGACCTCGTGCAGGAGTTGCCGTACGCGGATATCTACCTTCTCCGGTCGCCTTAGTTCTGGTGGCGGTTGATGGCCGCCAGCAGACGGTAGCACGTCGTCAGCGCCGGGGCGTCGACTCCGAGCTCGGCAGCGCGGCGGACGGCCCAGCCGTAGGTTTCTTCGATCTCGAGGCGCCGGCCTCGCAGCAGGTCTTGCTGTGCCGACATGCGGTGCGTGAGCACGCCGCGCGATTTCATCGCCTCGCCCTCCGCCATCGACACCTCGATGCCCTTCGCTTCCGGCGATGAGGAAATGGTGCGGGACATGAGCATGCCGCCGAGGTCGACGAGCTCCACACCGCATTTCTGGGCGAGCTGCGCGCTTTCCTTCGCAACGGCGACCTGCAGTGCGGCGAGGTCGCGGTCTTCGTAGACCTGGTGGGTGTAAAGGCGACTGAGCACCGAGACCGCCGTGAGGCCGAGCCAACCGACGAGCTTCGACCACTCGACGGACTCGATGTTCTCCGACGCTATCGTCTTCACGCCGGCGCCGTCGATCAGCGACGCAAGCTCCTTGA